>Ga0073904_10002849_pt1 | contig 13048 bp, 11 predicted proteins | sample KloWWTrecipitate_FD_66668 | JGI IMG/M metagenome (GOLD analysis project Ga0073904, IMG submission 66668) | Active sludge microbial communities from Klosterneuburg, Austria, studying microevolution and ecology of nitrifiers - Klosterneuburg... | ecosystem: Engineered > WWTP > Aerobic digester >...
GGCCCACGCGCCACCGTCTCCCAAGCTGGACCGCAATGCCAGGCCACCTTATCCTTCCCTCCAGCTCTCGATAGCCTGCGGCCCGTCTATGGCGGCGCCCATGCCCTGATTGCCCAGGAGCACGTCCATGATCACCTCCGCCCTCAGCGGGCCGCGGGTCTGCGTCCTCAAGGCCGACGGTACCAATTGCGAGATCGAAACCGTGCATGCCTTCAATCTCGCCGGGGGCCGGGCCGAGGTGGTGCCCATGAACTTCCTGCGTTCGGGTGCCGTGCGTCTGGCTGATTTCGACGCCCTGGCCCTACCCGGCGGCTTCTCCTATGGCGACGACGTGGTCAGCGGCAAGGTGATGGCCATCGAGCTGGTCAGCTTCCTGGCCGATGCCCTGGCCGATTTCGTGGCGGCCCGCAAGCCCGTCCTGGGTATCTGCAACGGCTTCCAGGTACTGGTGCGCACCGGCCTCCTGCCCTTCGGCCGTTTGGGGGCCATGCAAGCCACCCTGGCGCTCAACGCCAGGGGGCGCTTCGAATGCCGTTGGGTCCGGTTGGCGGCCTCTGGCAGCAGCCCCTTGGTTCAGGGCCTGCCGGAACGGCTGGAACTGCCTCTAGCACACGGCGAGGGCCGCTTCTTCGCCGACGCGTCTACCCTTGCGGCCATCGAGGCCCAGGGACTGGTGGCCTTGCGCTATGTCGACGCCGAGGGCCATTCCACCGCGCATTATCCGGAGAACCCCAACGGCGCCGCGCACGCCATCGCCGGGCTCGCGGACCCCAGCGGTCGCATCCTGGGACTCATGCCCCATCCGGAGCGCTTTGTCAGCCGCTTCCAACACCCGGCCTGGCGGCTTCGCCCCCTTGACAAGGAGCCAGACGGTCTGGCCTTCTTCCGGCAGGTGCTGTCTCTGGCCTGAACCCATCCCCCAGCCGTGATCAGGCAGCGGCTTCTTCCGGGCCGAGACCGGCTTCCAGAAGCTGGACCTCGACACGGCAGTGAAGGCTGATGTCCGTGCCCGCTCCGCTGATGGGAATGGCAAAGCGCTCCCCGGCAAAAAAGCCGGCCGAGCGATACAGCTCAAAGCTGCCTTCAGCGGGGTCGTCAGGACTGAGCAGATCCAACTCTGCGGCCTGCACTTGGATGGCGATGACGTCGGTGTCGAATTCCAGGCGCATGGGAATGGCGACCCCGATGGCGGCCGCGCCGCCCTCGGACACCTTCACCGGCTTCTCGGACTGCCAGCGCTCCAAGCCGTTGAGCCAGACACGGATCCGGTACTCAGCCTTGCCCATCCATTCCGGATTCAGCCTTGCCTGGAGCTCCTCCAGGTGCAGGGTGATCTCGACGGCGCCCTCGATGCGTTGTGCCACGATGCCTCCTCGATAGCCATGAAAGGCGAAACCAGACCGCTATCTTAGGACAGGATCCCGGTGATGTCACGCAGAAGGCCGTCCAGCCGCTCCAGGCTCTCTTCCAGGGTCGCTCCCAGATAGTGGCCCGGCAGGCCGGCGCGCAGGGACGGATCCTGACTGAAGGCGCGGCCGCCGTAGCAGAAGATCGCTCGACCTCTGGAAGCCAGCTCCGGGAATTCGCTCGTCCAGTCGCCCAAGGCGGCCGCCGCGGTGGTGGTGGTGGCCACCACCACCACCGCGGCCGGTTGGGTGCTGCGCACGAAAGCCGCCAGATCCGCCAGGGGAACAGCGGGGCCCAGGTACTGGATGGGCCAGTGTCGCCGGCGAAGCAACACCGCCAGGATGAGGAGCCCTATCTCGTGCCAGTCTCCTGGCGCGCAGGCCAGGACCGTGGGGGGGACGGGACGAGGCGGGGCACCCTCTGCCAGCCATAGCAGCAGGCGCTGACGGATGTAAGCGGAGGCCAGATGCTCGGTTGCCACCGTGACCTCGCCCGTCTCCCAACCCTCTCCCAAGCCGGTCAGGGCCGGGCGCAGGACCGAGAGCAGGATGTCCTCCAAACTGAGCACCGCCAGGGCCTCGGCCAGGATACGGTCGGTGCCGGCCAGATCGTGGGCCATGAGCGACCCGGTAACCCGGCGCGCGAAGGCCTGCAGGGCCTGGTCATCCGTGGCCGCCGACCAGGACGACACGCGCATCGGCCGGTCGGGAACCTCAAGGGCGGGTTGCCCGGACTGAACATGCTTCAGCGCTCGGATCGCCTGCCCGGCCTGCATCCCCTGGTCGATGCGCGCCTTCACCCATCGCAACTCCTCCAAGGCCCGCTGGCTGTACACCCGCTGGCGGCCGGCGCTGCGTTCTGCCTGGGGGAAACCGTAGCGTCGCTCCCAAGCCCGCAGCGCGGCCACCGACAGCCCGGTCATCCGGGCCACGGCGCCGATGTTGAAGATGGGCGCGTCAGCGGGGGTCCTGGCGCCGCCAATCGGATGGGGCGGTTCAGAAGGAAGGGTCATGGTATCTCGTCCACAGGCGTCAAGGTAATACCGAAGGCTCCATACGTCAAGGACTTGTCGATGTATTGCCAAGTGTATCTTGCCGGAGCAGGTGCCGAGACATTATCATGGTATCGGCGATCCGTTCCTGTTGGACTGCTCTTGGAAGCGTTGAGGGAGCGGGTCGAACAGGGCCCGGACATCCCTCCGGACACCCGATGGGTCAAGCTCAGCGGAAGGTAAGAACATGCACATCGTCATCACCGGTGGCACCGGGCTGATCGGCCGGGCGCTGACCACCAGCCTGGCACAGGAGGGTCACCGGGTGACCGTCCTCTCCCGAGATCCGGCGCGCCATCCGTCATCGGTTGCTCGGGGCGTCACCGTCACCGCCTGGGACCCCCGGCGGCCGGAGGGTTGGGCTGGGCAGTTGTCGGGCTGCGATGCCGTGGTCAACCTGGCCGGCGCAGGCGTAGCGGACACCCGTTGGTCCGCGGCGCGCAAGACGCTCGTTCGCGATAGCCGGGTTCAAGCCGGGCAGGCCTTGGTGGCCGCGATCGAGCGGATCTCCGACCGGCCGCGCTGCCTCGTGCAGGTTTCGGGCGCGGGCTACTATGGAACCCGACAGAGTGGGCCTCTCGGCGAGGAAGCCCCTTCCGGCGACGACTTCCTGGCCTCCGTCTGCCGCGACTGGGAGGCCTCCACCGCGGCAGTAGAGGCCTTGGGGGTCCGGCGCGTGGTCACGCGCATCGGAATCGTCCTCAGCCGTCAGGGCGGCGCGCTGCCACGGATGCTGCTTCCGTTTCGCCTCTTCGTAGGCGGTCCCTTGGGCAGCGGCCGACAGCCCTTTCCCTGGATTCATATCTCCGACGTGATCGGCGCCTTCCGTTTCCTGATCGACCGGCAGGACACGGCCGGTGTCTACAACCTGGCTGCCCCGGAGTTCCTGGACAACGCCGCTTTCTCCCGCGCGCTTGGCCAGGTGCTGCATCGCCCCTCCCTGCTGCCGGCGCCGGCGCCGGCCCTGCGCCTGGCCTTGGGTGAGATGGCCATGCTCCTGTTGGAGGGCCAGCAGGTATCGCCCGAGCGGCTTCTGTCGGCCGGCTATGCCTTCCGTTTCACACAGGCGCAGAAGGCATTGCTGGATATCCTGGCATGACGGCCGCCCCCAGGCCGATAGCGCCCGGGTCGGCCGATGGCCACCGCCGGGGCCGCCTGTTCAGCTATCGCCACCAGTTCGAGGTGGAGGCACCGCTGGCCGCGGTGGCCGGTTTTCATGCCCGCTCCGAAAGCATGGGGGCCATCACGCCTCCCGGCATCGTCGTCAGGGTGCATCAGGCGCCTCCAATCCTGGGTGAGGGCGACGAGATGCGCTTCACCTTGCGTCTGGGCGGGGTTCTTCCCGTGCGCTGGGTGGCGCGCATCAGCGACGTGAGCGACAGCGGCTTCGTCGACACCCAACTGCAGGGCCCCTTTGACTTCTGGCGGCACGAACACCGCTTCGTGGCTGAGGGACCCCATCGGACACGGGTCTATGACCACGTGGAGGCACGGCTTCGCAGGCATTGGCTTTGGACGGCGGTCGGCCTGGCGATGTGGATGGGAATGCCCTTGCTCTTCGCCTACCGCGCCTTCATCACCCGGCGACTGTTGCGCGGCCGAACAGCCTGATGGTCGGCGCGATTGTTATCGCTTGGCACTCTTGGCAATACCCCCTATAATTCTCCTCGTCTCACGTCTGCAATCGCACTGTTACGGAAGAACGACGACATCAGGGTGCCGCTGTATTGATTCTCAGGGCTTCATGCGCTCGCGGTGCATACCGCGATCATTTGATCCTTCTGGGAATTCCATTTGAGGGTTGGTGGGGGCGTCTCTGTCGGTCCCCCCGCTGCTAGACCCGACAACTATCGACCGACGACAGCGCACGGAGAGGCGTGGCCTTTGGCCACGCCTCTCCACGTTAACGCGCCGGCCGATCGGGTTTCGGCAGTCGGCCCAGCCGGATGGGCTGTCGCGCCGGCCTATACGCCGTCTTCCAGGCCGCCCAGAACAAGGCCCTCCAGCCGCTCGGCCAGCAACTCGAAAGCCGCGCCGATCGTGGCTGCATCTCCCGAAATGCGATACTCCATCAGGAGGCCTGCCGTTCCGCTCATCATGAGCAGGATGAACGGGTCGATGGGAACGGCCAGCCGCTCGCCGCTGCGGGATCTGACCTGGTCCAACAGGCGAGCGAGGTCTGTCTGGGTCTCGCGAGCGGGCAGGTCATGGCCAGGGGCCTGCCCGCTGGCACGCCGGATCTGCAAGAGCAGGTCCGGCTGCATGAACTCAGGATGGGAGCGGGCCTGGGCCCATGTCAGGGCAATCCCGGCGCGGATGGCCGCCTTCAGATCCGGCGCCGCCAGGACGGCCGGCTCCAGAAGGGTCATCAAGCGCAGGCGCGCCTGCTCCTGAGCTGCGGCGATCAGGCCCTCCTTGCCTTTGAAATGGTACTGGATCAACTGCAGGTTGACGCCGGCTCGCTCAGCGATCCGCCGTGTGGTGGCCTGATCGTAGCCATCCTGGTAGATGACATCCAGCGTTGCCCTGATCAACCGCTCGCGGGTTCCGGGGCGGCTGGTTGACGGATCTGTCTCATTCGTATGCATGAATCCATGCTAGCGCCCCACCGCGGCAGTGTCAATGCACCGGCTTCGCGCCAAGCGCCGGCCCGGCATGCTATGGTTATGTGGTTGGCGGGTCGCCGTCTTCCCTATCACCACGCCCTCATCATCCCGTTTAAAGGCTCCTCATCCATGCGTCGTCAGGACATCCGCAACATCGCCATCATCGCTCACGTCGACCACGGCAAGACCACCTTGGTGGATGCCATGCTGCGTCAGACCGACGTGTTCCACGCCAAGCAGGTGGTGCAGGACCGGGTCATGGACTCCGGCGACCTGGAGCGGGAGCGCGGCATCACCATCTTGGCCAAGAACGCGGCCATCCGCTACCAAGGCACCAAGATCAACATCCTGGACACACCGGGCCACGCGGACTTCGGAGGCGAGGTCGAGCGCGTGCTCAACATGGTCGACGGGGTGCTGCTGCTGGTGGACGCGGTGGAGGGCCCGATGCCGCAGACCCGCTTCGTCCTGCGCAAGGCGCTGGCCTTGGGCCACAAGGTCGTCGTCGTGGTCAACAAGATGGACCGCCCGCAGGCCCGTCCAGAGGTGGTGGTCGATGCCACGTTCGACCTGTTCATCGATCTGGGTGCCTCCGAGGAACAATGCGATTTCACCGTGGTCTATGCGCGCGCCCTGGCCGGCACGGCCTCCATGGACGCGACGCAGCCGGGCGAGGACCTGCGACCGCTCTTCGAGGCGATCTTGAAGCTGCCGGCTCCGCAGGTGGCCCCTGACGAGCCCCTTCAGATGCTGGTCACCAGCCTGGACTACGACGACTACAAAGGACGCATCGCCATCGGTCGGCTCAGCGCCGGGCGGATCCGCCGCGGCCAGGAACTGGTGATGCTCGAGCCGGACAAGCCGGCCCGGCGCGGCCGTGCGGCCGAGCTCTTCGTGTTCGAGAATCTGGGTCGCCATGCTGTCGAGCAGGCCGAGAGCGGCGATATCGTTGCCCTTTCGGGGCTCCCGGACGTGGCTATCGGCGAGACCATCGCCGATCCTCAGACGCCGCGCGCCCTGCCTCCCATCCGGGTCGAGGAGCCGACGTTGCGCATGTCCATCATGGTCAACAACAGCCCTCTCGCCGGGCGAGAGGGCAAGCACATCACCAGCCGCGTCATCGGCGACCGTCTGCAGCGGGAGTTGGAACGCAACGTCTCCCTGCGGGTCGAGCCTGGCGAAAGCGCTGATACCTTCATGGTCAGCGGCCGCGGCGAACTGCACCTGGCCATCCTGGTGGAGACGATGCGCCGCGAGGGCTACGAGCTGGCGGTGGGCAATCCGGAGGTCATCACCCATGAGGTGGATGGCAAGCTCCAGGAGCCCTACGAGGAGGCCTTTATCGAGGTGGCCGAGGAGCATGTAGGGGTGGTGGTGGAGATGCTCGGCCGCCGCCGGGCTGAAATGCAGGCCATGCAGCCCACCGGCGACGGGGCTATCTCCCTGACCTACATCGTCCCCACCCGCGGACTCCTGGGCTTTCGCGGTTCCTTCCTTACCGCTACCCGCGGCACGGGCGTCATCCACACCATCTTCAACGCCTACCGCCCCTGGTCCGGGGAGATCGAGCACCGGGAGCAGGGTTCCCTGGTGGCCCACGAAACCGGCCTGGTCACCAGCTATGCCCTGAACATGGTTCAGGAACGCGGCGACCTCTTCATCGAGCCCGGCATCGATGTCTACGCCGGGCAGATCGTGGGCCGGCGGCCGAAAGCCGGCGACCTGGTCGTCAATGTCTGCCGCAAGAAGCATGTGACCAACCACCGTAAGTCCATCGCCGAAGAGGGCATCGCCCTGACGACACCCATCCGCCTCAGCCTGGATGAAGCCATCGAGTACATCGGACCGGACGAACTGGTGGAGGTCACCCCGCTGAGCTTGCGTCTGCGCAAGCGCGAATTGGATGCCGAGAAGCGCCAGAAGGGCGAGAAGCGCGCTCGTTACGCGTTGGCCGAAGCGGTGGGCTGAGTCCACTGCCCGCCAGACCATGACATCGGCCCGGAATATCGGGCCGGACGCGATCCTGGCGCCCCTTGCCCTCAGCCGGCGCCAAGGCGATCCTCTGCCACCGCCAGGATCTCGCAATCGTCCCAGGAAGGGTCTTCCCAGCGGGTGGGCTTGGACCAGGCAACGGCAGCCGGATGCTGGCGCGCCTCGTGCTCGGCGACAAGCATCCGTTCCGTCAGCGCCTGGATGCCCCGCTGCAAGCGGCGCTGCACCGTTCGCCGGCAGCGCCCGGGCACCATCGCTATCAGGTCGATCAAGCTCAGGTTCAGATCCGGGCGCAGGTAGAGGTGGTAGATGCCGCTCCATGCCTCCAGCTCTGGATGGTCCTTCTCGAAGTCGGCGCAGATGCGGGCGGCGATGGGCCAGTGGCGCAGGTCTCGTGGGGCTCCGCCACCGCCGGCACCCGTCTGGCGGCGCAGGCGCTCCAACTCTGTGGCCACCGTTTCACCCAGCATGCGGCCCAACTCGAATTCCCGCGCCTCGAGCGTAGGCTCGAAACCGCTGCGGCGCGCGGCCAGGCGGACGCAAGCCAGATCGGCCAGGGGATTGCGGGTAGGGCTGCAGTGACGCGCCAGCTGACGCAAGGCGCTGCGAACATGCGCAGTGTCAACCACCGATCGGGCTTTCATGGACGCGGGACTCCTGGGTTCATGGCGGGTGGCGGGGTTACAGGGATCCGTTCAAAGAGCGGCCGTTCAAGGTCGGCGTTCAGGGACGGCGTTCCGATGCGGCTGGCGATCCCTTCATACCGCCAGCATAGGCGGCAGGCGTTGCAAGAGCGTCCCTCCAGGCCACATCGGCGCCCTGGTCGCGTGCTAGAATGCCCGTTCCCTTTCCACAAAGACGGAGTCTCCCGCGATGAACGCCCTTCTCGCCAAACTCGGCCTGGCTGAACACAATCCCGGCGCCTGCATCGGTCCCGATGCCTGGATCACGGATCCCGCCGGCACGCCACTGATCTCCTACAACCCCGCAACCGGCGAGCCTATCGCCTCGGTGGCGCAGGCGACCCGCGCCACCTACGAGCGGGTGGCCCAGGCCGCCGATCAGGCCTTCCGCGACTGGCGCCTGGTGCCGGCCCCCCGACGGGGCCTGGTGGTCAGAGACCTGGGTGAGGCCTTGCGGAGATGCGCCGAGCCCTTGGGCGAGCTGGTCAGCTTGGAGATGGGCAAGATCCGCGCCGAGGGGCTGGGCGAGGTCCAGGAGATGATCGACATCTGCGATTTCGCGGTGGGCCTTTCCCGCCAGATGTACGGCTTGACGATGCATTCCGAGCGACCGGGCCACCGCATGTACGAGCAATGGCATCCGCTCGGGCCTGTCGGCATCATCTCCGCTTTCAACTTTCCGGTGGCGGTCTGGTCCTGGAACGCCGCCCTTGCCGCCGTCTGCGGCGACACCATGGTCTGGAAGCCCTCCTCCTCCACGCCGCTCTGCGCCTTGGCGGTGCAACAGATCTGCAATCAAGTGATGGCCGATCACGGCCTCTCGGGCCTCTTCACCCTGGTGGTCGGTGAGCGCGGCCAGGTGGGCGACCCGATGCTGGAGGACCGGCGGCTGCCGCTGATCAGCTTCACCGGCTCAGTGCGCGTCGGCCGACATGTGGCCCGAACGGTGGCCGACCGCCTGGGCCGCAGCCTCTTGGAGCTGGGTGGCAACAACGCCATCATCGTCACGCCGGAGGCGGACCTGGACCTTGCGGTGCGCGGGATCCTGTTCGGCGCGGTGGGCACGGCGGGGCAGCGTTGCACGACGACGCGGCGGCTGATCGTGCACAGCGCGGTGGCCGACCCGCTGGTGGACCGGTTGGTGACCGCCTACGGCCAGGTGCCTATCGGCGACCCACTCACGCCGGGCATCCTGATGGGACCGCTGGTCAACGGCCGGGCGGTGGAAGACATGGAGCGGGCGCTGGCCACCGCCGTGGCGCAGGGCGGCACCGTGCTGACGGGCGGCGCCCGCCGGCCGGACCTCGGCCCCAATTTCGTGGAGCCCTCGATCGTCCGCATGCCGCAGCAGAGCCCGATGGTTTGCGAAGAGACCTTCGCCCCCATCCTGTACGTTCTGACCTATGACACGATGGATGAGGCCATCGCGCTGCAGAACGGCGTGCCGCAAGGACTGTCCAGCGCCATCTTCACCCGCGATCTTCTGGAAGCGGAACAGTTCCTCTCGACCGTCGGCTCGGACTGCGGCATCGCCAACGTCAACATCGGCACCTCCGGCGCGGAGATCGGCGGGGCCTTCGGCGGCGAGAAGGAAACGGGCGGGGGCCGCGAGTCGGGCTCCGATAGCTGGAAGGTCTACATGCGCCGCCAGACGAACACCATCAACCATTCCCGTGACATGCCCCTGGCCCAGGGCATCCAGTTCGGCTGAGGCGAACACGGGCACGCCCCGTCCTCCGGCCTCCGGCCGCTGGGGCTTCCGTCTGGCCTTGGCCGGCTGGGGCGCCGTCGCCCTGGCCGCGCGGCTCTGGCAGGCGGGGGCGCCCAGCTTGTGGCATGATGAAGCCCTCGAATGGCAGCGAGCCGGCCTGTCCTGGCCGCTCCTTCTGCGCGGCCGCGGTATCGACCAGGACCCCCCGCTGATGGCCATCCTCCTGAAGCCCTGGTTGGCCCTGGGGCAGCAGGAGGCCTGGCTTCGGGCGCCGGCGGCCCTGGCGGGTGCGGCTCTGGTGGTCCTCCTCGGCGCCGCCGCAGCTCGACGTTGGGGGCGGGACACGGGCTGCGCCGCGGCGGCTTTGGCGGCCATGGCGCCGGTCCTGGTGCATTACGGCCAGGAGCTGAACCAGTACAGCGGCATGGTGGTTCTGGCGGTCGTCCTCTGGCTGGCCGGTGAAGGGGTGTGGCGACGGGGGTGGCCGCGGGACTGGCAGCGCCTGAGCGGCCTGTCGGCCATCGCGCTGACCTGGCATTACGGGCTGGCCTTCCCGGTGGCCATCCAGGCGGCGGGGCTCTGGCGGCGGGGGCGGAGCCATTCAGTCTCCCATCCATGTCCCGCGGATCCAGGCCCCGCCGTCGACCGCAGCGCCCTCGCCGGACACTTCCTGGTCTGCGCGACGACAGTGCTGCTTCTGGCAGGTCTGGGTCTGGGCGAGCGGCTGGCGACGCCGCATAACCAACCGCGTCTCTTCGGGACGGGCGTGATCAAGGAGTTGGACTATCTGGCCGACCACCTGTGGCGGGAAGCCCTGGTCTTCTTCCTGACGCCCTTCGGCGGCGGCGGCGCTCTGTGGGTGGCGGGCGGGCTGGGCATGGTGGCGCTCTGGGGGGCGATGCTGCTGTGGCGCGGCGCTCTGGACATTCCGGCAGCCGCCGGCGCCGGCCGACACCTGGTCCTGCTCCTCGGCGGCAACCTGGCCTTGCTCTACGCGGCGGACATCACCGGGCTCTACCCCTTGGGCAACCGCTGGTCGCTCTTCCTGGCTCCGACCCTGCTGCTCTGCCTGGCGGCGGGACTCGCTTCCCTGGGCCGGGCAGCGCCGGCCTTGGGCCGGGGAGCCTTGGCCGCGACGCTCCTGGCCTTCTTCCTGCTCTGGCCGCAGCGCGACGCGCTGAACGCCGATCTGGCGGTGCCGCGCGAGCCCCTGCGCGCGGCGCTCGCCTGGCTGGAGCGCGAGCGCCGGCCGGACGAGCCGCTCTACCTGACCCATGCGACGGCGCCGGCCTTCGCCTACTACGGCAGGGTTCCGGACCTGCCCCCAGCGCATTCGCCACCGGCTGCGGCACCGGGCGCGGCGACGGTCGTCGGCCTGGCTCCCACCGACCGTCCCCCGACGGAAGACATCGCCGCCTTTCTGTCCGCGGCGCGTCCGCTTCACCGCCTGTGGCTGATCATCGACCGCGCCGAACCCGGGCAGGCCGCGGCGCTGGCTGAGAGGCTGCTGGCCACGGGGTGGCGACAGGGGCGGGTCTGGGAGCAGGCCGGCCTGCGGGTGGAGGCTTGGGACGCCGTGGTACCATTGACGAAAGTCCGTCTCGTTCGTCCCATCGGAGCCATGCATGTTCCTCGACCGTCTCGCGGGTCTGCTGTCGCCGGGTACGGACGCCATCGGTGACCAGTCGCTGGAAATGGTGCGCTCCTTCCCGATTCCGGAAGCCTGGGGGGGGGGCCTGTTTCAGCTTCCTGAGCCTGTCATCACGGCCTTGCTGCGGTTGATCCAACGCAAGCGGCTGCTGCGCGTCCTGGAGTTGGGGACGGGCTTCGGCGCCACCGCCTGCGTCATCGCCGCCGAGTTCCAGATGCGGGGACGCGGCCGGGTGACCACCATCGACCGGGCGGCGCATGAACCGGTCAATGTTCGCGCCCTGGCCGAGCATTGCCGAATCTCACCGGAGCACCTGGACATCGTGGTAGATCCCTCAGGCTACATCTGGCGGCTGGGCCGGATGATCGCCGCCGCCGGCGCAACCGGGCGCCTCGAGCCGCAGTTCGACCTGTGCTTGATCGACGGCGCCCATGAATGGGACCCTGACGCCGGCGCCTTCTTCCTGGCCGACCAGCTGCTGCGGCCGGGTGGATACATGGTCCTGGACGACCTGACCTTTCGCTTGACGGATGTTCCGGACGCCGCGGCCCGCTTCCCTGGCCGGACGGCGGAACAGCTGGAGACGACGCAGATGCGCCTGGTGTGGGACCTGTTGGTGCGACCGCATCCGGACTATGGGCGCTTCACAGAGATCTACGGCGGCCGCGTGGGCGTGGCCAAAAAGCGGGGTTGGGGCTGACGGAGGTCGGAAGCGGCCGCCGAGGCGGAGGGTCAAGACATGACCGATTCCGCCGATGGTTTTCGCTGTCAATGAAGGCAATCGGCCATATGCTTTCATTGTGAATGAATACCTTCCGGGGAGTGCGCTGGACGTGCGAGCGGATCAAGTCCCTGCCGCGGGAGCCATTCGAGGCGTTCCGGCAGCGTGATCCGGGCATCGAACGTAGGCAACTCGCTGCGGTCCTGACGGCCAGCCCCCGCGTCAGTCTTCCGCTTCCCCCTCGTCCTCCGGCTCGGCCCCTGTGTCCAGCAACTCCCGCAGGGCGGAGGTGGCGTAGGCACCCGGCGGCAGGCCAAAGGCCAACTCCAGGTTGCCGTCGTCCAACCAGCGCCAGCTAAGATCCCGCAGCTTCACCCGCAGCGCGCGGCGGTTGGCGCGGGCACCGTAGGACTCCAGGCCGGCGCGCCATTCGCCCAGGTCAGCCAGAGCCTCCTGTTCGACGCGCAGGGCCTCGTCCCGCGCCGGACTCTCGCCCAGGCCCCAGAGCGGACCGGTCGGATGGAGATCCAGCGCCGCCAGCCGCCTTTCGATAGCCTCGTCCAAGGTTTCGGCGACGAAGAAACTGCGGGTACCCTCCAGGGCCAGGGCTTCGCCCGGCAGGGCGCGGTTCCAGCTGCCGGCCGTCACGCGGGCGGAGAGCAGGCGGTTGAAGAGGTAGCTCCGGGCCGCAGAGATGTACAGGCCGCGCTTGTAGGAACGGCTCTCCGTGGCGCCGGCGAAGATGGCCAAGGCGCGCGACAGGTTGCCTCCGCCCCCCAGACCGAATCGCTGCGGACCGAAGTAGTTGGGCACCCCTGCGGTGGCCAGGACCCCGAGGCGCTCGTCCATCACCGCCCGCGGTGGCTCAGCGCCGCGCAGCCCCTTGAGTTCACGCACCACCAGGATGAACCGGTTGCCCTTCAGCCCCCCACGGCGCACCATGCGCCGGTTACGGGCCGCCTCCAGCACCTCCAGATCCGCCGATTCCAGCGCTGACCAGTCCGGCATGCCCTTGCCCGGTAGGAGGATCGAGAAGGTCTGTTCGGTGACCGCGTGCCGATCTTTCAGCCCCGCATAGCTGACGCGGCCAATGGTGACCCCCGCCACGTCGGCCACCTGACGGGCCACCCAGTCCGTGTTGGCGCCGCGCTTGCGCAGGCGGAGGAGGACGTGGTCTCCGTCGCCGCTGGGGGCGAAACCCAATTCCTCCACCACCCGGAAGTCCT
>Ga0073904_10002850_pt1 | contig 13046 bp, 10 predicted proteins | sample KloWWTrecipitate_FD_66668 | JGI IMG/M metagenome (GOLD analysis project Ga0073904, IMG submission 66668) | Active sludge microbial communities from Klosterneuburg, Austria, studying microevolution and ecology of nitrifiers - Klosterneuburg... | ecosystem: Engineered > WWTP > Aerobic digester >...
GGCCACGCTCTGGTAAAGGCCAAGCTGAAAGAAACCGGTGCACCGCTGGCGGGCGAGATGAGCGGCCACATGTTCTTCAAGGAACGCTGGTTCGGTTTTGATGACGGTCTGTATTCAGGGGCACGTCTGCTCGAGATCCTGTCCGCACGCCCCGATGCCAACGCGGCGCTGAAGGATCTGCCCAATTCCACCAGCACGCCCGAACTGAATCTGACGATGAACGAGGGCGAGCCCTTCGAACTGGTCAGACGCCTTAAGGAGTCCGCACGCTTCGACGGGGCTGAGGAGCTGATCACGCTCGATGGCCTGCGCGTCGAATACCCCGACGGCTTCGGCCTGGCTCGGCCATCGAACACCACGCCCGTGGTCGTGCTGCGTTTCGAAGCCGACGATGAAGCGGCGCTCGCACGCATCCAGTCGGCGTTCCGGGCGGCCTTCGATGGCGTGTGGCCCGGCCTGAGCCTGCCCTTTTGAATATCGTCCATCGTCGGCGCCGGTGCTGCTGCCTCAGCGTGGCACCCACGGGCAACTTTGATGGAAGAAGTGAAATATTCACGCAGCCAATACCTACGCCAATTGTTGCGGCTTCCTGATCGGCGCATGATTTAAACTTGGTCTAAGAACAAATTCCCAGGGAAGAATTCGATGCCGTGGTCCAACACAAAGCTGAACCCGCTTGATGGTGCGATCAAGGGCATGACCATACCGTCCTGCCCGGCCATCCTCGCGCGCTTGATGGACGAACTGTGCCAGCCTCGAGTCAGCACCAAACGGATTGCCGCACTCATCGGCGAAGACGTCGGCCTCGCTGCGGCCGTGATCAAGTCGGCCAACTCCCCCCTGCTCGGCGTCCGCCGCCAGATCGCCTCGCTGGATGAGGCCATGGGACTGCTCGGCTTTGGCATGGTGGCAAACCTCGTGCAGGAAACCTTGCTGCAGCGCGCGATGAGCGGAGCGAGCGCCTCGCTCGAACGTTTCTGGGATAACTCGCGCTTCACGGCTGCCGCCTCCGCCCAGATTGCCCGCGCAACGAGGGCCCTCAAGCCGGAAACCGCCTATACCTTCGGCCTGTTTCACGACTGCGGAATTCCGCTGATGGTCCAGCGCTTCGAGGGCTACAAGCAGGTGCTCGGGCAAGCGAATCAAACGACCGACCGCTGGTTCACCACCATCGAAGACGAAGCGCTGGGCACCAACCACGCGGTTGTCGGTTACTTCCTTGCACGCTCGTGGGGACTCACCGACGCGGTATGCCAGGGCATCCTTTGCCACCACGATTACTCGGTGCTGGAAGCCGAGAGCGACCTCGACAACGAAACGCGGATGCTGATTGCCGTGAATGCCGTCGCAACCTACATCGCCGGCACCCATCTGCGTTCAGGCAGCGATGCCGAATGGGACAAGGCGCGCCTGCCTGCCGCACACTTCCTGGGCTACGCACCCGACGATCTCGACAACCTTGCCGAGGACCTTGTCTACAAGCTCGACCAGCAGACGCGGAGCGAGGCGGCCTGATCAAACATCAGCACAATCTGCCGGAACAAAAAGGCCGCGGCAGGATGCGCGGCCTTTTTGTTTGAACCATGCCGGGCAATCAGAGCCTCGAGGCAACCCAGGCCTGCACCGACGCCAGCGCTGCTGGCAGATTCTCCGGCTGACTGCCGCCCGCCTGCGCCATGTCGGGGCGGCCACCGCCCTTGCCGCCGATCTGCTGAGCGACGAAGCTCACCAAGTCACCGGCCCTGACTTTCGTGGTCTGGTCGGCGGTAACGCCCGCAATCAAGGACACCTTTCCGTCTGCCACCGACGCCAGCACGATCGCAGCGGACTTCAGCCTGTCCTTGAGCTTGTCCATCGTTTCGCGCAAGGTCGGAACATCGGCACCTTCTAGCATCGCAGCCAGCACCCGGATCCGACCACCGCCAGCACCCTCGACCTCGGCGGCCTGACTGGCGAGCTCATCGCCCTGACTGGCTGCAAGCTTGCTCTTGAGGCGAGCCAGCTCCTTCTCCAGCGCCCGCACATTTTCGAGGATGGCGGCAACCCGCTCGGCTGCTTCGTCGGGCTGCACCTTCAGCAATGTCGATATGCCCTGGACGCGACGCTCCTGCTCCTGCGCGTACCGTAGCGCGTTGGCGCCGGTAATCGCCTCGATACGGCGGATGCCGGCCGCAACGCCGCCCTCGCTCACGATCTTGAACGAGCCGATATCACCGGTGCGCGCCACATGAGTGCCGCCGCACAGTTCCTTTGAGGTCCCGATCGTCAGCACCCGCACCTCGTCGGCGTATTTCTCGCCGAACAGCATCATCGCGCCGGACTGCTGCGCATCCTCGAGCGCCATCACGCGGGCCTCGGTGGCGGCGTTGGCGAGAATCTCAAGGTTGACCAGTTCTTCGACTTCGCGGATTTCCTCGGCTGTCATCGGCGCAGTGTGGGCAAAGTCGAAACGAGTCTTGTCAGCGTCGACCAGCGAGCCCTTCTGCAGCACGTGTGCGCCGAGCACCTCGCGCAAGGCCCTGTGCATGATGTGCGTCACCGAGTGGTTGCGCGCAGTCGCCGCGCGGGCCGCCACATCGACACGCGCCGTCACACCCTGACCAACGACCAGCTTGCCGGTACGCACCACTCCATGATGACCAAACACCGATGACTGGATCTTCTGCGTGTCCTCGACACCGAAAATGCCACCTGCGCCGCGCACCTCGCCCTGATCGCCGACCTGGCCGCCTGACTCGGCGTAGAACGGGGTGTGGTCGAGCACGATCACACCCATCTCGCCCTCGAGCAATTCGTTGACCGGAGCGCCATCGCGGTAGAGGGCGAGGATGTTGCCCTTTTCCTCCAGCACCTCATATCCATGGAAGGTGGTTGTCGGGCCGTCGTAGTCGAGGTTGGCCGCCATCCTGAACTTGCCGGCGGCGCGCGCCTGCTCCTTCTGACGCGCCATGGCCGCATCGAAGGCAGCGGCGTCCACCTTTACCTCGCGTTCGCGGCAGATGTCTGCAGTAAGGTCGAGCGGGAAGCCGTACGTATCGTGCAGCTTGAAGGCCGTGTCGCCGTTGAACACGGCGTTGCCGGCCAGCTCCATTGCGGCGAGTTCGGCTTCGACGATGGCCATGCCGTTCTCGATGGTGGCGAAGAAGCGCTCCTCTTCCTGACGCAGCACGTCCATGATGCGGCGCTCACCATCCCTGAGCTCGGGAAAGGCGCTGCCCATCTCGGCGATCAGATCAGGCACCATCTTGTGGAAAAAGGCAGTGCGCGCGCCCAGCTTGTAACCGTGGCGGATGGCGCGGCGGATGATGCGGCGCAAGACGTAGCCGCGGCCCTCGTTACCTGGAATGACGCCGTCGGCAATCAGGAAGGAGCAGGCGCGGATGTGGTCGGCCAGAACCTTCAGTGACGGCGAGTCCATGTCGGCACTGGAGGTTTCACGCGCGGCAGCCTTGATCAGCGCCTGAAACAGGTCGATCTCGTAGTTGGCATGCACGCCCTGCAGCACCGCCGAGATGCGCTCGAGGCCCATGCCGGTGTCCACCGAGGGCTTGGGCAGCGGATGCATCACGCCCTGCTCGTCGCGGTTGAACTGCATGAACACGTTGTTCCAGATTTCGATGAAGCGGTCGCCGTCCTCCTCGGGCGACCCCGGGGGGCCGCCCCAGATGTGCGGACCATGATCGTAGAAGATCTCGGTACACGGACCACAGGGGCCGGTATCGCCCATCATCCAGAAGTTGTCCGAGGCGTAACGCGCACCCTTGTTGTCGCCGATGCGGATCACGCGCTCGGCGGGCACGCCAACCTCTAAGGTCCAGATGTCGAAGGCCTCATCGTCATCTGCATACACCGTGACCCACAGCTTGTCCTTGGGCAGCTTGAAAACGCCGGTCAGCAGCTCCCAGGCATACGAAATTGCGTCACGCTTGAAATAATCACCAAAGCTGAAATTACCCAGCATTTCAAAGAAGGTGTGGTGCCGTGCGGTGTAACCAACGTTCTCAAGATCGTTGTGCTTGCCACCGGCACGCACACACTTCTGCGACGTGGTGGCGCGGGTGTAAGCCCGCTTGTCGAAGCCGAGAAACACGTCCTTGAACTGATTCATGCCGGCGTTGGTAAACAGCAGCGTCGGGTCTTCATGCGGCACCAGCGAGCTCGAGCTCACGATCTGATGTCCCTTGGATTCGAAGAACTTGAGAAAGGCGTCGCGGATTTCGGCGGATTTCATGGAGATTTGCTTGTTTTCTTGACTGAAGACCTGCGCAGCAGGCGAATGCGCAAGTTTATCATGAGCTTAAGCGTGTCAATTGGCGCTCGGCGCAGCGCTGGCCTTGGCCTGCCCTTCGCCTATAATTGACGGACACGTCAACCAACAACGGGATACGAGCACACCATGGGAAACCGCCTCTCCAAAATCTACACCCGCACCGGCGACGCCGGCACCACTGGCCTGGGCGACGGCAAGCGCGTCTCCAAGAACAGCCTGCGCATCCACGCGCTGGGCGAAGTCGACGAAACCAACGCCATCATCGGTCTGCTGTTGTGCGAGGAGCTGCCCGAGGACGTATGCAGCCTGCTGACCGACGTGCAGCACGACCTCTTCGACCTCGGTGGCGAGGTCTGCATCCCTGGCATGAGCATGATCACCGGCAAGCAGGTGACCCATCTCGAGAACGAGCTTGACCGCTTCAACGAGCCACTTGAGCCGCTCAAGGACTTCATCCTGCCCGGCGGCACGCGCGCGGCAGCTTATGCTCACCACGCCCGTACCGTCTGCCGCCGCGCCGAGCGTGCGCTGGTCGCCCTCGCGCTGGAAGAGGCCGTCAATGACAGCCCGCGCCAGTACCTGAACCGCCTGTCGGACCTGCTGTTCGTGCTTGGCCGCGTGCTCAACCGTGCCGGCGGCCGCGGCGACGTGCTGTGGCAGAAAAGCAAGAACGCCTGAACAACACGAGGGCAGGCAGCGGCAGGTTAGCCGGCAGCTTACGCGGCGCAGTTGCGGCTCTTCGCCTCATGGCAGGCCCTCCTCGGCGGGAGGGCTTGCCACCCGAATGCGGCTCACGGCAGCGGCTCACTGCCGAGCCTCGAACAAGGCAATCTGCGTCGCCACCGGCGCAAGGCACTCGTCCTCGATGAAGCGGACGCCCACGCCCAGCAGACGAACGGGCCGCGCCTTGCGCGCGTAGGCGCTGTCGAGCAGCGCGCGCCACACGGCTTCATCCGGCGCATGCGCCACACATTCGGCGGTGGTCTGGGTGAAATCAGAAAACTTGACCTTCACCACCGCCTTATGCACCGCGCGCGCTTCGCGCGCTCGTTCGAAGCGCGCACGAAACTCGGCGACCAGGGCAGGCAATGCGCCTTGGCACGCTGCCAGATCCGGCAGATCGGCAATGTAGGTGGTTTCCACCGAAAGTGACTTGCGACTTCGATCCGGGCGCACGGCCCGATCGTCCACCCCGCGGCACAAGCGGTGCAGGCTGGCACCGAAGCTACCGAAAGCCTGCGTCAGCTCGGCAAGACTCCAGGCGCGCAGGTCAGCGCAGATCTGCACACCGCAGCGCTGCAGCTTGGCTGCTGTGACCTTGCCGACGCCGAAAATCTTCTTCACCGGCAGCGCCGCAACGAAGGCATCGACCTCATCCGGTCTGACCACCAACTGTCCGTTTGGCTTGTTCCAGTCGCTGGCGACCTTGGCCACGAACTTGTTGGGCGCAATCCCGGCCGAAGCCGTGATACCAACCTCGGCATGGATGCGCGCCCGAATCTCCTGCGCCATCAAGGTCGCCGACCCCTTGCAGCGCTCCACCCCGGTGACGTCAAGGTAGGCCTCATCCAGCGACAAGGGCTCGACCAGGGGTGTGTAGTCACGATAAATGTCGAGAATCTGGCGGGATGCGTTGCGATAGCGCTCGAAGTCGGGCGGCAACAGAATCAGCTTGGGGCACAACTGAAGTGCGCGCGCCGTCGACATTGCCGAATGGACACCGAAGGCGCGTGCCTCGTAGTTGCAGGCGGCGATCACGCCGCGCGTCTCTGCGCGCCCGCCAACAGCCACCGGCCGGCCGACGAGCGATGGCTCATCACGCATCTCGACCGATGCATAAAAGCAGTCACAGTCACAGTGGATGATCTTGCGCATTTCCGCCAGAAATAGCGCGCCCGGAACAAGGCCGGGCGCTGGTCAAATTATCTGCTTTCCGACTCTCCGACGACAAGGCGTCGACGTGCTCGATAGTCGTGGCGAATCACGAGGTGCGCACACGGATCACATTCGAACTGAATCCGCACCAACGCGCCGTCAAGGACGAGAAGCCGCTGGCCGGAAAGCGGGCGCGCTCAGGTGCCAAAAAGCCGGACGACGTTGCCGCCGCCGTTGACCTTGATCACCTGCCCGCTGACCCAGCTGCTGGCGGGGGGGACACAACCAGAGCATGGCGTTTTCCAGGTCTTCAGGCTTGCCGGTGCGATCCACCAGATTGTCGGGATTGAGCAACCTCTGCTGCACGGCCGCGTCGATGCCGGCGTCGGCGTAGCCTTCGGTCAAGACCGTGCCGATCAGCAGGGAATTCACTCTTACCTTCTTCGCCAGCATGTGGGCCAGGGAGATCATCATCTGGTTGAGCGCCGCCTTCGCCGTGCCATAGGCGAGGATGTCATACGCCGGGAGCGCTGAAGAGAACGAGCCCGAATTGGTGATGGTCGGGTTCTTCGCCTTTAGCAAATGCGGCAGGCACGCCATGCTCATGCGGTAAGCGCTGATGGTGTTGAGCCGGTATGCATCGACCAGCGCTTCGTCGGAGATCGCCGTCGGATCCTCGTGGCGCGAACCCCAGCCAACGTTGTTGACCAGGGTCGAAATACCGCCGAACTCGTCCACGCACGCAGCCACCACGGCGTCGATCTCTGCAGCGCGGGTGACATCGCAGGCCATGCCGATGCAGCGTAAACCCGTTTCCGCCTCCATACGGGCTGCCGTTTCCTTCGCCTTGTCGCCCTGCAGATCGGCAATCATCACCTTTGCCCCTGCTCCCGCCAGCAGCCTGGCGATGCCGGCGCCGATATTCTGAGCGCCGCCGGTGATGAGGACATTGTGATCGGTCATGCGAAACGCTGCGAAGGCGTCGAAGTTCTGGGTCATGTGTGGAGACCTTTCAGAAAAATGCATTCAGGCAGGGGTGGAGAAAAGCGCAACGAACAAGGGCTGGCCGGGTACCAGCATAGAGGGTCAGGTCCACTTCAGAATGCCCGTCTGCGGAGCCTCCTGGGCTCGAAACGAGCAGGCAAAACGGACCAAAAAAATGGACGGGTCACTCCAGTTCCTGGACGCCACCGCCCGAAACCGTGAGCAATTGCCCACTGATCCAGCTCGCGGCAGGCGAACATAGAAACAGCGCCGCGCGTGCAATGTCCTCGGCGTCGCCCAGGCGTTTGAGTGGTGTGTGCCGGAGCATCGTCTGCTCGATTTCAGGCGTCAGTACCGACGCCAGCGCAGCGGTCTTGGTGGCACCGGGTGCGATGGCGTTGACGCGGATGCCCTTGGGGCCGAGATCGAATGCGATGTTGCGGGTGAGATGATTCACCGCAGCCTTGGACGATCCGTAAGACGCCATGTGCGCGTTCTTGTTCTCACCGGCCATCGACGAGATGTTGAGCACCGCGCCACGCCTTTCCTTCTCCATATGCGGCGCGGCCAGCTGGATCATGCGAAAGAGGCCGAACACGTTTAGCTCGAAGGCCCAATGAAAGTCGACCATGGGCATGTCAAAGGGCTTGCCCCCCCGCCGGCATTGTTTACCAGCAGCGTCAGCTTGCCAAACTCGGATACCACAGCCTCAATCGCCGCGACCCGATCCCTCTCCTCGGTCACATTGCAGCCAAGGCCGATGGCACGCCCACCAGCTGCCGTTATCTCGGCGGCCACCGCCATCGCCGACTCGGGCTCGAGGTCGCTTACCACTACCGCAGCGCCGGCTTCGGCGAAAAGAACTGCAATGGCGCGACCGATACCGGCACCCGCACCCGTGACCAGGGCCACATCGCTGTCCAGACTGAGAAGCCTAGAGAATCCCATGATGTCCTTTGCTCCGATGAGAGAGGCTGTTGAAAAGCGCCCTAGCCCTGCGCGGGAGCCGCAAGCAACCAAACGAACGCGGGGAATCCAGGGGGATCATGAGGCACAGATCCCGACGCTACCTGACAGCTCCCGCCTCCCAAGCTGCAGGGTACAAGTTGCTGAGGGCAGCTTGCGACCGTCAAACGAGGGCACGGCACAGGGCGCAAGACAGAACGATCGTCGCATGTAGGCCGACCCTGACAGTGAGAAAAGAATGTCGCTGACAGATCACGCCATGCAGCCGCCATACCATGCACCCAGAGATCAACGCAGTGTTCTACCGGCAGCCATCCACAGAACGATGTCTCGTTTAACCGGAAAGATACTGCAGGCTTATCTCGTAACCCAATCCAATCGAATGGAGGCTCACCATGAAAATGCGAACCATGACCCTGATCGCCCTGCTTGGCACCACCATTGCTCCGGTTGCTGCCTTTGCAGCAGATACCTCAAAGCCCGCCATGACTGAAAAGTCCGCCACCATGGACCGGCAGGCACGTATGGCACATCTGACGCAGACGAAGGACCAGCTCGAAAAGGCCCTGGGAACGGCAAAGGACAAGGCCCATTATCGCCAAACGCTCGAGAAGCTTGGTTATCACATTACCGCCGTCAATTCGGACGACACCGATTACCTCGAGTACGAAGTGATCAAGGATGGTGACTCGTACGAAGTCCAGGTCGACTTCAAAAACGGGGTCTCGACCGATATTGATGTCACGACCAACATCTGGAAGGCGGAGGCTACCCGTGCAGCGCTGAAGAACAAAGACTACAAGTATGTCTATCCGACTGCTATCACTCCAAACCCGAAGGACGTCAGCGATCGTGTTCGCGGCAAGGCTTGGGTCGGCGAGAAAGCTGCCGTCGAGAAGGAACTGGGGGTTGGCCATGACCGGAGCTACTACCGAGCCGCACTCGAAAAGATGGGCTACAAGGTAACCTCCATCAATGATAACGATACCGACAACCTCGAAATGGAGGTCGCGAAAGGCGACACTAGCTACGAAGTTGAAGTCGAGTTCGACGACAAGACGCGGAAATCGACGTCTGTGGATGTCTCCACCAACATTTGGGAAACCGAGTCCACTGAACGTTTCAAGGGCGACGAATAAGTAGAAGCCTGCACCGAACCGGGCCGCAGGGCGGTGCAGCTTGAAAGGTGTCCGGCCTTGATTCCACACGCTTGACGCTGCACAGAAAAGCACCCAAGTAAACGATTACTTGGGTGCTTTTCCGTTATTCCCAACGAGACTGCAAGGGCGAGAGAGGAGGTGATGGTGCGCACGCAAGCTCCCCTGCGAAATGCTCAAGACGGCCGCGCCAGTTGGATGCGGTCTTTCCTAAAAACAAGGCAACTATGGCACTAAACCGCACGAACAATAGCGAACAAAAGCCGCCATCAGCCTCGCATCCTCCCGAAAGCCTGGCTGGACACCGAAACGACTAACCACCCGCTCCACCTCAAGCCCTTGTCACGCTAATGCCTGCCCCGTGACCACCGTCATTCCTCGACGTCGCGGGCAACGTCCGTGCGGCCTGACGCGCCCCTGCTCGACGCGGACGCGGCAATGTCCTACATCGCATGGCCTAGCAGAGAGGCAAACTGCAATTGCACTAAGTAAGGCCTGCGCCCGGGGCGCAGCCATTCGACTCTTCACACGCAATCAAAGGGAGATCCATCATGGGAAAGTATTTCATTGCATGGTTGCTGGGCGTGCCCGCCTTCGTTCTGCTGCTCGTCTGGATGTTTTTCTGATGATGGACGAGCCACGCTCCGGTTCCACCACATGCGCTGATACGAGCGAGCCGTGCGAGCCCGCAACGGCCCGGGCCGCGTCTGCCCCACGACCACGAAGAATCCAGCATTAGCCAGAGTGGCTCGGACGACAAGCGCGTCGAGTAAGCAGCGGAGGATTTGGATAGCGGCCTGGTGGGTACCGGCCATGGGTCGGCACTCTAAGCTCTTGAACAGCCGCGCGCTCAAGCGGACAGTGACGGCAGAGGGGGACCGATTTCGAATGTTGCATGAAGAAACACGCGATGATATGCCGTACTCCGCATCGGGAGCACCGTACAGACAAGATGCGAGGGGATAACGCGAAAAAGCCTCTTGGCGGACTGTGCTCCAACTTTTGGAGCACGAATGGAGCAAACCCTTTCTGAGTTTGCTCCATTGGTCCGCAATTCAGACCATAACCCTTTGATCTGAAACGGGAATTATTGGTCGGGGAAAGAGGATTCGAACCTCCGGCCCCTGCGTCCCGAACGCAGTGCTCTACCAGGCTGAGCTATTCCCCGACACTTTTTACTTTTTGAGAAGCCCACTAATGTATCAGTGATTTCGCTCAACTGCAAAGTTCGATAATTCTAGCAGTGCGTCTTTGAAAATGGAAGGGGGCAATATCGAAATTGCCTCAATCGCCAACCTGGCTTCAGCTTGAGCGTAGCGACGCGTCTCTTCCAGCGCACCAGTGACCTGGATTGCTGCCAGAACGGCAGCGAAGTCTTCGCGCCCGCCGTTCTCGATCGCGCCGCGCACCAGAGATGCCTGCTCGGGGGTGCCCCGCTGCATGACGTGAATCAGCGGCAGGGTCGGCTTGCCTTCGGCAAGGTCGTCACCGAGATGCTTTCCGGTATCGGCCTCCTCAGCCGAATAATCGAGTACGTCGTCAATGAGTTGGAAGGCGGTGCCCAGGTGCATGCCAAAGACAGCCAGCCGATCCTCAAGTGCCTCGTCGGCGCCACCAAGGATACCCCCCAGGCGCGACGCGGCCTCGAACAGCTTTGCCGTTTTGTACCGAATCACGCGCAGATAATCGTCAATGACGACGTCGGCATTATGGCAGTTGAGCAATTGCAGAACTTCGCCTTCGGCAATCACATTGGTGGCATCGGCCAGCACACGCATCACGCGCATGTCGTCTACCCCAACCATCATCTGAAATGCGCGAGAATAGAGAAAGTCTCCCACCAACACCGAGGCCGCGTTGCCGAACATGGCATTCGCGGTCTTGCTCCCGCGACGCAGGTCGGATTCATCAACAACGTCGTCGTGCAGCAAGGTTGCGGTATGAATGAACTCCACCACCGCGGCCAGCTCATGATGGTGCGTACCCTTGTAACCCATTGCTCCCGCGACAAACAGCACGAGAGCGGGACGCAGGCGCTTGCCACCGCTGTGAATAATGTACTCCGCCACCTGACGGATCAGCACTACATCAGAGTAGAGGCGTTTGCGGATGACCTCATCGACCGCCTGCATGTCGGCGGCGATCGGCGCAAAGAGCTGCTTGACGGACAAGGCGGACACGCTGGCGGAAAAAGTACGGATGGTAGGCGCCAGCGTGGACTCGAGTCAAGCCACACCGTCTTCATGCACAGGTTGCTGTGGCTAGTTACCGACAGAAGAACGCGTGACTGCGTTGTCCAGAGCCTCCTTGGCAGCCTTGCGGTCAGCCCAGACGCCGGCAAGCTCCTCGTCCAGAATGCGCCGTACGCGCTCACGCTCCACCAGAGGCTGAGCGGCAGAGTCGGCCGTAACCGGTTTGTTGGTCAGTTGGTCCACCGCTACGCGCACGTTCTCAAGATCATCACCGAGCAGTTCACTTCGTGAGGCCAGCAGGCCAGCACGGTTCAAAGGCAGATAGCCGGTCTCCCGCTGCCAGGCCACCTGATTCTGTGCCTGCAACCAAAAGCTGATGAAGCGTGCGACTACCTTGTATTCAGCCGGCTTCTTGCCGGCTGATACCCAGAGCGCGGGCCCGTCAGCCACGGTATTCTGCGGTGCCCCAGGAAAGTCCTCGTGATAGGGCAGACGCGACACGGCGACATCGACCTTGCCTCGCCGGCGAAAATCGACCCAGCTCGCCGAAGGCGCAGCAATCACCGCACACTCTCCATCAGCAAAGCGCTGCTCAGCCTCGCTGCGCTGATCGAAAACGTGCAAATAGCGTGCACGTGCCCAACTCGCCATCATCGCCACGTGTTTGACCTGGAACATGCCATTGAAAGACAGCGCCATGGTCTTGCCTCGGGCCGTCGCAACCGGTTCGTTATGCCAGGCACTCAGGTTTTCAACCATTACACGGCCAGGCTCAGCAACGGTATAGGGGCAAGTGTGACCCGTATCTGCCAGACGACCGAGCGTTTCCTGCAACTCGAACCAGGTGCCAACATGCGCAGTCTCGGGATTGATGCCAACGCGACGCAGCGCTTCTCGATTCAGAAACAGCACGGGGGTGGACAAACCTACCGGCAGGGCCAGCAAACGCCCTTTGGCATCGACCGGCGTGCGTGTCATCATCGCTGGTGGGCGCAGCGTCTGCAACGGGATGCCCGCCTCTTTCATCAAGGTGAAAAGGGGTTTGTAGCGAGGCTTGCCAGCAACAAAAACCTCTTCGTCTTCGCCCTCGAGTATCAGCATGTGCGGTGTCGCATTGCGCCAGTCCCCCTCGGACAGGACCAGCTTGACCTCTTTCTCCTGCGCATTGAAGCGCTCAACGAGTTCCTTTACTGCCGCAGCCTTCGATTCCGGAAGGCGATGAAAGAGCTGTATCTGCAACTCAACACTGGCCAGCGCTGGCGTCGCTGCAAGCCCGGCGGCACAGATGGAGGCAATCAGAGCAACAGTCTTGAAACGATCGATATTCATGGAGTTAGTACAGGAAGATAAAGGGATCGCACGCTAAGATCCGACCTGCTAATTATAGGGCGGCACTCGCCATAGCAACGGAGCCAGATGTAACCGCACAGCCCTCGCCGCCTCAAGGTGCTGATGGATCTGAACTGTCGAACTCGGGGGGTCTTGTTGTTGACGTAAAAACCCCCTTGTACGCTTTTCGGCACAAGGGGGTTTTTTGTGGGTTAGTCTGACGATGACCTACTTTCACGAGGGCGGACCTCACTATCATCGGCGCGTTTGTGT
>Ga0073904_10002852_pt1 | contig 13045 bp, 6 predicted proteins | sample KloWWTrecipitate_FD_66668 | JGI IMG/M metagenome (GOLD analysis project Ga0073904, IMG submission 66668) | Active sludge microbial communities from Klosterneuburg, Austria, studying microevolution and ecology of nitrifiers - Klosterneuburg... | ecosystem: Engineered > WWTP > Aerobic digester >...
AAAGCGCGTGCTGATGCCCACGCTCGAGGCGACCTGCTCGCTCGACGTGGGTTGCCCCGCGGACCTGTTCGGCGAATTCTGCGACCAGCACCCCGACCGCACCGTCGTTGTCTATGCCAACACCTCGGCCGCCGTGAAGGCGCGCTCCGACTGGGTCGTGACCTCGAGCATCGCGCTCGACGTGGTCGAGTACCTCAGCGGTCGCGGCGAAAAGATCCTGTGGGCGCCCGACAAGTACCTGGGTTCCTGGGTGCAGCGCCAGACGGGTGCCGACATGCTGCTCTGGGAGGGCAGCTGCATCGTGCACGAGGAGTTCAAGGCCAAGGGCATCGAGGACCTGCGCAAGGTCTACCCGGATGCCGCCGTGCTGGTGCACCCGGAGTCGCCCGAGGCCGTGATCGCGCTGGCCGACGCCGTCGGCAGCACCACGCAGATCATCGACGCGGCGCGCCGCTTGCCGAACCCGCAATTCATCGTCGCCACGGACCAGGGCATCTTCTACCAGTTGCAGCAGCAGGTGCCCGACAAGGAGTTCATCATCGCGCCTACCGCCGGCGAGGGTGCGACCTGTCGCAGCTGCGCGAATTGCCCGTGGATGGCGATGAACGAACTGCAGAGCCTGCTCGCTTGCCTCGAGCAGGGCGCGAACGAAGTCCACGTCGATCCCGCGCTCGGCGCGAGGGCAATGCTGCCGCTGCAGCGCATGCTGAATTTCTCGCGCGAGCGCGCGCTCGCGGTGAAGGGCAACGCCTGATCCGTGGGTCCGGCTTCGGCCGGACAATGACCCGATCCGTGGGTTCGGCTTCAGCCGGACACGGGCTGTCCGAATGAATTCGGACCCACGAGTCCGGGCCTACAGCTTGATCTCTTCGCGCATCTCGCGGATGTCCGCGATGCGCGCCTGCACGCTCGCGGTGGTGTGGAAATCGCCCTGGGCGAGATCGAGGGCGTAGCCTAGCTGGCGCTCGGCGAGGTCCAGCGCCCCGTTCAGGATGAAGTACTCCGCTCGTGCCCGGTGCACATCGATGATGCTCCCGGCGAGCCCGTGGGTCTCGGCCAGCTCATACCACAGCTGTGGGTCCTCGGGCTTGCGCTGCGCATGCTCCTCCAGCACGCGTTCCGCGTCCTTCGGCCTGCCGGTGCGCAGCAGCGCATTCGCATAGGCCATCGTCAGCGGATGGTTGCCTGGATTGACGTCCAGCTGCCGGCGCAGGCGATGCGCTGCCGCTTCGGGCTTGCCGGAGGCCAGCTCGATGTCCGCGGCGGCGATGACGAACGCGATCTTGTCCGGATGGTTCTGCAGCAGCGGCGCCAGCGTTGCTCGCGCTTCGTCGAACTCGCCCGCCCTGGTCAGTGCCAGTGCCAGCCCGTAGACATTGCCGATCGCGGCGCCGCCATCCTTCTCGATCTCGGCGCGAAAGCGCTTGATCGCAAAGCCGGGAGTCTCGTCGAAACCGAGCTGGACGCGAGCGCGCATCAGACCGAAATCCTCGCTGTCCACGCGCCCTTGGTCGGCGTAGTTGCGCGCGCGGTTCTGCGAGTCGGCGACGCGGCTCTCCGTGACCGGGTGCGACAGCAGGAATTCCGGCGGGCGCTGCCCCGCATAGCGCAGCGATTCGAGCATGCGCGAGAACATCCGCGGCATGCCGTCGGCGTCATAGCCCGCATCCACCAGCGTCAGCATCCCGATGCGGTCCGCCTCGCGTTCGTGCGCGCGGCTGAAGCGCAGCTGCTGCTGCTGGATGGCGGCCTGGGTCGCGGTGATGGCGGCCATGCCCGCATTGCCTCCAGCGGTGGCGGCGACGACAAGGCTTCCCAGCAGCGCGAGCATGTTGGGCACGGCGTTGGCGCGCGCCTCCTCGACGCCACGCGCGAAGTGTCGCTGGCTGAGGTGGGCCAGTTCGTGCGCGATCACGGAGGCCATCTCGTCCTCGTGCTGGGCAGAGAGCAGCAAGCCGTTGTGGATGCCCATGACGCCGCCGGGCACCGCGAAGGCGTTGATCGTCGGATTCTCGACCACCACGAGCTTCAGTTGCGCGTCGCTCAGCTGGCTGTGCTCCGCGAGATCGAAAACGACATGCTCGAGGTAATCCGTCAGCAGCGGATCCGATACGGTGCGGACCTGGCTGCGGAACATGCGCAGCCACGCTTCCCCGAGCCTGCGCTCGGCCTGCGGCGAGACCACGGCGGAAGATGCGTCACCGAGCGCGGGAAGCTCGATGTCCACGGCGCGTGCACTGCCGGTCTTCACGGCAAGCGCGATACAGCCGGCGGCAACGAGGGCGCGGCGCGGCGAGCTCGCGCGGAGCAGGGGCAAATACACGTGAGGCAACGTCCTGTGATGATGCGTCCAGAGACGCCCCGTTTGATCGCGCGCGCGGCAAATAATTCCCCGCGGTTGCCTGCGCGCCTTGGGGCGCCCGGTGCCGGTGGCTATACTAGCACGCCGTCGCATGCGCGACGGCCCGGGCCGGGGAGTGGATCGATGCACGAGGTGGATGCGCGCGGGATGTCCTGTCCGCTGCCCCTGCTGAAGGCCAAGAAGGCGCTGAACGGCATGGGGCCCGGAGAGCGCGTGCGCGTGCTCAGTACCGATCCCGGCTCCGTGCGGGATTTCCGTGTCTTCTGCGAGCAGAGTGGCAACGAGCTGCTCGAATTCTCCTGCGAGGATGACATCTACACCTACGTGCTGCGCAAGCGTGGCGACTGAAGGGGCATCGGGCGGGCGCGTAATGATCAATACCGTGCGCAAGTGGATGGATCGCTATTTCGCCGAGGAAGAGGCGGTGATCCTGCTGTTGCTGCCCGCACTGGGCGTGCTCCTGATCGCGACGCTCGGCGACGTGCTTAGGCCCTTGATCGCCGCAGCGGTGCTGGCCTTCATGATCCAGGGCCTGGTCGGGTGGCTGGCGCGCCGCGGCGTGCCCGAGCCGCTGGCTCTGGGGCTCGCCTTTGCCGTGTTCACGGGCATCTTCCTCGCGTTCTTCCTGGTGCTGCTGCCGCTGGTCTGGAACCAGCTGCGCAGCCTGGTGAGCGATCTTCCCGGCATGCTCGAGTCGCTGCGCCAGGCGGTGATGCAGTTGCGCGACGCCTATCCGCAGTTCATCAGCGAGGCGCAGATACGGGACTTGATGGAGCGCAGCAGCCGGGACATGGCCGGTCTCGGTCAGGCCGCCCTGTCGTTCTCGCTGGCGTACCTGCCGGGCGTGTTCGGGCTGGCGATCTACGTCGTCATCGTGCCGCTGCTGGTGTTCTTCTTCCTCAAGGACCGGCGCCAGATCCTGGCGTGGTGCGCGAACCTGCTGCCGGAGGAGCGGCCGCGGATGTCGCGCATCTGGCACGAGATGGACGAGCAGCTGGCGAACTACGTGCGCGGCAAGGGCGTCGAGATCCTGATCGTCGGCGCCGTGTCGATCGTCGCCTTCTCGCTGTTCGGCCTGGGCTATGCGTTGCTCCTGGGGTTCCTGGTCGGGCTGTCGGTCGTGATTCCCTACGTGGGCGCGGTGGTGGTCACGGTGCCGGTGGCGGTGGTGGCCTGGTTCCAGTGGGGCTGGACCCCGATGTTCGGCTACCTGATGCTCACCTACCTCGTGATCCAGATCCTCGACGGCAATGTACTCGTGCCGCTGCTGTTCTCCGAGGCGAACAACCTGCACCCGGTCGCGATCATCCTCGCGGTGCTCGTGTTCGGTTCTGTCTGGGGCGTGTGGGGGGCATTTTTCGCCATTCCGCTCGCCACGCTCGTCAAGGCCATGATGAGCGCCTGGCCGCGCTCGCACGCGGGCGCGCCGGCGCCGCAAACGCCGGAGTGAAACTGCCGCGTGTTCCGGTGGTCTGACCCAAACATCCGCAATTCGTCTCCTGGAGTCGCAATGTCCGCAGTCCCTGTGCCGAAATCCCTCGTCCTGATGATGCTGTTCGCGTTGCTGGCGGCCTGCGCGGGCCCGTCGCCACGCGAGGCGAATGTTATCCGGGGCGAGCAGGACGGCCGTGCATACCGTTACCTCGAGCTGCCGAACCGCATGCGCGTGCTGCTGGTCTCGGATCCGCAGACCGACAAGGCGGCCGCCAGCCTGCATGTGCGCGCCGGCAGCGGCAACGACCCGCGCTCGCGCCAGGGGCTGGCGCACTTCCTGGAGCACATGCTGTTCCTGGGGACCGCGAAGTATCCCGATCCCGGCGAATACCAGGAGTTCATCAGCGCGCACGGTGGCTCGCACAACGCCTACACCTCGGTCGACCACACAAACTACTTCTTCGACATCGAGCCGGGCAGCCTCACGCCCGCGCTGGACCGGTTCGCGCAATTCTTCGTGGCGCCGCTGTTCAACCGCGAGTATGTCGAGCGCGAGATGAACGCGGTCGATTCCGAGTACAAGCTCGGTCTCAAGGACGACGCGCGGCGCGAATACGACGTGCTGCGCGAGCTGGTGCAGCCCGGACATCCGCTGGGCTCGCTCGCGGTGGGCAACCTGACAACGCTCGGCGAAGGCGAGAGCGACATCCGCGAGGACCTGCTCGCGTTCTACGCCACGCACTATTCCGCGAACGCGATGACCCTCGTGGTGCTGGGGCGCGAGTCGCTGGACGAGCTCCAGTCGATGGTCGACGCGCGTTTCGGTGCCGTGGCGGACCGTTCGGCCACCGAGCTGACGCAGGTGCCGTCGATGTTCGCCCCCGGCGCCCTGCCGCTGGAGGTGCGCATCCGCCCCGAGCAGGAGCTGCGCGAGCTCACGCTGCTGTTCCCGCTGCCCTCGGCGCGCGCGCATTACGCCGCCAAGCCGCTCGAATACATCGGCGACCTGCTGGGTCACGAGGGTCCGGGCAGCGTGCTGTCGGTGCTGAAGGCGCGCGGCTGGGCCGAGAGCCTGAGCGCCGGCGCGGGGCTCGACCTGTATGGCGAGGATGCCTTCCAGCTCAGCCTGCAGCTCACGGAGGAGGGTGTGGCGCATTACCGCGACATCGTTGCGCTGTTGTTTCGAGCCATCGACCAGATGCAGGAGGGCGGCGTCGAGGAGTGGCGATTCCGCGAGCAGGCGAAGCTCGGCGACCTGGCATTCCGCTTCCGCGAGAAAGGCAGCCCCACCGGCGCGGTGATCGCGCTGTCCAACGCGTTGCAGGACTACCCGGTGGCCGAGGCGCTGCGCGGCCCCTACCTGTTCCGCGATTACGAGCCCGCGCTGATCCGCGAGTACCTGGGCTACCTGCGTGAGGACAACCTGCTGCTGACCCTGTCGCACCGCGACGTGCAGACCGACCGCGAGAGCCGCTGGTTCGGCACGCCCTACGCCGTGCAGAAACTCGATGCCGGCGAGCTGGCGCGCCAGGCCGGTGCCGCGGACGGCGAGCTGGCGCTGCCGGTGCCGAACGAGTTCATTCCCGAGCGCGTGGCGCTGAAGCCGCTGCAGGGCAACGCCGAGCGGCCGGCTCTGCTGGCCGACGAGCCCGGCTACCGGCTGTGGCACCTGCAGGACAGCGCCTACCCGGTGCCCAAGGCCTCGATTTACCTGCAGCTGCTCTCGCCGGCGGCGAACGACAACGCCCGCGACGCCGCGCTCGCGGCGCTGCAGGCGCGCCTGGTGAGCGACGCGCTCAACGAGTACGCCTACCCGGCGAGCCTCGCGGGCCTGCAGTACAGCGTCGAGTCGGGCGCGCGCGGACTCACCGTGAAGATTGCCGGCTACGACGACAAGCAGCGCGTGCTGCTCGCCAAGGTGCTGCAGACCCTGCCCCGGGGCCGTTTCGCGCCCGATCGTTTCGAGGGCATCAAGACCGAGATGCTGCGCGACTGGGCCAACAGCGCCAAGCAGCGCCCCTTCCTGCAACTGGTGGACGAGATGCGCGCGAGCCTCGTGGCGCGCAGCTACCGCGACGAGGAGCTGCGGGCGGCGCTGGAGCCTGCGGGTCCCGAAGAACTGGAGCGTTTCGTGCGCGAGCTGTTCGCCACGGGCACGCTGGAGATCCTGGTGCACGGAAACTTCAGCGCCGACGAGGCGAGCGGGATCGCGCGGCTCGCGCACGAGACGCTTGGCGCGGTGCCTCCGGATGCGCTGCCGCCGGTCGAGGTCGTGCAGCTTCCCCCCGGTGCGCTGGTGCGCGGCATCAACGTCGATCACCCGGATTCGGCGCTGCTGATGTACGTCCAGGGCGCCGCGGGTTCCGATGCCGAGCGTGCCCGCGTGGCCCTCAGCGCGCAGATACTCGGTGCGCCCTTCTTCAACGAGCTGCGCACCGAAAGGCAGCTCGGTTACGTGGCCTTCGCCCAGGCCTATCCGCTGCACCGCGTGCCCGCGTTGGTGCTCGCGGTGCAATCGCCGGTGGCTGCGCCCGGGGCGCTGGCACGGGAGTTCGAAGCCTTCCTGCAGCGGCAGGTCGCCGCGGCGCAGGCGCTCGACGAGGCGTCGTTCGCACGCCAGCGCCAGGCGCTGGTCGATCGGCTGCGCGAGTCGCCGAAGTCCCTCGGCGAACGCAGCGAGCGGCTGTGGGCGGACGCGATGCTCGGTGCCTACGGCTTTGATGACCGCGAGCGCGTCGCCGCGCAGGTCGAGCGCATCGGTCGCGAGGAGTGGGTGGAGTATTTTCGCGCGCAGATCGCGGGCGAGGCGCGGCGCGCGATGCTGCTGCAGAGCCGCGGCACGGCGCATGCGCAAGTGAAGGAACCACCATTGCCGGGACGCGTGCTCGCCCCCGGTGACGCGTGGCGCGAAGCCGCCGGGTATTTTCGCTTCGAACGCGAGGCGATAGTGCCGCAAGCGCCCGCGCCGGCGGACTAGCGCCAGGGCGCGAGGCGCCGCGCATACCGCTGTGGTCGCCGGAGCGGCTAAACTGGCGCCAATCCGAAACCGCCGGGGCAGTACACTGTCCCGCCAGCCCACGCACAGGAGTATTCATGCAGGAGGATATCGATTCCGCGGAAACCGGCGAATGGCTGGAATCGCTGGAAGCCGTGGTGCGCAATCGCGGCAAGGCGCGCGCGGCTTACCTGCTGAAACGGCTCGCCGACCACGCCACCGGTGCCGGCGTGCGCCTGCCGCCGGCAATCACCACGCGTTATCGCAACACCATTGCGCCCGAGGCGGAAAAGCGCATGCCCGGCGACCTCTTCGTCGACCGGCGCATCCGCTCGCTGATCCGCTGGAACGCGCTTGCGATGGTGATGCGCGCCAACGACGATGACGAGGGTCTCGGCGGCCACATCGCGACCTTCCTCTCGAGCGCCACGCTCTACGACGTGGGCTTCAACTATTTCTTCCGCGGCAACAGCCCCGGCAAGCCGGGTGACCTGGTGTTCTTCCAGGGGCACAGCGCGCCCGGGATGTATGCGCGCTCGTATCTCGAGGGGCGGCTCAGCGAGGAGCAGCTCGACAATTTCCGCCGCGAAGTCGACGGGCGCGGGTTGTCGTCCTACCCGCACCCGTGGCTGATGCCCGATTACTGGCAGTTCCCGACGGTGTCGATGGGCCTCGGCCCGATCCAGGCCATCTACCAGGCGCACGTGATGCGCTACCAGCAGAACCGCGGACTGGTCGATCACGGCGACCGCAAGGTCTGGGCCTTCCTGGGCGACGGCGAATGCGACGAGCCCGAGGCACTGGGAGCCATCGGCCTCGCCGGGCGCGAGCAGCTGGACAACCTGATTTTCGTCGTCAACTGCAACCTGCAGCGCCTCGACGGGCCGGTGCGCGGCAACGGCAAGATCATCCAGGAGCTCGAGGGCGTGTTCCGCGGCGCGGGCTGGAACGTGATCAAGGTGATCTGGGGCCGGCTGTGGGACCCGCTGTTCGCGCGCGACGAGTCGGGGCGGCTGCAGCAGCGCATGGACGAAGTCTGCGACGGCGAGTACCAGAACTACAAATTCAACGGTGGCGCCTACACGCGCGAGCATTTCTTCGGCAAGTATCCCGAGACGCGCGAGCTGGTACAGGATCTTTCCGACGACGACATCATGTATCTCAATCGTGGCGGCCACGATCCCTACAAGGTCTACGCGGCCTACCACGAGGCGTTTCACCACAAGGGCCAGCCCACGGTGATCCTCGCCAAGACCGTGAAGGGTTACGGCATGGGCGCCTCGGGCGAGGCAGCCAACGAGACCCACTCCGTCAAGAAGATGGATCTCGAGAGCCTGAAGAAATTCCGCACCCGCTTCGGCATCCCCCTGCGCGACGACGAGCTGAAGTCCGTGCCGTACTACCGCCCGGCGCCCGACAGTCCCGAGATGGTCTATATGCGCCAGCGCCGCGAGGCGCTGGGCGGCAACCTGCCCAGCCGCCTCGTCACCGACGAGCAGTTGCCGGTGCCGGCGCTCGATGCCTTTGCGGCGCAGCTCAAGGGCAGCGCGCACCGCGAGATCTCTACCACGATGGCCTTCGTGCGCCTGCTGTCGACGCTGGTGAAGGATCCCGGCATGGGCGATCGCGTCGTTCCCATTGTGCCCGACGAGGCGCGCACCTTCGGCATGGAGGGGATGTTCCGCCAGCTCGGCATCTATTCATCGGTGGGGCAGCGCTACACGCCGCACGACGCGGCACAGATCCTGTTCTACAAGGAAGACCACAAGGGGCAGATCCTGGAGGAGGGTATCAACGAGGCCGGCGCGATGTCGGCGTGGATCGCCGCGGGCACTTCCTATGCCAACCACAACCTCACCCAGATCCCCTTCTACATCTTCTACTCGATGTTCGGCTTCCAGCGCATCGGCGACCTCGCCTGGGCGGCCGGCGACCAGCAGGCACGCGGCTTCCTGATCGGCGCGACCTCGGGGCGCACCACGCTGAACGGCGAAGGCCTGCAGCACCAGGACGGCCACAGCCACCTGCTGGCCGCGACGATTCCCAACTGCGTCAGCTACGACCCGACCTACGCCTACGAAGTTGCCGTGATCGTGCACCACGGGCTCGAGGTGATGTACGGCCGGCGCGAGAGCAAGTTCTTCTACATCACCACGATGAACGAGAACTACCAGCACCCCGAGATGCCGGCGGGCGCGGAGGAGGGCATCATCCGCGGCATGCACCGCGTCGAGAGCGCGGGGCCGAAGGCGAAGACCGTGGTGCAGCTGATGGGCTGCGGCTCGATCCTGCGCGAGGTGCGGGCCGCCGCGGCGCTGCTGCGCGAGGACTTCGGCATCGACGCCGACGTGTGGAGTCTCACCAGCATCAACGAGCTGCGCCGTGACGGCCTCGACGCCGAGCGCTGGAACCTGCTGCACCCCACGGCAAAGGCGCCGCGGGTGCCGTATATCACGCAGATGCTCGATGGCGCGACGGGGCCGGTGATCGCGTCCACCGACTACACCAGGGCCTGGGCCGACGGGCTGCGGCCCTTCATCCGGCAGCGCTACGCCGTGCTGGGCACGGACGGCTTCGGGCGCAGCGACACGCGCGCTCGCCTGCGCCATTTCTTCGAGGTGGACCGCCACTTCGTGGCCGTGGCGGCGCTGAAGGCGCTGGCCGACGAGGGGCGTGTCAAGCCCGCGAAGGTGGCTGAAGCGATTGCGAAATACGGCATCGATCCCGCAAAGCCGAACCCGGCGAACGTGTGAACCGGTGACGCAAGCCCAGCCCTGGACAAAGGAAACAGCGTGAAGCGTGACAGCGTGAAGGTCCCCGAACTCGGCGGGGCGAGCGAAGTGGAAGTGATCGAGATCGCGGTCGCCGACGGTGCCGCGGTCGCCACCGGGCAGACCCTGATCACCCTGGAGTCCGACAAGGCCTCGATGGAGGTGCCCTCACCGCTCGCGGGTACCGTGCGCGGCATCAGCGTGAAAGTCGGCGATCGCGTGCGCGAAGGCGACGAGATCCTGGTGATGGAGATCGCGGGTGAGGCCGCCGCGGCGTCCGCCCCGCCGGTGATGTCCGCGTCCACCGTAACGGCTGCCGCAGTACCTGCTCCCGTCGCGCCCGGGAAGGCGCCGGCAAGCGGCGGCGCCGTGCTGGCGCTGCGGGTGCCGGATCTCGGCGGTGCCGACAGCGTGGAGGTCATCGAGATCTCGGCGCGTGCGGGCGACAGCGTGACGGAAGGCGCGTCGCTGCTGGTGCTGGAGGGCGACAAGGCCTCGATGGAATTCCCGGCCCCCGCCGATGGCACCGTGCTGACGCTCGACATCAAGGTGGGCGACAGGGTGACGAGCGGGCAGAAACTCGGCGAGCTGCGCACGGCCGCGGCGGCGGCTGCCGCTCCCGCTCCCGCTCCCGTGGAGCAACAGGCGGCTGCCGTCGCAGCGCCCGCGGCCGCCGATGTGGCTGCGCCAGCACCTGCAGCAGCGCCAGCGCCTGCCGCGCAGGCCACGCTCGCCGAAGGCGACGCGGTGGCCGCGATCACGCGCGTGTTCGAGAAGGAGACCCGGCTGGCGGCCGGGCGCGCGCCGAGCGCAGCGGCAGCACCGGTCTATGCCGGGCCTGCGGTGCGCCAGCTGGCGCGCGAGATCGGTATCACGCTGGGCGAGGTGAGCGGCAGCGGCCCCAAGGGACGCATTCTCCGGGAAGACCTGCGCGCCTACGTGAAGGCGCGCCTGGCGGCGCCGCCGGCAGCCTCGCTCCCGACGGTGCCGGACGTGGATTTCGCGGCTTTCGGCCCGATCGAGACGGTTGCGCTGAGCAATATCCAGAAAGCCACCGTGACCAATATGTCGCGCAGCTGGCTGAACGTGCCGCACGTCACGCAGTTCGATTACGCCGACGTCACCGAGCTCGAGGCTTTCCGCGACAGCCTGAAGCCCGAGATGGAGCAGCGCAAGAACAAGCTCACGCCGCTGCCTTTCCTGCTGCTGGCCGTGGCGCGCGCGCTGCGCGAGCACCCGCGCTTCAATGCCGCGCTGGCGCCCGACGGCGCGAACCTGGTGCTGAAGAAGTATTTCCATGTCGGCATCGCGGTCGACACGCCGCAGGGCCTCGTGGTGCCCGTGATCCGCGACGTCGACCGCAAGTCGGTGTGGGAGCTGGCCGCCGAGGCGCGCGAACTGGCCGAGAAGGCGCGCAACCGCAAGCTGAAGCTCGCCGAGATGCAGGGCGCCTGCTTCACGATCTCGAGCCTCGGCAACATCGGCGGCGAGGGCTTCACGCCGATCGTGAATGCGCCGGAAGTCGCGATCCTCGGCGTATCGAAACTCGCGGTGCGACCGGTGTGGAACGGGCAGGAATTCCTGGCGCGCAAGACGCTGCCGCTGTCGCTGTCCTACGACCATCGCGTGATCAACGGCGCGGACGCGGGCGCTTTCCTCACCTGGCTGGTCGGCGCGCTGGGCGATATGCGGCGCCTGCTGCTGTAGATCGCTTGCGCGCCGCCGGCGGGCGCGATTCCGTCAGGTTTTTTTACAGTGCCGGGGTATCCGTAGCACGCCCTCCCGCGATTGTGCCCGCGCGTTCAAGTGGTGCGACCTGCTCGCGTGGCGCATCGGTGTGGTGCGTTTCGCAACCGTTTGCGCTTGTTTGCCAGCCTCTTCAACGAATGAACGGCAATTAATGTTGCCCTGCTTGCACCGTCGTGTATCGCTGGAGCATGATGCCGGCCTTGACATAACGCAAAAACGAGCTAGTGGCGCGATCTTTGCAGCTGTTTGTCAGTTGATCGGTGTCCCAAGGCGAGGCAGTCAGCATGAACATTCGAAAAGGGCTATCGGCCGCAGGCATCGTGGGTCGTTGCGGTGCGATCCTCGCGTTGCTGCTCATCGCGCAGCTCGCGGCGGCGGATATCGGCGACACCACGGTCACTTTCACACCCTCCGGCGTAGGCGTGCTTGGTACCCCGACCTACGTGTGGGGACCCGATGAGATCAATCACGACCCCACGACTGGCGGAAGTCAGGCTCTCGCCGTCGATCTCGGCGCAGACGTGGTCTGGGCAGAGGTCCTCATCTCTACCCTGCGCAGCACTGGAAATGAAGTTGGGGCACAGCGTGAGCGCGGTTTCTGGCAGGCCTTTGACGGCTACGGTCTGGAGGTTGGCAACGGGGAGTTCGATGGCACCACTCTCGAAGGCTATTCCGGAGACGTCGGAACGCTGGTGATCGAGAACGTCGGAAATTTCCGCTACCTCGTATTCACCGCGCTGCCCTACCTCACTCCGTTGCCGAATGAGAGCGACAGTTCCGATTACCATGTCCGCGGCATCAGGGTCGGTTATCCCGACCTGAGCACTGCCTCGTTCGGAGGGCTCAACGCTGGCCAGGCGGGTTGGGTCGGTGTGGGCCTGTACGGATTCGACAACGGGTCTGAATTCACGGAGGGCGGGCGCTTCATCGGCGCAGCGCCAGCGCCGATCGTCGTCAATGACCAGGAGTGCAGCACCGGCCAGGGGACGAACAACCAGAGTTGCAAGATCCAGTTCACCCAGGAACTCACCACCACCATCGCCGGGGAAGACGTCGAAGGGATCATCAAGGTGGCGGGTATCTCGACTGTCGTCGATTTCCGCTCCGGCTGCGGATACAGCGGTAGCCCCCCGGGGCAGAAGCTGCCAGGTGCCAGTAAGCCGATCGAGGAAATCAATGGCGCCCTGGATCTCGGTTTCGCGCTCGATCCGCTCCACTCCGATGTGACCGGGCCTATCGTGCCGTCCCATCTGTGCGGCATTCCCCCGACGCAGGGTGCGTCGAACGGCGAGTTCGTACTGGTCAACCTGGACTCCGACATCGTGATTTCGCGTTCGGTGATCGAGCACGAGGTCAAGAACGACCCTCACATCGATACCGGGTATGAGTGCGCGACCGGTGCGGCGGTGTTGAAGGACGCCAACCCGAGCGAGCGGCGCAGCCGTCTGCCGGTGTTCGGCTGGCTGCCGAAGACCTCGAACCCGGAGATTCCCGTGCTCGACGCCTACCGGGAACTCGTCCCCGTGCTCGAGGACGTCACCACCGGCTGCGGCAGCACCCGCTCGGGCGCCAGCAGGCTGTCCTTCCTCGTCTATGATCTGCACCATGCCCCGGCAGCCGACTACCGCAGCATCATTCGCGACGAGATTTTGCAACTGCAGGCCACCGTTAACGAAACGCCGGTCTGCGTGGATTCGTCCCAGGCGGAAAACCTGAAATCGCGGGTCAGGCTGA
>Ga0073904_10002860_pt1 | contig 13027 bp, 12 predicted proteins | sample KloWWTrecipitate_FD_66668 | JGI IMG/M metagenome (GOLD analysis project Ga0073904, IMG submission 66668) | Active sludge microbial communities from Klosterneuburg, Austria, studying microevolution and ecology of nitrifiers - Klosterneuburg... | ecosystem: Engineered > WWTP > Aerobic digester >...
CGAGGATCGTCCTCACAACTCCCAATGCAGCCCGCCTCAAAGCAAACGGATCTTTTGATCCAGTAGGCTGTTCTTGAATCATCCAAAAGCCCACCAGCGTATCAAGCTTGTCGGCAAGGGCCACGGCCTGGCCGATTTTGGAGACGGGGATTGAATCGCTTGGGCCTTGAGGCTTGTAGTGATCGCGGATGGCTTCGGCGACTTCCTTGTCCATGCCTTGATCCAGCGCGTAGTAGTGGCCCATGAGGCCTTGGAGTTCCGGGAATTCGCCGACCATGCCGGTGACGAGGTCGGCCTTGGCCAGACGTGCTGCGAGTTTGGATTTCTCGACATCGGCCTTGATCGTCTTGGCGATTTCGCCAGCCAGCGCTTCGATGCGCTTGACGCGTTCGCCCTGGCTGCCCAGCTTGGCGTGGAAGGTGATCTGATCCAGTTTCGGAAGCAGGTCTTCGAGCCTGGTCTTGCGATCCTGATCCCAGAAGAATTTTGCGTCGCTCAACCGTGCGGCGATGACTTTGTTGTTGCCGGCGACGATCATCTTGCCGCCGTCGGTGGCCACCATGTTCGAGACGAGCAGGTAGCGGTTGGCGAGCTTGCCGGTCTTGTCGCGCAGCGCGAAGCACTTCTGGTTGTTCTTGATGGTGGTGACAATGACTTCCGGTGGCACGCTGAGGAAATTCCTGTCGAATTCGCCCATCAGCACCACGGGCCATTCGACGAGGCCCGCCACTTCCTTGAGCAGGCCTTCATCCTCGATCATTTCCAGGCCTTGCGCGAAGGCGAGATTTTTCGCTTCGGCGCGGATGGTTTCGGCGCGCACATGCGCATCGACGATGACGTGGGCCTTGTGGAGCTTCTGGGCATAGTCCTCGAAGCGGCGGACTTCGATTTTCTTGCTGCTGAGGAAGCGATGGCCCAGCGATGTGTTGCCCGACGGGATGCCTTCGATCTCGAACGGCACGACTTCGCCGTCGAAGGTGCAGACGATGGAAAGGAGCTGGCGCACCCAGCGCAAGTGGCCCGAGGCCCAGCGCATGGATTTTGGCCAGGGGAATTTGCGTATGACATCAGGCAGCAGTTCTGCCACCACGTCGGTTGCGGCGCGCCCCGGTTTCTTGATGGTGGCGATATAGAACTTGCCCTTCTTGTCGTCCTGAACCGTGAGCTGGTCGAGCTTCAAGCCGGTGGATTTCAGGAAGCCGTCGATGGCAGGCTTTGGCGCATCGGTGCGCGGGCCCTTGCGCTCCTCGCGCATGTCGGCGGCTTTGGCGTTGAGGCCTTCAACCGAGAGCACGAGGCGGCGCGGCGTGGCGTGGGCCTGGGCGCCCTCATAGGTGAGGCCCGCTTCGACGAGGCCATTGGTGATAAGGCTGCGCAGATCTTCCGCCGCCTTGGCCTGCATGCGGGCGGGAATTTCCTCGGAGAAAAGTTCGATCAGGAGTTCAGGCATCAGACCCGCCCTCCCGCCGTTTTGCTCCAGGCTTCGCAGCAGCCCTTGGCGAGATCGCGGACGCGCAGGATATAGGCCTGGCGTTCGGTGACGGAGATCACGCCGCGGGCATCGAGCAGGTTGAACATGTGCGAGGCCTTGATGCACTGGTCATAGGCCGGAAGCGCCAGCTCGTGCTTCTCGTCCTTCAGGCCCACAGCAAGCAGCGCCTTGCATTCCTTTTCCGCGTCGATGAAATGCTGGTGCAGGATGGCGGTGTCGGCGTGCTCGAAATTGTAGCGCGAGTATTCCTGCTCGGCCTGAGGAAGACATCGCCATAGGAAATTTTCTTCGCGCCTTCGAGGCCGTTGAAGTTCAGGTCGTAAACATTGTCGACGCCTTGCACATACATGGCAAGTCGTTCGAGGCCATAGGTCAATTCGCCGGAGACGGGGAAGCAATCCAGGCCGCCCACCTGCTGGAAGTAAGTGAACTGCGAAACTTCCATGCCATCGCACCAGACTTCCCAGCCGAGGCCCCAGGCGCCGAGCGTGGGGCTTTCCCAGTCATCCTCGACAAAGCGGATGTCGTGGAGCTTGGGATCAATGCCGATGGCGGCAAGCGAGCCGAGATAGAGTTCCTGCAAGTCCGGTGGCGATGGCTTGATGATCACCTGGTACTGGTAATAGTGCTGCAGGCGATTGGGGTTTTCACCGTAGCGGCCATCCTTGGGGCGGCGCGAGGGCTGCACGTAAGCCGCGGCCCAGGGCTTTGGCCCCACCGAGCGCAGGGTGGTGGCGGGATGAAAGGTGCCGGCTCCCACTTCCATGTCATAGGGCTGCAAAATCACGCAGCCCTTGGCTGCCCAATACTGGTGCAGGGTGAGAATCAGGTCCTGGAATGATTTGCTCGGATTCAGCGGCATTTGCGGGCGCAAACTAGGGATGCGGGTTTGAGAGGTCAAGGAGATAAGGTTTTGGTCCTCTCCCGCTCGCGGGAGAAGACATTAGAGCCTGCGATAAACGTGGGCTCTTGTGGTGAAACCTGATTCCGTGGGCGAATAGGGCATGGGGTGATAGACGGGGGTGGTTTCGACGGGTTCTACCAGACCCTTGCCGCAGAGTTCGTCGAATTTCCTGGCAAAGCCTGACTCCTGCCAGACGACGGTTCCGACGGTGAAGATGAGATGGCCCCCTGCCCTTGTGATCCGCGTGAGTTCATCCCAGGCATGGGCCGGGCCATGGCCGGTGGTGAAGACGCCGGTTGAGACAATGGCGGCCATGCTGCCATCGGCGAAATCCAGCGGCTCACCCAGCACGCGATTGCGGAGGTCGGCGTAAATCCTGCGGGCTGTGGCGCGGGCCAGCATGCCATCGGACATATCAACGCCGATCAGGTTGCTGTAGCCCAGGATGGCGAGGATCTTGCCCACCGTGCCGGTGCCGACGCCCGCATCGAAGACCGGATCGGATTGGTTTGGAACATAGCGGCCGACGAGGCCGGCAATCACCGCGGGGTGGACGTAGCCGATGCCCTGCATGTCGGCGTCATAGGTATCGGCCCAGCCGTCATAAAGGGCGATGAGATCGTCTCGGGTCTTGGCGTGGTAGACGCCTTCAAGCCAGGCGTCGCTGGAATGACCCGACATCACTCAACGGGGTAGTAGATGCCCGTTGATGGATCCTGGCGGAGCTTGGTGACCGTATTGGGCTGGCGCGGCTTCGCCCGGACCTTGGCGGCGTTCACCTCATTCATCAGGCGGCGCGCGGTGAGAATGGTGAAAACACCGGCAATGATAACAGTCACAACCTTGGCAAACAGCATCGTCATCTCCTTGTTCCCACCACTATAAACCGAACTTCGACCATAATGCACGTGTTTCGATTGCCGCAAGGGCAGAATCAGGAAACTCGGAAATCGCGCCGAAACCAAGGCGGCTGAGGCCCCAGCCCCTGGAGGCTGCGATATTCCTGAGAATCATCTTGTCGCCGAACTTCTGCTTCAGCACCTCATGCAGGTGGCCGATGCCGTCGATCAGGCCGCGGTCGAGGGCCTGGCGGCCGGACCAGAAGGCGCCGGAAAACATTTCCGTTTCATCGCCCTTGAGCTTGCCGGCGCGGCGTTCGCGCACCAGGGCCTTGAAGGCGCCATGGACATCGGCCTGGAGGGCCAGGAGCCGGTCAACATCTTCCTGCTTTTCGGGCTGGAAGGGATCGAGAATGGACTTGTTTTCGCCCGAGGTGTGCACGCGGCGCTCAACACCCAGCTTGCCTATGGCTTCGACAAAGCCGAAGCCCGCGGAAATCACCCCGATGGAGCCCACAATGGAACTTTCATCGGCATAGATTTCATCGCCGGCGCAGGCCAGCCAATAGCCGCCTGATGCGGCCACATCCTCGCAAAAGACATAGACCGGAATCTTGAATTCGGCGGCGAGCGCCCGGATGCGGCTGTGGATGAGGGCCGACTGCACAGGTGAGCCGCCGGGCGAATTGAGCGTTAGGGCCACCGCCGCGATATTCTTCCTGAAGGCGCGCTCGAGAACTGGATCAAGGTCCTTGGCGGTCAAGGGCGGGCGGAGCGGCGAGCCCACACCGATGGCGCCGTGAAGGCGCACAACATTGATGATGGGGTGGGATTTGCGGAAACGCGCCGGGATGAATCGGGAAAAGAATGAAGCTTTGGCCATGCCCCTCAGATAGGAACAAAGCCTTGGAGTTGCAAGCTTTACTGGGTTTTAGCGCAGGCGCCAGGCCGAGCCGTCGCGCAGCACCGCCTCGGCATCGGCGGTGAACTGGGAATGCTCGGAATGGAGGATGAGGCCCGGCAGGAGTTGCATGGGGGCCCTTGAGCCCTTTATTCCCTGCACCACGACGCGCGAAGCGGCGGTTCCCTCACGGGCATAGAGGGGCGCAATGCGGATATCGCCAAAGCGGCCATCCATGGCGGTGAGGATTTTTCCCAGTGTTTCAGCCCGGTGGACGATGGTCATGGTGCCGCGCAGGGCCACCATGGTGTGCATCACCTTGACCCAGATTTCCAGTTCCTCGGGGCCAAAGGCATGGGCCTGGGCCTTCAGGATATTGGGCGACGGGGTTGACTTGCCTTCATCAAAATAAGGCGGGTTGGCAATGGCGTGGCTGAAAGTGCCATGCTGGGGCAGATGCGAGAGGTCCTTGCGCAGCGCATCCTTCACATCTGCGTGAATGACGCGCACACAGTGGCCAAAGCCGTTGCGCTTGGCGTTTTCCTCGCAAAGCATTGCGTAGCGCGAGGCAATTTCAATGCCGGTGACATGAATGGCGGGGTTGCGCACAATGGCGCAGAGGGCGGCCACACCGGTGCCGATGCCCGCCTCGAAGATGGTTTCACCGGCAACACAAGGAATGGCGGCGGCAAGAAACACGGCATCAATTCCAGCGCGATAGCCCTTTTCGGGCTGGAGCATGCGAAGCCTGCCCCCCAGAAATGCGTCCTCAGTCAATGAGTGCGGCACGGCTGACGAAGCCAAGGGCGGTGGCGGTATATTGGCCGGATCGACCTGGACACTCATTTGCATAATCGCCAAATATTAATGATTGTTGGTTAGCGAATGGTTACCGAGCAGGTTTTGGGCGCGCTCCAGCATTTCTTCAGCAACAACGATGCGGCGCGGTATGGCATTTATCGATCCTTCCACGGCACTCGCATACTCATCGAGGAGCAGGTGTTCTATGCCCTCCCCGTTTAGCACATGTCTGACGAAGGAGAGAAAGACAATATCGTTCGAGCGCAACAATTCAACCATTTCACCGCCTTAGCCACCCGCCGCCCTCGCGGCAACCGGTCACGCTTGCTGCGCATGGCGCTTTACCTCTATTCTTGACGAGAAAACAGAAGAAGGATGGCAACTTTATGGGTGTGGTCATTCCCTTTGGGGGCAGCACCGGCGCGCCACTGCCCAGCCTGGATGCCCTTGTCGGCCTGGTTGCCGACGACATGGACCGGGTCAATGACGGCATTCTGGCGCGGGCCCAGAGCCATGTGGAACTCATCCCGGAAATTGCCGGGCACCTGATCAATTCCGGCGGAAAACGCATCCGCCCGATGCTGACCCTGGCGGCCGCGCGGATGTGCGGCTATTCCGGCGAGCACCACATCAAGCTGGCAACCGCCGTCGAGTTCATGCACACGGCCACGCTACTGCACGACGATGTTGTCGATGAAAGCGATCTGCGCCGCGGCAAGCAGGCGGCACGCGTCATTTGGGGCAACCAGGCGAGCGTGTTGGTGGGCGATTACCTGCTGGGCCAGGCCTTCAAGATGATGGTGGAAACCGGTTCGCTGGACTGCCTGCGCATCCTGTCGAATGCGGCGGCGGTCATCGCCGAGGGCGAAGTGCTGCAGCTTTCGATTTCGCAGGACACGTCGACGACGGAAGATGCCTACCTGCAAGTGGTGGGGGCAAAAACCGCGGCGCTGTTTTCGGCGGCCGCCGAAGTTGGCGGGGTGATCGCCGGGAGGCCGCGCGACGAACAGGCGGCGCTTGAATCCTACGGCCGCAACCTCGGCATCGTTTTCCAGCTTGTCGACGATGCGCTGGACTATTCCGGCAAGCAGGCCTCATTGGGGAAAAGCGTTGGCGATGATTTCCGCGAACGGAAAATCACCCTGCCCGTGGTGCTGTCTTTCCGCCGTGGATCAAAGGAAGAAAGAAAATTCTGGCAGCGCACGCTGGAAGACGGAAACCAGACGGAAGACGACCTGCTCTATGCGCAAAAGCTCATGGCGCGGCACCGGGCCATTGATGACACCATCGACAGGGCCAACCACTACGGCGACATTGCGCGCGACGCCCTTGCCATATTCCCGGACAGCGCCTGGAAGTCATCCCTGCTCGAGGCGGTGGATTTCTGCATCATCCGCGCTTACTGAAGCAGCGTCGTAGCGACAACCCACCAGGGGGGGTGTTTTTGCGTGATGGACTCTGCAGCGGTTTGGGCCGCGCCGAGGCTTTCAAACAGACCAAAACAGGTGGCGCCCGAGCCCGACATGCGCGAACAGATGATCTCGGGCTGGAAATTCAGACTGCCGATCACCTCGGCGATTTCAGGGACAAGAGTGACCGCCGGCGCCGTCAGATCATTGCGCCAGCTCTCGATGTCGAGAAGGTTGACGATCCCTGCCCCGAAGGACTGGCCAGGCTGCAGGTTCAAGGATGAAAACACCTTTGAGGTTGGTGCCGGAATGAGGGGATTGACCAGCACCATCGCCGAGGGAAGTTCGAGCGATACAGGCGCAATGATCTCGCCGATGCCACGCATGCGGCTGGATTGCTGAAACAAACAGACCGGCACATCGGCGCCGAGGCGCAGCGCCAGTTCGCTCAATTCATCCGGCGATATTCCAAGCCCAAAATGCCGGATCAGGCCGCGAAGTGCGGCTGCCGCATCGGCAGAGCCGCCGCCAATGCCTGACGCAACGGGAAGATTTTTCTCAAGCTGAAAATTGACCGGGGTGATGGGAGCGCCCTTCTGCCTTGAATACTCGCTCAGCAGGGTCCAGGCGGAGGTGACACTGTTCTCGCCATCGCCAGGAAGATCACCGGCAAATGGCCCGGAAATGCTGAGGGAAACCGCGCCCGCCGGGGCAATGGTCAGGACATCCGCCACGTCGGCGAAGGCCACGATGGAATCAAGTTCGTGATAGCCGTCCTGGCGCCGCCCTGTCACATGCAATGCGAGGTTTATCTTGGCGTGGGCCCGCTCACGCACCAGCATGGGGTTATCCGTTGGTCTGGTCCGTGTGGTTTTCAGCAGGCTTGCTGACCGGTTCGTCAGGCAGGCCGTTCAGCAGTTTTTCCTCGATGCGTTTCAGGTCCTCGGGCTGGGGATCATTGTCCTTGGCGTGCTGCCACTGAAACTTTGCTTCCAGGGTGCGGCCGACGCGCCAATAGGCGTCACCCAGATGTTCGCCGATAATCGGGTCCGACGGATTCAGATCCACGGCGCGCTCGATGTGGATTGTCGCTTCCTCGTAGTCGCCGAGCTGGAAATAGGCCCAGCCCAGGCTGTCAACGATATAGCCGTCATTGGGCTTCAATTCGACGGCCTTCTTCACCATGCCTAAGGCTTCGTTGAGGTTCATCTTCTTCTCGATCATCGAGTAGCCAAGGTAGTTCAGCACCAGCGGCTCTTCGGGCGAAAGCGCCAGGGCCTGGCGGAAATCAGCTTCGGCCTTGTCCCAGAGCTTCTGGCGTTCATAGGAAATGCCGCGATAGTAAAGCACGCGCCAGTGCTCTTTCTCCAGCTTCGAGACGAGCGCCAAGGCGGTGGAATAGGTGTCGGAGGCGGATTTGAACTCTTCGTTGCTGCGGTAGACATTGCCCAGGGTGACCAGGGCCAGATAATTCCCGGGCTCGCGCGCGATGATTTCCTTGAGCTTCTCCTGGGCTTCCTTGGTGCGCTCCAGGCGCTGCAGGTTGATCGCGATCTCGGTATCGGCGTTGGTGCGCAGGGCCGAGCCCGGCGGGGTTTGCTCATAGGCGCTGATGGCGTTCTGGTACTGGCGCGTATCCACATAGATATCGCCAAGCAGGGTGAGGACCACCGGCCTGTCGCCGTTGAACGAAAGGGCAAGCTGGGCATACAGCAAGGCGACGTCGATGCTCTGCTCGTCAGTCATGGCCGCGGCAAGAGAAAACAGGGCTTCACCGGCGCCGGCTCCCGGCGTTGCTATGAAGGGCAGCGGCGGCTTTCCCTCCTGGGCGCGCTTCAGGGCAAGTTCAATCAATATGTTGCCATCGCCGCCTTCAATGAATGCCTGATAGATCTTGATTGCCTCGTCGCGGCGGTTGTGGCGTTCGAGGAAGTTTCCGTAGGCCTGGACCACCCGCAGGGAGGTTCCCGCCTGCTCATAGGCTTTCTTGTAGGACGCCTCGGCGCGAATGGCCGAGGAGAGATAGTCGGCGATCAGGGCACTGTGGTAGGATTGGAAATTGGCGAAGGAATCATTGCCATCGAGCTTGTCAAGCGTGGCGAGGGCATCGTTCAGGTCGCCTTCGCCGGCAAAGGCCCAGGCCGACAAAAGCGCCGAGGTCAGTTCGCCAACGGGGGTGTAGGAGGCTTCGCTGAAATTCCGGCGGGCGTCGGCGTAGTGGCGGATGCGAAAATCCCTGAGGCCCAGAACGATGCGGGCCATGCGATGCTGGCTGTTGAATGACAGCACCTTGGTGGCCAGCTCTTCCGAGTCAGGCAGATTGCCAGACGAGACTTCGAGCAGAAACAGCCTTTCGATGAGAAGCGGATTGTCAGGATCCTCGATCAGGGCCTTGCTGAGATAATCGGCGGCTATCTCGTTGTCGCGCTCTTTGCCCGCCGTGCGCCCGGCGAGGTAGTTGCCGGACAGGCTGGACACCTCGTCGAACGAAAACTCGGCACGGGCAGGAACCGCCGCGACAAGCATCATAAAGCCAGCCGCGCTGGCGAGAGGCAGGGCAAATCTGAGCATTGGCATCCGTCTCACGAAAAAAAAAGCGGCCACTTCAGCCGAAAAGTGATTCATCGGCATAAAATGGGATTTTTTCAGGATAACCGCAATAGCAAAACGGCGGGCCTGGGCCCGCCGCCGGTTTGCCGCAAAAGCGGCTTATTTGCTGACGTAAATCGACTTGTTGAGCACGTCCTGGCCGATGTGGTTGAAGAAGGCGGCCAGGTCGGCGCTGGAGGAGGCATGCTGGTAGTTGTCGGCATCGGTGGCGCAGGCCTGCAGTTTGGCCCGAGTCGCGGTGGAAACACCGGAACCAAAGGACGTCACATAGAGCTCGATGCCTTCAGCCTTGGCCTTGGTGCAGGCTTCAGACATTGCGTCGTCGAGTTTGCCCATGATTTCCGAACTGTTGGTCGTACCGAAGCGGTTGTCAGCAAGGGTTTCCTTGCCGCGGCCATAGGCCGTGTAAGTCGTGCCGTTCAATGTATCGACGCCGGCGCTGATATCGTTGTCACCGTCGGTCATGATAACCATGATTTTTAGCCAGCGCGGATGATTATAGGTGGAAATCGTGTCGGCCGGGAACGAGGTCGAGGCTTCCACCTTGGTGAAAGGTTCGCCGGGCGAGAGAACACGCCAACCCCAGGCCACGCCTTCAGCAATGAGCGTGTTGCCGGCGGCGGCCATGGCCGTGATGCCGGCTTCAACGTTGGCCCGATTGTAAGTCAGGGGGACGATCGGGGTCTTGGCGCAGCCTTTCCACGGGCCATTTGTGGCGGAGGTCGTAGATTCGGAGCCGATGTTCCGGTTCACGTATTTGGCCTGGTTCTGCTGGCGATAGATAAGGCCGGCGGTGCTGGTATCATTCTTTTGAGTCGTGGTCATACCGGCAACTTCGCTCGGCGTTCCGCTTTCAGGAATATAGGAGCCGTTCCAGGTATCGTTCGCGTAAGTACCGTAAGAAGTTGAACTGCCGAATGATGGCGAGTCCGGGGCAAAATAGGCCGGAAACAGCGTCGCCGGCGTTCCCGATGCAGGTGCCGCGTCATTCACATTATAGTCGGTTCCACTAGCAGAGCTGCCCCGCATGCGCGCCTCGACGCAGCCATTCCATGTATGATAGCTGGAGCTGGTTTTTTTCACCTGCGACCAAGCCATATAGTTGTTCCAGGTCGAAGAGTTGAAATTGAGCTTCGACAGCGGATTCAGGCCGGTGGTATCAACCCAGTTCAGGTTGAAGTCATAGGCATTCGGATTGAGCCGGACACCGGCAGCAAATGGCACAAGGGCAATACGGAGATATTCGCTTTCCGGCACCTGGGCCAGAGTTCCGCCGTACACCGTACTCAACAGGTCACGGGCGGCGGTCTTTGCGCCATCGATCTTGCCGCTGCTCGCCATGGAGCCGGTCGTATCCATGACCAAAACCATCTCGATCGGCCGCATGGCCTTCATGATCTGCGAGGTCGCAACCAGATTGATCTTTTCGATTCCCGTGAGGCTCATGATCGTGGTAGGGAAGTCATGGTCGGCGGTCAGCTGAACGTATTGACCGGTAATTTCAACTTTCACATCCATGACCGGATTGCTGCCAAATTGCGGCGTGTAATTCTCCTCCATGTATTTCTTGGCATAGGCCTCGAGCTCGGCAATGCGGGTGGCTGCCTGGCTTTCGCTCAGGCCGGCAAGGCTGGCGCGGTCGTCGGAGGCCACGGCCAGGGCGGCGGAATCCACCGCGGCGTCGAAAGCAACCTGTTCGCGGTTGATGCGGACGGTATCGATGGCGGCACCTGCCGCGATCATCATGGGAATGGCCGCAACAGCGGTAATATGGGTCACCGAACCCAGACAATCATTGCGAAACGCCTTCAGTTTCCGGCGTGTTGAAACCGCGTAAGCATCGATAAAGTTGCGCATTGCCGCCTCTCCTTGAGGAATTGATATGGGAGAGACTTATTCCATGCCGATGAAAGACATATTGCCGGGAAAGGTTGCTTTTTAGACACTTTGTAAAATTTCAAAAGAAACGCATCCAAGGCTAATCCCTGCTTAACGGATGCCTGCAAATCGCGGCCGGCCTGTTACATGTTTGGATAGTTTGGCCCCTCGCCGCCCTGCGGCACGACCCAGTTAATGTTTTGTGAAGGATCTTTTATGTCGCAGGTTTTGCAATGGACGCAATTCTGGTGGTTGATCTGGAAACGGGGCGGTTTGCCGTCCTCCATGATCACTTCATAGACCCCTGCCGGGCAATAGCGCTGGGCCGGCTCGGCCCACATGGGCAGATTGATTGCAATCGGAATGCTTGCATCCTTCAATTTGAGGTGAGGCGGCTCGTCTTCCTCATGATTGGTGGCGGAAAAAGCAAGGTTCGTGAGGCGGTCGAAGGACAGCACGCCATCGGGCTTGGGATAGTTAATAATCGTTGAATCGGCGGCGGGCTTCAGTGTGGCGCTGTCGGGCTTGCCATGTTTCCAAGTGCCGAAGCCAAAACCAAACAGGGTGTTGAGCCACATATCCACGGCGCCGAGAACGACGCCGCCAACGAGCCCGAGCTTCGACCACATGGGCTTCACGTTCCTCACCCGCTTCAGGTCCCGGTAGACCCAGGACTTCTCGTAAGCTGTTTCATAAGCGGCCAATTCATCGCCGGCGCGGCCTTCTTTCAAGGCTGCGAAGGCGGCTTCGGCGGCCATCATGCCGGTCTTCATGGCGTTCTGCGAGCCCTTGATCCGGGGCACGTTCACAAAGCCGGCGGAGCAGCCGATGAGGACGCCGCCGGGGAAATAGAGCTTCGGCACGGACTGGAAGCCACCCTCGGTGATGGCCCTTGCGCCATAGGCCACGCGCCTGCCGCCTTCGAGGACTTGCGAGATCAGCGGGTGGTGCTTGAAGCGCTGGAATTCCATGTAGGGGTAGAGATAGGGATTTTGATAATTGAGATGGACGACGAAGCCAATGGAAACGAGATTGTCTTCCAGGTGGTACATGAAGCTGCCGCCGCCTGTTTTCATCCCCAAGGGCCAGCCCATGGTGTGGGTCACTTGACCTTGCTTGTGGTTTTCGGGCTTCACTTCCCACAGCTCTTTCATGCCAAGGCCGAATTTCTGCGGCTCGCGGCCTTCCGACAATTTGTATCTGGCGATGATTTCCTTGGCCAGCGACCCGCGCACGCCTTCGGCGATGAAAACATATTTGCCGATGAGTTCCATGCCGGGCTGGTAGTCGGATTTGTGGCTGCCGTCCTTGGCGATGCCCATGACACCGGCCACCACGCCGCGCACCGAGCCATCGTCGCGGTAGAGAACTTCCGAACAGGCAAAGCCGGGATAAATCTCAACACCAAGGGCTTCCGCCTGGGTTGCCAGCCAACGGCAGATATTGCCGAGCGACACGGCGTAGTTGCCATGATTGTTCATGAGCGGCGGCATCAGAAAATTCGGCATGCGGAGCGCGCCCTTGGGACCCAGCACATAGAAACGGTCCTCGGTCACCGGCGTATTCAGCGGTGCGCCCTTTTCCTTCCAGTCAGGGATAAGTTCATTGAGGGCGATGGGATCGACCACGGCGCCGGAGAGGATATGGGCGCCGACTTCCGAACCTTTTTCCAGTATGCAAACCGAGATATCGGAGGACAACTGTTTCAGGCGGATGGCGGCGGCGAGGCCGGCTGGGCCGGCGCCCACGATGACAACATCATATTCCATCGTTTCGCGCTGAACCTGCTCCACAGACAATTCTCCTCAAAGGGCATGCGTTTCCGGACAGCGCCTGTTATAGTGGCCCGACCCGGCAGACAAGATAACCAATTCGGACATGCAAACAAAGCAAAACGACATGAGCCCCGGTGATGCCCAGGCGGCATTGGCCTGGCTCATCGATATGGGGGCCGACGAGATTGTGGCCGAGGCCCCGGTCAATCGCTTTGCGGCGGCGGCCCCGCCTGTGGCTGCCGTTCCGCCCGCCAAGGCAGCGCCCGCCGTTTTTGTCCCTTCATCGGCAGACGCCTGCAATTCGCTGGACGAGCTTCAGGCGGCATTGCTTGCCCTGGACGATTTCCCGCTGAAAAAGACCGCGAGCAATCTGTGCTTTGCCGGTGGCGATGCCACGGCGCAAGTGATGATCATCGGC
>Ga0073904_10002861_pt1 | contig 13026 bp, 10 predicted proteins | sample KloWWTrecipitate_FD_66668 | JGI IMG/M metagenome (GOLD analysis project Ga0073904, IMG submission 66668) | Active sludge microbial communities from Klosterneuburg, Austria, studying microevolution and ecology of nitrifiers - Klosterneuburg... | ecosystem: Engineered > WWTP > Aerobic digester >...
GGCCACGCTGGCGGTTGACCATGTGTCCTTCTCCCTGAAAAAAGGCGAGACGCTGGCGCTTGTGGGTGAATCTGGCTCTGGCAAATCGGTTTCGGCACTTTCCATTCTCAAGCTCCTGCCCTATCCGGCGGCAGAGCACCCTTCCGGTTCGGTCAGGTTCAAGGGCCAGGAATTGCTCGATGCGGATGAGAGCGACCTCCGCAAGGTGCGCGGCAACGACATCACGATGATTTTCCAGGAACCAATGACCTCGCTCAATCCGCTGCATTCGGTGGAAAAGCAGATCGGCGAGATCCTGGAATTGCACCAGGGCCTGGGCGGCGCTGCGGCGCGGGAACGGATCATCAGCCTGCTCAGCAAGGTGGGCATCCGCGATCCCGAGACGCGACTGCAGGATTATCCGCACCAGCTTTCCGGCGGGCAGCGGCAGCGCGTTATGATCGCCATGGCGCTGGCCAACAATCCCGACCTGCTCATTGCCGATGAACCTACCACGGCGCTTGACGTGACGGTGCAGGCGCAAATTCTCAAGCTGCTGAAGGAACTGCAGGCCGAAAACGGCATGGCGCTACTGCTCATCACCCATGACCTTGGAATCGTGCGCCACATGGCGGACACGATTTGCGTGATGCAGCAAGGCAAGGTGGTTGAAGCAGGCGATGCCAAGGCGGTGTTTGCGAAGCCACAGCATGAATACACCAAAATGCTGCTTCTGGCGGAGCCCAAGGGCAAGCCGCCGAAGTCCGATACGAGCGCTCCCATAGTTGTTGAAACGAAGAACCTGAAAGTCTGGTTTCCGATCAAGCGCGGATTTTTCCGCAGCACGGTCGGCCATATCAAGGCGGTTGACGGGCTTGATACGCTGGTGCGGGCCGGGCAGACCCTGGGCGTGGTGGGTGAATCAGGGTCGGGGAAAACCACGCTCGGGCTTGCGATCCTGCGGCTGATTTCCTCTGAGGGTGAAATTTCATTCCAGGGCCAGCGGATCGACAAGTTCAGCTTCAATGAGATGCGGCCCCTGCGCAAGGACATGCAAATTGTATTCCAGGATCCATTCGGCTCCCTGTCGCCGCGGCTTTCCATTCTCCAGATCGTCGAAGAGGGATTGCTGGTGCAGGGCGGGCGCGGGAATGCGGAGGAGCGCCGCGCGCATGTTGCGCAGGCGCTTACGGAAGTGGGCCTCGACCCTGCGACCATGGACCGTTACCCGCATGAATTTTCCGGCGGGCAACGGCAGCGCATCGCCATTGCAAGGGCCCTGGCACTCAATCCCAAATTCATCATGCTGGATGAACCCACCTCGGCGCTGGACATGTCGGTGCAGGCGCAGATCGTCGATCTGCTGCGGGCGCTGCAGACCAAGCATAACCTCTGCTATCTCTTCATCAGCCATGACCTCAAAGTGGTGCGGGCCCTGGCCAATGAGGTGGTCGTCATGCGCAATGGGGTTGCGGTTGAGCGGGGGCCGGCGAGCCAGATCTTCGAGAACCCGCAGACGGACTATACCAGGGCGCTGATTGCGGCGTCGCTCAACCTCCGGGTCGTTCCGGGAAACAGTGTGAAACAATAATGGCATTTCTCTTTGTGACGCCCACATGGCCCAGTGACCTCTGGAAGGCCGCAATGAACAAGGCAGCGCCAAAGCTGGAGGTTCGGATCTGGCCTGATGGTTTGGGGAATGCGCAGGATATTGAGTATACGGCCGCCTGGCTGCCGCCGGCCAATGTTCTGAAAGGCTTGCCCAACCTTAAGGTAATTTTTTCCTTGGGGGCCGGGGTCGATGCCATCCTGAAGGACCCCACCCTTCCCGCCGGCATTCCCATCGTGCGGGTGAACGACGATGACCTCACCAAGCGGATGACGGAATACATCGTGCTGCATGTGCTTATGCACCACCGGCAGCAGCGGCGCATCGATGCCAACCAGAAGCAGAAGATTTGGGACAGTTTCCCAACCCATGCCGCTTCGGCGCTTTCGGTGGGCATCATGGGGCTTGGCGTCATGGGGCAGGATTCAGCGCTGCGCCTGCGCGAGCTCGGCTTTCGCGTGGCGGGCTGGAGCCGCAGCCGGAAAAGCATTCCGGGAGTAGATTGTTTTGCCGGGCCTGCCGAATTCGACGCATTCCTGGCGCGCAGCGATATACTGATTTCCCTGCTTCCGGCGACGGCGGAGACGGACGGCATCATCAATCGGGAGACTATTCTAAAGCTGTCGCGCAAGGGGCCGTTTGGGGCGCCAATCATCATCAATGCGGGCCGCGGACGCCAGCAGGTGGCCAGCGACATTCTCACATGCCTCGATGCGGGCGAGCTTCATGCGGCGACGCTCGACGTGTTTGCGGTGGAGCCCCTGCCCGCCAATGATCCCCTCTGGAGCCATCCGCGGGTGACTGTTACGCCCCATATTGCGGCGGATTCGGAGCCGGAGGTGATCTGTGCCTATGTGGCAGCCCAGATCGAGCGGCATCAAAAGGGATTGCCTCTTATCAATCTGGTGGATGTCAAACGCGGATACTAGAATCGCCTGATGCTGGTGACCTGCCCATAGGTGCCAGCGATACGGGCGACCGCTTCCGAGAGGGGCTCCTTGACGGTCATCATGTGGTGGCCATTGGCGTGGAGCAAAGTCTTCTGGTCGGCCATGATTCCCACATGGCCTTTCCAGAACACCAGATCGCCACGGCGCAGGCCATCAAGATCGTTGATCAGCAGGCTTTGGCCCAGTTGCGTTTCCTGCATGTCGGTGTCGCGGGGAGAGAAAACCCCGCAGGCTTCGAGCGCGGTTTGCACGAGGCCGGAACAATCCAGACCCTGCGAAGTCTTGCCGCCCCAGTAATAGGGCACATCCAGAAATTTTTCAGCCACGCCGACAAAGTCTGACTCCGCTTCGTTCAGCGATCGGATGTGCTTGGTGTAGACAAAGCGTCCGTTTTTGAGCTTTGAAAACTTTTCGCCGCCCTCGACGACTTCAAACCGGGCGTTCATCGGCAGGCTGAGGGATGGCTGCGATTTTATGTCGGGAAGCGGATACAGAAAGGTCGAGGGGACGGACGCCCGGTGGGTAGGATTGCTCAAATCCGTCGAGACGGCGGCCCTGGAAATGTAACCCACATAGCCATCACGGGTGAGTTGGCCCCACACCCAGTCATCCGCCACCTCGAAGGCCATGAGTCTTTCACCAAGAAGGGCCTGGGTGGTTTGCATGGCCGTTATCGAAGCGTCCCGGTGCAACGCTGCAACCGGGGTGATAACTTCCATGACCACGCCTTCAACAAATTTCTTCGCATCGACACGGCCCTGCAATTTTACATCGGCAAGATCGGGGCGGAAGGCATGGAGCCTGGAATCGAGATCAGCCATCATAGGTTTTTCGAGTTCTTGCCAATCAGGTCGGCCAGCCGGTCAAGATACAAAGCACCCTTTACAGTTCGCTGGACCAATACATTGCGGCGGTCGGCAGTGTCACGGCGGCGCGCCACGAGGTCGAGCTTGCCCATCGAATCCAGGGCCCGGGTGATCACGGGTTTTGAGACATGGAGCTTCCGGGCGAGATCGCGAATGGTGTGCGGCGGGGCTTCCATGTAAATCGTCAGCAGAATGCTCACCTGCCTGGTGGAAAGATCAGCCTCATCGCCGTGCACCTGGGCAAGGCTCACATCGTGCCAAAGTTTGAGGGCCTGCGCGGTTCCCAGCGGAATTGACATCTTGCGATTCGGCAATCGTTACGGATGCGTTTCATTCTCCCGCATCGGGCCACAAGGTGCAAGCCTATTTCTTGTAACGTTCGGAAATCAATGAAAACAGGGTTCTTATGCCCTGCGCCTCGCCGCCTTTCGGGAAGCCCGGCTTGGCCGTCGGGGTCCAGCCATAAATATCCAGATGCAGATAGGATTTGGCATTCTCGACAAAACGCTTGAGGAAAAGGGCTGCGGTTATGGAGCCGGCAAAGCTTGTGTCGGCACTGTTGTTCAGGTCGGCAACGGGCGATTCAAACAGGGAATAGTAAGGGTCCCAAAACGGCATGCGCCAGAGGGGGTCCTTCTGAGTTTGGGAATGCCTTGTGACGTCGCCCGCGAGTTTTTCGTCATTGGTGTAGAAGGGCGGCAGGTCAGGCCCGAGGGCGACGCGGGCCGAGCCCGTGAGGGTTGCCATGTCGATCAGCAGATCGGGTGTTTCCTCGTCGGCCAGGGCCAGGGCATCTCCCAGAACCAAACGGCCTTCCGCATCGGTATTGCCGATCTCCACGGTCAGACCTTTACGGCTTTTCAGGATATCGCCGGGGCGGAAGGCATTGCCGGCAATGGCGTTTTCCACGGCAGGAATGAGGACGCGCAGGCGCACGGGCAACTGCGCGTCCATGATCATCTGGGCGAGCCCGAGGACATTGGCGGCACCGCCCATATCCTTTTTCATCAGAACCATGCCAGACGCCGACTTGATATCAAGGCCGCCCGTATCGAAGCAGACCCCTTTGCCGACGAGCGTTACCCGGGGAGCCCGCACCGCGCCCCAGGTAAAATCGATGAGGCGGGGTTGCCTGGGGCTTGCCTTGCCGACCGCATAAACCATCGGGAAGCCGCGCTTCAGGGCCCCACCTTTTACAACGCTGAATTTTGCCTTGTATTGGGCGGCAATCTTGCGGGCAGCGGCTTCCAGTTCGTCGGGGCCAAAATCATTGGAGGGCGTGTTGATAAGGTCGCGCACCAGATAGGTGGCGTTGGCCAGGCGTGCGACGTTCCCATAATCAGTATGGGGAGAGCATACGAGGCTGGGGAATTTTTTGGGACCTGTCTTGTAGCGATCAAAACCATAGGCCTCGAGGCACCAGGCCAGTTCGGCATATTCAGGAGTCTCAGATTTCGCCTCGCCGAACCTATATGTTCCCGGCGGAAGCTTTCCATAGAGGCGGGCCAGACGGAAACCGTCATCCTCCGGATTAGAACCCAGGATGACCTCGGCAACAGCACCCTTTCCATCAGGGATCTGCAGAAGAGTTCCGGCGTTTCCGGCAAAATTCTGGGCATCGGCCCAAGTCTGGGCGAGGCGCGAAAGCCGGCTCCGGAGTTTTGGCCAGCTTGCCGCCGTCGACACCTGAATTTTCACGGCCCTGCCGTCTCCGGCCTTCAGCAGTATCTTTCGGGCATCCATCAACACACCTTCTTTCGCGAGCAACCCCGGCCTCAGGCCCGGCATGGTTAATTGTTTATTGACACCTGCATACCATGATCGGCCTAAGTCCTTTTCGCAATATGCATGATTCTATTGGGGTTTGAGTGATGGTGTCGGTCAATACTGGAAATTTGCGCAGGATCACACTGCCCTTGCTCCTCGTGGTGTCAGCCTTCGCAATTTCGGCCTGCCAGAGCAAGACGGCAAGCCTGGAAAGCCTTGACGGCCTGACCACGGCCAGCACGGAACCGGCATCCTTCAAAAAAACGGCCGAACTCGGCAACCGCTGGCAAGGCGACCCGAAAAACCTTGAATTGGGGTTGGCCTATGCCGACGGGCTGGAAAAGCTGGGCCAGACGGACCAGCAGTTGGAAGTTCTTGCAAAGCTATCGGCCCAGAATCCGGAGAAGAGCCATATCCAGGTGCTCCTGGGCAAAAAACTCCTGGCTGCCGGGCGGTCAGGCCAGGCGATTCCAGTTCTCAAAGCGGTGGTCGACGGCGGCACGGCGGACTGGCGCACGCTGTCGGCGCTGGGTTCAGCTTATGACCAGCAGGCGCAGTATGGCACGGCGCGGGAATTCTACCAGAAAGCCCTGGCGCTTCAGCCCAATCAGATTTCCGTGCTCAACAACATGGGAATGTCCCATGCGCTGGAAGGCAACCTGAAGCAGGCGGAGGAAACCCTGCGCAGCGCCATGACCCTGCCGGACGGCAAGTCGATGCCAAGGCTGCGGCAGAACCTTGCCCTGGTGGTTGGCCTGCAAGGGCGCTTTGAAGAATCCCGGAAAATCGCCAGTGAGGACCTTCCGCCGGAAGAGGTCGAGGCAAACATGGCCTATCTGCAAAAGATGCTGTCGCAGCCCAACACCTGGCAGCAGCTCTCGGACGACACCCAGGGCTAAACACCGTCCAGGCCAAATGACAAAGGCGCGAATGTTTTCGCGCCTTTTTCTCTGGCATCATGGCATTGCTATTGAAGCTTCATGACCATGATGACGGATGGTCCCAGAATGATGACGAAGATGACTGGCAGGAAGAACAGGATCATGGGCACGGTCAGCTTGGGCGGAAGTGCCGCCGCCTTGCGCTCGGCTTCCTGCATGCGGGCATCACGGTTTTCCTGGGCCAGAACCCGCAGGGCCGTGCCCAAGGGCGTGCCGTAGCGCTCCGACTGAATGAGACTGGTGACAACCGATTTGACTGTCGGCAGGCCGGTGCGCTTGCCCAAATTCTCAAATGCTTTTCGGCGATCCTGCAAATAGGAGAGCTCGGCCACCGTCAGGGTCAGCTCTTCAGCCAGGGCTACCGAGCCGCTGCCGATTTCGCGCGCCACACGCTGCAGGGCAGGCTCGATCGCCATGCCGGATTCCACGCAAATCAGCAGAAGATCGAGCGCATCCGACCAGGCTTTCCTGATTGAGTCCTGCCGCCTTGTCTTGAGGTTCTTGAGCACGATGCTGGGCAGGTAAAAGCCAAACACCAAACCAACAACAGTTGCAACCAGCCGCATCTGGGGCGGAATACGGTCGGCGAATACTGTCGACGAATAGATGAATACGACGATGGCGACGATAAAAGGCGTAATCAGGCGCAGCGCGAGAAATGCCACGAGGTGGCGTTCACTGCGCATGCCGGCCTGGCGCAGCGCTTCGCGCGATGCTTCGGCCTCAAACACGCTGCGCAAATTGAGGGATTCAACAATCTGCGTAACGAGGCTGCGCTTCGGCCTTTCCCGGAGCCTGGCATCACCGCTCACCAGCTGGGCCTTCTGCTGGGCGCGCAACTTATCGCGCTCAAGGGAAACCCCCTTGATGCGGGCGCCGAGCTTGTCGCCTTCAAAATAGGGCGCGGCAATGGTCAGCACGGTTCCAAAGGCGGCAAAGCCGACGAGCGCGGTGATCACAAATTCAATCTGAAAGAGGCTTTCGATGAGGGCTATCATTTTTTTCCTGAGACCCGGCCCTAGATTTCGAAGTTGATCATTTTGCGCATCACCAGAACGCCTGTCGTCATCCATACGCCGCAGGCACCGAGCATGATGTTGCCGATCGTGGTGTACAGCAGGGGATTCAGGTATTCAGGATTCAGCACGGTGAGAGCGCCCATGATGATGAACGGAAGCGAACCAATGATCGCGGCCGACGACTTGGCTTCCTGGCTCATGGACCTGATCTTTGCCTTCATCTTCTTGCGGTCACGCAGAACCTTGGACAGGTTGGAAAGGGCTTCCGAGAGGTTGCCACCGGTCTTTGACTGGATTGCCATGACGATTGCCAGAAAGTTGACTTCGGCCAACGGCATGCGCTCGACCATGCGCTCAATGCCCTGATCAACGGAGATGCCGATGCGCTGGCCTTCAACGACTTCGGTGAATTCCGGGCCAACGGGCGGGCCGGATTCCGCCGCGATGATCTTCATCGCATCGGTGACCGGAAGTCCCGACTTGAGGCCGCGGACCATCACGTCGATGGCATCGGCAAAATCATTGAGAAAGACGTTCTGCCTCCGGGTGCGCAGAAACTTGATAAACCACCGCGGCAATCCCAGAAAACCGACAACTCCCGAGCCAACGCAAACATACCAGGGCAAAGTGAAAATAAACGGCACAATGGCCATGACAATTCCCACGATCACCGAAATCGTCCAGAACATGCGGATAGAAAGATCGATGCCGGCCTGGGCGATGAGGGTGCGCAAGTTGAGTTTTTTCTTGCGCTGCTTTTCGCGCTCGCCAAGCTGGTTCAGCGATTCCTGAATCTGCTTTCGCCGCGAGTCCTTCTTGTCTTCCATCAGGCGTGAACGAAGCGTCTGCCGGGCCGGCGCCTTGGTCGCAGAAGTGACGTCCTGAATGCGCCTTGCAGCGGCTGAATTTGCAAAGAGGGGAAAGAATATGGCCAGTGCCATTCCGCCCACGGCAATGGCCACCATAAACACAAATGCGATTTGTGAGAGATCCTGGCCAAAAAACATGACGGCATTTATCCTTTAATGTTTTGCGCAGCACACGATGCTGCGCAACCCTACAAACTACCTAATCCTGCTCGTTGCGGGACTCGGCCTTTTCCAGTGCATCGGCCAAGCGACGCTCTTCGCTATAGTAACGGGCACGGTCCCAGAAATGCGGGCGTGCAATGCCGGTCGACCGGTGCCGGCCGATGATCTTGCCATTGGCGTCCTCGCCCACGATCTCATAGACGAAGAGATCCTGGGTGATGATCACATCGCCTTCCATGCCAACAACTTCGGTGATGTGGGTTATGCGGCGGGTACCGTCACGCAGACGGGCTGCCTGGACGATCACGTCAATCGAACCGCAAACCATTTCCTTGATTGTCTTCGAGGGAAGCGAGAAGCCACCCATGGTGATCATGGACTCCAGGCGCGACAGGGCTTCGCGCGGGCTGTTGGCGTGGAGCGTCCCCATGGAGCCGTCATGACCGGTGTTCATGGCCTGCAGGAGGTCAAAGGCCTCGGGGCCACGGACTTCGCCGACGATGATCCGCTCAGGGCGCATACGCAAGCAGTTCTTCACAAGATCACGCATGGTGATCGAGCCTTCGCCCTCGAGGTTTGGCGGGCGTGTTTCGAGACGCACGACGTGAGGCTGCTGCAGCTGAAGTTCAGCGGCGTCTTCGCAGGTGATGATGCGCTCATCGTGATCAATATAACCTGTGAGGCAGTTCAGCAGCGTGGTCTTTCCAGAACCCGTACCGCCGGAGATCAGCACGTTACAGCGGACCCGGCCGATGATTTCAAGGATGGTGGCGCCTTCCGGCGTGATCGACTTGAATTTCACCAGGTCGGTGAGCTTCAGGCGGTCTCTCTTGAACTTACGAATTGTAAGGGCGGGCCCGTCGATGGCGAGCGGACCCACAATGACGTTGACGCGCGAACCATCAGGCAGACGGGCGTCGCATATGGGGCTTGCTTCGTCAACACGCCGGCCAATCTGGCTTACGATGCGCTGGCAAATGTTCAACAACTGGCCGTTGTCACGGAAGCGGACGCCGGTTTGCTGCATCTTTCCGCCGACTTCGATGAAGGTCAGATTGGCGCCGTTGACCATGATATCCGAGATGTCATCACGGGCCAGCAACGGCTCGAGCGGGCCGTAGCCAAGTACGTCGTTGCAAATATCCTCGAGCAGTTCCTCCTGCTCGGCAATGGACATCACCACGTCCTTGAGCGTGATGATCTCATTCACGATGTCGCGAATTTCGTCGCGCGCCGCGTCGCGGTCCAGCTGGCCAAGCTGGGTGAGATCAATCGCGTCAATGAGGGCGTTGAAGATCGTGCTCTTGATATCATAATAGGATTCAGATTTCCGGGCCGTTATGCCGGAATCAGATTTCGGCGCCTTGGCGGCGGCCGGTTGCACGGTCTTTGATCCAGGCCTGGCTGCCTGGCCACTGAACTTCGCGCCGGCCGCAGGAACATCCAAGTCAGGAATGTGGCTAGTGGGCGCGGCTCCGCCCGCAAAAGCATCGCCGTTGGGCGAAGCGGGCTGCGGAACCGGCAATACGGGAGGCTGCGTGGCGCCTACATCACTTCTCTTGCCAAACATTATTTCTTCCTCAGCGACGGGAATTTAAACAGGGATTTCCGCTCAGCCTTGCCGGCTTTCCCGGACACTTCGTTGCCCGCGATAATCTGCGCAAACGACGTCAGCATTTCCGCCGTTTTCGATTTTGGCGCGACTTCAAAAATCATCTGGCCATTGCTTTGGGCGGTTCCAAAGGTTTGCGGATCGTGGGGAATGATGAAGGATGGCGTAATGCCCACGGCCTTGGCAAAATCAGCGGCAGGAATTTCGGGGCGCTTCGGCACGCCGACCTGGTTCAGGATGAGCCGCGGCGGCTTGTCGTTGGGGCGCGATGCCTTGAGAAGGTCAATCAGGTTCTTGGTATTGCGCAGGCTGGCGAGCTCGGGCGTCGCGGTGATAACGACTTCGTCGGCATTGAGCAAGGTATGCTTGATCCACGGAGCCCACATGTTTGGAACATCGACCACGACACAGGGCACGCTGTGGCGCACCACGCTGAGAATCGTTTCGATGGCGCTGGCTTCAATTGTGGTATCCCTGTCTACGCCGCCCGGGCCACTGAGAAGGCTGAGCTTGTCGCCCAATTTCATGAGCATGCGATCGAGCAAGGTGGCATCGACCCGGTCAGGCTGGCCCAGCGCATCGAGAATTCCGCCGCTTGAGTCCTGGTTGAAATTCAGTCCCGCCGTGCCAAAGGCGAGATCGAGATCGGTGATCACGGTTTCGAGCCCGTGATTTTTCGAAAGGGCCCAGGCAATGTTGTGGGCAATGGTGCTTGATCCCACACCGCCCTTCGCGCCCACAAAGGCCACAATACGGCCGAGGGGTTCCGACTTCGGATCCTGATAGAGCGCTGCGATGGTTTCAATGATCTGCATCTGGCCAAGAGGCGCCACGAGATATTCGCTGACGCCTTGCCGCACCAGCTCCCGGTAGAGGATCACATCATTCAGGTGGCCCACCACAATGACCTTGGTGGTCGGCTGGCATACCTGGGCAAGCTGGCCAAGTTCCGCCAGGATCCCGTCGCGCGAGCTATGGGATTCCACGACCAGCACATTTGGGGTTGGCTGTGTCTGATAGACCTGGACGGCCGCGAGAATGCCGCCGAGCTGAATCGTGACATGGGCCTTGGACATGCGCCGGTCCATCGCGGCGGCTTGCAGCGTTTCCGCCGTCTGCTGATTGTCGCAGAAGGTGTGAATGTTTATGCGGGGCACCAATGCGACCGGAAATTCGCCTTCCTGTGGCGTTGCATGACTTTGGGCAGTTGCGTTGATCATTTTCTTGACCTGTTCTTAAAACTTTTGAGGCGTCGCATTCGGATACAAATTGTGGATTCTCAAACTATCACTGCGTGGTTACGACCGAGATTGGACCAGCATTGCCTTGGGTGCCAGCGGGCGGCATGATGGTCAGGACTCCTGGCGTCCGCATCGCGGCGTGAGCCGGCGTAGTGGCGCGAGGGGTTACAAAATCGTCCGGATTCACAACCATGGCGGCAATGTTGTTTTGAACCGCGCAGCCAAGATTGTCGTGAAGCTCGTTGTTTGAGGAGTTTGCCATGTCGCTTGACCAATCACCGCATTCCTTGGTGACGGCAACGCTGCGGACATAGGTGAGCTGCACCGGCGCCTTGGATGCGCCCGGATAGGTTTTTTGCGAAATCATGCCGGGCGATATGCCGCTCTGCACGAGCAACTTATAGGTTTCGCGCGCAACCTTTCCGGATGCGCCGCCAGCCGAGGGACGCAGTATCGTAATCCTGGTCGATCCTGAGTTCTTCGCGGAGCGCGAGAACGCCGAAATTGCGTTGATCTGTGAGGCCTGCAATGTGCCATGCCTTGTGGATACATCCATTCTGACAGGCCCGCGTGTGACCTTGATCGGATATCGCTCGTAGTGGGTCGCCGGCACATAGGTGTCGTCAAGTGCCAGTTCACCGCTGCTGCAAGCCGCGAGCCCTGAGGTCATCACGATGACCAAGGCCAGGCTCATCCTTGAAGCGGCCGACACGGGAAAATACTTGTACATGATAGTCTCCGCTTACACTTATTCTACAATGAAACCGACGTTGCCGTGATAGACTCCATCGGGATTCTGCCCGGCGGTGCCGTAGACCTTGTTCAAACGGCCGAGCAGGATGGTCTGGCGGTCCGTCGGCGTGTTGAGACGATCCGCCCCCGTGGCAAGCTCCCTTTCGGCGACCGAGCCCACGATATAGGGCGTTACAATCACCACGAGTTCGGTCTGGTTGCTGGTGTAGTCACGGCTGCGAAAGAGCGCACCCAGCACCGGCAGCTTCTTCAGGCCAGGCGTTCCGTCGACAAGCTGCCGCGTGGTATCCTTGATCAGGCCGGCAAGCATCATTGAGCCACCACTTGGTAGTTCGATGACCGTTTCGGCGCTCCGTGTATCCAAGGTCGGGAAGCCGCCGATAGTGAGAGCGGCAATTTCGCTCACCTCAGTTGATATCTTGAGGTTGATACGGCCTTCCGAGAGAACCACGGGCGTAAAGCCAAGCGAGACACCAAAGTCCCTAAACGTGATGGTGCAATCCGTAATGTTTGTCGATGTATCGCAAGTTCTGTAAGGGATTTCGCCGCCAGCGTGGAACTTCGCGGACTGGCCGGAAACGGCTGTCAGATTTGGCTCGGCGAGCGTCTTCAGGACGCCATCCTGTTCCATCGCACGGATGACGCCGGCTATGGAGGTTGAACCATTGGTATAGACACCCTTGTAGCCAGTATTGGGGGTGATGGCGTCGATGGCACCACCGACCTGGGTGAGGCTGGCGAGATTGAAGGCAAACTTTCCAACGGAAAGCATGGCCTGAAGATTGACGCCAAACTGCTTGAGAACGCTGCGCTGCACTTCAACAATGCGGACTTTCAGCATGACCTGGTCTTCGCCCAGGATTTTTATGGTGTTTATGATCCCGGAAGTATCGCCGGAGTCCGAGGGAACATTTGCGACGACACGGGTGATAAATTTCCGCGCCAGGTCTTCCGCAAGCTTGGCTTCCGCCGCGTTTGGCGCGGTGCCACCGAGAACAATGCTGTTGTTCACCGAGTCAGCGGTGATTTTTGTGCCGGGAATGCTTCTCTGGAGAAGATTGCGGAGGGCCGTGACATCAACGGTGACCTCGAGGTCGAGGTTCAGGATCTGCTGGCCGCTCTCGTCAAAAAAGAAAATATTGGTTTGGCCGACGCTGCGGGCAAAGAGATAAGCCGTGTTTTTGGAGCGCACCACCGCGTCCACAATTTCCGGATTTCCGACGATGACATCGTTGGCCTTGGCCGGGAGGCGAATGAC
>Ga0073904_10002864_pt1 | contig 13020 bp, 13 predicted proteins | sample KloWWTrecipitate_FD_66668 | JGI IMG/M metagenome (GOLD analysis project Ga0073904, IMG submission 66668) | Active sludge microbial communities from Klosterneuburg, Austria, studying microevolution and ecology of nitrifiers - Klosterneuburg... | ecosystem: Engineered > WWTP > Aerobic digester >...
TGTTAAGTTCACTACCTCTGTTAGGCGAAGTTCAATTTTTATCAGTTTGTCTATAATCGAACCAAACCGTTTACCAAATTTTTTAAACAATGCTATCCAAAATTCCATCCAAATAGGATTTTTTACTTGCTCTAGTTTACAATCACACGTTAAAGCGTCGAGTTGAAAAATATTCAGGTCTTGTACGTCCTCAAGCAAATAACCGTTTCTCATTCCTAACAGCCGCACTATATTATTTCTAATGTCATCATATAATTTTTTATGTTCTTCATATAATTCACGCTCCAGGTCTTCTAAATCGGTCTTTGGCTCTTCTATCTCAGAAAGATCCAAAGGTCCTAGGGGATTTATTGGAGACACCGCTTCCGGCTCTTTTTTTAACGTTTTGTCTGCTTCTTCCGGCATCATAAAATAATCTCCTCTTGTTACAATAATCGAACTTTAATTTTTAAGTTGGATGCTATCACTCACGAAATCATGCAAGTCAACTCTATTGTTTTTGTTTATTTTACAGAGTTCAAATTCAAGCGTAAACTTCAATAACTGGTATATTTAACAAGGAGTCTCAGCCATGCTACGAAAAATTTTAGCGATTACAAGCTGTTATGTTTTATTTCAATCTGCTGTACTAGCCGCACAAGCGCCATCTGATACCCCACAAGATGCAGGGCAAGCATTTTTAACGCAGAATGAAAAAAAACCGGAGGTTCGTGCACTCCCCAGTGGCCTACAGTATAAAGTGATAGAAAAAGGTAACGATAAAGGCGTTAAAGCCGGACCCACAGATTTTGTAACGGTTAATTACCGTGGCACCTTAATCGATGGCACAGAGTTTGACAGTTCCTATAAACGCAACCAACCGACAAGTTTTGCAGTGAATGCTGTTATTCCCGGATGGACCGAGGCATTGCAATTAATGAATCCAGGCGCCAAATGGACAATCTATGTTCCTGCCAAGCTGGCGTATGGAACACAAGCTGTAGGGGATTTGATTAAACCCAATTCCACCCTTATTTTTGATATTGAACTACTTAAGATAAAGCGCGAAACAGATGAAACGCCAACAGATATAAACGACGATGTTGCTGATGGAGGCTAAAGGAAGCCCAACGCAAGAGAATGCCTTCGAAACGCTACAGACCAAAGCTTTAGAAGCTGTTAAAGAAAAGGACATGGTCCGCGCTCTGGCTTATTTTAAGCAAGCGCTTTTACAAAACCCTCATGCTGTTTCTGTGCATAACAATTTAAGCAATATTTATACAATGCTCGGAAACAGCGAGGCGGCGCTGACGCATTTATACGAAGCGCTACGGCTTCAGCCGCAACATGCCGAAAGTTATAACAATCTCGGCAGATTATTGTATAAACAAGCACGCATCCTCGAAGCAATCCCCTACTTTGAAAAAGCCTTGCGACTTGATCCGAATTATTGGGAAGCCCATTATAATCTTGCACACAGTCTATCTTCACTGAATCAATTAAATCGTGCAGCAGCGCATTATCAAGAAGTAATCCGCATTATCCCCGAACATCCTATCGCGCACTTTAATGTCGGGTTAATCTATGTTGCAGAAGAAAATTATGAATTAGCTCAAACACACTTAAAAAAAGCCATCGAACAAGACCCCACAAATATTGAAGCACTAAGACAACTCGGCCAAGTTTATGTACAACTGGGACATTCTCTCGATGCCATGGAAATATACCAAAAAGCACTCGCGCTCTCTCCAACATTAGGTGATGTCAATCATAATCTGGCTATTTTATATTTGCGACAATCCGAGCGCGCTAAAGCGCTGCTTCACTTTAGAGAAGCACTCAAACAAGATCCAACGAATGATACTGCAAAACATATGGTAATGGCCTTGAGTAACACAGAATCGAATAATGCACCCTCGACGTATATCACTCAATTATTTGATCAATACGCAGATTATTACGATGAACACCTCAAAACAAAACTAAAATATAATGCCCCAGGATTATTGCGTAATGCGGTTGGTCGATGTCTGCCCACTAACCCTACCGTTGGTCGTGTGTTAGATCTCGGTTGTGGTACGGGTCTTTGCGGCATTTATTTTCGGGATATGGCATTAGATCTGATTGGCGTTGATTTATCGTCTAAGATGATCGAAAAAGCGCGTGCGCTCGGCGCATACGAAAAACTCGTTGTTTCCAATTTCAATGATTATTTAATCCAACCCGATTTAGAACCCTTTCAGTTGGTTATTGCCTGCGATGTACTCGTCTACAGTGGCGATCTCGAAACGCTTTTTAAAAATGTTAATCGTGTTCTTCTGCCTGGCGGGTGTTTTGCTTTTACCACAGAAATCCTCGATTCAACCAATATAGAGAGCGCAGAAAAAAATTCCTCACGGTACTACCATTTACAACCTACCGGCCGTTTTGCGCATACCCCTACGTATATACATGAGCTCGCCAAAGACAATCAGTTAAGCATTCTGTGTGAAGAAAATATTACATTAAGGGAACAAGAAGGCTCAGTCATACGTGGGCAGATCTGGGTTCTGGGCTAATTTGCTTGACTCCTTTGTTGCCCGATAAATAACCGAGCATATTTATCCGATTGTTTTTCACTTCTGCCGTGCGTTAAGTTAACTATACCTTGTTCTAAAATTTGATATTTATGATATATATGTTATACTTGTTATTAAGTAAGTTGGGAACTTAATAATGGAAATTATTATTACCCAATGGGCATTAGATTCTTATTTGAATCTAAAAAGTGAACATGTGTTTAATTCAGATGAATATCTAAAAGTGATTAGGCCTGATGTTATGTTATTAAAGAAATTTCCACACAATCCAAAATTTGGCCAAGGAAAATTTTGGTCAGCAGCTCAGGAATCTAATGGGCAAGTTATTACTAATGGTTATAAAATGAAATGGCACCAAGTTGGTTCAGGGCGTGTTCAACTAAGATTAACGGTAGGCATTATCGATAATAAATGTTTTTTGTGTGAAGCTTATGTCAAACATAACGAAAAACATGACAAAAGACAATTAGCCCGTTTTCAAGCAGTTATGCAACTCATTCGGCAAAATCACTACACAATGCGTGGAAGGTTATCATGACAATGCATGCACATCCTCATAGCGATAATACAAAACAGACAAAAAGAACCACTCATCGTAATTCTGAGAATGAAGGAAGCAAGAAAATTGTACTATTTGAAATTGCCTTAGAAATGAACAAGGCAAATCTGCCCAAAATGTTTATTGTGGATGCTATTCGTGCCGCTTTAGATTTCGAAGGTATTTCTAACCTCATGAAATTATGGAGAGATGAAAAAGAACCAGAAGAAAAAAACGAAATTGTTGCAGATATTCAAGATATGTTAGATGCGTGCCTTCAAAAGAAAAAGATTGAAGAATCTTATATCAAATTTAATGACTTAGAAACTATTTCTAAACATATTCGAAATTTCAAAGACAGTTTATTATCTATTGTTACCCAAAATGGGGGTATAACACGCTTGGCTGAATTAACAGAAATTCCTCAATCTTCGCTTTCTCGATTTTTCAATTCAAATGCCATGCCACAACGTTCAACGCTACTTAAAATTTCCAAAGCGTTAGGATTAGATGAAATTAAAATGGAATCTTTGCCAAACAAAGCGTCAAATCTGAACACGGACAAATAGATAGCTTAGATACCAAATACCTAACCCAGGTTTCACACACACCCAGAATAGTTTATACTACCAAAATCTATAGAGGACTAATTTAGTCTTATATTGGCAAAAGGTGTATAGCACTGTGGTTCGAATTACCAAATTAACCGATTATGGCGTCGTGATTATGGCCTTTATGGCAGGCGAACCCTTACGTCTTTTTCAAGCAAAAGAAATCGCCGAACACACCGCCATTGCGCAACCAACCGTATCTAAGCTATTGAAAAAATTAACAAAAAACAAACTGCTTCATTCCGCGCGGGGTTCTCAGGGTGGCTATATTTTAGCCGCTGAGCCAAAAGAAATTACCGTCGCAATGCTGGTTAATGCCTTAGAAGGCCCCATTGCTATTACTGAATGCAACTTGGGACACGATTATTGTGCAAGTGCACCCCTGTGTTCCGTTAAAACTCCTTGGTTAAGAATCAATCAAGCCATCACTAATGCCTTACATTCAGTTAAGTTGAATGACTTAATTAAAGTTGAACCAATGGGACACATAAGACCCATTGCACATAAAAATCAACGCATCGAGGTGAGTCATGTCCAACACTAGCGTTAGCACAAACAATCCAGAACTCACAAACTGGATAAATAGCGAATATAGCGCTGGATTTATTACCAACATCGAATCCGACAGCATTCCTCCCGGTTTAAGTCCGGAGACCATTCGTCTGATTTCTGCTAAAAAAAATGAACCCGCTTTTATGTTGGAATGGCGTCTTCGTGCTTATGAACATTGGTTAACCCTAAAAGAGCCACATTGGGCAGAAGTTCATTACGATCCCATCGATTACCAAAAAATTATTTACTACTCAGCGCCTAAAGCCAAAAAGACAATCACAAGCTTAGATGAAATTGATCCTGAATTACTGAAAACTTATGAGAAACTGGGGATCCCCCTAAGAGAGCAAGAACGCTTAAGCGGTATTGCGATTGATGCAGTATTCGACAGTGTTTCGGTTGCCACAACATTCAAAGCAAAATTGGCCAGCGAAGGCATAATTTTTTGTTCGTTTTCTGAAGCGGTACAAGAACATCCCGAACTCATTAAAAAATATTTAGGCACGGTGGTTCCTTATACCGACAATTTTTTTGCGTCTTTAAATTCGGCTGTTTTTACCGATGGATCGTTTTGTTATATCCCCAAAGGTGTGCGGTGCCCGATGGAACTCTCTACCTATTTTCGTATTAATGCGGCTGCTACTGGGCAATTCGAGCGCACTCTCATTATTGCAGAAGAAGGGAGCAGTGTTAGCTATTTAGAAGGTTGCACAGCGCCTATGCGAGACGAAAACCAACTGCATGCCGCAGTCGTAGAACTTATCGCACTTGATCGGGCGCATATTAAATATTCAACCGTACAAAATTGGTATCCTGGCGATAAAGAAGGCAAAGGCGGAATTTATAATTTTGTGACTAAACGCGGATTATGTCGGGGCAAAGCCTCTAAAATTTCGTGGACACAAGTAGAAACGGGTTCTGCCATTACCTGGAAATATCCCAGCGTTATTTTGCAAGGCGAAGGCAGTGTCGGTGAGTTTTATTCCGTAGCGCTCACCAATCACTATCAACAAGCCGATACAGGCACTAAAATGATCCACATTGGTGCAAACACGCGCAGCACTATTTTAGCAAAAGGCATTTCAGCCGGTCACGGCAAAAATAATTATCGCGGTCTTGTTCGCGTGACTGAAAAAGCGCACAACGCACAAAATTACACCCAATGTGACACGCTGTTGTTCGGTGACGCTTGCAGTGGACATACTTTCCCTTATATAGAAGCTAGAAATAAAACAGCCAAAATAGAACATGAAGCGACAACGGGCAAAATTAGTGAAGAACAACTCTTTTATTGCCGCCAACGGGGTATTAGTCAAGAAGATGCCATTTCAATGATCGTGAATGGTTTTTGCAAACAAGTCTTTAAAGAATTGCCCATGGAATTTGCAGTAGAAGCGCAAAAATTATTGGCTATTAGCCTGGAAGGTGCAATTGGGTAATAAACTGGCCAAAAATAATGTTCTTTTTTTGAGCGAGGTTTGTTTGAGCGCAGCGAGTTTAGCGAGTGAAAAAAAAGAACATTATTTTTGGCCAGTTCCAGGTTTTCTTTTTAGATGAGGAATTAAAATGTCTAAAATACTCTTAGAAATTCAAGATCTGCACGTTGGCATCCATGACAACGCAAATAACGACCCGGCACCTCTGTACAAAGCTATTTTACAGGACTTTAATCTTACGATTCGTGCAGGAGAAGTGCATGCCTTAATGGGCCCGAATGGGTCTGGCAAAAGCACACTGGCAAATCTATTGGCAAGAAAAGAAGGTTATGTTGTTAAACAAGGTGCTATCCGTTATTTGGACGAAGACTTATTGGCGTTATCTCCAGAAGAATGCGCGTGGAAAGGACTTTTCTTAGGCTTTCAATACCCTGTTTCTATTCCAGGGGTAACCAATATTCAGTTTTTAAAATCGGCATTTAATGCGGTAAGAAAAGCGCAAGGGAAGCCTCCCATGGATGCCGTAGATTTCTTAGCCGTCATTAAAGAAAAAATGGCTTTTTTAGAGATGCCGGAAGCCCTCTTATACCGTTCGCTTAACGATGGATTTTCGGGTGGAGAGAAAAAGCGCAATGAAATATTGCAAATGTCTTTATTAGAACCCAAGCTTGCCATTTTGGACGAAACGGATTCGGGTCTTGATATTGATGCCCTAAAAGAAGTTGCCCGTGGCATTAATGCATTACGTAGCAAAGATCGCGCTATTTTATTAATTACGCATTACCAACGATTATTAGATTATATTGAACCTGATTTTGTACATGTAATTGCAAATGGCAAATTAGTAAAATCGGGAGACAAGTTTCTTGCCTTAGAATTAGAGCGTAAAGGTTATGGTTGGGTGTAAGGAAAGATCATGACAATAATAGAAAAATATCAAAAAGCAGCGCCACTCTTTTTTGATGCGCATAATCCTCAGAAATTGCAGGCGCGTCGTCACGCCTTAGATCATTTTAACGAAATGGGGCTCCCCACACGACATATCGATGATTGGAAATATACTGATCTCTCCCGTTTTGCTTTAGATACTTTTCATCCGGTACAAACATTAAATAAAACGGTTTCTTTGGATAATCCGGAATCTATCCACCCGCTTCTGATCGACCCTAAATCTTCTAAACAATGGGTATTTTATAATGGTCAAGCGCTTAAAGAATTTTCACCGACGCTATTCTTAATGGATAAATTTAATGCGTCAAATTCCGAGACCCGTCCATCCTTAGCACCCAAACATAATTTACCCATGAGCACGATGTTTTTTAAAAATGGACTCCAAGCGCTGAATCAGGCATTTCATCATAATGGCGCTTATTTGGTATTACCTAAAAAATCGGTTATTCATGATCCCATTTATATTGTGCATGTTATCGATTCTGAAACCGTCCCGCTGATGGGACATCCTCAAAATAGTATTCTTGTTGAAGAAAACTGCCATGCCACGCTAATAGAAATCGTTATTAATCGCGGAAAAAAAGCTGCTTTTACCAACACCGTCACAAATATTAAACTCGCGAAAAATGCCACGCTCTCGCATCTTTTTTTGCAAAGATCAGACTCTCCGAGTACGCAAATTGCGCATATTCATGTAGAAGCAGCCGAAGAAAGCTGTTACCGTGGCACGAATATTACACTCGGTGGCTCGGTTAATCGCACGAGTTTCGAAATCGATCTGAATGGTATGCATTCGGAATGCGAATTCCAATCTTTAGAGCTAGCAAGTCAACATACACAAATGGATGTTCATCTCACGGTTAACCACCATCAACCCCATTGCGAAAGCCGCACGCTTACGCGAGGCGTTATAAAGGATCATGCCAAAGCGAGCTTTACCGGAAAAATTGTGGTACATAAAAATGCCCATCAAACTATCGCCTCTCTTGAAAATAAAAATATGCTACTTTCTATGAATGCTGAGGCAAACACCCGTCCACAACTTGAAATTTATAACCATGATATTCAATGTTCTCATGGCGCTACTGTTGGACACCTTGATCCAGACGCGCTATTTTACTTGCAAAGTCGCGGGGTACCTAAAGATGAAGCAGAACAGCTATTAATTAATAGTTTTATTTACCCCAGTTTAGAAGGATTGCCACCCGATGCGCAACAATACATTGAGGCACTGATTAATGAGCAGTAATACGACGGTGCATAATATTCGAGCCGACTTTCCCATTTTACAAAAAACTATTCATGGGCATCCTTTAGTTTATTTGGACAATGCGGCAACAACTCAAAAACCCCAATGTGTTCTAGATGCTTTAAACCAATATTACTCAGGAATGAACGCCAATATTCACCGCGGTGTACACCAATTAAGCACAATAGCAACACAAGCCTTTGAGAACGCTCGCGCGAGTGTTCAAAAATTTATCAATGCTAAACACGCTAAAGAATGTATTTTTGTACGAGGCGCCACAGAAGCCATTAATCTGGTTGCTGCCAGTTTTGGTGGAAAATTTGTCAATAGCGGAGACGAAATTCTGATTTCTGCTATGGAACACCATTCTAATATTGTGCCTTGGCAAATGTTATGTCAAACCAAGGGTGCACATCTTAAAATAATACCGATGAATAAGCAGGGTGAATTAAACCTAGAAACAATCGGACAACTTTTCAACAAAAAAACAAAGCTTTTAGCAATTACACACGCGTCTAACGCCTTAGGCACACGCAATCCACTGTCAGAAATTATTCAAAGTGCTCATGCGCACCATGTTCCTGTTTTGGTAGACGGTGCACAATCCGCACCCCATCTTAAAATTGATGTGCAAGCCTTAGATTGCGATTTTTTTACTTTTTCAAGCCATAAAACTTACGGGCCTACGGGTGTCGGTGTGTTATATGGAAAAACACATTTGCTAGAAGCAATGCCTCCCTACCAAGGTGGCGGCGAGATGATCTTACAAGTCAACTTTGAAAAATCGACTTATAATGAAATTCCTTTTAAATTTGAAGCAGGAACACCCGCTATTGCCGAAGTCATTGCATTTGGCAATGCGCTAGAATATCTAGAACGTTTGGGGTGGGATTTTATAACAAAACATGAAAAAACTTTATTACAGGATGCAACGGAAAAACTATCTGCTTTTCCGGGTTTAAAAATCATCGGCACTGCAAAAGAAAAGGTGGGTGTTATTTCTTTTACACTCGATGGCGTACACCCACATGATATTGGCAGTATTCTTGATCAATTTGGGATTGCGATACGAACAGGACATCATTGTGCAATGCCGATTATGAATTTTTTCAATGTTCCCGCTACGGCAAGAGCATCGTTTGGCATATACAATACCATTGATGATATTGATAAACTGATCAGCGGCTTACACGAAGTCAGGCGAATATTCCCCTCATCCGCCCTTCGGGCACCTTCTCCCGTGAAACAGGAGAAGGAAAAGTGAAAAACTAAAGGTTATATATGGCACTAGAAGACTTATATCAAGAATTAATTATTGATCATGGCACACAGCCCAGAAATTGCTGTGCGCTGAATAATGCCAATGGTACAGCTCAAGGATTTAATCCCTTATGTGGCGATAAAGTGCAAATTTACTTAAACGTTGAAAAGGGTGTTATTCAAAATGCAACTTTTATGGGGTCAGGTTGCGCTATTTCTACGGCTTCCGCTTCTTTAATGACAGAGGCCTTAATTGGCAAAACCCTTGAAGCGGTAATGAATTTATCAACCTGTTTTAAAAGTTTACTGACTGAAGAATGTTCTTCATCCAAATCAGAAACAGAAGATCTACACGTCACACTCGGAAAATTAGCCGCATTTTCTGGTGTAAAAGCGTTTCCTGCGCGCGTAAAATGCGCTACCCTACCCTGGCATACTTTACAAGCAGCCATTCAAGAAATTCCTCACCCTGTATCAACGGAAACATCATGAGCGAGATCACAACGCCCTCACTCGAAGAACGCGTCATCCAAAATTTAAAAGGCATTTTTGATCCCGAAATTCCCGTTAATATTTATGACTTGGGACTTATCTATAAAATAGTGGTTGATGATGAAGCTGGCGATGTTAAAATCGATATGACACTCACCTCTCCTAACTGTCCTGTTGCTCAAACTTTTCCACAAACGGTACAAGACAGTATTTTAAAAGTCAGTGGCGTCTCTGGGGTTGCTGTCGAATTGGTGTGGGATCCCCCTTGGGATAAAGAACGCATGTCAGAAGTGGCAAAATTAGAGCTCAATATGTTCTAAGCGCTCGATCCTACAAGTAAAGACTCCGAGGAATTGATTGATTTTTCTTCTGTTATTTCTTCTACGCTTTGTAGCTCAATGGCTTCGATCATCTCGCGTACCCGTTTTAATTTTTCTTTAAATTGAAATTCATGATGAACAGCTAAAACTCTGTTTTTCTCCAATTCGTAAATACCTTTAAAATAATCCTGACGTCCACGCATTCGGTAAAATAAATTAATCAAAACTTTTATATTCTCTACAAACATTTCAAAACCTTGAAGAGGCCTAGCGTTAGGACTAAAATTCCGAGGAATGACTTTTTCCAAATTTTCATCTATCTCACTTACCCTGTTTTCTATATTGCTAACCTCGACCTCATAGGACAAGGCATCCAATTGAATGCGTAAATCATCCAATAGATTAATATAAGATCCCAGATTTGTTTTATACTGCCTCAACCAACGCTGATAAGCGACTTCTGTTAAATATTCTGCCATTGCTCGTTTCTCCGGTCATCATCCTTGAATGCCTGCTTAATTTTAGGCCATGGGTTGCTTTCGTACAATAGGCCTAATAGAATAATCGCTAGTGTTAAATTAGATGACCCACTTAATAAACTAGGATGATATATGCGCGTTTCTCAACTTTTAATGACAACCTTAAAAGAATCCCCTAATGATGCCGAAATTGTTAGCCATAAACTGATGCTGAGAGCGGGTCTTATCCGAAAGCTCGCCTCTGGCTTATATACCTGGTTACCGCTCGGCCTGCGTGTAGTACGCAATGTAGAGCGCATTATACGAGAAGAAATGAATCGCATTGGTGCTCAAGAAATTCTCATGCCAGCCGTGCAACCGGCAGAGCTCTGGCAAGAAACAGAACGCTGGGAACAATTCGGACCACAGCTTTTAAAAATTGTTGATCGCCATAAACGCGCTTTTTGCTTTGGTCCTACACATGAAGAAGTCATTACAGATTTAGTGAGGCGCGAATTAAAAAGCTATAAACAATTACCGCTATCGCTCTATCAAATCCAAATGAAATTCAGAGATGAAATTCGTCCGCGCTTTGGTGTGATGCGCGCACGCGAATTTTTAATGAAAGATGCTTATTCTTTTCACATTGACAAGGCCTCTCTACAAAACACCTATCAACAATTTTTTGATGCTTACAACAAGATATTTACAAGCTTGGGACTTACTTTTCGCGCTGTTTTAGCGGATACGGGCAGTATTGGTGGAAGTACCTCGCATGAATTCCATGTTTTAGCAGATTCTGGCGAAGATCTTCTCGCCTACAGCGATCAAAGCGACTATGCCGCGAACGTAGAAATGGCAGAATCCTTGCTACCAACAGAAAATCCTACAACAGCGATAGAAACATTATCCTTTGTAACAACGCCCACTATAAAATCCGTAGATGCACAAGCCGCTCATCTAAAAGTGGAAACGAAAAAAATCTTAAAGACGCTTTTAGTTCGAGGCAAGACGGAACAGCATCCGATTGTAGCACTCTTGGTGCGCGGTGATCACGAACTGAATCCCATTAAAGCCGAAAAGCATGCTTTAGTCGCAACACCTTTTACAATGATCAGCGTTGAAGAAGTGCAAACACTCGCACATTGTGGACCTGGATTTGTAGGGCCTAAGGGACTCGATATTCCACTTATTGCAGATCCGGCCGTACTAACCATGGCTAATTTTATTTGCGGTGCCAACAAAGACGATACCCACTATTCGGGATTTAATTGGGATCGCGATTGCCAAGCACCTAATGTTGCTGATCTCCGCAAGGTACAAGCAGGCGATTTAAGCCCCGATGGAAAAGGCACTTTGCAGCTCACTCGCGGCATCGAAGTCGGCCACATTTTTCAACTCGGCGACAAATACAGCCAAGCCATGAATGCAAGCGTTTTAGATGAATCCGGGCAATCCAAAACCTTGATGATGGGATGTTATGGCATTGGCGTAACCCGTATTGTCGCTGCCGCCATCGAACAACATCACGATGACAAAGGCATTATCTGGCCAGCCGCTATGGCACCCTTTCAGGTAATTTTAATCCCGATTGGATTTGCGACATCTACTACGGTAAAAACCACAACAGAAACACTGTATCAAGCACTTATCGATGCGGGTATAGATGTCTTATTGGACGATCGTGAAGAACGCCCAGGGGTTATGTTTGCTGATGCAGAATTAATTGGCATTCCGCACCGTGTGGTTATTAGCGAGAAAAATCTGGCGACTGGCAATTTAGAATACAAGGGAAGACGAGATACAACAGCAAAAGCGATCCCACAATCCGAGATTGTCCGATTTTTAAAAGACAATGGAGACTGATCCTTATCGTTAATCATACTGTTTTTTTATACACTATTTTTTCGTTTTTTTCGCTATACTGCTCACTGAATTTTATGGTACAATCGAGTTCTTCCACACTAAGAGTAGAGGTCAATCGATGTTTTTAACCATCGTACTGTATGCCTTATTTGCAAGCTTATTTGGCCTTAGCAAAGATACCTTAAATTACAGCGAACCTTTCTTTTTGATTGGATCACGGATGTTATTTGCGGGTCTTCTCTTATTAACCCATCAATTTTTTTACAATCGCAAAGCCTTTCAGATTAAGTTTTCGCATCTTAAATCCTTATTGTTACTCAGCTTTTTTTGTATCTACCTTACCAATGCTGCCGAAATTTGGGGAATTCAGCATATGGTTTCCGCAAAAGCGTGTTTAATTTATAGTCTTTCACCCTTTATCGCCGCAGTGGTTGCATACATCGTCTTAAAAGAAACCTTATCCAAAAAGAAATGGATTGGACTTTTAATTGGTTTTACAGGCCTTATCCCCATTTTTATGACACAATCCACTTCAGAAGTCACATCAAACGAAACCGGATTTTTTTCATTAGCCAATGTCGCTGTTCTTGTAGCTGTGTTTGGCACCATCTGCAGCGTCTACGGTTGGACTCTATTAAAGAAAGTCGTTAGCGAATATAACTATACACCGCTCATGGCAAATGGCATTAGTATGACTATAGGTGGCACGATGGCATTAATGCACTCTTA
>Ga0073904_10002865_pt1 | contig 13017 bp, 15 predicted proteins | sample KloWWTrecipitate_FD_66668 | JGI IMG/M metagenome (GOLD analysis project Ga0073904, IMG submission 66668) | Active sludge microbial communities from Klosterneuburg, Austria, studying microevolution and ecology of nitrifiers - Klosterneuburg... | ecosystem: Engineered > WWTP > Aerobic digester >...
TCCCGTTCGCTGCGCATCCACGGCTGCGTCACGAAAATCCGGCTGGAAAACCTGTTCTGGGACATCCTCGCCGAACTCGCAGCCACCGACGGCTATACGACCAATCAGCTGATCACCAAGCTCTACGACGAGTTGCTGGAATATCGCGGCGAAATCGAAAATTTCGCCTCCTTCCTCCGCGTCTCCTGCCTGCGTTATCTGACGCTGAGAAAAGGGGTGGGCGAACGCCCAGCGCTCAGTATCGTCGACAAGAACGCCGCCTGAACGGCTTCACCTGATTCAGGCTTGTGGCAGGGCACGCCGCACCAGATTGACCCAGTAACTCACGCCCAGGGTCAGCAGTTCGTCGTTAAAATCGTAGTGCGGATTGTGCAGTGTGCAGCCGCCGGTTCCGGGGCCGTTACCCAGCCAGACGTAGCAGCCCGGCTTCTCGCGCAGCATGTAGGAAAAATCCTCGGCGCCCATGGATGGCAGCGTGTCAGTAAGCACTCGCTCGCGGCCAAAGACTTCAGCCGCAACCTCACGACAGAAATTTGCCTCGGCAACACTGTTGACCGTAGGCGGGTAGCGGTGATCGAAATGAACACCGATCTGCGCCCCGTTCGCTGCCCCAATACCATTGCACAAGCGCTCGATGGCACGTTCGATGGTTTCCTGCACCTCCGGCTTGAAGCTGCGGATCGTGCCACGCAAAACCACCTCTTCCGGAATGATGTTCCATGCCTCGCCGGCATGAAACTGGGTGACGCTGACCACCGCCGATTCGCAGGGATGCAGTGTGCGGCTGACCACGGTTTGCAAGGCCTGGACCAGTTGCGCCCCGGCGACGATGGAATCGACCCCCTGATGCGGCATCGCCGCATGACAGCCGTGGCCTCGGATGGTGATTTCAAAGGCGCAGGTGCCGGCCATCACCGGCCCCGGCATGACCGCCATTTCGCCAGCCGGAATGCCCGGCCAGTTATGCAAGCCGAACACGGCTTCAACCGGAAAGCGCTCGAACAAGCCATCCTCGATCATCACCGCCGCGCCACCTTCGGATTCCTCGGCCGGCTGGAAGATGAAGACGGCAATCCCGTCAAAATCCGAATGGCTGGCGCAATAGCGCGCCGCTCCGAGCAGCATCGCCGTATGGCCGTCGTGACCGCAGGCGTGCATCTTGCCGGCGTGCCGCGAATGGTGCGGAAACTCGTTCATCTCGGCCAGCGGCAGCGCATCCATGTCGGCCCGCAGGCCGATCATCCTTGACGAAGTGCCGGCCCGCAACACACCGACCACACCGGTTTTGGCGATACCGCGATGCACCTCCAGACCGTAACGCTCAAGCTCGCGGGCGACCAGATCGGCGGTGCGATCCTCGCTGAAAGCCAGCTCCGGGTGGGCATGAATGTCGCGCCTTTGCGCGGTCAACTCGGCGAGAAAGGGTAATTTGAGCAGCGGAAGGGTCGAGGGCATGGGCGTCTCCTTGTTTATTTCAATTATGCCGCGGCTTGCCGGGGCGCGCCGCCTTCATTATGCTGCAAGTTATGGAACTCATTCTCATTAGTGGCCTCTCCGGCTCGGGTAAATCAGTCGCCCTGCACTTGCTCGAAGACGCAGGCTATTACTGCGTCGACAACCTGCCGGTCGCCATGCTGACGGTCCTCGTCCGCATGCTCAAGGAAGAAGAAATCAGCAAGGTAGCGGTCGCCATCGACGCCCGTTCGGGGCACGGTATCGAATTGCTGCCGGGCAAACTGAAACTGCTGACCGAAGACGGCGTGCGCCCGACCTTTCTGTTCCTGTACTCCAACGACGAAACACTGCTCAAACGTTATTCCGAATCGCGCCGCCGGCATCCGATGGCCGACGTCGGGCAATCGCTGGAGGAGGCGATCCGCAGCGAGCGCCAATTGCTCGAACCGATCTCCTCGCTCGGTCATCGGATCGACACCAGCGGCCTGAAAGCCAACGCCCTGCGCGAATGGGTCCGTCAGTTCATCGAAGCCGAGCCGGGTCAGGGGCTGACGCTGATGTTCGAGTCCTTCGGCTTCAAACACGGCCTGCCGCTCGATGCCGACCTCGTTTTTGACGTGCGCTGCCTGCCTAACCCGCATTACGATCCGGCCTTGCGTCTGCTCACCGGCAAAGACCAGGCGGTGATCGATTTTCTCGAAGCCGAAGTCGAAGTCGGTCGCATGCGCGACGATATCGCCAGCTTCGTCGCCTCCTGGCTGCCCTGCTATATCCGTGACAATCGCAACTACCTGACCGTCGCCATCGGTTGTACCGGCGGCCAGCATCGCTCGGTGTATCTGGCCGAATGGCTGGCCGCCCAATTTGCCGGCCACGCCCGCGTACTGGTTCGACATCGCACACTCGCGGGCGGCTGATGCACTGGCTGGCGCTGATCCGGCCGGGCGACTGGCTGGTCATGCTGGCCAGCCTCTTGCTGGTGGGCGCCAGCGTCCCGGTATTCTGGCAAGGCGGCATAGCCGAACGAGCCATCATTCGGCAAGAGGGCCAGGTTTTTGCCGAGGTTGATTTGCGCAGCAAGCGCCAATTCGAAGTTAGTGGCCCGCTCGGGAAAACAATGATCGCCGTCGAACCCGGTCGGGCCCGTGTCATCAGCGACCCCGGGCCACGCCAATATTGTGTTCGCCAGGGCTGGCTGATGCGCCCCGGAGAAATCGCCATTTGCGCCCCCAACCGGGTCAGTGTGCAGATCGCCGGACGAACCAAGGTCTATGACTCAATCAGTTATTGAACTCGCGATCACCGATGAAGACCGCCGGGTTGCCTGGCTGGCCACGGTGGCGGTCGGACTTTCGCTGGTCGATGCCGCCATTCCCTCGCCCCTGCCGGGCGTCAAACCGGGGCTGGCCAATATCGTCACGCTGGTCGTTCTGGCGCGTTACGGCTGGGCGACGGCAGTCTGGGTCAGTGGCTTGCGCGTGCTGGCCGGCAGCCTGCTCCTCGGCTTTTTTCTCGCCCCCGGCTTTTTCCTGTCACTGGCCGGCAGCACGCTCAGCCTGCTGACACTTGGCCTCGCCCGGCACCTGCCCGTCCGCTGGTTTGGCCCGGTCAGCCTGAGCATCCTCGCCGCCTTTGCCCACATCGGCGGACAACTTCTACTCGCCCGCGCCTGGCTGATCCCGCACGATGGCGTCTTTCTGCTCACCCCGATTTTTGCCGCGGCGGCGCTGGTCTTTGGCACCATCAACGGCCTGATCGCAGCTAAACTGCTGGCTGAACCTGTGCCCTCGGAAACGCCTCATGCCTAAGACCATCTGCCTTGCGCTCACCGGTGCCTCCGGCATGCCTTACGGCCTGCGCCTGCTGGAATGCCTGCTTGCCGCCGGCTGCCAGGTGCAATTGCTCTATTCGCAAGCCTCACAGATCGTCGCCCGGCAGGAAATGGATCTCGACCTGCCCTCGCGCCCGGCCGAAGCCAAAGCCGCCCTGCTCGCCCGTTATCCTGCGGTCAACCCGGAAAAACTCACAGTTTTCGGCCGCGAGGAATGGTTCGCCCCGGTCGCCTCCGGCTCCAACCCGCCGGACGCCATGGTTATCTGCCCCTGTTCGATGGGTACGCTGGCAGCCATCGCCCAGGGTCTGGCCGACAAGCTGATCGAACGCGCCGCCGACGTCGTCCTCAAGGAAGGCCGCAAACTGGTACTGGTTCCACGTGAAACCCCGTTCTCGGCCATCCATCTCGAAAACATGCTGCGCCTGTCGCGCGCCGGCGCCGTCATCCTGCCGCCCAGCCCAGGCTTCTACCATCACCCGCAGAGCGTGCAGGATATTGTTGATTTCGTTGTCGCCCGCATCCTTGATCAGATTGGCGTGCCGCATAAGCTGATACAGCGCTGGGGCGCCTGATGGGCTGGTTCGATTTCGCCCGCTCGCCCACCGGAGCCTCGGTGGATACCCTGCAGCTTCCCATTTTCCCGCTCAATACCGTGCTTTTCCCGGGCGGCGTGCTGCCCCTGAAAATATTCGAGCAACGCTATCTCGACATGGCTGCCAACTGCATGCGGGAAAATTCGCCGTTCGGCATCTGCCTGATTGCCAATGGCGGAGAAACTGGCCTTGCCGCAGAACCGCACATGGTTGGCACACTGGCCACGATCGGCAACTGGGAAATGGAGCAACTCGGCATTCTGATGATTACCGCGCAAGGCGGGCGGCGTTTTCGCATCATCGAATCCAGCGTCGGGCCGGATAACCTGCTCACCGCTTCGGTAGAACTGCTGGCCGATGTTGTCCCTGCGACGCTGCCGCCAGCTCGCAAACGCCTGCTGCCGCTGCTCCGTCGCATCGTCAGCGACCTGGGGAATGAACGGATTCCCGAACCGCATCGATACGACGATGCCGAATGGGTTGGCTACCGGATTACCGAAGTTCTGCCCATCCACAATCTGGCCAAACAGAAATTACTTGAGCTGGAAGACCCGCTGGCCCGGCTGGAAATTCTCGAAAAATTTCTCGACCAGCGCAATCTGCTGGGCTGAATAGCGTCAATTTCCCTGAAATATTGGGGAAGGGAAACCGGGAAATATCCAAGAAACGACGCCCCGCCTGCGCGGGGACGGTAATTGGCTTGAGGCAAATACTTCAAGCCAAATCGGTAAAAATCAGAGAATTTCAGTCACGATCTCGCGCTGCTCAAGTTCGTGGCCAAAATTGGTAACTTCCAGACCCAGCGCATCGCGGGAAGACACCACCCCCAGTGGCCGGCCAGTCGAATCAACCACCGGCAGATGCCGGAAACCTCCTTCGAACATCATGTGCAGGGCATGGCCAAAAGGCTTTTCCGGCCCGATTGTTTGAGGATCAGCGGTCATCACCGAGGCGACCTGCGTCGTTTCGATGTCCAGACCTTCGGCCATAACCTTGAAGGTTAAATCCCGCTCGGTACAAATACCGATCAGCCTTCCATTACCCGGATCGACCACCAGAACCGCTGCAACACAGCATTGCTTCATGTGACTCGCCACTGTACGAACGCTCTTCTCCGGCGTCACCGTCAGTAGTAAATCACGATTTTCAATTACCTTTAATACGGCGCGATTTAGCATGCTTGTCTCCGTTAATTAGTGGTCTATAAGAGACAACCCGGGGCAGGCAAAAGTTTCGGTGGTAATTGAGAGAATTTTATCGGGCGTGAAAACCGATTTAGTGAGCCGATGTTGGAGCGGGCGAAGGGAATCGAACCCTCGGCTCTTGCTTGGGAAGCAAGGGTATTACCATTATACGACGCCCGCTCTGGGCTGAAGGCCTGCATTCTAAGCGGAGAATGCCTCCCGGTTCAATCTTCCTGAAGGTCTGCCAGATTCCGGTACTGACCGGCGTGGAAGAGAAGCGGTGCCAAGGCCGGGGTTTCAACAAAACGCTCGACCCGGCCGATGAAAATGGTGTGGTCACCGCCAGCATGGGCGGTTTCGTTGGCGACTTCGAAGGTCGCGCAGCAACCGGAGAACACCGGCGCACCGCCAACGCCCGGCTGCCAATGCAGTCCGACGAAGCGGTCAATTGGCCAGGTGGCAAAACGGTTGGAGATATCCTGCTGATCAACCGCGAGAATATTGATGGCGTGGTGACTGGCCCGGCGGAAAGCCTCGAGATTGTGCGAGGAGTTGTCGAGACACCAGAGAACAAGCGCCGGTTCCAGCGAAACGGCGGAGAAGGAATTGACGGTCAGCCCGATCGGATGCCCATCCGGGTCCACTGCCGTGACAATGGCGATGCCGGTGGCAAAGCGCCCGAGGGCATTACGCAGATCACGGGTATCGGTTTTCGCTTGAGTCATCGAGGATTGATTTGCGTCAAAAGGCCGTATTATCGGCGCTCCCGCAGCCCACGTCGAGGCAGAATTTGCCCATCCCCCATCCCTTTACCGAACGCCTGATCGCCTGGCAAAAAGTCGCCGGCCGTCACGACCTGCCCTGGCAGAAGACCCGTGATCCTTACCGGATATGGCTTTCGGAGATCATGCTGCAGCAAACGCAGGTCACGACGGTGATCCCTTATTACCAACGCTTTCTGAGCAGGTTTCCTGATGTGATGGCACTGGCGGCGGCGCCGATCGAAATCGTTGTCGAACATTGGGCCGGGCTGGGTTATTACGCCCGGGCGCGTAACTTGCTCCGCTGTGCGCAGCAGATTGCTGCGGTGCACGGCGGAAAATTCCCGAAATCCGCCGAACAACTGATCGAGTTGGCCGGTATCGGCCGCTCAACCGCGGCGGCAATTGCCGCTTTTGCCTTCGGCGAACGAGCGGCAATTCTCGATGGCAATGTGAAACGGGTACTCTGCCGGCAATTTGGCGTTGAGGGATTTCCGGGTTCTACAGCTGTCGACCGCAGCCTTTGGGCGCTGGCCGAAAGCCTGCTCCCGGACAGCGATATTGAAACCTACACTCAGGGTCTGATGGATCTCGGTGCCACGTTGTGCACCCGCAGCAGGCCACGCTGTGCCGACTGCCCGGTGAGCGCCGACTGTGTCGCGCGGCGCGACGGACGCCAGGCCGAGTTGCCAGCCCGCCGCACCCGGCCCGCGGTACCGGAGCGCTCGGCCACTTTCGTTCTGATATTGAATAATCGTCGGCTCTTGCTGGAACGCCGGCCACCGAGCGGTATCTGGGGTGGTTTGCTGGTGCCGCCGGAGGGTGAGGTGAACCAGGTGCTCGCCAGCTTCGGGCTACTAAAAGTTAGCCAGCGCTCACTACCGCCGTTAAAACATGCATTCACTCACTTTCGCCTGACCTTACAACCGGTAGTGTGCGAGGTGGCGGCAAGCCTGGTGGTGGCCGAGAGCGGATTGGTCTGGGTCGATCTCGACAAAGCCGCTGAGGCCGGCGTGCCGACCCCAATCGGCAAACTGATCAGGCAGGTTGCCAGCGTAAGGGACTGAGCCCCCAACGCTCAAACGTTTCAGCACGGACGATCTGGCCATAGTGATTGCCCACTTTGCGGGCCAGGTCAACCCTGGCTGGCGTCACGTACTGGCGGCGTGCGGCATGGTAGATAACACGCACGACCGGACTGAGCAAAATATCGTGATTCACTTCCTCGACCACTGCCAAATGGCCGCTTTCCAGCATGACCAGCGTGCCGACCGGATAGATGCCAACCGTCCTGACAAAGGCAGCAACCATGGCTGGATCGAACTGGGTGCCACCCTGGTCGTAGAGCTGGCGTAGCGCTAACGAGGGAGAAATGGCCGGTCGATAGGGCCGATCCGAGGTCATCGCATCGTAAGTATCGACAATGGCCGCCATCCGCCCGACGACGGAAATTTCATCGCCGGCCATTCGGTAGGGGTAGCCGCAGCCGTTATAGCGTTCATGGTGTTCAAGCACCACAGCGACCGAGGTTTCGGAGAGGCGCGAGGTCGCTTCAAGTACCGCCAGGCCTTCTTCGACGTGACTCTGGACAAGGGTGTATTCCGACTTGGAAAGCATGCCGGGCTTGGTGATCAGCTTGGCATCAATGGCCGACTGGCCGATATCCTTGAGCAGGGTGCCGAGCGTCAGCTTTTCCAGTTCGGGCTGCGGCATTGCCTGTTGCCGGCCGAGGGCGATTACCAGCGCCGCAGTCGCCACGGCATGCTCGGTCGCGTAAGCCCCCATCTGCTTGAGGCGGGCCAGCGGTGCCAGCGCATCCGGGTTGCGGATGACCGATTCGATCATCTTGCTGACCACCGGCTCCAGTCGCGCTGCGTCGACGGTGCGGCCGCCTCGCGCCGCCAGCATCAGGTCAGTCACGCTGCTACTCGCTTCGATGATCAGGCGGCCGGCCCGGCGGCGTTCCTCACCCAGCGACACCTGACGCGGAGTGGCCTTGATACGTTCGGCCAGCGATACCAATTTGCGTTCGACTTCATCGCCGCGGGCGATTGGCAAGGGCGGCAGATCAATACCCTTGTTGGTGTCGATACTGACTTTGACAATTCCCTCCGCAAGCAGCCGGCGCACATGCACTGCGTCACGCACTTCAAAACGCTGGCGCCAGAAGGAGTGATCCAGCCACCTTTTGTGCAGATCCACGACATACATACCGGGCAAAAGATCGCGGACGGGTATCTGACGGATCACGCGATTAATCCAGGCTTATTTTGGCGGAGTTCCGGCCTCGGCCTCACGCCGGGCGGCTTCTTTCATTTTTGCCGCAACGCGGGCATCGTGGTCCTCCTGCTTCTTGCGGTACTTTTCGGCATCGGCCGCCTGTCGCTTGCTTCCCTCCTCGGCCTTTTTGGCCTTTTCAGCCTTGGTCGCCGCTTCACGTTCGGTCGTTGCCGCACGTTCGACACTGACCTCGGCTTCGCGCACCTTGAGTTCGGCCTCGCGCTTTGGCGCCGCCTCTGCGGCACGCTTGTCCTTGTCGAGCCGTTGCTCTTTTTTGACCGCCCGCTCCATCGCCTTGGCCTCGTTTTCCAGACGCCGTGCTTCCTTGGCCGCGATGACATGGTCCTTGCGGGCGCTACGCTGGCAGTCATTGACTAAAAACTTTTTGTAGCAGGCAGTGTTCCTCTCTTCCAGGACCTTGTCGGCAATTGCCTGCTGGGCCTTGCCCTCGGCCAGCAAAGCCGCCGACCGGTCGAGACGCTGCTGCCAGTCTGCCGACTGCTCTGGGCTGGGTCCGCTTTCGCCGGCCAGCGCAGAAAAGCTGAAGGCAAGCAGCGCAATCAGCCGAACAGTCACGGATAGGGGTCGATGTTTCATTTGTCGAAATTCTCGATACTGATCATGCACTGCAAAACCTTGAAGGCACCCATCAGACTGTGCCCTTGGCAAACACGAATCTGCCTGATGATGCAAAAGATTTTAGCAGGCCGCCGCTATAATTCGCCCCCTCATGATCGCCCTCCGTCAAGTCACCTTCGCCCGCGTCGGCCGCCCGCTGGTTATCGACGCCTCCGTCCAACTCCACGCCGGCTGGAAGGTCGGCGTCGTCGGCGCCAACGGCTGCGGCAAATCCAGCCTGTTTGCGCTGCTCGGCGGCGAATTGCACGCCGAATCCGGCGACGTTGAACTACCGGCCAGCTGGCACATCGCCCGGGTTGCTCAGGAAACCCCGGCTCTGCCCGACGGCGCTCTCGACTTCGTGCTCGATGGCGATGTTGAACTGCGCCGCGTCGAACGCGAACTGGTCGAAGCCGAAGCACGTAATGACGGTGTCGCGATCGGCCACCTGCACGACCGCTACGGCGAAATCGGCGGCTACTCGGCCAAGGCCCGCGTCGCCGAAGTGCTGCACGGCCTCGGCTTCAGCGATGCCGATTTCTCACGCCCGGTTTCTGATTTTTCCGGCGGCTGGCGAGTCCGCCTCAATCTGGCCCGCGCCCTCTCCTGCCGCGCCGATCTGCTGCTCCTCGACGAACCGACCAACCACCTCGATCTCGACGCCGTCTTCTGGCTCGAAACCTGGCTGAAAAACACCCCGGCGACGCTGCTGCTGATTTCGCACGACCGCGACTTCCTCGACGCCGTCGTTGGCCAGATTCTCGCCATCGACCTCCAGCGTCTGTCGCTGACCACCGGCGGCTATTCCGACTACGAGCGGGCCCGCGCCGCCCGGCTGGCGACGCAACAATCGGCCTACGAAGCGCAGCAACGGGAAGTCGCCCACCTCAACAGCTTCATCAACCGCTTCCGCGCCCAGGCCACCAAGGCCCGCCAGGCGCAAAGCCGGATCAAGATGCTGGAACGCATGGAAACGGTCGCCGCCGCCCACGTCGATTCGCCCTTCCATTTCGCCTTCCGCCAACCAAGCGCCCTGCCCGACCCGCTGCTGAGCATTGAAAAAGCCTCCGCCGGCTACGTTGACCGCAGCATTCTCGACAACATCACGATGACGTTGCGCCCCGGCTGCCGCATCGGCCTGCTCGGCCGCAACGGCGCCGGCAAATCGACGTTGATCAAGCTGCTGGCCGGCGCTATCGAACAGCAAGGCGGCCAGCGCAAGGAAGCCAAGGCCCTCAACATCGGCTACTTCGCCCAGCATCAACTCGAACAGCTGCGCCCCGACGAATCGCCGCTGCAACACCTGGCCCGCCTCGAACCGACCACCCCGGAACAGGAACTGCGCGACTACCTCGGCGGCTTCGACTTCCGCGGCGACATGGCCAGCCGAGCGATCGAACCCTTCTCCGGCGGTGAAAAATCGCGTCTGGCGCTGGCCCTGCTGATCCGCACCAAACCGAATCTGCTGCTGCTCGACGAACCGACTAACCACCTCGATCTCGAAATGCGCGAAGCGCTGACCTTCGCCCTGCAGGATTACACCGGCGGCATGGTCTTCGTCTCGCACGACCGCCACCTGCTGCGCACCTGCGCCGACGAACTGCTGCTCGTCGCCGATGGCAAGGCCACCGAATTCGACGGCGACCTCGACGACTACGCCGCCTGGCTGGCCAGCCAGCGCAACGCCGAAAAAGCGCCGGAACCGGAAGTCGCCGCCGAAAAAACCGGCCGCCTGCAACAACGCGCTGACGCCAAGGCCAACCGCCAGGCTCTATTGGCGCAACGACGGCCTTTGCTCAAGGAAATCGAGCAGCTGGAAAAGAAGCTGGCCAAGTGGAATGAGGAAAAGGCGGCGCTCGATGCCCAGTTTGCCGATCCGGACTTTTATGCTGCGGTCGACCGGGTAAAAAGCGAAGAAATGCACCGCCAGGCGGGATTGCTCGGCGAGCAGATCGATGAAGCGGAGATGCGCTGGCTGGAGGTGCATGAGGCCTTGGAAGGGTTGCCTGCCGCCACATGAACTATCCCAGCTGAACTTTTGATGGTCATCAATCTGCCAACAATTATCGATCCCGAATTGATGGCTGCCACAACATTCGCCTGCCCGGTGAGAATCAGCATGATGGTATAAGGTAAAATTCCGATTTTTGCCGTATCAGGGAGTCCAACCGTGCAAATCGTCTGCCTAGACCTCGAAGGGGTCCTCGTCCCCGAAATCTGGATCGAATTCTCCAAGCGCACGGGCATTCCCGAGCTGATGCGCACGACGCGCGACGAGCCGGATTACGACAAGCTGATGGCCTACCGCCTGAACATCCTGCGCGAGCACAAGCTCGGCCTGCCGGATATTCAGAAAGTAATCGCCGAAATGGGCCCGATGCAAGGCGCCCGCGCCTTCCTCGACAAGTTGCGCGAGGATTATCAGGTCGTCATTCTGTCCGACACCTTCTACGAATTCGCCCACCCGCTGATGCGCCAGCTCGGCTGGCCGACGCTGTTCTGCCATTCGCTGGAAGCCGACAGCGAGGGGATGCTGGTCGCCTACCATCTGCGCATGCCGGATCAGAAGCGCGAAGCCGTCAAGCGCTTCAAGGAACTCAAGCTCAAGGTCGTTGCCGCCGGCGACAGCTACAACGACACTGCAATGCTCGGCGAAGCCCACGGCGGCATCTTGTTCCACCCACCGGAAAACGTCATCCGCGAATTCCCGCAGTACCCGGTTGTCCTCAATTACGACGATCTGCGCAGCGAAATCGACAAGGCTTTTTTAGCGGCTAGTCGCTAGTCGTTAGCGGTTAGCAAAACCAGCTCTAGCCACTAACCACTCGATACTAATAACATAAAGAATGTCCAGCGACCGTTTCTACACGCTCTCCGCCTCCTGTCCGGATCAGGTCGGGATCATCGCCAAGGTTTCCGGCTTCATTGCCGGTCACGGTGGCTGGATTCTTGAATCGAATTTCCATTCCGACGCGCTGACCGGTCGCTATTTCATGCGCCTTGAGATCAAGGCCAACTCACTGCCTTTCCTGCTGGCCGAGTTGCGTGAGCGCTTCCGCAATGAAGTCGGCGCGCCGCTACAGATGACCTGGCAGATCAACGATAGCGCCGTCAAAAAACGCGTTGTCGTGCTGGTTTCCAAACAGGAGCATTGCCTGTACGACCTCCTGGCACGCTGGCAGGCCAGGGAACTCGATATCGAAATTCCCTGCGTCATCTCCAATCACGACACCTTCCGCGGTTTTGTCGAATGGCATGGCATACCCTTCCATCACGTGCCGGTCACCAGCGACAACAAGCTGGCCGCCTTCGCCGACATTCAGCGGATTTTCGAGGATGTGCGCGGCGACACCATGGTGCTTGCCCGCTACATGCAGATCCTGGCGCCCGAGCTGTGCGATGCGCTATCCGGCCGCATCATCAACATTCACCACTCCTTCCTGCCCAGCTTCGCCGGCGCCAAGCCCTATCATCAGGCCCACGTGCGTGGCGTCAAGCTGATTGGCGCCACCTGCCATTACGTCACCAGCGAACTCGACGCCGGTCCGATCATCGAGCAGGACGTCATCCGCATCGACCATTCCGATTCACCGGACGACATGGTGCGCTATGGCAAGGACATCGAGAAAACCGTACTCGCCCGCGGCCTGCGTTATCACCTGGAAGACCGGGTGCTGACCCACGGCAACAAAACCGTCGTTTTCCGCTAAGGCCACACCATGCTGATCGAACGCGAAAAATCTCTGCTACTGATTGTCGATGTTCAGGAAAAACTGGCTCCAGCCATTTTTGAGGGCGAAGCTGCCATCCGGAATAACGTGCAGCTGCTTACCGGGGCACGTCAACTCGGCATTCCAAGCTTCATCTCCGAACAATATGTGCGGGGCCTTGGGCCAAGCATCGCCGCAATCCGCAACGCTGCGACCATAGAAACAGAGGCTTGCCCCAAGGTCGACGCCAAATTTTTCGAGAAAACGCATTTCTCCTGCGCCGCCGAACCCGGTGTCACTGAAATGCTGCGGGCTTCAGGCCGCCAGCAAATATTGCTGACCGGCATGGAAGCTCATGTTTGTGTACTGCAAACCGGCATGGGCCTGATCGAAGCTGGCTTCGACGTGTTTCTCGTGGCCGACGCCGCCGCTTCGCGCACGCTGGAAAATCGCAATGCCGCCATTGAGCGTTTGCGCACCGCCGGGGCCGGGATTGTCACCACCGAAATGGTTCTTTTCGAGTGGCTGCACCAGGCTGGTACCGAAGAGTTTCGGGCAATGCTCCCGCTGATCAAATAGCGC
>Ga0073904_10002873_pt1 | contig 13003 bp, 12 predicted proteins | sample KloWWTrecipitate_FD_66668 | JGI IMG/M metagenome (GOLD analysis project Ga0073904, IMG submission 66668) | Active sludge microbial communities from Klosterneuburg, Austria, studying microevolution and ecology of nitrifiers - Klosterneuburg... | ecosystem: Engineered > WWTP > Aerobic digester >...
GAACAATATTTGGGACAAACCGACGCCCACGTGCGCGCCCTCGTGTCTGACGCTGCTTTGGAAGTGGTGGCATTTGACATCTTTGACACGCTGCTGCTGCGACCTCTCTTAAACCCCGAGAGCACCAAAGCCATCATTGCGCAAAAGGCGGGCGAGGATGTTGGCAAGACCTATCTGAGATTCAGGGCTCAGTCTGAAGGTCTGGCGCGACAACGGGCCGGGCGCGATGTCGGTCTGGATGCCATTTATGCGGAGTTTGCAGTGCTGTCGGGATTGCAGGACGACTCAGTGGCCAGCCTGCGCCACCTGGAGGAAAGCGTGGAACATGCCGCGGTCAAAGCGCGATATGACGTAGTTGACATGCTGCAATTCGCACTGGCGAAAGGGAAGCGGGTGGTTCTGGCAAGTGACATGTTTCTGCCCCGGCCGGTTATTGAATCCATGCTGGCGGACAATGGAATTGTGGGGTGGCATGCGCTCTACCTGTCTTCGGAAGTAGGCTTGCGCAAGGACACCGGAGATTTGTACCACCACATCCTGGCAACAGAGCAAGTGACGCCTCAGCAAATATTGATGATTGGCGACAACGAGCACTCAGACGTTCAGATTCCCAGTGATATGGGTATCAAAATCTGGCATGTGATGCGCCCTGTGGAGATGGCGCATGCTGCGGGGCGATTGTCGGCGTTGGTGCACCATGCGTTGAAAAAAAATGATCTGAACGAAGAGTTGACCTTGGGCTTAATACTGCGCGCCAATTTGGGGCCGGTCTTCTACTCCCATTTTAATTCGCTGGACCTGGTTCCGCCCAGTCACCAAGCTATTGGCTACACCGTTCTAGGTCCGCTGGTGTTGTCCTTCGTCCAATGGCTTGGACAGCGAGCTTCGGAAGAAGGCATGGATCGGCTCTATTTCCTGTCACGTGAAGGCGAGTTCCTGAAAAAGGTCTACGACTTATGGGCTCAACATGCAGAAGCGCTGCCACCGTCTGAATACCTTATTTTGTCGCGGCGTGCAGTCACTGTCCCGATGATCCGAGGGATGGATGAAATTGAGGCCATTGCGCGGACGATCTATTTTGAAAATCAGGGAACCACATTTCTTCGCGAGCGGTATGGATTGGTGCTCACGGACGATGAATGGTCTGCCTGCGTTCAGCAGGGTTTGGTGCATGCGGACGGCTGGGTGGAAGTGACGAATGGGCAGATTGATCACCTCAAGCCGTTGCTTGCGGCGCTTTTGCCGCGAATTTTGGAGCAGGCTAAAACAGAGCTTCCCGGACTCATGGCTTATCTGAATGGCGTGGGCATGGGCTAGGGCGACGGCAAGAAATTTGCTGTGGTTGACGTTGGCTATTCAGCAACCATCCAGGGGCGGTTAAATCAACTTTTGGACAGTAAGGTACATGGCTACTACATGATGACGGACAGTCGCGCAGAATCTGTTTCTGATCGATACGCCGTGACTGTCGCGGGGTGCTTTGGCCAGTATGTTCAACCGACACTGGATGCATCTGCAATGTTGACGCAGAGCTTCGATCTTGAAAAACTGTTGAGTTCTGATGAAGCACAAATTGTTCGCTACAACATCATGCCTTCTGGTGCAGTGGCTCCAGAAGTCCGCGTTCTGAGCAGTGATGAAGTCCAATCCCAATCCATCAGAGCAGAAATCAGAAAAGGCGCACTGAAATTTGTCCAAGATGCCGTGACCACACGCACCAATCTTTTGGAAAATTATGTCGTTCCAGTGTCTTTGGGACGAGGTCTGTATGAAGCATTCGTGAAAAACGCATCCGAACGTGAGGTCGCTTTGCTGCGCGAGTTGGTTCTGGACGATTACTACTGTGGCCGTGATTTGGTGCGATAGCCGCAACGGGCTTACGCTCGGTGTGCACTCATGACAAAAAACGGGAAACCGATGTGCCCTGCCCAAGGGCCCCAGTACATATTGGCTGTCGGCTGCTTGAAACCTGCATTTCTCAGTGCATCCAGTATGTCCCAGCCAAAATTCTGAAAACATAACGATCCCTCGTTGGAGACCGGATTTCCATGAAATTCTGGCGGCAGGATGTGTTGAACGCTACCCTGCGCATCGACGGTTGCGCGAATGCGTGTCTCCGCCTGATCGTAGAAAAATGGGACGGTAAAAACCAGCGATCCTCCTCGCTTCAATATTCGGGCTGATTCCGAAAAGGTATTCAGGTACTCTGGAATATGTTCAAAGACATCCTGACTTAGGACAATGTCGAAGACGCTATCCGCAAAAGACAATCGGCTCAGGTCTTCATGTCTGACATTGACATGACCGTTGAAATCCGCGACCACTTCCCCTAGCTTATATCCAGGCCCCAAGTATTCGCTTCCGATTACGTTTTCGAACAAATTCTGAACGACTTTGAATGACACGGTAGTTTGCTCAGCAATGTAAACATGCGCTGTTTGCGAAACGTTCAGCTTGCTGACGAGCAAATCGATAAGAGCCCGCATGCGGCTATTCAGCCCGCACTGACTACAAGCACACGTTTCAGTCCACGCAGGATGAACAGAACCCGTCGGATTTGATCCGCAGTAGTGCCAGGTAATCCGCATGTCCGTCACAGATTTGCACGCTGCGCACCAAGCTTTGATGTCAAAAGGATGCCTGGACATCAACATGCGGTCATCTATCGCCGCCATTACTTCCAGTTGAGCGCCCAGCTCTGAAGCTTTGGCATCAAACTCTGCCTTGCTAGTGAACTCAGCGAGCCATATTGAAGGAAGTTGAGATTTTCCGCTAGCCATCAAAGCAATCCTTCAAAGTATTGGATTCGCTCAACGACCATTGAGTCCCGTTGATTCGAAAGCGAATAGGCAATCCAACCGCATGACAGCGAGTATCTCACTAAAAGTGAGACATAAAAGGACGCGCTGCGCCCCAGTATTCGGGTTGCTTGAAAAGGTGCACAAATAGAATGCCAAGCCAGTCGATATGAAATATCCAGAATCAGAAACGCCCGGGGCCTTTTCAAAGCCTCGGGCGCATTTCAACTCGGCTGAGTAGCTGGATGGCTCGGAATACTGGCTTACTTGGGCATGATCACACTGTCGATGACGTGGATCACGCCGTTGTCAGCCACTATGTCTGTTTTGACAACATCCGCATTGTCCACTTTGACACCACCCATGGTGGATACAGTCAATTCAGATCCTTGAACGGTTTTGACTTTCCCTGCCTTCACGTCGGCGGCCATCACTTTGCCGGGAACTACGTGGTAAGTCAAAACTGCGGTGAGCTTGGTCTTGTCTTTCAAAAGCGCATCCAGATCAGCCTTTGGAATTTTCGCAAAGGCCTCATCGGTTGGGGCAAACACGGTAAATGGGCCGGGGCCCTTGAGGGTGTCGACCAGCCCGGCAGCACTTAAGGCTGTGACCAGGGTTTTGAAACTGCCAGCAGCGACAGCGGTGTCTACGATGTCTTTGGCTTGGGCAGAAAATGCGACGCCGAGAGCGAGAACAGAAGCGATAAGGGTCTTTTTCATGGAAATCTCCGACAAGTAGTTGATCTACAGATGCGCCAGATATGTGGCGTAGCGCGACTATATTACTAATTAGTATCCTTATATTCTTTATGGTATTTTTTAATACCACTTAGTATTTTCATAAAAATTGCGAGACTCTAAACCAAACTGCCAGCCACTGCGTCATAGCAAGTACCCAATGAAAGCCACAGCATGAAATAAAGGTTTCAATCTCGGAAAGGTTGAAATCAGTAGGAAACGGTCAAAGCATTAGCGGTCAACTAATCGACAAAGGAATCGACTATGCAATCACTGCCTGAAGGATATCAAGCGCTCGTTATCGGCGCGTCGGGCGCAATTGGATCTGCTTTTTTGGAACAACTCCAACGCGATCCTCGGTGCGGGCGCGTCGTCGGCCTATCCCGCAGTAGTCAGCCTGCAATTGATTTCGAGAACCCGGGCTCGATTGAAACGGCAGCGGTACACATGCGTTCGCTAGGACCATTTCACCTGGTTGTTTTAGCTACCGGCACTTTGCACAGTGCTCAAGGCATGCCAGAAAGAAAGCTGGCGCAACTGAACTACGCGCAAATGGAATCCACCTTTCGGATCAACACCATGGGGCCGGCACTGGCCATCGCGCACTTCACTCCCCTTCTGGATAAATGCACCCGCAGCCTTATGGCCGTGCTCTCTGCCAAAGTGGGCAGCATTGGTGACAACCGTCTGGGCGGTTGGTACAGCTACCGGGCTTCAAAGGCTGCGCTCAACATGCTGATCAAGACTGCGTCCATCGAGATGTCACGCACCAATCCACTGGCGGTTCTGGCGGCATTGCATCCCGGCACCGTCAATTCAGCCTTGTCCGCGCCGTTTCGCGGTGCAGAGATTGGTAGGCCGCCGGCAACAGCTGCAGCGGAGTTGCTAGAGGTGATGGATGGATTGCTACCGGAGCAGACTGGTGATTTCTGGGCCTACGATGGTAAACGCCTACCCTGGTAGCGTTTACTTAAATCATTTATGGATGTCGTCTGGCGCTGCAATGGTGCGGCGGTTGACTTCTAACTCAACGGCATTCATCCGCCATATCAGCAAACAGCTGCTTCAGCAAACTTGGATTTGGAGTTGAAATTGAACTCATTAGTGTCCCAACGTTCCCACATCGACACGTCGCAAGTTAATGATTTACTTGAAAAATTCAGCGCCTGACTCTGGTAGCTGGCTGCTCAGCCCGCACATGAGCCAGCGCCAGCCGTTTAGCGTAGAAGGTTGCCGGATCATGGTCAACACCGGCCATTTGCTTGTCGACTAAGCGCCTGGTTCAGGTGATCCGCTGAACCACCATCTCTACCTGCGCGAGGATGACAGCGCAGGCACCGTGCAGCAAATTGGAATGCCGATCAGCGGCTACATGGCGTAAGGTAGGTCACTCCGCCATCCGAGGGCAACCAGTGCGCCATAAGGTGACACTGGCCGTCGGCACACAACGTGAAGTCAGCGGTGAACTCGGAACGCGTCAACGGCAGCCGATCGGTGAAGGGAATGCTGGGCGTGTAGGCATACCAGCCATTGCGCAGCACTGCATCAGGCGGCGGCTCCATCCCTGCTGCAGACCCATGCACACGCGCCTCCACCGCATCCAGCCGCAAGGCCTGGCCGGCTACAGGGGCCCGCACCACATAGTCCTCTTCCCAACGCACTTTTTCAATGCTGTGCATCCAGGATAGGGTGAAGTGGGTGCCGGGCACAAACACTGGATTCGCTGCCGGCGAAAGCGCTGCTAGCGCCAAACAAACCCCCAATGTTGGGCCCATGCCGCAACCTTTCTCAGGCTTGGCGCACGCGCCATCGGTGCCAGACCACAAACGCGGCCACCAACGCCAGCCCCGCCTCGTCGGTGAACGGCAGTGCCACGATCAGCAAACTAGCCGACAAAATAGCCCACGCGCGCTCAACCCAGTTCAGCGGGCCAAACAGAAACCCGATGGCACCAGCGCCCCACATGGCAATCGCCACCAGCGCCTTGAACACGATCCATGTGGTATCCAACCAGTCACCCGTTTGCAGCATCAGCGCGGGGCTGTACACCGCCATGAATGGCACGATAAAGCCGGCAATCGCCACCCGAATCGCTTGCAGGCTAATCTTCAGGCCACTTTCGCGCGCAATAGGGGCTGCTGCAAAGGCGGCCAGCGCCACCGGCGGTGTCAGGTCCGCCATGATGCCGAAGTAGAAAACAAACATGTGCGACACGATCAAGGGCACGCCAAGCTTGAGCAGCACCGGTGCGGCCAGAGAGCTGGTGATGATGTAGTTGGGAATGGTGGGAATGCCCATGCCCAAGATCAGGCAAGTCACCATGGTCAGCACCAAGGCCAGGAACAGGTTGTTTTCACCAACGGCAATGATGTGGCCGCCCAACTCAGCTGCGACTCCGGTCAGGTTGATCATGCCAATGATCACACCTACCAGCGCGCAGGCAATGGCCACAGGCAGCGCATGGCGGGCACCGTCCACCAACGCAATCACGGCAAGGCGCCGTGCGTCTCCACCGGTACGGCGTATATACGTCCACGCAACCAGAGCCGTAATCAGCACAAAAAATGCCCCCACCCCGAACTTGAAGAACCCGCTGCACGCAAAGCCCAGCAAAACCCAGAACAACGCGCGCAGCGGCATGCTACGCACACCGCTGACAACCGCAGCGCCAAATATCAGGATGACGGTCAGGCCCAAGCCCACGGTGCCAGAGAACAGCGGCGTGTAGCCCGAGAACAGTAGCACTACCAAGCCGGCCAAAGGCAGCAACAGGTACCAGCGTTCGCGCACTGCTGCCCATGGGTTGGGGCAGTCTTCTTTGGACATACCTATCAGGCCCTTGCGCCCGGCTTCCAGATGCACCATCCAGAATGCGGTGACAAAATACAGAATGGCCGGTATGACCGCCGCCTTGACGATTTCCAGGTAAGGCACGTTGATCGTTTCGGCCATGATGAAAGCCACCGCCCCCATGACCGGCGGCATGATTTGCCCACCCATGCTGGCGGTCGCCTCCACGCCGCCTGCAAAGGCGGAGTTGTAGCCAAAGCGCTTCATCAACGGAATGGTGAATTGCCCGGTAGTCACCACGTTGGCCACGCCAGACCCGCTTATGGTGCCCATCAAACCCGACGAAATAACAGCCACCTTGGCCGGACCGCCTCGGGTGTGGCCCACGGTGCCCAAGGCAAAGTCGGTGAACAGCCGAATCATCCCGGCTTGCTCCAGAAACGAGCCAAACAAAATAAACAAAAATATGTAGGTGGATGACACATAGGTCGGTGTGCCGTAGATGCCCTCAGTCCCAAAGCCCAGGGTGCTGACAATCTGGTCCAGCCCAAACCCCCGGTGGGCCAAGACGCTGGGCAAATGGTTGCCAAACATGCCATAGAGCAGGAAACCTCCACAGATGACTGGCAAGCCCCAACCCATGGCACGGCGGGCGGCATCAAATACCAAGGCGACGGTCACCACGCCCACCACCCAGTCCATGGTCGTCAAATCACCCGAGCGTTGCGTCAGCTCTGCCTCAAATACCCACTGATAAATCCCAAACGCAAAGCCAATCAGGCCTAACACCCACCCCAGCGCACGCGACCATGCCACCCGGCCGCCCAGGGGCGGATACAAGCCGTAAATCATGAGCAAAACAAAGCCCACGTGTATTGACCGGATTACCAGGCTGGACAGTGGATGAAAAGCGGCCATCCATATTTGGTAACTGGAAAACAGGATGGCGATGACGAACAAGGCGCCGTGCAGGGGCGCATGGACGGCTTCGTCGGGAACGGTAGGGGCTTGCGACATGCGGACCTCTTCAAATAGCAAACAGAATCGGCCGCATGGATGGTGCGGCCGATTCAGGAGACAACAAGTATGGGGCTTACTTGATCAAGCCCACCTCGCGGTAGTAGCGCTGTGCACCGGGGTGCAGGGGAATGGGCATGCCCTTAACCGCGTTCTCGCGCTTGATGGCCTTCGCTGCATTGTGGGCTGCATACAGCGTGTCAAGGTTCTCGTACATCGTCTTGGTCATTTGGTAGGCCAACTCGTCGGACACGCCAGAATGGGTGACCAGGAAGTTGGGGATAGCAGCCGTGGCTACATCCGCCGTCTGACCGCCATAGGTGTTGGCAGGAATGATGGCGTTTTGGTACGCCGCGTCACCCACCTTGGCCACTACGTCAGCCGGCACGGGAACCACTACGATCTTGATCGCGGTAGACAAGTCGCGGATGGAGGCCACGCCCAATCCGGCTGACTGCAATGTCGCATCCAGCTGGCGGTTTTTCATCAGCTCGACCGATTCGCCAAACGCCAGGTACTCCACCTTGGCCAAGTCTGCATAGCTAAATCCCGCTGCTTTGAAAATGGCACGGGCATTGAGTTCGGTACCCGACTTGGCGGCTCCCACCGACACGCGCTTGCCTTTGAGGTCAGCCAGCGTTTTGATGCCTGACTCGGCACTGGCCACGATCTGGATGTAATTGTTGTAGGTGGCAGACAGGCCGCGCAGCTTGTCCAGCGGTTTGGCAAAGCCAGCCTCGGCATCACCTCGCCAGGCGTCAGACACAGAATCACCCAAGGCCAACGCGAGCTCGCCACGCCCGGCCTGCAACAAGTTCAGATTTTCGGCAGACGCTTTGGTAACCTGTGCGGTAGCGCGCACGTTGGGAATGGCCTTGGCATAGATCTGGGACAGTGCCACACCCATGGGGTAGTAGACACCGCTTTGCCCGCCGGTCAGTACGTTGATAAATTGCTGTTGAGCATGGGCCGCACCGGCGACCAAGGCCACACTCAAGCCCAGTCCTAGACTCACCTTTTGAATCAATCGCATCGTAATATCTCCTGTCTTATTGAAAGAGGTTTCCAGCATACCGCAAGTGCTCTCAGGGGAAACCCAGGTTTGACAGTACCCACAGGCTTTGCTTGCAACCCCAAATGCGCAGCTGGCGGTCTGCTGGAAGATTTGCCAAAATCGGAACAACCACCCAACCGGCGCAATGCGTTTACGGTTTAGCGGTTGCCTAAAGAGCAGAAGGAATACCGCCTACCATGACTACAGCCTCAACCGCCAGCCAAGACCAGCGCATGGAACACGATTCCATGGGCGAGATAGCCGTCAGTAACGACGCACTGTGGGGCGCACAAACCCAGCGCTCGCTACTGCATTTTGCGATCTCCACCGAGCGCATGCCGCAGGCGCTACTGTACGCACTGGCAAGTACCAAGCGCGCTGCCGCGCATGTGAACAGTGAGCTGGGTTTATTGGATACAGCGATTGCCAATGCCATTGTTCAGGCTGCAGATGAGGTGCTGGCAGGCCAGCATGCGCACGCCTTTCCGCTGTCCATCTGGCAAACGGGCTCCGGCACGCAAACCAATATGAATATGAACGAGGTGCTGGCCAATCGCGCCTCCGAGATACTAGGCGGCCAACGCGGCATGGACCGCCTGGTCCACCCCAACGACCACGTCAACATGGGCCAGTCGTCCAACGATATTTTTCCCACTGCCATGCACGTCGCCGCGCTTGCCGGACTCACTCACGACCTGTTGCCGGCGCTGGGCGCGCTGCAATCTACGCTGACTGCCAAGGCTGAAGCATTTGCCACCATCGTTAAAATGGGGCGCACCCATTTGCAAGACGCCACGCCTATTACCTTGGGCCAGGAAATGTCGGGCTGGGTCGCACAACTGGTGCACGGACAGGCGTGCATAGAACGCAGCCTGGATGCCCTGCTGGAGCTGGCCGTGGGCGGCACCGCCGTAGGCACGGGGCTTAATACCCATCCCGAATTCGGCGCGCGCGTGGCACAGCGGCTGGCGCAGGAATCCGGCTTGGCATTGCGTTGCGCCGACAACCGCTTTGCAGCGTTGGCCGCACACGACGCATTGGTCAGTGCCCATGGTGCCTTGAAGACCTTGGCCGTTGCCTTGATGAAGATCGCCAACGATGTGCGCTGGCTGGCCAGCGGTCCACGCGGCGGTTTGGGCGAGTTACGGCTGCCTGAGAATGAACCCGGCAGCTCCATCATGCCCGGCAAGGTCAACCCTACCCAATGCGAGGCACTCACCATGGTGTGTTGCCAGGTAATGGGCAACGACGTGGCGTTGGGCATCGGTGGCGCCATGGGCAACTTTGAGCTGAATGTGTTCAAGCCCCTGATCATCCATAACTTCCTGCAAAGCGTGCGCCTGCTGTGTGATTCCATGACCAGCTTCGACCACCATTGCGCACAAGGGCTGGAGCCTGACCGCACACGCATTGCCGCACTGGTGGAAAATTCATTGATGTTGGTGACGGCACTGAACCCGCATATCGGCTACGACAAGGCGGCTGAAATTGCCAAGTATGCACACCAGCACGGCACGACGCTGCGCGAGGCGGCGCTGGCGTTGGGGACGGTCAGTGGCACGGATTTTGATGCCTGGGTGGCACCGCAAAATATGGTTTAAACAGAACCACACAAACATGACGATAGACAGCGAATTGCCGAAAACCACCTCTAATCCAGTCTTGGCCGACTTTGTGGTGCCCAGCTACACACCCGCACATCCCCAAAGAAAGTGGGCTGCGCTGAAGTGGATAGTGCGCGGGGTTGTCGCTCTGGCGGTGGTGTCCTTGATCGTGGGGCTAAGTGGCAACGCACGTTGGAGCCGCAATATCGATGCGCGCATGCAGGCGCTAGCGGCTGCTACACCGCAAACGCATTCCCAGCGCTACGACGACGAAGAATTGAAGAACTTGCCGCCCGTGGTGCGTCGATACCTGTCGCTGGCGTTGAACCCAAACCAGCCTATTGTGCGCGGGCTCTATCTGGAGCAGACCGGCAGCTTCAACCGCAGCAGCGATCCCCAGACCCCTCAGTGGGAGCCATTTACTGCACGCCAACGGGTGGCGACCAAGCGTCCGGGCTTTGTGTGGGACGCGGCCATCACGGTGTCGCCCGGAATCACGGTGCGCGTAGTGGACGCCTATGTGGCCGGCGTTGGCAGCTTGCAGCCTTCGGTGTTGGGACTGGTGGATGTGGGCAGCAGCGAAGGCAATACTGACATTGCGCGCGGCGAGCTGATCCGCTATTTCGCCGAGAGCGTGTGGTACCCCACGGCCTTGCTGCCCAGCCAAGGCGTGCAGTGGGAGGCTGTCGATGCACATTCTGCCAAGGCCACATTGACCGATGGCCCACTGACGGTAAGCCTGTTGTTCGCATTTGATGCGGTTGGCTTTGTAGAACGCATCAGCAGCACAGAGCGCAGCGCCCTGCTCAACGGTGCAATGGTGCCCATGCCCTGGGAAGTGCGCTTGTTCAATTATGCGGAGCACGACGGCATGCGGGTGCCGCAAGTGGGGGAAGTGGCCTGGCTGACACCCAGAGGTCGCTTGCCCTACTGGCGCGGCACGATCGCCAAGCTGGTTTACGACATGCCGCGCTAGACAGGGCAGGCCCAGTTCACGGCTATCTGGATGCAAACAGGGGTGACTGTTGCGCAGACACCTTCGTACCCATTTCCTTTAGGCAATCATTTCTATCGCTCCAGTTTGGCAAGGCATTGCAGCGCAACGTCGCCGTAGTTTGGCTTGCCTGGGCCTGCCGCCGCAACTCGCCAGCTTGCACCGCACCACTGACAACCGAATAGAAAAGTACCAGCATGCCCACCACAACCAGCGAGCCAGCAAACGCAAACCAAGGGGATTCTTCGGTAGCTTTGAACGGTATCGTTAACATGGAATTCTCCTCAATCATTTACTATTATTTTTATAGCTATCTACGTATATTCCACGAGGGCTATAGGCCAATTTAATTAGAACTTTTTGGCTACCCATGGCGTGATCCAATAGACCCCATGGTGCACGCTGGCGCGCTAAAACACTGTGCTGTAACGCACACTTGCAAGCCATACTTTCAACTATTTACTGGGAGGTACATCACCATGGCAAGCATTCGCAGTGGTAACAAGTCTGTTCTGCTCGTCGTTGACGTGCAGGTCAACGTCGTCAAGGGTGCGTGGGAAGCACCCCGCGTCATTGGTAATGTGGCGTTATCCGTCAAACGCGCGCGCGCCCAAAAAGTGCCAATAGTCTGGGTGCAGCATGCGGATGACGATCTAGTTAAAGACAGCCCCGGTTGGCAGTGGGTACCCGAATTGATACCCGCCGCGGATGAGCGGTTACTCCACAAGCAGTTCAACTCTTGTTTCGAACACACACCGCTAGACGAAGAATTGGCCAAGCTGGGTGTCACCCATATCGTCCTGGCAGGCTGCGCCACCAACTGGTGTATCCGTGCAACGGCCTACGGCGCGTTGGAACGCGGATACGACCTGACCCTGATCAAGGACGCCCATACCACCAAGACCCTGGAGCTGGAGAATGGCATGAAGCTTGAAGCCGCAACCTTGGTCGAGGACCTGAACATTGCAATGACCTGGCTGAGCTACCCGGGCCGCAAGAACACTACGGTCGCGGCTGAGGCCGTTGAGTTTTACGGTGAAGGGGGTAAGCGGCTTTAGTTCTGCAAGTAAACCCAGCGTCGGAAGAAGGCGCTTAGGTCCATACCGCTGGATGCCTCCATAGCCCGCTGGAAGTCTGCAGTTTCAACCGATTGGCCCCAGTGCGTGCGTGTGTAGCGGGCAAACCCCTTCCAGAATCGTTCTTCTCCCATCAGCTTGCGCAGTTCGTGGACGACCAGTGTGCCCTTGTCGTAGACCAGTGAACGGTCGGCTGCAGTTGGGGCATCCCAGTCAGGAAACACCAGTGGGCGGTCCAAGCCGGCGTCTTTGAGGCCTTTGTATTTGGTCGGTGCAGCTTCGATCTGTTCATCGTCGGCTGGCTGCTGCAACGGCGCACGCGGATTGCCATTGCCCACACTGACCAATTGGGATTGCAAAACCAGGGCCAGCATCAAACTGGCGCGCACCGAGGGGGCATCCGGGCAGGGAGTCCACTGGCTGGTTGAAAACGCTGTAGCCACCTACCACCTGCAGGCTGCCGACAATGGTCTTGGTTTCAAACCGGGGTTGCAGTTGCAGCGCAAAGTGCTGAACGCTCCAGCCCTGTTGCGCCCAAGCCGACACGGGCAAGAGCAGCAGAGCCACCAACACCTTCAAGACTCTGGCAAAGCATTTCATAGCGGCTGCACGCGCACAGTGTCTGGATTCTGGAGCCAGGCTACGCTCTGGACCTTTACGCGGCCAGCTAGTTTGTTGATAAAATTGGCCGCTAGCCCTCGTATCCATTACGTTGGCAGCTACTGAATTGATAGTAATTACAAACCCCGGCAGGTAGTTGAAGAGCAGGCGACATGTTGGGCGTGGGAACAATCAAACCCTCCAACCATGCGATTACTGTATTGCCCCAAAACTCAGATGGATCTATTCCAATCCTTTACCCAGTCCAGATATTCCTCGGAAGGCATCGGTCGGGCAATCAGGTACCCCTGCACGGTATGGCAGTCCAACTGC
>Ga0073904_10002878_pt1 | contig 12995 bp, 15 predicted proteins | sample KloWWTrecipitate_FD_66668 | JGI IMG/M metagenome (GOLD analysis project Ga0073904, IMG submission 66668) | Active sludge microbial communities from Klosterneuburg, Austria, studying microevolution and ecology of nitrifiers - Klosterneuburg... | ecosystem: Engineered > WWTP > Aerobic digester >...
GCGCGACAGCCACAAGGCGCTCGGACACGGGTGGAGCGTGAGTTGGCCGATGGACGAGGGCATGCTGCCACCGCCGTTCGTGCGGATCGACCACGCCCTCTTCAGCGATGGCACCACCCCGGTGGCTCTCCACGACCTGACCATTCCCGGCAGCGACCACAAGGGCTTCGTTGCCACGTTCGCGTTCACGCGGGCGGCGTGAAGGTGGCGCCGCCGGTGGTTGCGTCGTAGCTGCCGAGCAGGATCACCTGCGAGCCGGTCCACACCGGTGATCGATCGTCATGCGACACCTCACCGAACGTCATGTCGCCGCTGCTCCACTCGTCGGCCGCCGGGTCGTACCAGACCGCGCCACCCTTGGCGAACTGGATGATCAACGAGCCGGTCCACACCGGCACGAAACCCGGGTGCGCAAAGCCCGGCGTGGTCAACCGCCACGTATCGGTGACCGGGTTGTACGCCGCCCCGTCCGATTCCGCATTCCCGTGGCGCGTGCCAGCCAGCAGCACCAGCTCCGTGCCGGTCCACACACCCTTCACAACGCGGGCAGTCAACGGCGACCCAGCGAGAGGACGGTACGTGTCGCTGACCGGGTCGTATGCAACGCCATCGGCGAAGAGGTTGTTGTCGTCGTCGCCACCCCAGATCAGCCACTCAGTGCCGGTCCACACAGAGGCGGCGTAGTACCGCGGTGAGAGCGGGCCTGGTGTGAGCAATCGCCACTCGTTCGTCGTCGGGTTGAAAGCCTGGGTCGTGGCAGTCTCGAGGCCTTGGTTGCCGGACATCACCAGCAGCTCCGACCCCGTCCACACCCATGCGTCGGCCGACCACAGCTTGTCAGGCGCCGGCGCATCGGCGAGGATCGTCCACTCGCCGGTGTCCAGCGACAGTGTCGCCGCCACTGATCGCGGGGGCCCAGCAATCGACCAACCGATGGCCAGGATCTGATCCCCGGTCCACGCCACAATGGGTGCGAGCAGAGGGACTTCGTCGGAGACGTGACGCCAGGTTCCAAGTGTGGGGTTGTACGCGTCGACGCCCTCGTCAGCCTGTACGGAGGAACCATTTTGCTGTCCCCCGAATGCCACTGCCTCCGTGCCGGTCCAGATCACGGTTGCACCTGTGACGCCTTGGCGGGGTCCTTGCGGAATCGCTGCCCATCCGGTGGCCGCCGCGTCCGGTGGCACGGTATCGAAGGCGGTGGGGGTCGAGAGGTTGGTCGATGCAGCGGACACGATCGTTGTCGGTGCGCCGCCGTCGCCGCTGGTGACGCTCTCGGGGCCGCTGCCGGCGTTCCAAACGGCGACCGAGCCAACCGCGACCAATGCCGCGACCGCGCCACCAAGTGCGACGTGTCGGTTGCGGTCGTGGCGACGCCGCGATCGCGCAACTCGGGCTCCGATGACCTCCGCGTCGGCAACCTCGACCGCGTCCACGGCGCCCAGGTGCGACCGGAGGCGGTCTTCCATTCGATCGCTCATACTCCCTCCTGAGTCTCGAGGTCGGTGCGAAGTTGCTCCAGCGCGCGAGACAGCGTCGATTTCACCGTCCCGACACTGATGCCCAGCACCGTTGCGATCGCCGCCTCGGACATGTCGTCGTAGAACCGCAACACGATGACAGCGCGCCGGCGAGCAGGCAACGCGTGCACCGCCCGCAGCGTTCGGTCACGTTCAGCAGACTCGCCGCTGAGGTCGGCGGCCGGCTGCATCCAGCCCAGCGCGAAGTGGTCGCTGCGGGCAGACAATCGCCGACGTCGCCACCGTCGGTTGGCCAGGTTGACCAGCACCCGCCGTACGTACGCAGCAGGTTCCCCAACTGTGCCGCTACGCCACTTGGGCAGCGTGCGCGCGATTGCCTCGGCCACCAGATCGTCAGCTACGTGAGCGTCGCCGACCAGCAACCGCGCAATCCGCTGCAGCCGTGGTAGCTCACCGCCCAACATCTCGACGAACCCGGCGTCGCTGGCAACCGGCGCGCCAACGGGCTCGATCTCGATGTGCGACGCAGGCTCCTCCACGTCGGACATAGAGCCTCAGCCGTGCTCGAAGGTTGCTCGCTCGCGCAGCGCCTGTACCAGCGCGTGGAAGGCCCTGCCGCGATGCGAGACCTTGTTCTTCTCGGTGTCCGACATCAGGCTGAACGTACGGCCATCGCCATCGTCGGGTATGAACAGCGGGTCGAATCCGAAGCCCCGGTCGCCACGCTCCTCGGTGGCGATGGTGCCCGCGCACACACCTTCCACGCACAGCTCTCGTCCGTCGGGCCACACCACCATCACGTTCGTCCGAAACGCCGCCCGCCGGTCGGTCACGCCATCCAATGCCTGCAACAGCTTGGCGCGGTTCTCGGCATACGTCGCGTGCGGTCCTGCGTAGTACGCCGTCTCCACGCCCGGCTCACCGCCCAACGCGTCGACGAACAAACCCGTGTCGTCGCTGACGGCGGGCAGGCCAGTGGCTGCGCAGATCGACGCCGCCTTCAGACGTGCGTTGCCCTCCAGCGTGCCGGCGTCCTCCACCACTTCAGGGATGTCCGCAGGACGCGCGACCAGGTCGACCAGCCCGGCCAGGATGCTCGCGATCTCGGCAACCTTGTGCGGGTTGGCGGTCGCGCTGACCAGCTGCGGTAGGTCGTTCATCGACCCAGCGTGCGTGCGGTCGGCGGGTCGGCGACCAGCTGAGCCTGCAGGTCGATGATCTCGGCCAGACCCTTCGTGGCCAGGCCGAGCAGCGCGTCGAGTTCGCTACGGCTGAACGCCGCGCCTTCGGCGGTGCCCTGCACTTCCACGAAGTTGGGCTCGTCACCGGGCTGACCCAGGACGACGACGTTCATGTCGACCTCGGCCGTGCTGTCCTCCACGTACGGGAGGTCGAGCACGGGCACGCCCCCGACGATGCCGACGCTGATGGCCGATACGTACGAGTGCAGCGGATGCTGCTTGATCGCGTTGTTCTGCACCAGACGCGTGAGCGCATCGTGCAGGGCCAGGTAGCCGCCGCAGATGCTGGCGGTGCGAGTGCCGCCATCGGCCTGCAGCACGTCGCAGTCCACGATGACCTGCCGCTCACCGAGCAACTTCATGTCGCACGATGCACGCAAGGCGCGGCCGATGAGCCGCTGGATCTCGACGGTCCGACCGCTCTGCTTGCCCTTTGCCGCCTCACGGTCGATGCGCTCGGGTGAGGCGCCGGGCAGCATCGAGTATTCAGCCGTCACCCAACCCTTGCCGCTGCCCTTCATCCAGCGCGGCACGCTCTCGTCGATGCTGGCGGTGCACAGCACGCGCGTCTTGCCGAAGGTCACCAGCACACTGCCGGCCGCCATCTCGGTGTAGTCGCGCTGGAAGGTGATAGGGCGCAGTTCGTTGTCGGCACGGCCGTCTGGACGGGGCATGGCATGTCTCCTCTGTGAGATTCTGTCGTTCGTTCAGTGTTGAAATCGTTCAGTCGTGGTGCCACTGTGCGGCGTCGCGCAGCTCTGGGCCCAGCAGGCGCCCCCCGAGATCCGCGAACCACGAGATGTCGCCGCTGGACAGGAAGCGATGCTGCGCCGGCTGGCCGCCATCAGCGCGCAGCAGCCCACCGTCGCGCAGCTCGTCGTTGGCCACGAGTGCGGTCTCGATGGCGCTGCTCACGAGCGCAACATCGGCACCCATCACTTCGGCGATGACGGCTTCGAGATACGGGTAGTGCGTGCAGCCGAGCAGCAGCGTGTCCACGCCGGCGTCGACAACGGGCGCGAGTAGCCGTTCGACAAGGATGTGCACTTCTTCGCCGCTGGTCTGCCCGCGCTCGACGAACTCGACCAGGCCGGGACAGGCGGCAGCCGTCAATTGCACGTCGGCGCCAGTCGCGGCCACAGCACGCTCGTACGCGGCGCTGCGAATCGTTCCAACTGTCCCGATGACACCGACCTTGCCGCTACGCGTGGCCTTCACCAGCGCCCGCGCACCGGGTGCCACCACATCGATGACCGGCACCGGCAACTCGGCCTCCAGCTCGTCGAGTGCGGCCGCTGAGGCGGTGTTGCAGGCGACCACGATGGCCTTCACGTCGTACTCCTCGACCAAGCTCCATGCAATCTGGTGGGCGAACTCACGCACCTCTTCTTGTGGGCGCGAGCCGTAGGGATAGCGCCCGGTGTCACCGATGTACACGAGGTGTTCACGTGGCAGCAGATCGATGACGGCGCGGGCCACGGTGAGCCCGCCGAACCCACTGTCGAACATCCCGATTGGCCGCTCCATCGGCGAAAGACTACTCAGCGGGTGACGAACCAGGCGATCGTGTACGCCACCGAGTTGGTCGCCACATGGGCGATCATCGTGGCCAGAATGCTGCGCGCCCGATACCTGATCCAGCACCACCACAGGCCCGCCAGCGTCGTGCCCACGACTGCAAACACGAGCGCGGCCACAAGACCTAGGTTGCCGGTCCCGAAGATCCGAGCGGCCGCAGGGTTGACTTCGGTCAGACCGAGCGCCGGCAATACGTGCCAGAACCCGAAGCACACCGACGCCGCGATGCAGCCCCGCAGCACCCCCCATCGAGCAGCGAACAGCGCCGGGAGGACCGCCCGAAACGCTGTCTCCTCCAGCACCGCCGTACCGAGTGGGATACGGATGAAGGCTTGATAGACGAAGGTGGCGGTGCCGGTGCCGACACGACGGTCGTGATACATGTCGTTGAACACGGGCATCTGGGCGGCAACACCCAGGACGAGCACGGTGAGCGCGAACAGCACGCCGCCCCAGGCCGCTCCACGCCGCCACTCGCTGAAACCCATCTTCGGCAGCGACACTGACTGGCGTGCGATCACGACGATCGCGAATGCAACGGCCAGGCTCCATGGCACGTACGTCCAGGCTGGCAGTACGCGATTCGACATCACATTCGCGACGACGAGTGTCGCCAGAACTCCGCCGACGGCGAGCTGCCAGCGCCTACGCTCCGGCAATGCATCTGTCACCACGGGTCGAGGGTAACTCGTGACCGACTCCCCCGGCGTTTCAACTGCCGCTGTCACGCGACCAGCCCAGCGCGACAACTACATCGACTTCATGCGCGCCTTCAGCCTGCTCGTGGTGGTTGCGTGGCACTGGGTGTTCACCATCGTGGTCTGGAAGGACGACGGTCCCCACGCCACCAACCCCATCGGCTTCACCACCGGTCTCTGGGCCGCGACATGGTTGCTGCAGGTGATGCCCCTCTTCTTCTACGTGGGCGGCTATTCACACCTGGTGTCGTGGCGGCGGGCCAAGGCCCGAGGCGAGCATCTCAATCGCTTCGTCGTGCGACGCATGCGCGGGCTGGCGGTCCCCGCGCTGTCGCTGCTCGTTGTCTGGATCGCGTTCGGTATCGCGCTCGGGGCCATCTTCGATCTGCGATGGATCGGTAAAGCCGTGCTGCTGGTGGTCAGCCCGCTGTGGTTCATGGGCGTCTATCTGATGCTCATCGCGCTGCTGCCCGTGTTGCTGTGGCTGCACGAGCGGTGGGACACCATCGTGCTCGTGTTCCTGGCCACCATTGCCGGCGCCGTCGACATCCTGCGCTTCCGCTACGGCCACCACTGGCTGGGCATCATCAACATGGTCGCCGTGTGGGCACTGTGCCATCAACTGGGCTTCTTCTACGAACGAATAGTCGCTGCCGCCCGCCGCGCCGACTGGACCCTGCTGTGGGCGGGCCTCGCCGCGCTCGCCGGGCTTGTTGCCAGCGGGCTCTACCCGGGTTCGATGGTCGGGGTACCCGGCGAAACCTCCAACATGGCGCCGCCGACGCTGTGCATCGTGGCCCTGGTCGCCTTGCAAGCGGGTTTCGCCGAGGTCATCCGACCGCGCGTGGAAGTACGGCTGCAACGTCCGAACTGGGCGCGGGTCAACGAGACGATCAACCGCTTCTCGATGCCCCTGTTTCTGTTCCACACCACCGGCATGGCACTCGAACGCGCAGCGCGCTACGCGCTGGCGGGGAACCGCAACGAGGCCCGCGAACCCACGTTGGGTTGGTGGCTGTACCGACCGCTGGCGTTCATCGGCCCGTTGCTGTTCACCCTGCCGGTCATCTACCTGTTCGGGCGCCAATGGGTGAAGAAGCCACGCACCTCCGCTGCTGCGGCCTGATCCGCCATGCTGCTCGCAACTCTGCTCGCGCTCGGCGCGGCCGTCATCCATGCGGGCTGGAACTTCATCGCCAAACGCGCGACCGGCGATCGCTACATGGTGCTGTGGGCGCAGTTCTTCATGGGTGGTCTCATCTGTCTGCCACTGGCCATCGGCAATCACGTGTTGTTCGGGATGCCTGGCACGGCCTACATGTTTGCCGCCTTCAGTGGCGTGATACACGTGCCCTACCTGTGGTTGCTCGCCAAGGCCTACACACTCGGTGACTTTTCCGTCAGCTACCCCGTCGCTCGTGGCGGTGGCGCCGCGCTGGCGGCCATCGGTGGCGTGCTCTTTCTTTCCGATCAGCTGACGACGTGGCACGTCGCCGGCATCGTCGTGATCGTCGGCGGCTTGTCGATACTGGCAATCGGCGCGACCGGCAGGAATCTGGTGATCGCACTGAGCGTGTCCCTGGCGGTCGGCACATACTCGGTGTTCGACGCCGCAGGTGCCCGCACGAAGCGCGACACGATCGGGTACATCTTCATCACCATGGTCACCGGCGCGGCTTCCAATACCTTGTTCGGCCTGTCGACCGGCCGGTACGCCGACATGGTGGCTGTGATGCGCGCACGCTGGCGCACGGCCATCGTCACCGGGATTGCCAGCACCGTGACCTACGGCATGGTGTTGGTCGCCACGCAGTACGCACCACTCGGGTACGTGACGGCGTTGCGCGAATCGAGCGTGGTGCTGGCTGCCCTCATCGGGTGGAAGTACCTCGGTGAGGGCGACCATCGCCGCCGCATCAGCGCCGCGGGAATCGTGACCTGTGGAATCCTGCTGATGGTGCTCGGCCGGGGCTGAGCGCAACCGCCGTCAGGTGACGCTGACCAACCGGCCGGTGACCACCAGGCGATACGCCGTACTGGTAGCCGTACCGTTGAGTTTCGAACACGCCACGAGCTGTGCAGTGATAGGACCGTATGGGTTGGCCATTGCTTGGATCTGCGAGTACGACGGCGTCGACACGCCAATGTGCATCACCTCGTAGTGATATTGGTGCCCGTCGCTACCGATGACGATGAACTCGTCGCCGAGGCTCATCGCGTCGAGATACCTGAACGGCGCAGAGCCGTGGGTGCGGTGGCCGAAGAGCATCAGGTTGCCGGAGGCCGCCACCGTGTTGATGTCGCTCCACGTGGCCGCAAAGCCCGCGTCGGCGATGGCATCGAGGCTGCCGCCACCCGAGCGAACGCCGACGTACACGCCGATCTTGGGCACCGACACGGCGATGGCCGGGTTTGCGTTGTAGACAGGGTTCGGCGGCTTGGGAGTCGATGCCGTCGAGGGAATACCCAAGTACCAGCCGGCCACGTCCGCAATGAGATGCGTGCCACCGTAGGTGTAGAGCGCAACCCCTCTGCCGGCGCTGATGCGCACGATCGCGTGGTTGGCAATCGTCTGGGGAGCCGAGCTGACATTGAGGTTCGAACTGTTCGGTCGCGAGACCCCTGCCGGGTAGGCGGTGACGTACCCGGGAGCCCATGGCGAGGTGGCGGTGATGTTGAGCACCGCCGCTGCCACGACCTGCCCACCGGCATCCCCTGGGTAGAACTCGAAGGTGCTGCCGCTCCACGGCGTCAAGGTGCGCAGCATCCGCGAGTCGAACATGCGCATCGGCGCGGTGGGGAGGAACAGCCCATCGGTGGTGGCCGGATTCCCATCGCTACTACCAGTGAAGTACCCGACGACATCGACCAACAGGTTTCCACCCTTTTCGGCGTAGACCTTGAAGCGGTTGGTGCCGTCGAGATTGACGATTGCCTGCGCCGCTCGCGTTTGGGGCCACTTGTCCAAGTTGAGTGTGCTGGTACCCGAGAAGTTTTGGTTCGACGGGAACGCCGACCAGAACCCAGCGTCGGCGTCGACCGCGGTGAGCGTGACGACGACGGCCGAGGCGGTGGTCGGCACACCGGCGCCGGCCACGTTGACGCTGTACGTCTCGGTGGCGTTGATGGGGCGACCGCCGCGTGTGTCCAGTACGCGAACCGCACCGGCAGCATTGGTGACCAGGCGGCCGCCCTTCACCGGTGCCGTCACCGGCACGTAGACGCCAACGAGGTCGACGACCAGGCCCATCGGTGCGCTGCGGAAGATGTTGACGGCGCCATTGGTGCCGATCTTGACGTGCACCATGTTGGCGATGACGCGGCCGGCGCCGTCAGCGTTGAGGCTGGATGTGTTCGGCAGGCCGGTCGCACCCGGGTACACGGTGACGTAGCTCCACGCACTCGAACCGGCGATCGTGACGTTGAGGACTGCCGCCGTCGCGTTCGAGGGAACGCCCACGCGATTGGTGATGGACACACTGATCGTGTCACTGGATACGTTGGTGAAGCCAACGCCGGTGCGGGTGTCCGCCACTCGCAGCGGAGCGACTGCGACGTACTGCGACGCCCCGGCTGGCACCCCGGCGGCGACCAACGGTGGGCCGGCCGGGCGCGACGGCGTTGCTGTTGGCACGGCGGGTGCAGCGTTCACAGTGACCAGGCTTGCCGGAACCACCATCGCAACCACGATGCAGGCAACTGCAAGCATTTTTGAACCGCGCATACTCACTCCAAAGTCCCGATCCGAGGCGTAGCGGGCAAGTGTAGGCGTGCTCGCCGACCGGCGGGGATGCAACGTCTAGAAATAGATGATCGATTCGGCCTTTGCCTCAGCCGCATCGAGATCGTCGGTGTACGCACCGGTGCTGAGGTACTTCCAACCACCATCACACACGATGAACACGATCACACCCTCGGTGATCTCGCTTGCCACTTTCGCGGCACCGGCGAGGGCAGCGCCGGAGGAGATACCTGCGAAAACACCACATTCGTTGACCAGACGGCGGGTCCACTCCAAGCTCTCGCGGGGACGAACGACGCGCTTGCGATCGAGCAGCTCCAGGCCGTGCCAGGTCTCGAACAGCGGTGGAATGTACCCCTCGTCAAGATTTCGTAAACCCTCCACCTTTTCGCCCAGCGGGGGTTCGATGGCGATGATCTTGATGTCGGGATTCTGTTCCTTCAGGAACTTTCCGGTGCCCATCAGCGTGCCACTGGTGCCAAGGCCGGCGACGAAATGAGTGATCTCGGGGCAATCACGCAGAATCTCGGGGCCGGTGCCCGTGTAATGCGCGAGCGGGTTGTTGTCGTTGCCGTACTGGTAGAGGAAACACCATTGCGGATGCTCGGCAGCCATCGCCTGCGCCCGCTTCACGGCGCCGTTACTGCCCTCCCCGCCGGGTGTGAGGATGACCTCGGCGCCGAACACCTCCAGCATCTGACGGCGCTCGATGGAGACGCTGGTGGGCATCAGGATCTTGATCGGGTAGCCGCGCAGTTGCGCAATTGCCGCCAGCGCGATGCCGGTGTTGCCCGAGGATGGCTCGATGATCGTCTGACCCGGTGTGAGCACGCCATCGGCTTCGGCCTGCAGGATCATCTGGCGCGCAATGCGGTCCTTGACGGACCCGAACGGATTCTGGCTCTCCAGTTTGGCAACGATGCGCACACGGGGGTTCGGCGACAGGTTGCTGACATCGACCATCGGCGTGTTGCCGATGAGGTCGAGGATCGACGCGCTGACACCCCTACCGCCGGTCACCGAGGACACCTGTCGCGAGTAGTCGACCGTCATGGTCGGGATTCTACTCGGGCAGTTGGCGGATCACCCGACGGTGATCGGCACTTCCGCGATCGTTGCGTCGACGATGCGGTAGCAACGCGGTTCGGGTGCCTCCCGCTTGAGGCTGACGATCACATACAACCACGCCGGGTCCGGTGCCTGAGCGACATCGGTGGGGCTGGGGTACGGCTCGCTGTGGGTGTGGCTGTGGAAGACACCGATGATGTCGAGACCGTCGCCCTCCGCCGCCATCTCGGCTCGCAGCAGTTCCTTGCCGGGGATCGTGTACACCCGGGCGGAGGCTGCTTCGTTGGTACAGGCAACGAACCGATGCACCTGAACGCCCTTGCCCACCAGCAACCCACACGCCTCGAGCGGGTACCCGTCGTACGCATGGCCGATCATCTCGGCGTAGGCCAGCGAAGTGAACGACAGCGGTGTCACGGAAACAGTCGGCATTGCGTTGGAAGGGTACCGCTACCCTGGTGGCTCCCATGGCCCCTCCTCGTGATCGCACCAACCCAGCTGGGCGCAAGCTCGTCGCCAGCAACCGGCGCGCGCACCGCGACTACGACATCCTCGAAACCTTCGAGGCCGGCATCATGCTCAGCGGCAGCGAGGTCAAGTCGTTGCGCGAGGGGCACGCCCAGGTGGCCGACTCGTTCGCTCGCATCATCAATGGCCAGGTCTGGCTCGATGGCGTGCACATCCCGCCGTACCAGTTCGCACACGGCATCGGCGCCCACGATCCCGACCGTGCTCGCAAGCTCCTCATGCACCGCCGCGAGATCGATCGCCTCGCCCACGAGCTTGCCGTCGAACACCTGGCGCTCATTCCGATGTCGTTCTACTTCAAGGACGGCAAGGTGAAGGTCGAGCTTGCAGTCGCTCGCGGTCGCAAGAAGGCGGACAAGCGCCAGGCGCTGGCCACCCGCGACGTCAAGATGGAGATGGCCAGGGCCATGGGCCGCCAAGCCAAGGGTCGTGTGTCATGAACGGTCGCGTGTCATGAGCAAGTTCGCGTTGGTTCGTCGCCCCAGCCCCCGCCTCGCCGACGGTCTGGTCACCCACATCGACCGCACACCCGTCGATGTCGAACTGGCCACACAGCAGTGGGCCGCGTACGTGGCCGCACTGGAGGCCAACGGGTGGACGACCACGGAGGTCACGCCGGCACCTGGACTGCCCGACTCCGCATTCGTCGAAGACACGATGGTGGTCTTCCGCAACGTCGCTGTGATTGCCCGGCCAGGTGCCGACGAACGCAAGCCCGAGGTGGCGGCTGCCGCCGATGCCGTGCGTTCCTTCGGCTATCGAGTCGTACCCATCGAGGCACCCGGCACACTCGACGGCGGCGATGTGTTGAAGGTGGGCGACACCATTTACGTCGGCAACGGCGGCCGCACCAATCTCGAAGGCATCGCCCAGCTCGCCGCCGCGTTCGAACCGCTGGGGGCCACTGTGGTGGTGGTGCCGCTGACGAAAGTGCTGCACCTCAAGTCGGCCGTCACTGCGCTCCCCGACGGCACCATCATCGGCTGGGAGCCAGCGGTGGACGACGTGTCGCTGTTCGCCAACTTTGTTGCCGTCCCGGAGGAGTCAGGTTCGCACGTCGTGCTGCTCGACGACAACACCGTGTTGCTCTCGGCTGACTGCCCGCTCACCGCACAGTTGCTGCGCGACCGCGGCCTGGAGGTCGTCACCGTCGACATCAGCGAATACATCAAGCTCGAAGGCTGCGTCACCTGCCTCAGCGTGCGCCTCCGCGAGGCGCCGCACACGCCCTGAGACCAACCGTTCTGGACGCGCGGACGCGATCTGCGTTGTTGTCTAGGCGAGCAGGTTGCGCACGATACCCACCGCGAACTCCGGCATGCCTTCATCTCAGTCATTCGGGTCGGCTCCACTCGCATCAGCGATTTCCAGCGCGCCACGCCTCGCCATATGCGGCCGCCAGCGACTGCACGGTCTCGTGAGCATTGAGGCCGCTCGGGTTCGGCAGCACCCACAACTCGGCGCCGCCCAACCGGTCACTTTGTTTGCCGGCCACCGCCTTGGGTCGGTCGAAAGCCTGCCGGTACGCAGTGAGCCCGAGGATGGCCGCCACGTGCGGGCGCTGCGCCCGAACCTTCGCCTCCAGAGCCACTCCCCCGGCCCGCAGTTGGTCCCGGGTCAACTCGTCGGCCCTCGCGCTGGCGGTGGGCACCACATTGGTGATGCCAATGCCCAGTTCCGCCAGCATCACCCGGTCGGCTGCCTTCATGCCGTCGCTGGCATCGACTTCGTACGGCGTGATTCCCGCGGCGTAGAGCGCTGGCCAAAACCGGTTGCCACGGCGCGCGAAGTGCGCGTTGGCCGCGGCCGTCCACAGTCCTGGGTTGATACCCACGAACAGCAGGCGCAAAGGGTCGCAGACCAGATCATCGACGAGCGCGCCGTTGAAGGAATCGAGTTCCCCGCGGGTGAAGCGCGCCATGCGTTCGTCAGCCGACGATTTCGGACACCTGCATCACCGGAGCGATGTTGGTGTAGTTGGCCACATCGGCCATGACGTCGGCAGTTCCAGCAGCAGCGAGCGCGCCCTGGAACGATTCCATCGACTCGAAATAGAAGTGCACGCCGGCAACGTTGGGGCCGCTGACACCCTTCTCCACCTCGCTCTTCACCGGGCTCCAGGTGCTGACGCACAGCGGAACATGGGTGGCCGAGTAGTAGTCGTGGTCGAAGGTTGTGCCCTCACCGGACGGGTAGGTGACGCTGACTTTGATCATGGCCGAACCGTATTCCGCTCGGGAGGCACCCCACGACTCGTAGGCACACCCGAATTCCACCGTTCTTGTCGCGGCCTGACCTCCAAGCACCGAGGTCAGGCCGCGACAGGTACCGAGGATTGGCGCCGTGATGACACTCGACGGGCTCGATGCGGCTTGCCGCTGGTAGGTTGTCGGGGCTAACCCACACAACGGGGCTGACAGGTTTCGACGTCAGATTCATTTTGCGGGCGTGCGACCCGAGTTGCTCAGACTCGTAAAACGGGGCACAAACAGAATTGCCAACGAGCAGTTCGCTCTCGCCGCCTGATTCATTAGGTTGTGAAGAGACATCGTGACCAGAAATGGCGCACGGGGCCGATCCACCGCAGCCTGGCACCAGAAGCGGGGGATGACAGCGGAAAAGACTGCTGACGTCGGGAAAGACCGATGACGATTCGGAA
>Ga0073904_10002879_pt1 | contig 12994 bp, 21 predicted proteins | sample KloWWTrecipitate_FD_66668 | JGI IMG/M metagenome (GOLD analysis project Ga0073904, IMG submission 66668) | Active sludge microbial communities from Klosterneuburg, Austria, studying microevolution and ecology of nitrifiers - Klosterneuburg... | ecosystem: Engineered > WWTP > Aerobic digester >...
TGTACAAAGTAAGTGGAATATTGAAAAGATTGCAGCCGCAAAAGCCAATGCCGAGTATCTAGAATACGCTAACAAAGAAAGTAAAGTGCTTAGAGACAAAGCACTAGAAGCACAAGGAGTTAAAAATGCTGAGTTACAAAAGCTTAATGCTAACGCTAATAGTATTATTGCAGGGTTGCGTTTGCGCACCTCGCGTGATAGTGAGACCGGCGGCACTAGATCTGCCAACGCTAAATCAAACTCCAGCTGCACAGGCGCCCGACTTTACAAAGAGGACTCAACTTTTCTTGTCAGGGACGCTGCCCGCGCCGATGGAATAGTAGCTGAACTTAGGGAGTGTCAGACCAAGTACAATAACGCTAAAGATGCAATCGACAATTTTTTCAAAGAAAAACATTGATTCAGATTAGACCCCACTAAATGTGGGGTTTTTATTTGCGCAAAACAAGGTATCTTATATGAATAACTACAAGGTAAATCAGAATAATCTGAAGCCTCTCTATAAGGATCTATATGCGCCATACTGGTGACTTGGTGATTGATAAGGCCAATCTTCAACATTTTTCAAAGTTGACACATGTTATTGGAAACCTCCATGTAAATATCGAAGCAGACCTCCAAAAACTTGTAAAAGTGGATGGGCGGCTCTGTGTCATGGCTCACTCTCAATTCCCTGCGCTTGAAAGAGTCAATAGCAATGTCGCTGTGTATCGTAGCGCTCAGTTCCCAATTCTTACCGAAATCGGAGGGTCCCTGCACATTGAAAGTGATACTGAGTTTCCAATGCTTACCCACGTACGCAAGTGGCTAGCTATCTGCGGTAAGGCTTACATGCCTACCCTTAAGTGTGTAGGCCAGCGGCTTTTTTCCCCAGAGTGTGTACAGCTCCCGGCATTAGAAGAGGTCGGTGAAGAGCTAGACATCGCTGATGGGATGCAACTTCCTGCGCTCGTGAAGGCGCACGGTTGCCATGGGAAATTGCTGGCAGTATTAGAGTATGGTTTGTGGCGATCGGCTGATGGTCATTATTACGCAGGTTGCAGAGGGCCTTTCACAAGAGAACAGGCATTACAGCATTGGAGCCGAGAAGATGAACGGGCTATAGTATTTACAAAAGCAATCTTAGAAAATTAAAGGAATAGTTATGTACTTTTCTAAACGTCACGAAGTTAAAGGCGTTCAACAAGTTCTGGTGTTCGCTTCACGCGCTGCTATGGTCGCGTTCAATGAAGCTTACAAGTCAAGAGTGGCGCTACACGGACCAGCAGCTTCCACCAATGGTATCGGGGCAGTTTATAAAATACGCGCTGGTGTAAATGGCGGTGGCACTTATTCTGCGCTAGTCAGGTGCGGTGTCACTGGGGAGTTAATTTTCGAAAGTAGTCGAAACTACACTTCTATTCGAAGTGCGCTACGGGATAGTTGGAGGCAGCTTCGCATCACTATCAATAAATCTGTTTTCGATGCATCGTAACCTACTTGTATTTGTGCTAGGATTGCTCCTGCTATTGTCACTGCTTGTGACTTTTTATGGAGTATCTCCTTCAACACAACCCCGAGAGCCTTTGGTTGGAAAACTCGAAGCTTCAAAGTTCTCAGAAGCAGATCTGAAATGCGCCGCCGACAACGCGCACTACGAGGCTGCTTCTGAAAGACCTTTAGGTATGTACGCTGTGACTGCAGTCGTTATAAATAGGAGTCGTGATTCGCGGTGGCCTGAAACGATCTGTGGCGTAGTGTACCAAAAGAATCAGTTTTCGTGGACTAAACGAAAAGGTGCAAAACTTTCCAGGCTGCCTTCTGAAGAAGCTGTCGTATCGGCGGCCTCTGCGCTGGCCGATTCTCGCACCCCTTGGCCCACGAAAAACTGCAACGCGTGCGGCAGTAGAGTACTTCTTGATCATGAGGATCCGACTAAGGGCGCTACACACTATCACACGAAACAAGTTAAGCCGTCATGGTCTAAAAATATGACGGTGACCGCTGTGATCGGCAATCACATTTTCTATAAGGATTAACATGGCGCACGCCTGTGATTATGCTTCACGTCTCCCTGATTATTACCAAGCTGAAATCCAGCTAATGTCGCAAGTGAAAGATGCGCGCGTTCGTTTGAAAGACTGGAGCGAGCAAGCTTTCCGTGAGTACGCGATCCTGGCATATGGAGGGATGGGTTTGACTAGAGAAAAATACGCAAAGATATTCAAAGAGTAATTGCGCAAAAGTAGGTATCTTATATGAATAAACATCAACAGGTAAACTAGAATAATCTAGAGCCTTAATTTAAGGGTATAAATATGGATATCGAAATCGGTCAACGATGGCATACCGTGACAGCCTAGCGCCTTCCGTGGAGAAGATGTATGAGTTAGTTCCTGGGACAAAGTTCTAAGGAATCTGCTACAGCCTTTTATGAGAGGGCTGTGTCGGATAAGAGGAGAGGATAACCTACACATTTCTGTAGAGTCCTATAAGAGGAGTGTGAATGAAAACATTGCAAGTTGAAGTGTCTGTCAGGAACTCATCAGGCGAATTGGTTGCCAAGAAAACAGCAATGTCGCCAGCAATGGCAAGGGCATTCGTAACAGAGTGGGAGCGGAATCATGCGGATTCTGACCACCATTGCGAATGTTGCGATAAAGAGGAGCCTCTGGCCAAAAGCTAGAGTGTAAACTCAGGGGTTATCTCAAAAAGATTGCCCCTCTGTTTGCATGCAGAATAGGTAAATCGGAATCAACCGAAGCCTATAATCAAAGGAGAACCTATGGGTATTTACTTGGTACGAAGTGTTAGCGGACGATTGCTATCAATCCATTTTAGTGGGCATGGCGCCCGTGAGTGGATTGCGACTGAGCTTGTCTACGCTAAGATCGAGAAGCTGGAAACCGCGACAATTCTATACACAATCGGGACGTTCACATCATTCGCCGCTATTGGCGTTCTACTTGCCTTTAGAGGCTGAAAGGTTACCATGGAAAAAGAGTTTTTAGACTTTCTGATGCTTTGCTACACAATAGGTACTTTGATTGGCCTGTTGATCATGCCGTTTGTTACCTACCTCATTTGGAAAGATGCAAGCAAGCGGGGGCGTAACAAATGGGCTTGGTGTGCAGCTAACATCCTTATCGGGAATATTGCTGGTATCGTTTATTATTTCACAAGGAAAACATCATGAAAAAATTGTTCGTAGTAATTTTAGCCTTGTTCTGCACACTGTCCGTTGCACAAGATATCACGTTCTCGTGCTACAAAGATGGCGACACCCGCTGTTTTCCAAGCATGCGGAGTTCACTGGACATTGCAGTAGACCTCGTGCGCTATGGTGAGAGTACTGGGGCGAGCTATCAAATCACAGCCGATCGTAAGAACAAGATGGTGACGATAGTGTTAGATGGCAAGTCTCGGAGCATTCTTGAAGAGGCGCATAGGCAAGGTCTAAGGCCGGATGCAATTTCAGCACTTTTAGGAGCACATCATGATTGACAAACTGGAGCCGCGTGATTTAAAGTCATTGTGGCGTGATAACTTGCGTTAAGGAAATGAAATGAAGATTTTGAAAAAGTTCAAGCAGGGTGTAACATGTTACCAGATTTATGCGGGACTTGGGAACATGCCGTGGATGGAAACGTTGCATGTGACAGGACCCGCGTCCGAGAACAAGTACGGCGGTTGTTTATTGTTGCCTTACAAGCACTATAACAAGTATGCTGGAAAACTGTTGGACGACCAACTCGCGTTACTTGATCGCAGCATTGGAGCGAGAGACGGTTGGAACGGATATAACAGGCATCGGCTTTTCTTTTCTAAAAAGAAGGCGCTGGCGTATCTGGAGCTGGCTAAGTTGTTCAACGAGCAGTGGAGGGGAGATAAAAGCAAACAGCAATTTTCGTAAGTTTGCCGAAAGGGGAACTGCGCAAATCATGGTATCTTATATGAATAAGGAACAAAGAAGCCAATTCGGTAGAAAGTTCTTTCTTAGGAGATACCATGATTGTGTTAACAGAGAACGGGGCGTTCGCATACGACACTGGCGTCCTAGACGATGCGCATGTCCGTGCGTACTGGGCTGAAAACGCCATCAACAACGCGAAGAAAATACGCGCTGCTGAATGGGAAGCCGCCTGTGCCAACGACTATTGGTAGTCGTTAACCCACTTGGAAAATAGTGGGAACCCTTAGGTGAATTCGCAAGAGTTTGCTTAAGGGTTATTTGGTTAGTTGGTTGTAGATAAACCGGAATCAACCGGAGTCTACTAATTTAGGAGTTAATCATGCAAGTTCAAACTTATTCCCCTATCCGTTCTTTCTACAACAGCACTGTTGTACGTCCTGTAAAAGCTATCGCAGCAATCGTGCGGCAAGGCATCATGTTTGGTCTGTTTCTGTTGTGCTTGAACGGCGCATTCAACGCCTATCAGCAAGTGACTCTTGGCTACTCACTTAGTTCTGCTAGTGAGGTCGTCAACGGTCTCCAAGCTGAGAAGGCTGTGTTGAATGCAAAGGTTTACTCATTGACTGCAGAGTTGAGTCGTGTCAATGGTCTCCTGGAGACTGAGTACGCCAAGGGTCCTGTTGATAAGCTTTTCGAAACGCGCGTTGTGTCTAGTACTGTCAATGGTACAAAGGCAGCAGCAAGTGCAGTGGCAGATGCAGCAGTTACTGGCTACGAAGCTACAGTAGCAGGTGCAAACACCGTGGGCGCAGCAATCTCGCATGGTGCCCAGAATGGTTGGGAACGTGTCAAAAGCTGGTTCTAATAAGAAAGAAAAGCAGGGCTGGTTCAGTAGATTGTTCATGGGGACATACGGACATAATGGTCCTGGCTTCTTTGAGTTCCTCAAGGAGAACGATATCAACAAGCGGTTGGCATCTAAGATCCAAAAGGAAATGAGGCGTGATGGCCTCTGGAAGGATTAATTAAACGGCCCCTGCAGCAGCACCCTTCGGGGTGCTGTTGTGGGGGTTTGTTTAATTTTACCTTATTTTTTTTTTCGTTATACACAATAATAAGAGCATAAAATGCCAACATTACAAGTAAGCCTGTATTCCTTCTTCTACGCAGTTGTAATCATCACATTCAATCTGCTATGGTTCTTTGGCTTAATTAGCATTGCACCGTCAATCTTGAGACTAATCTTCTCATTCTAAAATGGAACCCACAAAAAAGAATTTAATAAGTTTCACTGACGAACGCCTAAGTACTGAATCTACTACACAACAACCTGTTAAGTTTTTAGTGCACTCCAATACTGAGGAAAATATTGAGATAGCTATTGAGCTTCTCTATTTGTACACACGACAAAGTAAGAGTACGGATACAAAGTCTGCAGCACTCACACGTGTCGCAGTAGCTATCGGTAATCGAGTCTTGAGTGGGAATCAAAGAGATACAGCGCTGGCCGTTAAGATTGGCGCGTTCCTGATCTACTCCTTCGAAGCTGTAGGCATCATCAAGGTAGAGCTGGGGCAAAGCAGCGGGAAACATGCAACGTACGTTATCAAGCTGTTAAATGAAGACGCTATTGGTTTCTTATGGAACACACTGGACCAGACGAAAGTCGAGAAACTCCCATCCTCTGTAAGATTACCACCTTGGACGTCCTCCAGAAGCTTAGCTGGAGCAAATATTGTCAAGACCAACAACACCAGTGTTCTCCAGAAGCTAACTCCTGAAAACAACCCGATTGTCTACCGTAGTATTAACAAACTCCAAGAAGTTGCTTGGAGTGTCAATGAGCCTGTTTTTAACGTTGCGACATGGGCTTTGCGTAACAAAGTGGATGCGTTCAGCGATATCTGGGAAATGCAAAATGAAGAGGCTAAAGCCTCTAAACTGCGTGAGGTCCATACAATCGCTGGTATCGCAAAGAGGTATATTGGAAAGAACATCTATCACCTCCACACACTTGACTTTAGGGGAAGAGCTTACACTTCGACAGCATACTTATCTCACCAAGGAACTGATTTCGCAAAAGGCCTTTTGCAACGCGCTGGCAGTAAAGCTATCGGTGAGCAAGGTATCTATTGGCTGCTTGTAAGCCTAGCATCATTTTGGAGTGGCGACGCAGGGAGACCTGATCAGCGTAAGACGGATAAGATACCATTGAAGGACAGGATCATTTGGGCGCTTGCAAATGAAGCAATGCTACTGTCTTTCGCCATAGATCCAAAGAAGAATCAAGAGTGGTTTAAAGCTGACAAGCCTTGGCAGTTTCTTGCAGCATGCTTCGAGCTGAAGAAGCTTCGTGAATGGCAGACATTTATGAAGTTTACTAAAGGTGCTGCGTACGATCCATACGCTTATAAGTCCAGCTTCACCGGGTGGTTGGATGGAAGTAACAACGGAATTCAACATATCTGTGCATTGACCAGAGATGAAATCACTGCTCCGCACGCTAATCTTGTGCCACTGGAGCTACCTGGCGACTTGTATCTGTACATTGCTACACACGTCTGGGATCGAATCAAAGAGACCGTAGCAGCCATGCCTGAAGCGGAGCGTAAAGAGGGTGAAAAGCTGCTGGATGAGATGATCGTTAAAAAGAAACAAATACAAGCTGCAGGCTACAAGTCAGAGCTTAAAAGGTTTCTGAGTGAAGATTTCTTCGCATTTAAAAAATCTAAGTACGAGTTGCTTAAGAAAAGCTCTGTGCTGTTTTGGAATCGAATCACCGACGACAAACACAAAAGGAAGATAGCTAAACGTAATACAATGACCCTGTCTTACGGAGCGACCCCATATGGTATGGGTTAATTGATAGCTCATGTAAAATCCCTTTAATTGCTGGAAACTCCTACTATTAAGTTAGGGACAATCAGCAGCCAAGCTTACACCGCAAGGTGTTTGAAGGTTCAACGACTAGTCGAAAGACGTAGAATGCAAGCTATTGGCATTCGAAACGGGGGAGCAGCGTTTACGCTGTAAGATATAGTCTGATCTGCATAGTAATATGCAGCTGCAACCTGTTATCGCTAACAAAACAAAATGACAAAACAAGAAGAATATAATTATCTATTTGAATACTACGACGGTATTCTCTGGTGGAAGAATCCAACGCACCCAATCGTGAAAGTAGGGCAACGTGCTGGAACGCTCGTAGGCTCTAATACGAATTACTTGAGAGTTAAAATCAACGGGGTGTATGTGTACAACCATATAGTTATATGGGTAATGCATAATGGTGAAGTTCCTGAAAACATGGAAATAGATCATAAGGATACCAACCCACTAAACAACCAAATAGCTAATTTAAGGCTAACGACTAGGACTCAAAACGCACTTAACAAGAGCTATAGGAATGAAGATACGGGTATTTACCTCTGCAACAAGCGAAATAAATGGGTAGCACAGATAAGCCGAAACAATAAGAACTGGAATTTGGGCAGGTTTGATACGAAAGAAGAGGCTAGAGAAGCTTACAAACAAGCTTACACTACGCTTCACGGTGATTTTAAATAAACAGGTTGCGGGGCGGTTTTTAGCGAGGCCGCTCGAACACAATGAGTCAAATTAATGCGGACGCTCGTAAGCACGGTATCGAGTTATTGAACTACAACGAACAAGTATTCAGTAGTTTCCTTGGAAGGCTCATCTACGAAGACTGTAAGGTCTCTATGGAAAAGCCGATGAAGCTGCTGGCCATGTTTGAAAAAGCTGGTGAGATGGCAGAGCTTAATGAAGAGTTTCTGCAGTGGACTGTACCGCTGACGAACTTTCCAGTAGTGCAACACTACACAGAAGGGACTGTTAAGAAAGTCTGGGTACAGTATGGGCCTCCAGAAGGCCCTAAAGAGAGCACAGAGCATTACCACAATACACTTCAATTACATGTAAGTTTTGACGAGCTTCCAATACCCTGCTTCAAGAAACAAAGCTCAGGTGCAAGTCCTAACATTATCCATAGCCTGGATGCAGCACATTTGATGTTGGTCGTAGATAGATGCCCTTTCAGTGTTACCACTGTGCATGATTCTTTCGGTGCATTGCTAGGAGATATGAGTGAGCTGTTTGTGATCATTCGAGAAACATTTGTGGAATTACATTCACAAGAGCCTTTGAAAAGTATTATGAAAGATATTAAAGGAGATATCAATGAAGTAGAGATGGGCACTCTTGACATCAATCTTGTACTGCAATCTGAGTACGCATTTAGTTAATAAAAACAGAAACCAATGAAAAATCTCGGCAAGACATTTAACGAACTTCGTAATAACAACGCTCCACGTGTTATTGTTGACTACCTTCGAAACACCCTAGCGGAATTCGTAGATGAAAACACAACAGACGATAGCGATTTCTCGTTGCTTCTTGGAGGCACTCCGCACCTTGTGCAAAATGTCAATGACCTGAAAGAGATCAAAACGTACTCCGGTTGTATGTATGACGGCCCACTTAACTTGGACATCTGTGAGCATGTAGGTTCGTATGTGCACTGTCTGTACATTAACAATAATGCAGGCGGTAACTCTTACTTCATCCCTCACCGAATCTGGAATCTGAATCGACATATCCTTCAATCATTGGAGAACTCAAAGAAAGGTGATTGAATGTGGCTCCCTATAGACTGGCGAATACCTGGCTTCTATAGATCCTCTAGCCCATGTCAGGTTTGCGGAAATACAGCTAAGACTGGAATTGAGCCACGGTACGATTATACGGTCTGCGAGGAGCATTCGAAACTGAGTCCACTCAAAGTTTCGATACTGGCACATAAACGGATTCTACAGGAAATTGAAAATGAATATCCTTGACGCAAGCAAATACAAGAGTATCCCCGTAAACGCCACAGTTGGCACGGCTCTAGGAATTCTTAATACTTATGATGACGAGCCTCTGCTAACTGGTGTCAAGCGCGGAGACATTATCACAACAGTGAACCGTGGTAACGACTATGCTGTTGTTAAGAAAGATGACGGCACAGATCACGCCATTGCAAATTGGTGCAAGATCAAGCACGGTGCGGCACTCCCAGCTAGCGCCTTTAAACGAGTACTGGAGGCGGTGTGAAGTTTACTAAAAAAAGCCCTTTCTCAGGAAATACAAACACCCGAGAAATCCCTGTTACAGAAGAGCAACTCAATGCTTGGAACTCAGGGACATTGATCCAAATCGCGATGCCAAATATTAATGCAGACGATCGCGAATTCCTGATGACTGGAATCACTCCAGAGGAATGGGCTGCAGCTTTTTCGGATGAAGATTAAGTTAAAGTGAGTTTGATCGACCATGAGCGTTGCCACAAAGAGATGGAAACACAATTACGCTTCGGTTAGCTAGAAGCTCGTAGAGCTTTAGCGTGTTAGTGTTTTAAAATAAAGAAAGATAAAGATGGCGATTCTTAAGAATATTGAAGGTTGGTGGTTCAAGCTGGTTCCGAGCATGCCTGACAAGTATGATCCTAAGAAGCCTACCTGGAATTTCCAGGCGCGGACGACTGATAAAGCACAGGTAAAGGAGTGGAAGGAAAACCATCTTACCGTAAAGGCTGTTCGTGAAGATAAGGATGATGAGGAGAGCAAAATCCTCTACTGGAAATGCATAATGGGTAAGAAGGTCACTAACTCAGATGGGAAGCCTGCGCAACCAGTCTCTATCAATAGTTCAAAAGGTGATGTAGATCCTGCATCTCTCGGTAACGGCTCGATTGTAAACGTGCGGTTGTACCAGTATCCTTACACATTCGAAGGTAAATCTGGCATTGCAAATAGCCTTCAATCTATTCAACTCGTTAAGCACATCGTTTACGAGCGGCCTGCTGGCGAAGATTTTGATGAAGTTGAGACTGAAACGGTGGCACAAGAAGTCCAAGAGAGCGAAGAAGAAACTCCAAAGACACCTGTCTTGAAACCTGCAGGAGCTCCTAAAGCTGTAGATACGGACGGGGAGTACTGATCAATGCCATATATCAAACAAACGCTACGGGCTAATTTGGACAATACCTGCGTAGGTACGGTGTCCCCTATGTCACGGGAGCAGCTGACATACGTCCTCTTACGCGTGTGCATGAACTACTCTGAAAACTCAGAAGGTCTGTTTCAAGACGCTGTATCTAGCTTGGAGAGTGTCAAAGCTGAGCTATATAGAAAACACATTGGACCAAATGCAGCACAGGCTGCTTTCGAGCATGGAGCTGTTGAATAATGCAATACACTTACACTGTAACATTTAAAGCTGGTTCAAACGAGCCACGGCTTATCACGGCTTCTATTCAGAAAGTTATTGCTGTAACTGAGAACAGCCCACACGAATTCCTCATTACTGTCCAAGATGGCCTAGCCACGAAAACGTCAAATTATTTTAATGATCTGACTATCTTTAAACGCTGGGCTAACGAAAAAGGAATCCTGACAAGAGCGTGGAGTATCAAAGAAGATTTGCATGAACTTGAAGAGCCTACATTAGCGCCTGTAAAGGATCATGTAAACCCTTCGCACTATCAAGAATACTTTGTGTCTGAGACAGAGACGCTGCAATGGTTGGAAGCACAACAGTATTTACCGTCATTTCGTAATCCCGAGCGGCTAAAAGCAGCTGTTGAGTTGCAGGCTCGGAAGTATCTGGATAGGCTTGGTGGCAAAGATGAAGAAGCTCAGGAAATTATGAAGAGCGTGTGGTATCTTAAGTTTCTCGCGGCTTACATTAAGAACGGCAATAAGCCAATTCGTGTAAAGAATATCGACAGCATTTTGAAAGGTTGAAATGAATGAAGTGTGGAAGAGAATACGTGATACTAAATACTCGGTCTCTAATCTGGGCGGTGTCCGCAACAACGTGTCCCAACGCACTCTGAAAACAGGACCAAACAACAAAGGCTACCCTTCAGTGATCCTATATAATGAGACAAGAGAGGTGTGGCGTGTGCATCGGCTAGTCGCATTAGCTTTTGTACAATTACCTGAAAACACCCTCGCGGAGAACATGGATGTCGATCATGTAGACAATGACAAGCTGAATTGTGTTTTTACAAACTTGCAATGGTTGACACACACAGATAATACACAAAAAGCTAGAGACGATGGGCTGATGGTGTATCATAAAGGAAGCGCTCACCACGCGGCTGTCTTGGATGAAACAACTGTGAATGAAGTAAGGCAACTCGCAATCGATGGCGTCAGTTATACAATGATCGGTAAATACTTTGGTGTGTGCTCAGGCACCACCTCCAGTATAATCCGTAGGTTAAATTGGAAGCATGTACCTGAGGCTGATTCAGCTGGAATTGACACTCTACTGAATGCAACTGAATCTCCCATAGGCTTAGGTAGCAGCAATAAAATGTCAAAGCTCACAGAGACAGACGTGTCTGAAATAAGGATAAGGCTAAGGGAGGGGATGTCACAGGGTGCTGTAGCTCGGTTGTTTAAGGTTTCTGGAACCACAATCTCTGATATTGTGTTGGGGAAGACATGGGCGCACCTCTAAAAAGATTCGTGTTGGATCTAGAGTGTGACGAACTCTTGCGAAAGGTTACAAAGTGCCATATCGTCGGTTGGATGGATAAGGACACGAAAGAGTTTGAGTATTACTTAGAAGATGATCTGCGCTGGAAAGAGCGACTTGCTGAAGCAGATGTGCTGATAACGCACAATGGCGCAGGTTACGATCTTCCAGTACTCAAGAAGCTATTCAATTGGGTTCCAGCAGCCCATGTCAGAATACAGGACACAATGTTAATGTCCTTAGTTTTGGACTATAACCGTTTTCCGCAAGGGCGTCATAGCCTTGGGAATTGGGGCGAATATCTAGGATTCCCAAAACTGGATTTTAATGATTTCTCAGTATACACAGAGGAGATGTTAACGTATTGGAAGCGGGATATCGAGCTTACCGACAAGGTCCATGATGAAGTGATGCAGATGTATCGGACACTCTATGAAAAGAATCCGTATATCGCAACGTATCTTAAGGCTGAAAACTATGTAAGTAAATGGTGCGCCGAGGCTAGCTTGCATGGCTGGCCCTTCGACAAAGAGAGGGCTGTAGCCTTACTCTCTGAAATTGGTGCCGTCATGGATAGCACCCGTAACAAACTACTCCCAAGGCTGGGTTCGAAGACAGTAGCGATTGATAAGAAACTTGGAGTGGTTGAACCAAAGAAGCCCAAGTGGATTAAGTCAGGCGCGTATGATGCGCACACCGCTAATTACTTTGGGATTGATCCTTGGAATGGAGTAGAAGATCGGTTAGTAGAAGGGCCGTATTCACGTATCAAGTTTGAAGACCTTGATGTGAACAGTATTTCGGATGTAAAGATATTCCTGTTCAGAAACGGATGGGTTCCTACCGAGTACAACACTAAACCGAATCCAGATGGCCGTGGCAAGATTAAAACTTCACCTAAGGTTACAGAGGACTCTCTTGACTGTCTTGAAGGTGATGGAAAGCTTTACTGTGACTTCCTGACAAACTCATCACGTTACAATGTACTGAAAGGGTGGATATCAGCATGCGATGAGAACAATATGCTGCATGGTGATTCATATACAGTTGGAACACCAAGTATGCGGATGCGACATTCTATTATTGTGAACGTACCGGCTACAGACAGCGTGTGGGGTCCTGAGATGCGTAGTCTCTTCACTGTGCTTCCAGGCTGGGTCATGATCGGCGCTGACAGTGCAGGTAACCAAGCACGAGGTCTTGCCCATTACCTTCAGAACGCGCAATATACAGACTTGCTTTTGAATGGCGATACACACATGTTCAACGCAGATGTCATTCGTGATGTCTTGCTAGAGATGGGTGTGTCCTGGAGTAAGTACATTGCAAATAACAAGAGCCCTGTAAGTCATCACAGCCTTCGCAGGCTTGTAAGGGCGCTTAAGAAGCGTGAAATGTCTTGGGAGGCCTACTTCAGCACAAAGCGCTATGGCTCCAAGAAGTTTGCTAAAGTTCGGCGAGGTGCAGCTAAGCGAATTCTATACGCGTTCTTGTTCGGAGCGTCGGGCGGGAAGATGTGGAGCTATATCTTCGGAACACAAGATGATATTAGGG
>Ga0073904_10002883_pt1 | contig 12985 bp, 7 predicted proteins | sample KloWWTrecipitate_FD_66668 | JGI IMG/M metagenome (GOLD analysis project Ga0073904, IMG submission 66668) | Active sludge microbial communities from Klosterneuburg, Austria, studying microevolution and ecology of nitrifiers - Klosterneuburg... | ecosystem: Engineered > WWTP > Aerobic digester >...
CCTCATGGGTGCAGTTGCGCAAGCAGTCTTCGAGATCGCGCGCAATCGGAAGTACGCCGAACATGTCCTGCGCTGGGCTCCCGAGATTGCCCTGCATGACCCCGGTTCATCTGGTGGGGTCTTGGGGCTGGACTTCCATCTCACCGTTGCCGGCCCGCGGCTGATCGAGATCAACACCAACCCTGGCGGGCTGTTGCTCAATACGCTTCTGGTTGATGCGGTTCGGTCCTGCGCACCGACGGCCTGGGCGCCCTGGACCAGCGGAGCACGGGCGCGAGACGCCTCAGTGGCGGCGTGGCTGGACGATGCGCGTGCGCAGTTGGGGCGGAGGCCAACGCGCGTCGCGATCGTGGATATCGCGCCCCGGGAACAATTCCTGTATGCGGAGTTCGAGCTCTATGCCGCGGCATTCAAGGATCGGGGCGTCGACAGCGTTATTCGCGCACCCGACGCCCTCATGTTCGGGCCGAACGGACTGGAAGACGCGGATGGACGGATCGACGCCGTCTACAACCGACTGACCGACTTTGCGCTCGCCGAGCCAGTGGTTGAGCCACTGCGTCACGCTTATCTGGCTCGCGCGATCGCGCTCACCCCACATCCCAGGGCGCACGCGCTGCTCGCAGACAAGCGCAACCTGGTCCTGCTTGGCGACGCTCATATGCTGGCTAGCTGGGGAGTTGAGCCCGTGTTGGCGCAGAGGCTCGCACAAGTGATTCCGACAACTGTCGAGGTCACCTCCGAAAACCGGGACGCGCTGTGGGCGGACCGCGATGGATATTTCTTTAAACCGGCGACCGGGTTTGGCAGCCGCGGAAGCTACCGTGGCTCCAAGTTGACCAGAAGGGTCTGGGACACGATACCTTCTACGCCCTATGTGGCTCAGGCCTTCGCACCACCAAGTGTGCGAATCGTGCATGGCGGTGCCTCACTCAAGGCAGACGTACGCTGCTTCGCAGCAGCATCGGGGACGCTATTGTTCGCTGCCAGGCTTTATCAGGGCCAGACAACCAACATGCGTACGAAACATGGGGGTTTCGCGGCAGTGCTGACTACGCCAGCCGTGGATGAATGAATTAATCGATGTGTCTCGCCCCAGAGTCGCCGTTAAAACCAGCTCATACCTGATCGACCAGTTCGCGTTCCCGACCCCCGCATTTAAGCAGGCGTCGTTAAGTCCGCGATTCCAGACGTGCACAACCCCACGGTGGTGTGACACGCCCAGAGTTTCATAGACACTCAGTTGCCACGTTGCGCATTGCGCCTTTCGAACTCTACCGGTGACACGCCGCCGTCGGAATCGTCCTTGGGCAGAGCATGGGCCATGCGCAACCCGTTGAAGCTGCGCTCCGTGCCGTAGGGCGGGTCGTTCAGGACGAGCAGGTGTTTCGTGGCGAATCTCCTTCCTCGGGTTGCGCTGCCGGGTTGAGCCGGGGATGGGATTCCTCGCCCCACCACCACAGCACGCCGCCAGACAGCATCATCGAGATGGCGACGAACCAGAATGCCGCCTCGGTGGCTCCGGTCACATGGGCCGCGATGCCGAGGCCGAGCGCGCCGATTGCGTAACCGAGATCGCGCCAGAAGCGGTAGATGCCGATCGCCGAACCCCGCCAGCCTGGCGGGGTGATGTCGGCCACCGCAGCCGAGAGGTTGGGATAGAGCAACGCCATGCCGAACCCGGTCACGCCTGCGGCGAACGACCACCACAGCACACCACTGCCCAGGACCATGAGCGCCACGCCGGCACCGCAGGTCCACATCCCCAGTACGTTTGGCCAGAACCGCCCGACATGATCCGACAGTCGCCCCGTAATCAACTGGGATCCACCCCAGACAAGGCCGTAGACCCCGACGACCCAACCGATATTGGGCAGGCTCACACCTTGGGCAAACAGAAAGACCGGGAAGATCACCCAGACCAGGGCATCCACGAATTTCTCGACCAGCCCCGCCTGCGCGATGGCCGCGAGACGCCGGTCCCGCCAAGACATGACGGCAAAGACTTCCCAGGTGCCTGGTGCGTCTGACACGCCACTCGGATAGCGGGGCCGGAATGCGCCGGCGACGGCCGGCTGAGAATGTGCGGCAGCCTCGGCCTTGGCCCAAGGCAGCGTGTCTCGGCCCCACAGCAGGGCAAGCGCGATCCCCGCGGCCACCACGATCACCCCGAAAATCAGCAAGCCAAGCCGCGGGCCGAGGAGGCTTGCCGCATAGGCCGTGATGATCCCCGCCAGCGCGACACCAACATAGCCTGCAAATTCATTCAGGCCCAGCGTCAGTCCGCGCTGATCGGCCCGCGTGATATCCAGCTTGGCGGTCTGCGTCATCGACCAGGCAAGGCCCTGGTTGACGCCAAGCAACACCGTGGACGCCACGATCCAGCCCCAGCTTGGCGCCAGGTAGATCATGAAGGGGATCGGGATTCCCACGCTCCAGCCCAGCAGCAACACCTTTTGCCGCCCGATTCGTTCGGACAGCCGCCCAGCGACGAAATTCATCACGCCCTTCACGACCCCGAAGGCCACCACGAAGGACGTCAGCATCATGAACGAGCCTTTGGCGACGCCGAACTCGGTCTCTGCCAGCGCGGGCACCACCGTGCGCATCATCCCGATGGCAAAGCCGACAAGCAGCACCTGCACGAGTTGGTGAACGAACTGGCTCAAGTTCTCGTGGATGCCGTGGGCATGCACGGGAGTGGAGGCCGCCGTCCCGTCGATCGTTGTCATCTTTAACGTCCCTCCTGCATCCCGGGCTGGTGTCTAGCCAATGCCGGTCCAACTTTGGGGCGCTAGGCAAGCCCCGCGTTACATTGTTTCACCATCATGTTCCGCCAACCTGCAGTTTTCACTGGTGGCAATGAGAAATGCGCGTCGCCGACCTTGATTGGAAGGCAGCCCACAAAAATCGGTGGCAGCGGATCAAGTGTGAAATTGCGTACCCACTCTTTCGCCGTTACGCTCGCCGGCCATGATCCATTCCCGCCATCGCCTCCCGTTCGTCCTGCGCGTGTTCGTGCTGGGCTTGCTGGTCTTGGCAGTGGCAGTCATGCCGATGTTGGCATCGCTTGGCGAAATCCATGAATTGGCGCATGACGGCTCTGGCAGTCATTCAATGGCGACGCACGGTGACCATCACGACGCTGCAGCCGAATCGCACGCTGAACCCGCAACATACGCTGACGGGGAGGACGGACAGGGATCCGATCCCCTGCATACGCTGCTCCACTTCGCGCACTGCTGTGGCCAGCAGTCCTTGACGGCCTCGGCAGTGATGCCATTGCTGGCGCAGCCTGAGTCGAGTGCGGCACTGCTGATGCCGGACGCACAGGTGGTCCCTCGATCCCCCGCGCTGGCCCCGTTCCGTCCCCCGATCACGACCTGACTGCGCGACCGGCTGTGGCCGGTGACCTGTCACGTTTGTCGATTGGAGTGAGCCCCCATGCGTTTGCATTTCGCGGCCCTGGCCGCGTTGGTCGTTTTGCTGTGCGCGGCATTTCCCGCCCATGCCACCGACCGTATTTCCCTGAACGACGCTTTCGATCGCGTCGCCAAGTCCCACCCCGACCTTCGCTTGTTCGATCCACGCGCCCAAGGCCTTGCTGCTGAGCTGGATCGGGCATCGCTGCGACCCGCGCTGGTCGCCGGCGCCAGTGTCGAGAACGCATTCGGCACCGGTGCGGCCAGCGGCCTCGATGGTGCAGAGCTGACCCTCACTTTGGCCTCGGTGCTTGAGCGCGGTGGCAAGCTCGACGCACGGCGGGTATTGGCGAACAGCCGCATCGATGCGCTCGCGGTCGAACGCGAAACCCGCCGCCTCGACCTGCTGGCCGAAGTCGCCCGTCGTTACCTGGCGCTGGTGGCGGCGCAGAAGCAGGGCGAGATCGCCCAGCTCGATATCGGCCAGCGCCAGCGCACCCTGGCGGCGGCGCGGGTCCGCCTGCAAGCCGGGGCATCGCCTGAATCGGTGGTGCTGACCGCGCAGGCTGCCCTGGCGCGTGCGGAACTGGATCGCGCCCGAGCCATGCAGCGCCTGAAGGCCGCCCGCCAACACCTGGCCGCACTGTGGGGTGAGCGGGATCCGGACTTCGACGTCGTCGTCAACGATCCCCTGGCGTTGCCGAACATCGCATCCTTTGCCGAACTCGGCGACTTGCTCGACCGCACTCCGGAGCTGGCGCAGTTCGCCGGCGAACGCCGCATTCGCGAAGCGCGCCTGCAACTGGCCCGCAGCGAGCGCACGCCTGATCTCGACTGGCAGGTCGGCGTCCGACACCTCCAGGCCACCGACGACTTCGCCCTGGTCGGCAGCGTCTCGATTCCGCTGGGCAGTCGCCGCCGCGCCGAACCCGGCATCCGCGCTGCCGACGCGGACCTCGCCTCGCTTGAAATCGAGCGCGAATCGAAGGGCCTGTCTCTTTACTCGACCCTTGCCGAAGCGCATGGCCGCTATCTGATCGCGCAACTGGAAGTGCAGCGCCTGCGCGACGACATCCTGCCCAAGCTCGGCAAGGCTGAGGCAGCGGCGGAGCGCGCGTATCGCGGTGGCGCCATCAGCTACCTGGAATGGGCGCAGTTGCAGTCCGAGCGCACCGCTACCCGCAAGCAGCAATTGGAGGCCGCGCTGGATGCCCAGCGTGCGCTGATCGAAATTCAGCGACTGACTGGCCAAGCGTTCATGGCCGGCTCCACCACACAAGGATCTACCCCATGACGCTGCACTCGTCCAAGACGGTTTCGCTGATCGGCGCCGTCGCGCTGGCCTTGTTGCTGGCCTCCTGCGGCGGCACCGCAACCAACGAAGAAGGACACGGCGACGAATCCGAAGCCGACCATGCCGGAGAGGCTGAAGGCGAGCATGCCGAAGCCGAGGAAGCGAAGAAAGGCGAGCATGGCGGCCGCTTGCTCGAACAAGGCGGCTACGCGGTGGAACTGGCAATCGCCGAGGACGGCACGCCACCGAAGTACCAAGCCTGGCTGTACCAGGGCGACAAGCCGCTGGCGGCAACCGCCGGCAGTGTCGAAGTCCGGCTCAAGCGGCTCGGCGACGTCGCCGAGAACCACACCCTCAAGCCGCAGGCCAACGGCAGTCTGATGGCCAGCAGCATCGTCGGCGAACCGCATTCCTTCGATGTCGAAGTGATGGCGAAGATCGATGGCAAGGATCTGCGCTGGTCGTACCCGAGCTACGAGGGCCGCACGGAAATCGCGGCGAAGGTCGCGACCGACGCCGGCATCCGTGTGCAGCCCGCGGCACCTGGAGTGGTGGCCGACGAGCACGAGGTGCAGGGGCTGCTGACGCCAGTGGAAGGGCGCATCGCCAAGGTCATGGCGCGTTTCCCCGGCCCCATCCGCAATCTCCGCGCTAATGTCGGTGATCGGGTCAGCGCCGGCCAAGTGCTCGCCACCATCGAGAGCAACCTCAGCCTGACCAACTACACCGTCGCATCGCCGATTTCCGGCGTGGTCCTCGCGCGCGCTGCGTCGATCGGGTCGGTCGCCAACGAAGGAATGGCGCTGTACGAAATCGCCGATCTATCCCAGTTGTGGGTGGACATCCACGTGTTCGGCGCCGACGCCCAGCACATCCGTCCGGGGGTGCCGATGACTGTCACCCGCATGAGCGACGGCGTGACCGCCGAAACGGTGCTCGAACGCGTGCTGCCCGGCACTGCCACTGCCAGCCAGAGCACGGTCGCGCGCGCGACCATCGCCAACCTCGATGGGCTGTGGCGTCCCGGTTCGGCGGTCAAGGCCAAGATCACGGTCGCGCAGCAGGATGCGCCACTGGTGGTGCCGCTGGCGGCACTGCAGGATTTCCGCGACTGGAAGGTGGTGTTCGTCCGGGTCGGCGATCTCTACGAAATCCGCCCGGTGGAGCTGGGCAAGCGCGACGGCACGCGGGTTGAAATCCTGTCGGGCATCAAGCCAGGCGACCAGGTCGTGGTGGAGCAGAGTTACCTGGTGAAGGCGGACATCGAGAAGTCGGGAGCCTCGCATGACCACTGACCACGAGCCCAACAACGCGGGCCACGAGGCCGGCATGCTCGAGCGCATGATCCGGTTCGCCATCGCCCAACGATGGCTGATGATCGCGCTCACGCTTGCCCTGGTCGCAGTGGGCGTGTGGAGCTTCACCAAACTGCCGATCGACGCCACCCCGGACATCACCAACGTCCAGGTGCAGATCAATACCGAGGCGCCCGGCTACTCGCCGCTGGAGTCGGAGCAACGCGTCACCTACCCGATCGAGACCGCGATGGCCGGCCTGCCTGGGCTCGACTATAGCCGGTCGATTTCGCGCTACGGCTTGTCCCAGGTGACCGTGGCGTTCAAGGACGGCACCGATCTCTACTTCGCCCGGCAACAGGTCGGCGAACGCCTGCAGCAAGTCAAATCGCAATTGCCCGCCGGGCTGGAGCCTGGCATGGGACCCATCGCGACCGGCCTGGGCGAGATTTTCATGTACACGGTCGACGCAAAGCCGGACGCACGCAAGAAAGACGGCACGCCGTGGACGCCGACCGACCTGCGCACGCTGCAGGATTGGGTAGTGCGGCCACAGCTGCGCAACACGCCCGGCGTGACCGAGGTAAACACGATCGGCGGCTTCGAGCGCGAAATTCACATCACCCCGGAACCCTCCAGGCTGGTGGCGCTTGGCTTCACCCTGCATGACGTAGTTGCCGCGATCGCCGCCAACAACCAGAACGTCGGTGCCGGCTACATCGAGCGCAACGGCCAGCAATTCCTGGTGCGGGTCCCGGGGCAGGTGGCCGATCTCGACGCGATCCGCGACATCGTGCTGGACCGACGTGAAGGTGTGCCGATCCGGGTGCGCGACGTGGCCGAGGTGGGCGAAGGTCCGGAGCTGCGTACCGGCGCCGCCACCCAGAACGGCCGGGAAGTGGTGCTCGGTACGGTGATCATGCTGGTGGGTGCCAACAGCCGGGAAGTCTCGCAAGCGGCGGCGGCCAAGTTGGCGATCGCTGCGGAAAGTCTGCCTCCCGGGATCGAAGCCAATCCGGTGTACGACCGTACCGCGCTGGTGGACCGCACCATCAAGACGGTGTCGAAGAACCTTATCGAAGGCGCACTGTTGGTCATCGTGGTGCTGTTCTTGCTCTTGGGGAACTTCCGCGCGGCGCTGATCACCGCGGCGGTGATCCCGCTGGCGATGCTGTTCACCGTGTTCGGCATGGTTCGCGGCGGCGTGTCCGGCAACCTGATGAGTCTGGGCGCCCTCGACTTCGGCCTGATCGTCGACGGCGCGGTGATCATCATCGAGAACTGCCTGCGCCGCTTCGGCGAAGTGCAGCACAAGCTCGGCCGGGTGATGACCGAGGACGAGCGCCACGACGTCACCGCGTCGGCCACCGCGGAAGTGATCCGTCCCAGTTTGTTCGGCCTGGGCATCATCGCCGCGGTGTACCTGCCGATCTTCGCGCTGACCGGCATCGAGGGAAAGATGTTCCACCCGATGGCGATCACCGTTGTGCTGGCGCTGACCGGCGCGATGATCCTGTCGCTGAGCTTCGTGCCCGCCGCGATCGCGATCTTCCTTGGTGGCAACGTCCAAGAAAAGGAAAATCGCGTCATGAGTTGGGCGCGACGGGCGTACGAGCCCGCGCTGGCATGGTCGCTGAAGCGCGGCGCCTGGGTCATGGTGGGCGCATTGGCGCTCGTCGCATTCAGCGGCCTGTTGGTGACGCGTCTCGGCACGGAGTTCATCCCCAATCTGGATGAAGGCGACATCGCGTTGCATGCACTGCGCATCCCCGGCACCAGCCTCACGCAAGCCGTCGCGATGCAGGCAACGCTGGAGGCGCGAATCAAGCAGTTCCCTGAAGTCGAGCGTGTGTTCGGCAAGCTTGGCACGGCAGAGGTCGCCAGCGATCCAATGCCGCCCTCGGTGGCGGATACATTCCTGATGATGAAGCCGCGCGACCAGTGGCCCGATCCTCGGAAACCTCGCGACCAACTGGTGGCGGAGATCGAAGCCGCCGTGAAGCAATTGCCCGGCAACAACTACGAGTTCACCCAGCCGATCCAGATGCGCATGAACGAGCTCATCTCCGGCGTGCGTGCCGACGTGGCCATCAAGCTCTATGGCGATGACCTTGAAACGCTGGTCGAGGTCGGCGAACGGATCCAGGCAGTCGCCGAATCGGTCCAGGGTTCGGCCGACGTGAAGCTTGAGCAAGTGACCGGCCTGCCGTTGCTGACGGTGACTCCGGACCGTCAGGCATTGGTGCGTTACGGCCTGAACCCTGGTGTGGTGCAGGAGACGGTGGCGACCGCAATCGGCGGCGAAGTGTCCGGGCAACTGTTCGAAGGTGATCGGCGCTTCGACCTGGTGGTGCGCTTGCCGGAGCGGCTGCGGCAGGATCCGGCGGCGCTGGCAGACCTGCCGGTTCCCCTGAATGGCACCGGCGGCGACAACGCGGACGAGTCTAGTCGCGCCGGAGATTGGTCGGCGGGCACCCCGCGCACGGTGCCATTGCGCGAGGTAGCCAAGATCGAGACGCTGCAAGGTCCCAACCAGATCAACCGCGAAAACGGCAAGCGCCGAGTGGTGGTGACCGCCAATGTGCGTGGACGTGACCTAGGTGGTTTCGTCGGCGAACTGCAGCAACGCGTCGGCGCCGAGGTCGAGGTTCCCAGCGGCTACTGGATCGAATACGGCGGCACGTTCGAGCAGTTGATTTCGGCCAGCCAGCGGTTGTCGGTGGTGGTGCCGGTCACGCTGGTGATCATCTTCGCGTTGTTGTTCATGGCATTCGGTTCGGCGAAGGATGCGCTCATCGTGTTCAGCGGGGTGCCATTGGCCCTGACAGGTGGCGTGATTGCGCTGGCGCTGAGGGGCATACCGCTGTCGATCACGGCGGGTGTCGGGTTCATCGCCCTGTCTGGTGTGGCAGTCCTAAACGGGCTGGTGATGATCGCCTTCATCCGCAGGCTGCGAGAACAGGGCGATCCGCTGGAGACCGCGATTGTCGATGGCGCACTCGGTCGCCTGCGACCGGTGCTGATGACGGCGCTGGTCGCTTCACTGGGCTTCGTGCCGATGGCGCTCAACGTGGGAGCCGGCTCGGAAGTGCAGCGGCCGCTGGCGACAGTGGTGATTGGCGGCATCGTGTCTTCCACCTTGCTCACGTTGCTGGTGCTACCTGCGCTCTATCGCTGGCTGCATCGCGCCAAGCCCGCTAGGGGGCCTGCCCATGTCTGATTGCGGCAACTGTGGCTGCACCATCGAGCTGGCGGGCGTGGAGGCTCGACAACGCCGTGTCTTGGTGATCGTCATGATCAACATCGGCACTTGCGCCATGTTGTTCGGTGCTGCCTACCTCAGCCAGTCGTCGGCTCTGCTCTCGGGAACGCTGGACAACATGGGCGAGGTGATGCCGCACCCGACCATCATCCGGCACTACAACGAATCCATAAGGCCACCCCCATGACAGAGCCGTTGCGCATCGAGATTCCCCTGATACTGCCGGAGGTCACGGATGCCGCCGACCGATGCGTCGAGCGTCTGGTCGCCGAGCTCAATGGTCGGGAGGGTGTGGAGAGGGTCCACGTCGTGGCGGCAACGGAGTCGGCACCGGCCCAGTTGTGCCTCCACTTCGACCAGTCCGCGCTGTCACTCCAACGGATCCGTGAACTGGTCAGCGCCGCCGGCGCCAAGGTCGCCGGCCAATTCGGCCATGCGGGGTGGAATGTTGATGTGTCTCACGCGAGGCGCGCGCGGACGCTTACTGACTTGCTGCAATCGATACCCGGCGTTCTGGAAGCAAACGTCAGCGCGGTCGGGTTGGCTCGGGTTGAGTTCGATCGATCGATCACGTCTGAAGAGACGATCAAGCGCGAACTTGAACGACGGACCATCGGCAGCGAGGCAGAGCCAGCGGCTAGTGAAACCCACGAGGGTCACGGTCACGCGGCTGGCGCGCATTCTGAGGAGGAATCAGGCCACTCGCATGGTGACGGTGGCTTCTGGTCGGGCACCGAGCTCCGGTTTGCGCTGGCATGTGGCGCGCTGTTGCTGCTCGGATTCCTGCTCGAACGCTTCATGGATACACCGAAGTGGGTGCCGCTCGCGGCTTACGTTGCGGCCTACGGTTTCGGCGGTTGGTTCACTGCTCGGGAGGCGATCGACAACCTGCGGTTGAAGCGGTTCGAGATTGACACCTTGATGCTCGTGGCTGCGGCCGGCGCGGCGGCGTTGGGCGAGTGGGCCGAGGGCGCGCTCCTGCTGTTCCTGTTTAGCTTCGGGCATGCGCTAGAGCACTACGCGATGGGCCGTGCGAAGCGGGCAATCGAAGCACTGGCGAAGCTCGCGCCAAGCGTTGCGACCGTGCGTCGCGGCCAGGATCTAGTCGAGATCCCCGTGGAGGAACTGGCGCTGGGCGACATCGTGGTGGTGAAGCCCAATTCCCGCTTGGCGGCGGATGGCTTCGTGGTGGCGGGAAACAGCAGCATCGATCAGGCGCCAGTCACCGGCGAAAGCATCCCTGTCGATAAGAGCGCGGTCTCCGATGCCGCGGCAGCCCGTGCGAACCCGGACGGTATCGAACCCGTGCACCGCGTGTTCGCCGGAACCATCAACGGCAGCGGTGGCATCGAGATCGAGGTCACGCGCAAGTCGACCGACAGCGTGCTCTCGAAAGTCGTGCGCATGGTTGGCGAGGCGGAGACGGCGAAGTCGCCGACGCAGCGTTTGACCGATCGATTCGAGCGGATCTTCGTGCCCGCCGTCCTCGTGCTCGCCGTGCTGTTGCTGTTCGCCTGGGTCGTGGTCGATGAGCCTTTCAGGGATAGCTTCTACAGAGCAATGGCCGTCCTGGTAGCGGCGAGCCCTTGTGCCTTGGCGATCGCGACGCCGAGCGCGGTCTTGTCGGGCATTGCGAGAGCCGCGCGAGGTGGCGTGCTGGTCAAGGGCGGCGGCCCCCTTGAGAACCTGGGCTCGCTGTCGGCCATCGCCTTCGACAAGACGGGCACGCTGACCGAGGGCAAGCCGCGGATCACAGATGTGGTAACCGCCGAGGGGGTGGATGAGGCGGAACTGCTTCGTGTCGCGGTCGCGGTCGAGAGCCTGAGCGATCATCCGCTCGCTAAAGCGATCGCAGTCGACGGGCGTGAACGCCTGGGTGGCGTCGACATCCCACGCGCCGTCGACTTGGAGAACCTCATCGGACGCGGGGTCACGGCCACGCTGGATGGCGAGTCCGTGTACATCGGCAAGGCTGAGATGTTCGGTGTCGACGGGATAGCGCCGTTGTCGCCGCAAATGATCGAAGCCATTGCGGCCCTCCGTGACCAGGGGCGCACCACCATGGTCGTGCGAAGGGGCAACAAGGACGTCGGCGCCATCGGTTTGATGGATACCCCACGCGAGGCCGCCAAGGCTGCACTGGCGCGCCTGCGCAAGATGGGGATCAGCCGAATGATCATGATCTCTGGTGATCACCAGAAGGTCGCCGAGGCCATCGCAAAGGAGGTGGGGCTCGACGAGGCATGGGGCGACCTGATGCCGGATGACAAGGTTGAGGTCATCAAGAAACTGCGGGCCGAGGCCAAGGTCGCCATGGTGGGTGACGGCGTCAACGATGCACCCGCGATGGCAAGCGCCACGGTAGGCGTGGTCATGGGCGCCGCAGGATCCGACGTCGCCATGGAGACGGCAGATGTCGCGCTGATGGCGGACGACCTGTCGAATCTTCCCTTCGCCGTCGGCCTAAGCCGCAGGACCCGTTCCGTGATCCTGCAGAACGTGTTCGTCAGCTTGGGCGTCGTGGCAGTGCTGGTGCCAGCGACGATCCTCGGCCTGGGCATCGGCCCTGCGGTTGCCTTCCATGAAGGTTCGACATTGTTGGTCGTGTTCAATGCACTGAGGCTGCTCGCCTACCAGGACAAATCCGTCTGATGCACAGACTCAGCACCCCTTCGGCACGAAATCAGGTACAGCCATGATTTCAATCCTTCGACACACGACCTTCCGCCGCCTATTCGCGGCGCAAGTCATTGCCCTCATTGGAACGGGGTTGGCTACGGTCGCACTGGCGCTGCTGGCTTACGACCTCGCTGGGGCGCATGCGGGCGAGGTGCTGGGCACAGCCCTCGCGATCAAGATGGTGGTGTATGTCGTCCTCGCGCCAGTCTCCGGGGCGCTGGTTCCTCCGCACATGCGCAAGAAGGTGCTGATCACCCTCGACCTGGTACGCGCAGGTGTTGCGCTGGCGCTACCGTTCGTGACGGAGATCTGGCAGGTCTACCTGCTGATCGCGCTGCTGCAATCGGCCTCGGCGGGCTTTACCCCGCTGTTCCAGTCGGTGATTCCCGAGATCCTGCCGGAGGAGCGCGACTACACCCGCGCGCTGTCGCTCTCGCGCCTGGCCTACGACCTGGAAAGCCTGCTGAGCCCGATACTCGCTGCGGCACTGCTCACCGTCATCAACTTCCATCGCCTGTTCATGGGGACGTCCGTCGGCTTCGTGCTGTCAGCGCTCCTGGTGATGGGTGCCACGTTCCCGGTGGCATCCGCTGTAGCTGCGGGTCGGCCATTCGACCGTGCCACGCGCGGCATGCGCATCTATCTGTGGACGCCTCGCCTGCGCGGCCTGTTGGCCATCAATCTGATCGCTGCCGCGGGCGGTGCGATGGTCTTCGTCAATACCGTGGTCATCGTCCGCAGCGTGCTGGGCGGAGGCGACCGTGAGGTTGCGTGGGCCTTGGCTGCGTTCGGCGCTGGTTCGATGCTGGTCGCACTGACGCTACCCAGGCTGCTCGACCACTGGCCGGATAGGCGCGTCATGCTGACCGCGGCAGGCGTCATGGTGTCGGCGCTGGTGGCAGGCAGCCTGACGTGGCAGGTGCAGGCCGGTACGCTTCCGTTTCCGATGCTGCTGACGCTTTGGGTGGTCATGGGCATGGCCTACGCCGGGCTTGTCACGCCTGGCGGCCGTCTGCTGCGCCGCTCTGCAAAG
>Ga0073904_10002884_pt1 | contig 12984 bp, 14 predicted proteins | sample KloWWTrecipitate_FD_66668 | JGI IMG/M metagenome (GOLD analysis project Ga0073904, IMG submission 66668) | Active sludge microbial communities from Klosterneuburg, Austria, studying microevolution and ecology of nitrifiers - Klosterneuburg... | ecosystem: Engineered > WWTP > Aerobic digester >...
TCGGGCAACACCGGGACGTCGGCGGCGTGCCACCTGCACTTCGAGGTGTACGTCAACGGCGCGACGGTCGACCCGTGGCCGCTCATCTCCCGGTGAGCCGCGGATAACCCTGCGGGTGCCGCGCCGCCGATCGCCTAGCCTGGACCCATGGCCAAGGAGACGGGACGCAAGCTCGTCGCGAGCAACAAGAAGGCGCGGCACGACTACCACATCGACGACACGTTCGAGGCGGGCCTCGTGCTGACCGGCACCGAGGTCAAGGCGCTGCGGGCCGGCCGCGCGTCGCTGGTCGACGGGTTCGGCAGCGTGGACCACGGCGAGGCATGGCTCGAGGGCGTCCACATCCCCGAGTACACCGAGGGCACCTGGACCAACCACGCGCCGCGGCGCAAGCGCAAGCTCCTCCTGCACAAGCACGAGATCGAGGAGCTGGCGCGCGAGACGCAGGCCAAGGGGCACACCATCGTGCCGCTGTCGCTCTACTTCGTCGACGGCCGCGCCAAGGTGGAGATCGCGCTGGCGCGGGGCAAGAAGGAGTACGACAAGCGGCACACCCTGCGCGAGAAGCAGGAGAACCGCGAGGCCCAGGCGGCCATGAGCCTGCGCAAGCAACGGTGAACGCCCGCCCGCTGCTCGTGGCGGTCGGCGCCCTGCTCGCCCTCGTCCTGCCCGCCGGTGCCGCGGCCGCGGATGCCGAGGACCTCGTCGCGCGGTACGCCATGGCCATCGAGCTCGACGCCGACGGCACGGCGCACGTGGTGCTCGACCTCGACATGGACTTCGGCACGGAGCCCAACCGGGGGCCCTTCCTCACCTACGTCGTCAAGCAGCGCTTCGACGACACCCAGGACCGCGTGTTCCGCTACACGAACATCGAGGCGTCCAGCTCGACCGGCGCCGTCGACACGGTCGACGTGGAGGAGTCCGACGGCTGGCTCGAGATCCGGATCGGGGAGGAGGACCGCGACGAGTTCACCGGCGTGCAGTCCTACCGGATCACCTACGACGTCGACGGCTGGGTCAACACGGCCGCCTTCTTCGGCCCGACGACGGGGCTCAGCGACGACGAGCTCTACCTCAACGTCATCGGGGCGCGCTGGGAGGTCCCGCTCGAGCGGATCAGCGTCACGGTCACCGCCCCCGTCCCGGCCACGGCGGCGGACTGCTTCGCCGGCTACGGCAGCAGCACCGCGCGGTGCACCGCCGCGCAGGCCGGCGACACCGCGGTGTTCCGCCAGGGCCGGCTCGACATCGGTGAGCAGCTGACCGTCGTCGCGGCCTACCCGGCGGGCACCTTCGAGGCCGAGCCGATCCTCCAGGAGCGCTGGGCGGTGGGTCGCGCCTTCAGCCTCAACCCCGGCACCGGGGCGGTCGCGGCGCTCGTGGCGCTGGGCGGCGGGGCCTTCGCCGTCACGCGGGCGCGGCGCCGCGGACGCGACGACCAGTACCTCGGCCTGACGCCGGGGCTGAGCCCTGCGCCCGGCCAGCAGGCCGCCGTCGGCGCCCGCCGGCGCTCCCCCGTGGCGGTGCAGTTCACACCGCCGGTCGGCTTCCAGGCCGGCCAGCTGGGCACGCTCGTGGACGAGAAGGCGGACCCGCACGACGTGACGGCGACGATCGTCGACCTCGCGGTGCGCGGGTACCTCCTCATCCAGCAGGTCCCGCCGGGAGACGAGTTCGACGAGGTCGGCTGGCGCCTCATCCGGACGGCGCGGCCGGCGGACGGCCTGCTCGCCTACGAGCAGACGCTCCTGAGCAGCATGTTCGAAGGGCGCGAGCAGGTCGAGCTCGAGGAGCTGCGCACCACGTTCGCGGCCTCGATGATCGAGGTCCAGTCGCAGCTGTACGAGGACGTCACCGCGCGCGGGTGGTTCCGCGGCAACCCGAGCTCGGTCCGCAACGCCGCGGTGGGCTGGGGCATCCTGGTCATGGTCGGCGGCATCGGGCTGACCGTGCTGCTGGCCGCCCGCACCTCGTGGGGGCTCGTGGGCCTGCCCGTGGTCGCCGTGGGCATCCTCATGATCGCGATGTCCGGCAGCGCCCCCGCACGCACGGCGGACGGATCGGCCGTGCTGGCCCAGGCCGAGGGCTTTCGGCTGTACCTGGCGACGGCCGAGGCCGACCAGCTGCGGTTCGAGGAGGGCCAGGACCTCTTCAGCCGCTACCTGCCGTACGCGGTCGCGTTCGGCCTGACGGAGCGCTGGGCGCGGGTGTTCGCCGATCTCGCGGCGCGCGGCGCGGATCTGCCCACCCCCGCCTGGTACCTCGCCGGGCCCGGCTACGGCCCGTTCTGGGCCAGCGGTGCGCTGTTCGCCCAGGACCTGTCGACCTTCACGCACCTGGCTGACACCGCCATCTCCGCGCCGACGCCCGGGTCCGGCGGATCCTCCGGGTTCAGCGGTGGCTTCTCCGGCGGTGGGGTCGGCGGGGGCGGCGGCGGCTCGTGGTGAGCCGCTCCCCCGCGCGCTGACCGGCCCGGCCGGGAAGGGGCCGGCCGGCCCCGCGCGTCAGGGCATCAGAGCGCGTCGAGGTCCGTGGCCAGCATGGCCGCGAGCCGGTCCAGCGCCGCATCCGCGTCGGGGTCCTCCGAGGTGAGCAGCACCTCGTCGCCGTGCCCGATGCCCAGGCTCATCACCATGAGGATGCTCGACGCATCCACCGCGGGGCCGCCCTCGCGGCCGACGAGCACGTCGACCCCGCATCCCCCGGCCGCCTGCGTGAAGAGCGAAGCGGGCCGTGCGTGCAGCCCCGACGCCGCCATGATCGTCACTCGTCGCAAAGACACCTGTCCGACTCCTTCGTCCCCTGGCTGCGCAGCGGGCCGGCGGGCGCCGACCCACAAAAAAAGACCCGGAACGGTGCGCGGCCGGCGGCCGCTGCACGTTCCAGGTCTTGCCTGATCGAGATCAGTAACAATCCAGTCCCGAGTTATACGCCCGGCTCCGACCCGCCGTCAACCCGTGGCAACGGCGGCACACCGACCGCCTCGCCGGACGGATCCACCCCCACGGCGACCACCTCGCGGCGCCCGTCCGGGTGGATGTGCACCGTCGTGACGCTCGCGTTGAGCAGGGGTGCGTCGGGCCTGGCGTCGGCCATCACGAGGTAGGCCATGAGGGTCACCCCGTGGCTGACCACCAGCACCGTCTCCCCCGGGCCGTGACCCTGCTCGATCTGCGCGAAGACCTGCGTGACGCGCTCGAGGTAGACGTCCCCCGGCTCGCCGCCTGGCAGCCCCGGGAAGTTCCCCTCGAAGACCTCCCGGAACATCGCGTGGGCGTCGACCTGCCCCCACAGCTCGTGCTCCGGGACGGCCTCGAAGTCGCCGAAGCTGAACTCGCGCAGACCGTCGTGCCTGGTCAGCGCCACATCAGGGTGATGAACCAGGATGCGCTCCGCGGTCGCGACGGTGCGGCCGGACGGGCTGGCGTAGGCCGCTGAGAGACCCGCTCCCCGCAGGTGCTCCGCCGTCGCGTGGACGCCGGCCCAGCCGTCGTCGGTGAGCTCCGAGTCGCACCAGCCCTGGATCCGGTGCTCGGCGTTGTAGCGGGTGCGGCCGTGCCGCACCAGAAGCAGCGTCAGCGGCGCGTCGGGCGCTGCGGCGGGCCGCTCGGCGGTCGCGGCAGCGTCGGTCTGGTGGGTGGAGGGCTGGTCGTCGGACACGTCCACGATGCTACGCACCAAGGGGGCTAGACATGGACGCGCCGCCGGGTCTAGTCTCCGTCCCGGACGCCTCAGGCGCCCCGCAGAGTCTGGGATTGTTACTGCACGCAGGCAAAACCCAAGCTGTGACAGGTCAGGTTCCTCATCGGGAATCTCGACAGGTCAGGGCTTGGGTTTTTTTGTGCCCTGATGCAGGTTCCCGGCCGCGGACATGACGTTGGTTCAAGGAGGAATCGTGGCTACCCCGAGCAAGTACGACCAGGTCGCCGAGGGCGTCCTGCGCGCCGTCGGCGGCGCATCGAACGTCAAGTCGGTGACGCACTGCGCGACCCGGCTGCGGTTCCAGCTCAACGACCGCGACAAGGCCGACAAGGCGGCGGTCGAGGCCACCCGCGGTGTCATCACCGTGGTCGAGTCCGCAGGCCAGTTCCAGGTCGTCATCGGCAACACGGTGAACAACGTCTACGAGTCCCTGACGGCCATGCCCGGCGTCGCGGCAGGCGAGGGCGGCACCTCCGGCGGCTTCCTCGCCAAGGCGATCGACCTCATCACCTCGATCTTCACCCCGTTCCTGTGGATCCTCGCGGGCTCCGGTCTGCTCAAGGCGTTCCTCGCGGTGTGGGTCAAGGTCGACGCCGAGGCCAGCGCGACGTCCACCTACGCGATCCTCTTCGCCGCCGGTGACGCGATCTTCCAGTTCCTGCCGATCCTGCTGGCGATCACCGCGAGCAAGCGGTTCAAGGCGAACATCTACACCTCGGTCGCGATCGCCTCGGCGCTCATCTACTCCGCGACGATCGCCGTCATCCCCAACGCCGAGGGCGCGAGCGTCACGCTGCAGGCCTTCGCCAACGGCGGCGGCGAGCTGACGTTCCTCGGCATCCCGGTCGTGATGATCAGCTACCTCAGCGCGGTCATCCCCACGATCCTCGCGGTCTACGCCCAGGCCCACCTCGAGCGCCTGCTCAACAGGGTCCTGCCCGAGGCGATCCGCAACTTCGTCACCCCGCTCGTCACGCTCGCGGTCATCGTGCCGGTCACGTTCCTCGTCATCGGCCCGATCTCCGACTCGGTCGGCACCGGCCTGTCGAGCGGCGTCAACTGGTTCTGGGGCCTGTCCCCGATCATCGGTGGAGCGCTCATGGGCGCCTTCTGGCAGGTCTTCGTCATCTTCGGCGTCCACTGGGGCTTCGTGCCGGTGATGATCCAGGACCTCTCCCTGCAGGGCTACTCGCTGCTCACCGGCCCGCTGTTCGCCGCCGTGCTCGCGCAGTCCGGTGCGGCCGCTGCCGTGTTCCTCAAGACGAAGAACCACGACCTCAAGGCCGTGGCCGGCCCGGCGACCATCTCCGCCTTCCTCGCCGGCATCACCGAGCCCGCGATCTACGGTGTGACGCTGCGTCTCAAGAAGCCGTTCATCTTCGCCTGCATCGGTGGCGCCATCGGTGGCGCGATCGCCGCCGCCGGCGGGTCCGCCGCCATGGGCTTCGTCCTGCCGGGTGCCATCACCCTCACGGCCGCCATGGACGTCGGCAACTTCACGCTCCAGCTCATCGGCACCGGCCTGGCGATCGCCATCGCCTTCACGCTGACGATGGTCCTGGGCTTCAAGGACATCCCCAACCCGGTCGAGGGCGCGACCGACGAGGGCACCGTGCCCTCGGAGGCCGCCGCCGTCGCCGCGCCGGTCGCCGGTCAGGTCGTCCCGCTGTCGGCCGTCCCGGACAAGGTGTTCTCCTCCGGTGCCATGGGCTCCGGCCTGGCCGTGCTGCCCTCCGAGGGCAAGGCCTACGCGCCGATCGCCGGAACGCTCGTCACCGTCATGCCGCACGCGTTCGGCATCAAGGGCGACAACGGCCTCGAGGTCCTGGTGCACGTCGGTCTCGACACGGTCGAGCTCAACGGGAAGAACTTCACCGCCAAGGTGAAGCAGGGTGACGTGGTCAAGGCCGGTCAGCTGCTCACCGAGTTCGACATCGAGGGGATCAAGGCGGCCGGGTACAACCCGATGACCGTCATGATCGTCACCAACTCGGCGAAGTACTCCGCGGTCGTGCCCGTGGCCAGCGGCGACGTCCGCGCCAACGAGCTCGTCCTCGACATCGTCGGCTGATCACGCCGGCCGGTCGGTGGTCGGGCGACCGACCACCGACCGGCCGTCCGCCGCGCAGCCACCCAGCGAGAACGGAGAGAACAGTGCAGTACGCAGAGCTCACCCCCTTCCCCGAGGGATTCCTCTGGGGCGCCTCCACCTCGGGCTACCAGGTCGAGGGCGGCTGGGACGCGGACGGGAAGGGACCCTCGATCGTCGACGTCCGCACGGACTTCCCCCACGGCACCACGGACTACCGGGTCGCGGCCGACCACTACCACCACGTCGACGAGGACGTCGCGCTCTTCGGCGAGCTGGGCCTCAAGGCGTACCGGTTCTCCATCCAGTGGACCCGGATCGTCCCGGACGGCGACGGCGCGGTCAACGCGGCCGGCGTCGCGTTCTACCACCGGCTCATCGACGGCCTGCTGGCCCAGGGCATCGAGCCCGTCGTGACGATGTACCACTTCGACCTGCCGCAGGCGCTGGCCGAGCGGGGCGGCTGGGGCAACCGCGCCACGATCGACGCCTTCGCCCGCTACGCGGAGACCCTCTTCGCCGAGTACGGCTCCAAGGTCACCTACTGGCTGACCATCAACGAGCAGAACATGATGGTGCTCTACGGCCAGATGCTCGACATCCTCGACGGCCCGCTCAACCGGGGCGTCAGCGCGTACCAGAAGAACCACCACATGCTCCTGGCGCAGGCCACGGCCATGGCGAGGCTGCACGAGATGGTCCCGACCGCCAAGGTCGGCCCCGCGCCGAACATCGCCTACGTCTACCCCGAGTCGTGCCGGCCCGAGGACGTCCTCGCGGCCTCCGACTTCAACGCGATCCGCAACTGGCTGTACCTCGACGTCGCGGTGCACGGTCGCTACAACCCCATCGCCTGGCGCTACCTCGTCGAGCGTGGCCTCGCACCGGTCGTCGAGCCCGGCGACGACGCGATCCTCGCCGCGGCCAAGCCCGACTTCATCGCGTTCAACTACTACGCGACGCACACGGCCGCGGCGCCCCTCGGCGAGGGCGACGACGCCCCGATCGAGGGTGGGGACCAGCAGATCTCCATGGGCGAGGCGGGCGTCTACCGCGCCGTGGCCAACCCGCACCTGGCCAAGAACGCCTTCGGCTGGGAGATCGACCCCGTCGGCTTCCGCACCACGTTCCGCGAGATCTACGAGCGCTACCACCTGCCGCTGCTCGTCACCGAGAACGGCCTGGGGGCGTTCGACGAGGTCGCGCCCGACGGCACGATCCACGACGACTACCGGATCGAGTACCTGCGCGCGCACATCGAGCAGATCCAGTGGGCGATCAGCGACGGCGTCGAGGTCATGGGCTACTGCCCGTGGTCGGCGATCGACCTGGTGTCCACCCACCAGGGGATCTCCAAGCGGTACGGCTTCGTCTACGTCGACCGCGGCGAGGACGACCTGCGCACGCTCGGCCGGTCACGGAAGGACAGCTTCTTCTGGTACCAGGCGCTCATCAAGGCCAACGCGCTCGCCTGAGCCCACGTGGACGCGGCCCCGAGGGGCGCGCGCACACCGTTCCCCGCCGTGCCGCTCATCGCCGCGGCGGGGAACGGGCATCATCGTCACAACGCCGTCTGCGAGGGAGGAGGGGCGCATGAAGGTCAGAAAGGTCTTCAACAACAGCGTGGTGCTCGGCGTGGACGAGCGCGGCACCGAGCTGGTGCTCCTCGGGCGCGGCATCGGCTTCCAGACGAGCGCCGGCGCCGACGTGGACACGTCGCTCATCGAGAAGACGTTCGTCCCCGGGGGGTCGACGACGGCCGAGCGGCTCGCGGCGTTCGTCGACGAGATCCCGCTCGAGGACATCGAGGTCACGGAGGAGATCCTCAAGGCCGCCCGCGCGACGCTCGGGACGCACATCACCGACCACGTGCTGGTGCCCCTGGCAGACCACGTGAGCTTCGCCCTGCGCCGGGCGCGCGAGGGTGCTGCCGAGATCGAGTACCCGCTGCGCTGGGAGATCCAGTACCTCTACCCCGCCGAGGTCGCGTTCAGCCGCGACGCCCTGCGCATCATCGAGCAGCACCGCGGCGTGCGGCTGCCCGATCTCGAGGCCGTGCCGCTGGCCCTGCACTTCGTCAACGCGCAGTTCGGCGCGCCCGACCTCACCGTGACGCTGCGGATGACCGAGGTGCTCACCGAGACCCTGGGCATCATCCGGGCCGAGTACGGCATCGAGATCGACGAGGACTCCGTGCCCGTCGCGCGGTTCGTCACCCACCTGCGCTACCTCTTCCTGCGCGAGCAGCAGGGCAAGAAGCTCAAGGGCGTCGGCGACGAGCTCAAGGAGGTGCTGCGGGCCGCCCGCCCGCGCGAGTACGACTGCGGCGGCCGCGTGGCCGCCCTGCTCAACCAGCGCTTCGGCTGGGAGGTGACGGCCGACGAGGTGCTCTACCTCGCCCTGCACGTCGCCCGCCTGACCGACGACGCGACGTCGACCACCGAGGAGCGTCCATGACCGGATCCGGACTGGCCGAGCAGGTGCTCGCCCTGGTGGGCGGCACCGAGAACGTCGAGACGGTGACGCACTGCTTCTCGCGCCTGCGCTTCGTGCTGCACGACGACGCCGTGGCGGACGACGCCGCGATCGGCGCGCTGCCCGACGTCGTCATGGTGCTGCGGCAGGGCGGGCAGCTCCAGGTGGCCGTGCGGTCCGGGGTCATGACGCTGCACGCGGAGGTCGTCGCGCTCCTGGCGTGAGCACCGCGCCGTGCACCCGCGTCGCATTCCCACCGGTCGGTCCGTGAAACTCTTGGATTCCAACCGGTACGGATGTACAGTGAGGCCATGAGTGAGACGAACACCCCCCACACCCCCGACTCCGACTCCGTCGCCTCGGCGGCCCGCGCCCTCGCCGACGCCACCGCGACCCTGACCCGACTCCTCGGCGTGCAGGTCGGCGCCATCAGCGACGACGTCGGGGGCGCCGTCGCCGTCGGCCTGCGGGAGGCCTCGCGCGGCCTCAAGCTCGCGTCGGAGTCGCTCGCCCGGACCGCCGAGACGCCGGGGCCGAGCCGCCGCGAACGTGCCGACCAGACCCGCACCGACCTGCTCGACGCGATGGCCCGGGTGGTCGCGGCCCGGGGCTACGAGGGCGCATCGGTGGGCGACGTCGCGGCGGACGCGGGGTACACCAAGGGCGCCGTCTACGCCGGCTTCGGGTCCAAGGAGGACCTCTTCGTCCACCTCGCCCGGCGAGAGCAGGCCGAGGGTCGACTGGTTCCGGTGCCCGGCGTCGGGCCGACGCCCACGGGCGACCCTGACCCGAAGGCCGCCTTGCTCGGGCTGGAAGTCATCGCCTACGCCGTCCGCCACGCCTCGGCGCGGGCCGACCTCCGCGAGCTCCTCGCCGAGCAGCTCGCGTCCCTGGCGCTGACCGCCCGCGACGCCCGTGCCGCGCGGGAGGGCGGCGACACCCACCGCGAACCGCCGTCGGAGGCCGACCGCGACACGGCCGCGGGGCTCGTCGCCGTCACGGTCGTGGCCGGCCTGCTCACGGGCCTGCCGGACGGCGACCTCGCCGACCCGGGGACGGCCGAGCGGCTCGTCGGACGCCTGCTGGCCGGCTGAGGGGTCGGCCGCGGGGGAATCCCGGTGACGGTCCGTACGTTGTGAACTACGCTGGACCTGCTCGGCGGGACGGAGGGTGCTCCGGACGTCGGGTTTGACAATTCCACAGGGGGTGATCGGTTTCGACGATGGTCGTCGTTCCAGGAGAAGCGGGTCGAGGATGCTGGGTTATCTCGTCAACGCTCCCAGCAAACCCATAGGTGCCGATTCCAAGCGCACCGACTTCGCACTCGCCGCCTGAGCGAGCCCCGAAGTCCGTCAGCCTGAGGTAGCTCTCGACTCAGTGTCTGGCGTCATCTAGAGAGCCACTGCTCGTCGTCCTCGTCACCGGGGCGGCGGGGACTTCCAGGTGACTGAGCCCGTCAACCACAGGTCTGCGTGATGGTTGGGGCCGAGAAAATCAGCAGCAGACTGCACCCGGAGAAGACCTGGTTCACTGCCGTCGGACGCGGGTTCGATTCCCGCCACCTCCACCCCTCTGACCTGCGGAAACGCACGTCATGTTGACAGGAAGGTAGTCATCCGTTGACGCGGAGGGCTACCTTCTCTGTTTGTGGCCAGCATTCGAGAGCGTCGACGGGCCGATGGGACCCGTTCCTTCGCCGTGCTCTGGCGCGATCCTGAGACCGGACGCCAGACGTCGCTGACCTACGACGACGAGCGCGAGGCGCGGGTTGCGCGCGAGCTCATCGAGGCGGCCGGCGGGCATGCCGACGAGGCCGCGCGGATCGCCGAGGCGGTGCGGACGCCCGGGCCGACCGTCGAGGCCGCGGTGACCGAGCACATCGACCTGCTCACCGGCGTCGGACCCGACACCCGCTCGCACTACCGCGGACAGCTACGGACCCACATCGCCCCTGTGCTCGGGCCGTATCCCGTCGCGGCGATCAACTACCGGCACATCGCCGGGTGGGTGCGGGCGATGAGCGAGAAGGGCCTGTCCCCCAAGACGATCGCCAACGTCCACGGGCTGCTGTCCGCCGCGATGACGACGGCGGCGCGGCTCGGGTACCGGGGCGAGAACCCGTGCGTGGGCGTCGAGCTGCCGAAGTCCGTGGCGACGCACGACGAGATGACCGTCCTCACGCGCGACGAGTTCGCGCTGCTGCTCGGACGCGTCCCCGCGTTCTACCAGCCGCTGGTGCTCACACTCGTGGCGACCGGGCTGCGCTGGGGCGAGGCGACCGCGCTTACGGCCGGCGACGTCGACCTGTCGGCTCGACCGGCGACGATCCGGGTGACCAAGGCCTGGAAGCGCGACGCCGACCGTCGCTGGTACGTCGGGCCGCCCAAGACACGCCGGGCGCGACGGACGGTGTCCTTGCCCGACGACCTGGTCGACGTGCTGCTGCCGCTGGTCGCCGGCAAGGCGCCTGACGCGCTGCTCTTCACCAACACCGTCGGCTCCCAACTCTCATCATCGCGGTTCTGGACGACCACCTGGACACCCGCGCTGGACGCCGCCTGCGACCCGCGTCAGGCTGACGGAACGCCTGACGCGGACGCACCACGCCTGACGAAGCGCCCGCGGGTCCACGACCTGAGGCACACGCACGCGTCATGGATGATCGCCGCCGGGACGGACCTGTTCGTGCTCCAGCGCCGGCTCGGGCACGAGTCGATCACGACGACGACCGAGACCTACGCGCACCTGCTGCCGGACCAGCAGCGTGCGGCGGCCGATGCTGCGGGGCGGGCGATGGGTGGGCTCGTGCCACCCTCGCGCGCGGAGCATCCCTGATGCCTCCGCTTGCTCGACACCATCGACGCGGCGTGTGGACAACACCCGCCAACAGATTCTGTCTTGCAGAATGAGCCGGTGAGGACGCACACTGGAGGCGCGCCGTGAGAGTCAGGATCAGCCGATCGGCACGCAAGCACCGGCTTGGTGCCGAGCGGATCCGGCAGGCCCTGGCGACTGCGACGCTCGTCCGCGAGGAGTCGGATGCAGCGGTCTACGTCGGCACGGACGACCGCGGTGTCGAGATCGAACTCGTCGTTGTCGCGGACGATCGCAACGAAGGTGGGCTGACCGTGATCCACGCGATGCCTACGGCATGGAGGCAGCGGTGAGCACGTTTCCCAAGGAGTTCGGCCCCGACGTCGAGGTCGCCGAGATCGACCTCGACCATGCCGACGTGCACTTCCGTGGTGAGAAGCTCACGGAGCATCGCGCCGAGCAGGTCGCAGCCGAGGTCCTGTCCCGCACCCCCGGTCGCCCGTCACTCTCCGGCGCGCGCGAGCCGTCGCCGTCACTGACGATCCGGCTGCCCCAGCAGTCTCGAGCCGAGCTGGACAGCTACGCGCGACGCCATGGAAAGCGGCCCTCGCAGGTCGTGCGCGAGGCGCTCGACGAGTACCTGGCCAAGCACGCGGGCTGAGGCACGCCGCATCGTCGGCGCCCGTTACCCTGAACCGAAGGCCGTCATCCCTCTCGCCAGGGATGGCGGTCCTTCGCATCACGGCCGGACCACCGTGATGCGGCCGACGTCAGAGGTCGCTCAGGCCGGCGCCACCACAGCGACGCCGTTCGCTCGCGCGGCCTCAGCGAGGCGCTCGTCGTAGGTGACAAAGCCTTCGAGGTCGTCGCCGAGCATGAGCGCGGCTGCCAGGTGGATCGCGTCGAGGCTGCGCACGATCGCCGGATCGAGACGCCCGGCCTGCTCGAAGACGGCCGGCGTCAGCTCGAGCAGCGTGAGCGCGTCGAGAACCGCACGGGCCTCGACCATGCGTTCGGGTGCGACTCGACGCACGGCCCGGATGAGCTCGGTTCGGGTGAGGTCGCTCGAGACCGGCACGCGCTCGTCGTGGCCCAGCCAGGCGAGCAGCGCGGCGGACTCGGCTTCCGCTACGACGAGCTTCACCAGGGCCGAGGTGTCCAGGTAGTAGGGCAAAGATTCGCCGTCAGTACCGCTCGGCGTCGCGCATCGCCGCGAGCTCGGCCGACAGGCTCGCGCCCGGCTCGGGCATCGGCAGGTCGGCCAGCGAGCGCCGAGCCGGCCGGGCGCGGCCAGCAGCGATCAGTCGCTGCAGCGCGGTCGCGGGGATCGGAGTCAGCTGGGCCACCGGCCGGCCGCGATCGGTGATCGTCACGCGCTCACCGGCAGCCGCCTCGGCGACGACAGCCGACGCGTTCTGCTTGAGCGCCCGAATGCCTACCTCGACCATGTGCTTCATCGTAGAACATTGCCCTTCGTCGGGACAACCCATCGCCGGTCGACGTGCGGCAGGCGATCCCGCACGTCAGGACCACAGGTCAAGCCGCAAGATCGCGACGACATCGGTGGTCATCCGCGCGGTGACGTCCGCATCCTCGGCCAGCGGCTCCAGCAGCCAGACCACCGGGAAGCCGACCCTGACCTCAGCCACGAAGGCCAGCGTGCCGTCGTCCGAGACGCTCGTACGCCCGACGGACATCACCTGCAGCGCCGTCCCGTCCCCTCGAAGGTCGGCACTTGGCCATACCTCGCCGACGGGTCGGCTGGAGGCCGAACGAGGCCTGCGAGTCAGCGTGATTCGACCTACCCCATCGTTGGTGACGAGATAGCTGCTCCTGCTGGCCGTCTCCACCAGCCACCGACCGGCGCCCTGCTTCGCGAGGTCAAGGGTCTCGAGGGCCTC
>Ga0073904_10002885_pt1 | contig 12983 bp, 10 predicted proteins | sample KloWWTrecipitate_FD_66668 | JGI IMG/M metagenome (GOLD analysis project Ga0073904, IMG submission 66668) | Active sludge microbial communities from Klosterneuburg, Austria, studying microevolution and ecology of nitrifiers - Klosterneuburg... | ecosystem: Engineered > WWTP > Aerobic digester >...
GAAACCGCGAAGCTGTCCCAGCGCCGCGGGCAATTGCTCAAGGCGGATGCCCTTCTCCATGGCGTCCAGGATGGCCTGGTCACCGCTCTCCGCGCCCAGCCAGACCTCCTCGCAACCGGCAGCCGCCAACGCTGCAGCCGCCTCCGGCGTGATGAGATCGGCGCGGCTCTGAATCTGGAAAGGCACCCGAACACCGGCCGCGGCCATGGCGTCACCGAAGGCCACCGTCCAGGCCGGGTGCAGGCCAAAGATGTCGTCGGCGAACCAGAGTCGGTCCGGTGGCGGATCGGCCGCCAACAGGCCGGCGATCTCGGCCACCACCCGTTCCGGCGACCGCAGTCCATAGCGCTGGCCCCAGATGGGCTTGGCGCACCAGTTGCAGTGGTAGGGGCATCCGCGCGAACTGGCCAGGTTCAGGGAGAAGTGACCGTGGCCGTGGGCGGTGTGCCACACGGCACGATAGGCAGCCAGGTCCACCAGATCGCGCGACGGTTCCGGGAAGCGATCGAGGTCCCGCTCCACCGGTCGCGGCAGACCGTCGACGCGACGGTCCGCGACCATGACGCTGAGACCCGCTGGGAGCAGGGGCTCATCCGACCCTTGCTCGATGGGCCAAGGAGAAGTGCCGGTTGCGGCATCGAGGATCGATCGGGCCGCCTCGAGCAGGGTCCAGTCGCCCTCACCGCGGGCGACGCCGGTGGCCCCGGCCGCCAGGTAGACCTCGGGATGATCGCTGGCGTCTGAGCCGTTCACGAGCACCGGCAGCCCTGCCGCGCGGCCCATACGGACCAGGTTCAGCGCCGCCTCCCGCATGCGGCCCAGGCACATCTTGCTGAGGAAGTTGAAGTTGTCTTCCTGCAGGATGACCAGACGCGGTCGGGCCGCCGCCAAGGCGGCGGCGAAGGCGGCTTCATCCGCGGCCAGCATGGCGTCGAAGACCGCTACCGATAGCTGCTGCCCACGCAGCAAGGCGGCGAGCTGGAGGGTGCTGAGCGGCGGGTAGGGCCTCGCCTTGGAGGCCTGCTTGGGGTCCAAGGCCATGAAGAAGCCATGCGTCAGCAAGACATCCACCGGAGCGGCGGCGGTAGCCAGGGTATGCGGGCCAATACGGTGGATGGTCACGTGGGCAAGGTCTCCGTTGGCGCAATTCTAGCGCGCCGGCTTCCGCGCGGCGCCAGGGCCATCGCTTCCAACCGCGGCGACGCGGGTCACGGACAGCGCCGGCTGACAATGGGTCCGCTGAGCGCCGGCGGTCAGGTGGGCAGGTAAAGGCCAGGTTCCCCGATACCGGCCGCGATGAGCGGTGTCAGGAGGTCGCTGGCGACCAGCTTCGGTCGCCCGTCCAGGACAACCGCGTGCCAAGGCGTCTGCGTCGCGGCGAAGAGGGGACCGAAGTCAGGATCCGCCACCCGCGGCCGGCCTCCGCGCAGGACCAGGCGCAGACTGCTGCGCTGCAGGGTGCATAACTGCGCCGCAGGTGGCCGGCCGTCATCGGCGATGACGACGAGGTCCGCCGGCAGGCCTGCGGCCAGCCGGCCGCGGCTCGGCTCGCCGCAGAGTCGGGCGGCGCCGACTCCGACCATGTTCAGAAGTTCGGTCGAGGACGCCAGCCCGGCCGTCCAGGCGAAGTGGAGCTCGGCCAACAGATCGCGGCCCCCCGTCAGTCGACTGTCGCTGCCCAGAGCGGCCTGCCCCGCGGCAGCGAAATCGCGGATGGGACCGGTTCGCCCCAACAGTCGGTGGTTGCTGATCGGACAGGCCACCAGGCCCATGCCTGTGGCGATGGCCAGGCGGCGGTCCGCTTCCGCCAGGCCGACGCCATGAACCAGACGCAGAGCACGGTTCAGCCCGGTCACGGTCAAGAGCCGGCGGAACTCCGTGGCCGCGCGCCCGTCGCGCCCTTCGGCGACATGGATGAACCAGGGTCTGGCGGGATCGCGCCGCTCCCAGGCCGCGGTCAGGTCCGGTCCGTAGCTGGTCGACAAGCCCACCGAATGCGCCCAGCCGATCCGTCGGGGCACATGGACCGGAAAGTCACGGCGGCGGAACAGGCCCAGCGGAGGATCATGATGCAACACCGTCGTGGCACCGGCCAGGATGTTCTTGAGACCGCCATGCCAGGCCCGCAACCCGGTCGGCAGCGCGCGCAGCACCCGATGGTCCGGACGCTCGATGCGCTCTCGCATGGCGTCCACCCAGTCCGCGGCATCGCGCACCGGCAGGCTGAGGAGAGGATCACCGCTGGAGGGCAAAGGCGGAAACAGGTTGAGATGCAGATGGTCGTGCGCGTTGATCAAGCCGGCGAAGGCCAGGTGATCGGCCAGTTCCATCCGCAGGTTGGCTGTCCGAAGTCCGCTCGGTGAGTGCAGGCGGCCTGAGCGCCAGGCGATGCCCGGCCTTCCCCGCCGCCCGTGTTCATCCACCGACCGCAAGCCCAGCAGCAGCACCGGGCGGGCCACCGATGCCCTTGTCGCCCCCGTGCCGTGGTTCATGGTCGTGCTACCGTTGGGGACCATGTCTGATCTAGCCCCCCGCGCAGCCTACGACCGTTGGGCGGCGACCTACGCCGTCGAAGGTCGGAACCCGTTGACCGACCTCGCGGCGGACCTGGTGCGGGCGCATCTGCCTGCCGTTTCCGGCCTGCGTATCGGAGACCTGGGCTGCGGGACCGGACGCTGGCTGTTGGCCCTCGACCAATTGGGCGCCGAGGCCATCGGGATCGACCTCAGCGGCCCGATGCTGGCCGCCGCGAAGGCCGCCGGCTGCCTGCGACTCGCGGCAGGCATCCTGACGGCGCTTCCGTTGGCGTCGGAATCCTTGGACGGTGCCCTGCTGGTGCTCAGCCTGAGCCATGAACCAGACCGGATTGGGGCCCTGCAGGAGCTGGCCCGCGTTCTGAACCCAGGTGGCTGGGCGCTGATCGTAGACCTCCATGCCTCGGCCGCCGACCGTGGCTGGAAGCGCAGCTTCCGCGATGCCGCTGGCGAATCCCGCAGGGTGCGCTGGCACGCCCACGACGAACCCCGTCTGCGTCGCGCCGCGGCGATCAGCGGCCTGCAGGTCGAGTGCTGGCACGAGGCCAGTCTCGATGCCTCCCGGCTTCCCGCCGGCGCGCCGGAGACCGCAAGCACCGGCGCGGCGCTCTATGCCTTGCGGCTGCGGCGCTGGCCATGACGACCGACGGGCGGCGTCAACCGTGGAACCGCTCCGGGAAGAGCCGGCGCAAGGTCGGGTTGGCCAGATCGCGCCCCGACAGGAGCGGGCTCTGGACCGGCCAGGGCAGCGCCACATCGGGATCGTCCCAGGCCAGCCCAGCCTCGGTGTCGGCCTCGTAGTAATGGCTGCACTTGTAGAGGACATCAGCTTGCTCGCTCAGGACGGCGAAGCCGTGGGCGAAGCCGACCGGAACGAAGAGCATGCGCTTGTTCTCCTCGGAAAGTTCCTGAGCCACCCATTGGCCGAAGCTCGGCGAGGACGGACGGATGTCGACCGCGACATCCCAGATGCGCCCGCGAACGCAGCGCACGAGCTTGGCCTGTCCCGGAAGTCGCTGGAAATGCAGGCCGCGCAGGGTGCCTTTGACCGATCGGCTGTGGTTGTCCTGCACGAAGGAACAGGCGATGCCGCCCGCGGCGAAACGTTCCGCGTGATAACTCTCCAGAAAGAAGCCTCGGTCGTCCTGAAACACCGTCGGCTCGACCAGAATCACATCGGGGATGGACTGCGGCGTGAATCGCATGGGGCTTTCTGCCTATCGGGGTAGGTCGGCTGCGGCCCAATGAAATACCCCGCGGATGGCGGCTTGTCAAGGTCCGCAAGGGTCGCTCGCTGCCGTTGACGCCCGCCGAGCCATGGGCTAGACTGGCGCCAATGGACCCCTGTTGAGATGACCCTGCCAGCCATCGCCGTGCTCCTGATCCTACTCGGAGCGCTGATCGTTTTCGCCACCGAATGGCTGCCGATGGATCTGGCGGCGTTGATCGTCCTTCTGGTCCTGGCCTTGACCGGACTGGTGGAGCCGCAAGCGGCCCTGGCGGCCTTCTCCAATCCCGCGGTGGTGACCATCGCCGCCATGTTCGTGTTGACCGGCGGCTTGTCGCGTACCGGCGTCGCCGGAATCATCGGCCGCCAGATCGACCGTCGGTCCAAGGGAGGCGAAGCGTCGCTGTTGCTCTGGCTGATGGTGATCGCGAGCTTCCTGTCGGCCTTCATGAACAATGTCGGCGTCGCCGCCTTGTTGATGCCGCCGGTCATCGACATCGCGCGCCGCCGCGGCATATCGCCCGCCAGGTTGCTGATGCCATTGTCCTTCGCGGCCTTGCTCGGCGGCCTGATCACCCTCATCGGCACATCGCCCAACGTGGTACTCAGCGAGCAGTTGGATGCGGCCCAGCCGGGGCAAGGCTTCCACATGTTCGACTTCACGCCCATCGGTCTGGCGGTGACGGCCGCCGGCATCGCCTACATGGTCCTGATCGGCCGGCGCGGGTTGCCGACGGGCAAGTCGCCCGGAAGGGCGGCGTCCATCGAGGAAGAGCCGAGCGGCCCTTATGACCTTACCGAACGGATCTTCAGCGTCCGCGTCCCCGCCGGTTCAGCGCTCAACGGCCTGACCTTGGCCGCAAGCCGCCTGGGCTCGGCGCTGAGCCTGAATGTACTGGCCATCGGAAGGGGGGACGAGCTCGTGCTGGCGCCGGATGCGCTGACACGTCTGCAGGCAGGCGATCGGCTGATCGTGCGCGGTCGGCAGGACCACTTCGAAGTGGCCAGGGGTGAACGGCATCTGAAGCTGGTCGATGATGGGCCAGGCTTACTGGCGCTGACCAGCCAGGGCATAGGCTTGATCGAGGCGCGGATCGCGCCGGGAGCCGGCATCCTGGGCGAGACCCTGGTCGGCTCGCGATTCCGACAACGCTTCGGACTCATCGTGTTGGCCATCCGCCACGGCGATGGCCAGGTGCGGCCCTTTGATTTCCATTATGAGCCGTTGCAGCCGGATGACCTGTTGTTGCTACAGGGCAGCGAAGCCCAGGTGGCTCGCTTGCGCTCGGACACCAACTTCCGCGATGTCCGACCGGCGAACATCGAGGAAGCCGCCTGGCGATTTGGCCTGGCGGACAGTCTCTTCACCGTCCGGGTGGAGGCCGTCTCCCCCATCATCGGGCGCACCCTCGTGGATCTCCGACCGGAATCCTTCGGACTCACCGTGCTCGGCTTGCTGCGACAAGGAGCGGTGGCGTTGATGCCCGAGCCGCGGTATCGGGTGCAACGCGGCGACGTGATCCTGGTCAAGGGCCGTCCTGACCAGCTGGCCATCATGCGCTCCTACGCCGACCTGGTCCTGGAGCCGGAGGCGCCGGACCTGAATGCCTTGGAAACCGAACAGGTGAGCATGATGGAGGCCGCCCTGTCGCCGCATACGCGCCTGGTCGGCAAGACCCTGCGCGCCCTGCACTTTCGAGAACGCTTCGGGCTCAGCGTCCTGGCCATCTGGCGGGAGGGGCGGGCCTTGCGGACCCGGGTCAAGGACATCCCGCTGCGCTTCGGGGACGCGCTCTTGATCTTTGGTCGGCGGAGCAAGCTGACGCTGCTCGCCGGGAATCCCGATTTCATCCTGCTCAGCGAGAAGGCACAGGAGGAGCCGCGGCGGGAGAAGGCGCCCTTGGCGGCGCTCATCTTCGTGGGGGGCGTCATCATCCCCACCGTCGTATGGCATGTTCCGATCGAGTTGAGCAGCCTGGCGGGGGCCCTGGCCATGATTCTCACCCGTTGCCTGGACATGGAGGAGGCATACCGCTACGTGCAGTGGCGGGCTCTGTTCCTCATCGCCGGCATGCTGCCGATGGGCCTGGCGTTGCAGAGCTCCGGGGCGGCGGGAATGCTGGCGGGAGCGTTGCTCAAGGCCGCCGGCGACTTCGGGTCGCTCGGAGTGCTGGCCGCCATCTATGTCGTCGGCGCCCTGGCGGCCCAGATCATGCCCAGCCCGGCTGTGGCGCTGCTGATGGGCCCCATTGCCCTGACCGCCTCGGCGCAGTCCGGCGTATCCAGCCGTCAGTTGATGATGGTGCTGGCGGTCGCCGCATCCAGCAGCTTCTTCAGCCCCGTCGGCCACCCGGCCAACGTCCTCGTGATGGGACCGGGAGGTTACCGGTTCTCGGACTTCGTTCGCGTAGGCCTGCCTTTGACCCTGCTCATCATGTTGGTGGCACTCTTGACGGTTCCGGTGTTCATTCGTTAGACTGATACCGGAACCGGGAGGATTCCTATCGATGCTTGCGCGCCAGACGGAACCCTTGCCCTTCGATGCCGAAGTTTGCGCCCCACCGTGCCGGCCGACCTCTGGCTGGCTGGGGCCCTTGCTGCGCCGCCGGCAGCCGCCGATGGCCGTCGCGACAACCGTGCGCAGCGCGGACGGTGTCGCGTTGGCCTGCGTCATGATCGCCCGTTCGCCCGAACGGCCCGCCTTGGTCTACGCCCATGGCTTTCTGAGCGGCAAGGACCATCGCTCGGTGCCGCGCTTCCTGGCTGAACTGAGCCGCAGCTGGTCCGTCTATGCCTTTGACTTCCGGGGTCACGGTCAGAGTGGTGGCCGCTGCAACTTTGCAGACGGCGAACGGGCGGATCTGTCCGCGGTGGTCGACCTCGCAAGGTCCGGCGGCCATTCGGTGGTGATGACCGTGGGCAGCAGCATGGGCGGGGCCACAGCCATCCGTCAAGCGGCCATCTGCTCGCAGGTGAACGCGGTCGTGACCATCGGTGCCTATGCTTCCGCCAGCCCGCTGTTGCGTTCCAGCACCCAGGCATTGCTTCGGCTGGCGTTCCAACGGCAGCTGGGCGGTCCGCTGCTGCGCCAGGCCATCGGCGCGCACATGGGCCGGTTGTCCTTGTCCGAAGGGCAGCCCGTGGACGTCATCGGGCAGATCAGCCCGCGGCCGACCCTGATCGTCCACGGCGGCCTGGACCCGCTCATTCCCGTGTCCGACGCCTACCGCCTGCATGAGGCGGGTGGACCCTCTAGCGACCTGCTGGTGCGCCCCTGGCACGGACATGACCAGCCCCATCTGAGCGGGGACATGGCGTGGCGCATAACGGCTTGGGCCCGGCAGCGTGGCGTCATCTGAGTCGCCGCTCTCGCCCGCGATGCTCCGCCTGATCTTGCCCGACGGCAGCTTGATCGTTGCCGCGAACGCATTCGATGCCCTGCGGCAGCTCAATGCGCGATCGCTGACGCCCCAACCGGACCTCTGGCGCTTCATGACCCTGTGGTCGGCACGTCTGCGGCGCTCCACCGGCACCAAGGTCCGGAGCGACAGCCCGGCCACCTTTCTGGCCGACCTGGTCCGGCTGGGCTGGGTGGATCTCATCGGTGATCCGTATGGCGTCGCAGCCGATGACGGAGACAGATGATCGCCGGGCCGACCTGGACCTGCACCGCCATCAAGCGTGAGCGTCGGCTGCCGCCGGGGGAGGGTTCCCTTGTTGACCCAGGTAGCGCATCAGGCCGTCCACGGCCATTGGCGGCGGATTGGCCGCCAGGTACGCATCCAGGATCGGACCGGTCACCCCTTGCGCGGCCAATACCGCTCGGGACCAGGCCGCAAAATCGTCGATCAGCGCTTCGCGGAGGAGTCCGCGGCTGAGGCCATCGGCTACGCGCGCCGCGGCGGCACTGAGTGCGTCACGCACCCGATCCAGATGCGCATCAGCATCGACAACCTCGCCGAAGTGGGTGAGAAACAGGCGGGACGCCTGTTGCCGGCGGATTCGCTCCAGGCTGCCCAGCCACGCCGCGATGTCGATGTCGGGCGGCGGCGTTGGGGCTACGGCCGCCAGCTGGCCGGGTAGCCGAATACCGGCGATGTCGCCGGTGAAGAGGGCGCGCTCTAACGCGAAGCACAGATGGTGGCGGGCGTGCCCCGGCGTGTCGATGCATCGGATAGCCAGGCCGCCGGCCGAGATCCGGTCGCCGTCGTCATGGGCGACCAGGTGCGCTTCCGGTGCTGCGGGCATATCGCCCCAGAAACGGCCCATGTCCGCGCCATAGACCCGCGAGGCACTGGCGATCAAGCGTGTCGGATCGGCAAGATGCTGGTAGCCACGGCGATGAACGTGAATCCGCGCCCCCGAGCGAGCCCACCATCCGGCCGATCCGGCATGATCCAGGTGGACATGGGTGACGAGGACATCGGTCACATCGGCCGGGGTGATGCCCCGGGCCGCAAGCTGGGCAACGAGCCGGGGCAACGTGCTCATCGGTCCGCATTCCACGAGTACCGTGCCCTGCGGCCCGGCGAGCGCGAAGACGGCGATAGCCTCGGCGAGGCCCAGAAAATCAAGGTCGATGGTCGCAATGGGTTGGGGATCGCTCATGGGCTAAGGCTGCCACCGCTGGCCGTCGGGACGCAACTCCCGCATCCGGTTCTGACCCAGGTCGCATGGAGCACGTCAAGTCGCGGGTGCGACGCCTGGGCTTTGTTCGTGCATTCATCACCGATCATCGTGTGGTACAATGCGATCGCGTGCAGAATGCGGATTATTGAATGCACGATTTGCCTAGGACCGGCGTGCCCGCGGCAGCGGGTCGACCGCGAGCGCGATTCAGAACCCGGCACGATTAGGAGATTTTCGCCATGCAGGCCACCAGACCCAAAGCTGCGGTGTTCATCGATTTCGAGAACATCGCCATCGCTGCTCAGGACGCCCACGGGTTCTTCAGCCTCGATGCCGTCATGGCTGAGGCTGAGCGATGGGGCACCTGCGGTGTGCGCCGGGCCTATGCCGACTGGACACGGTTTCGGGCCTACGGCGAGACCGTGTCGGACCATTCCCTGGACCTTACCCAGCTGTTTCTCCCGGGCGGCTCCCGCCAGCGCAAGAACGCGGTGGACATCCAGTTGGTGGTTGATGCCCTGGAAACGGCTCTGACCCGGCCGGAGATCGAGGTCTTCGTCATCGTTGGTGGTGACAGTGACTACTCTGCGGTGGCCCGGCGCCTGAGGGGGCATGGCCGGACGGTGGTCGGCATCGGATTGAAGCATGCGACGAGTCCGGTTCTGATCCGCGCCTGCAACCACTTCGTGGCCTATGGCAGCCTGATCGGCGAAGGTGGCGCCACGTTGAGCCACGATGGCATGGATGCCGCACGTGCGCTGCTGCTGGAGGCGCTGCGGCGCCGGTCCCCGCGCACGGAGCCCGGTCCGGTGTTGGCCGCAGCCCTGAAGCACACCATGCTTTCCATCGACGCCACATTCGACGAACTGGCCCTGGGATTCCCGCAATTCAAGGACTTCCTCGATTCCCAGGCTGATCTGGTGGAGACCCGCCAGACCGATCAACAGCTGTGGGTCAGTCCCCGGCAAGCCGCGGACAGCGCTGGCGCCATGGATCCGGCCACCGCGTACCGTATCGCGTTACGGGCGGCGGAGCTGCGCATTGTCGACCCGGCGACCCGTCGCGAGGTCCTTCAAGACCTGCACCGCCTGCTGGAGGACTTCCCCGGCGAGTTCAGCCTCGGGGAATGTGTTCAAGAACTGGTGAGCCGCTACGATGCCGAGGGTATCGGCCGCGACCGTAACCAGGTCCGGGATATCGTCAAGCTCACGCGTTTTGCCGACCTGTTCGATCCGATTCCCGACGCGTTCCAGCTTGACCCTCTCACCCTCGGCGACGAGGTGTCCGAAGCCACCTTCATCGACCGCTGTGAGAGCGTCTATCTGGCGGCCTGTCTCGAAGCGCGCCTGGTCATGGACCCCGCGGTCATCGCCGGACTGCTCTTCGGTAGCCCAGAAGCGTCCGATCGCGTGGATCAGCTGCTCGCGGTCGCCGCCGACCAATTGGACTTCAACGGCATTACCGTTCCTGAGTCCGGCTGGGACTGGCCGCCCGAGCTGGTGTCGCAACCGGAGCTGGCGGCGATCTGCCGGGAGGTCGACGCCACGGCATTGCAGGAGGAGCCGAACCTCGACCGGGTGCTGGCCTTGGCGGACCAGGGGCATGCGGTGCGACCCAAGAGTTTCGACCAGGCCCGACATTACTTTCTCCAGGCCGCCAAGATGACCTTGGAGTTGCTGCGGAGCGGCGCCCCGGGCGCGAGCCAGATGGATCTCGAAACCTACGTGGCCAGCTACTGTTTTGCCGCCGCCGGCGCGCATTACCTGGGTTTCGAGTACACCCGCGCCACGGAGTACTATCTGGCCTTCTTCACGTTGCTCAAGGAGAACCGGCCGGTCTGGGACAAGATGTTCGGCCTGGTCCCCCCGATGCTCTCCTATTACTTCTCCACCGTGCTTCGTGCCTTGCGCGAGCCGGTTGCCGCATCTCCGGGCTTCACCCATCCGGCCAACATGGCGATACAGCTGCACACCCACAGCAACCCGGAAGCCCGGCAGCGATGGTTGGAGCTGGTGGCGGACCTGCGCCGGGTGAACCCCCTCATGCCGCGGCTGGTGGCCGACCGACTCGTGCAACTGGACGAAGAGCGCGGCGAGCAGGGCGCCGCGCAGGCATTGCAGGCCATGATGCAGGCGGCCTGATCAACCGCTGGGAGGTGGCGGCGGCGGTCGGAACCGCCGTCGATACTTCTGCGGCTATAGTTAAGTCATGTCCCGGCAACCAGACCATTTGGATGCGCAGCCCTTTGCGCAGCCCTCTCCAAGCGCGCCCCATCCCTCGGGATTTGCGCCCTTCGCCACCCGGATGGTGGCGATCGGGTGCTCGCAACCGGCCATCGATGCATTCGCCCGGCAGTATGGTCAGCTCTCAGCGGGTGCGACGGGCCTCATCTGCGAGGCGGAAGCGCTGCCGGTAGGCCCGTTGGTCGATGCTGCGCGCCTGCCGGCCGCCGGCACAGCCGCCGAGGCCGGACTGGAGCGGCTGGTCGTCATCAAGCTCAATGGGGGCCTGGGAACATCCATGGGTCTGGCAGGACCCAAGTCGCTCCTGTCTGTCCATGACCAGCTCAGCTTCCTGGACATCCTCGCCCGTCAGATCCTGACGCAGCGGCATCGCACCAGGACGCGGCTACCCCTCGTGCTCATGAACAGCTTCAGCACCGAGACCGACACCCAACTGGCCCTGGCGGCCTATCCAGAGCTCAGCGAACAGGCGGCGATTCCCACCAGCTTCCTGCAAGGCCGGGTGCCCAAGGTCAGCGCCTCCGACCTGGCACCGATCGACTGGCCGCAGGATCCGGCCAAAGCCTGGTGCCCGCCGGGGCACGGCGAGATCTACCAGGCCATCAGTCAGTCGGGGCTGTTGCGGCAGATGCTCGACGCTGGATTCGACACGGCCTTCATCAGCAACGTCGACAACCTGGGCGCTACGGTGGACCTGGCCATCCTGTCCGAGTTCCGGCGGCGTTCCTGGTCCTTCCTCATGGAGGTGGCCGACCGCACGCCGGCCGATCGCAAGGGCGGCCATCTGGCCCGCAGTCCCGCCGGCGGTCTCCTGCTGCGCGAGCTGGCGCAATGCCCCGCTGAAGATCTGTCGTCCTTCCAGGACATCGAGCGTCATCCCTACTTCAATACGAACAATCTGTGGATCCACCTGCCGACGCTGGCCGAGCTGCTGGAGACCCAGGGTGGCTTTCTCGACCTGCCGATGATTCGCAATGAGAAGCCGGTGGACCCCGCGCGGCCTGGTAGCCCGCGGGTCTACCAGTTGGAATCCGCTATGGGGGCCGCTATCGCGTTGTTTCCGCGGGCGGCCGCCCTGCGGGTGTCGCGCAGCCGTTTCCTTCCGGTCAAGAAGACTTCGGATCTGCTGGGACTCTGGTCCGACGCCTACGCGCTCGGCCCTGATGGCGCCCTGGTCCTGAAGCCCGAGCGTGGATGCAGGGCGCCGCAGGTGAACCTGGACGATCGCTACTACGCGAGCATGGCCGATCTCGCGCTGCGATTCCCCTATGGAGCGCCCTCGCTCATCCGCTGTGAGTCGTTGACGGTTTCAGGCGATGTTCGCTTTGGACGCGACGTGCAGCTGTCGGGTGCCGTGACGCTGCAGGCCCCCCCCGACGCCGTGCGCCACATACCCGACGGTGCCAACCTGAGAGGACAGCCATGAGCCAGAGTCCTGCCCTGCTCGAATGTGTCCCCAATTTCAGCGAAGGACGTGACGCGGCTGTGATCGACCGGATCGCCAAGGCCATCGATGCCGTGGACGGCGTTCGGCTGCTCGACGTCGATCCAGGAAGCTCGACCCATCGAACGGTCGTCACCTTCGTCGGCGAACCTCAGGCTGTGCTTGAGGGAGCGTTTCGAGGCATGGCGGTTGCCGCGGAGCTCATCGACATGCGACGACACCACGGGGAGCATCCTCGGATGGGGGCCACGGATGTCTGCCCGCTCGTGCCCATCAGTGGGATCAACATGGCCGAGGTGGCCGCCCTGGCGCGCGAACTAGGTGAACGCGTCGGGCGCGAGCTCGGCATTCCCGTCTACCTGTACGGAGCCGCGGCGGCGAAGCCCGAACGCCGCCAATTGGACGCCGTTCGCGCCGGCGAGTACGAGGGCCTGCCGGCCAGAGTCGCTGACCCGGCGTGGCGACCGGACTTCGGGCCGGCGCGCTTCAACGCCCGTAGCGGGGCTACGGCCATCGGCGCCCGCGACTTCCTGGTGGCTTATAACGTCAACCTGAACACGCGCTCCAGCCGCCGGGCTTTCGCCGTGGCCTACGACATCCGAGAGCAAGGTCGCCTGAAGCGCGAGGGCAACCCCCTGACCGGGCCGATAGCGCGTGACGCAGCCGGTGACGAGGTCTGGATTCCTGGCCGGCTCAAGGGCGTCAAGGCGGTCGGTTGGTTCATTCCGGAGTACGGCGTCGCCCAGGTGTCGATGAACATCACGGATCTGGGTTCCACCGCGCTCCATGAAGCCTTCGAGGCTTGTCGGGACGCGGCTCGCGATCGCGGCATGCGGGCAACCGGCAGCGAACTGGTCGGTCTGGTGCCCCTGGCGGCGATGCTGGCGGCCGGGCGTCATTACCTA
>Ga0073904_10002886_pt1 | contig 12975 bp, 10 predicted proteins | sample KloWWTrecipitate_FD_66668 | JGI IMG/M metagenome (GOLD analysis project Ga0073904, IMG submission 66668) | Active sludge microbial communities from Klosterneuburg, Austria, studying microevolution and ecology of nitrifiers - Klosterneuburg... | ecosystem: Engineered > WWTP > Aerobic digester >...
AAACGTTAAATAGTTTGTTGAATATTTAAATTTTTGAATTCGCACTTAAAAAGGATGTTAAAAGGCATCCTTTTTATTTGACAATGAATATTGTCATAAATAATATAAACCATGATTTTAGACAGAAGAATGCCAAAAATGGAACTAAAAACAATCACATTAGCCACACGCCAGATAGACGTAGAAGTATATGCACCTGCACAGACGTCAGAAAAAATCCCTGCAATCCTATTGCTGCATGAATTGTTTGGCATACTGGATGTGTATCGGGAAGATGCGCAGGACTTGGCAAATCGTGGCTATTTGGTTTATGTACCCAATTTATTTAGTGGCGGTGCGGTGAAATATTGCATTCGTGCCATGGTGACGAAAGCGGGGCGAACCAATGCAGCCGATAGTGATATGAATAAAGAAATCCACGCGTTGCTTGATGCTTTAAAAGCAGACCCAAGATCAAACGGTCGCTTAGGCATGTTAGGGCAGTGTTTAACGGGTGGCTACGTGATTCAAATGGCAAAGCGTGACGATATGCTAGCACCTGTGATCTATCATCATTCATTGGGGTTGGAAGGCGTAGGTGTACCAAAAACTGAAACACTTGATGACATTCGTATTTTACAAGGGCATTGGTCAACAGTTGACCCGTATTGTCCTGCGAAAAAACGCGAGAAATTTATTGAACAATTGGGAGATCGTGTTGAAGCCTATACCTATAATATGCCACATGGTTTCCGTAGTTTAAGTCGCGGTTTGCCTGCGTCAAAATTGGTTTGGCAACGTACCGTCGATTTTTATGATCGTGAATTAAAACAAAATTTGGTATAAATGCTACTCAAATTAATTAAATTTTAGCTAGAAATAAAAAGCGAGAGCATAAAATGTCGAATAAATACGAATATGCAGGTTTTTGGATTCGTGTAGGTGCATCAATTATAGATAACATCATTCTCATGGTTGCATTAATTCCCCTGACTATGATTTTTGGCGGTGGTAAGACCACAGCATCAATGAATGGTTTTTCATCATTCCAATTTATGTCGACAACAGATTGGTTCTGGCAACTTGCAATACTCATTTTTTGTATATTTTGTTGGATAAAATTTGCAGGAACTCCGGGGAAGCGTTTACTTCGTTTAAAAGTATTGGATGAAAAAACAGGTGAAAATATCACGATCGGACAAGGTATTATTCGTTATATTGGATATTTCCCAGCAATTTTAGTTTTCTTTATTGGCTTAATTTGGGTTGCTTTTGATGCCAAGAAACAAGGTTGGCATGACAAAATGGCAAGAACCGTCGTGGTCAGAGAGCTATAAAATTTAAGTTCGATTGATCAAAAAGGTTGTCTATTCAAGGCAACCTTTTTTATTGAATTCTTGAGTAAAGAAGTATTATCAAATAAATGATCTATATGTCTTTTGTGGTATCGCATAGAATAAGTCAAGATTGCGAAGAATGAGAACAAGATGAGTTCAGAAGCACACTCCATTAGTTTAATTGCACCTGTTGTTTTATTGGCAGCGGCAGTGATCGCAGTGCCTATTTTTAAACGTATTGGTTTGGGCTCCGTGTTGGGTTATTTGATTGCAGGTTTGATCATAGGCCCATTTGGTTTCGCTTTTTTCCAAGATTCGGCTTCAATATTACACATCGCAGAATTAGGCATTGTGATGTATTTATTTGTGATTGGTTTGGAAATGCAGCCTTCACATTTATGGAGTTTAAGGCGTGAAATCTTTGGTCTAGGAACGTTGCAAATTATTACCTGCGCCACCGCATTGACAGGTGTTGGCTTGTTATTTGGCTTTCCTTGGCAAGTGGCATTTATCGGTGCCGCAGGTTTTGTACTGACTTCCACCGCGATTGTCATGCAATTATTGGGTGACCGAGGCGATATTGCTCAGCCACAAGGTCAAAAAATCGTTGCCATTTTATTATTTGAAGATTTACTCATCGTCCCATTACTGGCAATCGTTGCATTTATGGCACCGAACCATGTGGTTGAAAGTACTTCCGCACGTTTGGAAAATATCGGCATTGGCTTAATTGCTATCGCAGGATTGATTGCCGCAGGGTATTGGTTGCTCAATCCATTATTTCGATTACTCGCCGCAGCAAAAGCTAGAGAAGTAATGACCGCCGCCGCACTATTGGTCGTTTTAGGCGCAGCATTATTGATGCAAGTCAGCGGACTGTCTATGGCGATGGGCGCTTTCCTTGCGGGCGTACTTTTATCTGAATCTACATTCAGGCACCAAATAGAAGCCGACGTTGAACCGTTCAGAGGCATATTGTTGGGTTTATTCTTCCTCGGCGTTGGTATGTCGCTGGATTTATCCGTGGTTCAGCAGAACTGGCAACTGATTATTAGTGGTGTTTTAGCCATGATGTTTGCTAAAGCTTTGATGATTTATGTGGTTGCTCGATTGACCAAAAGTCCACATACAGAAGCTTTAGATCGTGCATTGCTGATGGCACAAGGTGGCGAGTTTGCATTTGTTCTGTTTGCAGCGGCAGTCAGTGCTCAAGTGATTGATAATACAGTGAAGTCAAACCTGACTGCGATTGTGGTTTTGTCGATGGTCTTGACCCCCATTTTAGGCATTATCTTTAAACGATTTACCCAAACCAAAGATCGGCTTAATTTGGACGATGTGAATATTGCCGAAGGATTAAGTGGCAGTATTTTGATGATCGGCTTTGGTCGTTTTGGTCAGGTTACCAGTCAATTGCTACTGGCGAGAGGCGTTGATGTCACCATTATTGATAATGACATCGACATGATTAAAAACGCAGAAAAGTTCGGCTTTAAAATCTATTATGGCGATGGTGGTCGTTTAGATATTTTACATGCATCTGGTGCTGCGACTGCCGAAGCTATAGTGGTTTGTGTGGATAGCAAAGAAACCACCAATCGTATTGTGGAATTAGTCAGCCATGAATTTCCTCTGGCAAAATTATTGGTACGTTCTTATGACCGCGAGCACTCACTTTATCTTGTGAAACATCAAGTCGATTATATGATTCGAGAAACTTTTGAATCTGCAATCAAATTTGGTGAAGTCATTTTAGAACAATTGGGTGTGGATGAAGATGAAGTGCGCATGATCTCAAATGAAATAAGAGATCGTGATAATGAGCGATTTGAGACGGAAATAGCCGCCGATGATGTCTATGCAGGCGTGGGTTTGCAATATTCGCATTCGCATCCAAGACCAACAGCGCCATTGATTCAACCGAAACAAATTGGTCGAATTTTAAATGATGAAGATGCACAAAAGGATGTAGAGGAAAAATAGTTCTCAACTACATTAAAAGTCTAAAAAAAAACCGATTTTTACTTAAACGTAGAAATCGGTTTTTAAAATTACGTTGTAAGACCTAAGCTTTAATTTCAGCATCCACACCAAAAGATTGACGTAACAACAAACTAAGTTGATTGCGTGCTTTGATAAACCCATCAATACCACTTTGAAGTAATTGAGATGCCATCAAGTCTTGCTCAAGTTCAGCTCTAAAACTTTCATCAGTTTGGGCAGCACGTTCAATTTTCGCCGTATGTAACGCTGAACTTAGACTGAGTTGAGTTTCGACCATGTGTTGATCTTGTTCCAATTGTGCCAAAAGATTAGGTGCAATGGTTAGTAGGTCACAACCTGCCAAACCTAATACTTGCGCTGTGCTACGGAAACTTGCGCCCATGACCTGAGTTGAAATGTCATGCTGTTTGTAATAGTTATAAATTTTCTTGACTGAAAGTACACCAGGATCTTTTTCAATTGGATATTGATCCACGCCTTCTGCTTTTTTATACCAATCTAAAATTCGTCCTACAAACGGAGAGATCAGCGTGACGTTTGCATCTGCACAGGCTTGAGCTTGATGTAAGCCAAACAATAAAGTGAGATTACAAGGAACACCATCAGCTTCTAAAATTTTGGCTGCTTGAATGCCTGCCCAAGTCGAAGCAATTTTGATTAAAATACGTGACTGTTCAATGCCGTAGCCTTGATAGAGTTTAGATAGTTCACGTGCTTTGGCTATAGTCGCTTCGGTATCATAAGAAAGGGAAGCATCGACCTCTGTTGAAACACGTCCATCAATTAACTTTAAAATTTCAACGCCAAATTTGACCGTTAAAATATCAATGGTGCGTTCAATCAATTCATCTGATTGATAGCCTTCTTGTTTTGCTTGTAGATAAGCATCTTCTATCAGTTCTTTACTTTCAGGCTGTTCAGCAGCAGCCGTAATGAGCGATGGATTTGTTGTTGCATCGAGTGGTCGGAATTTACGAATGGCCTCAAGGTCACTACTATCGGCAACAACGGTGGTTAAGTTTTTTAGTTGGTCTAATGCTGTTTGATTCATTGCTATAGATTTCTTAAAGAGACAATATTTATCGAGTTATATTTATAACACACTCTGCATGAAAGCAAAGCATGGCTTGATCATTAGGAATTATTTATCCGTTATTTTTGCTATGATATTGTAGAAGTTGGTATGTTTCTAAATGCGAAATTCGGATAGGCATAATTGATGAAAAAACATTCTTTTGGGCTGACTTGAAGAATTATTTTTGATGATTGCAAAATAGCTTAAGAAATCTATAGTCTATTTAAAAAAGATTGAGAAGATGATCTGACCCCAATAATTTAGATTACTAAAGAAATTTAAAAGAAAGAGTGTAAGTATGCTTAACTTAAATGAAGTAAAAAATAATCTTTCACATTTTGATCAGGTAGAGATTTTTAACATTGAATATGATGGATTAAATGCTTGTTATAACTTAACTTTAGTATTTTCCAAAGATTTATTTGATCTTGGTTCAGAACGACTCAGCATCACTTTTTTCTGCTTATCAAGTCTAACCTTACACGACAGTTTTCAAAGTAATTTCCAACAATTTATGTCATTGACAATAGAAAAAGATAATAATAAATGGGAAAATGTAGGTTATGAAGTTCGACAGATTGAGGATGATAATCTTATATTTAAATGTAAGTCTTTTTCTGCATATTTGATATAAGGAAAAAATTTCAAAGGCTGTACTTTTTTAATTGAGAAAATATATATATCAAAAAACTCCATGCTAAACTAAGGCACTTTTCTTTCAAATTGCATAATTTCCTCTATGTTTCAACAAGAAATTTCTCAATTAAACTTACAACAATTTAAAGCAGGCGAAAAACGCTGGATTGGTTCATTGCTTGGATCATCCGCTGCTTTATTATTCAAAGAAATTGCAACGCAAAGTTCAAATCTTTACGTGATCGTGGCGAAAAATAATCAACATGTTGCGCAGCTCGAAAGTGAACTCGAATTTTACGGTATCAAACCAACAATTTTCCCCGACTGGGAAATTTTGCCGTATGACCGCTTATCTCCACATCAAGATATTGTTTCTGAGCGTTTGGCAATATTATCCAATATGCCACAAAAGGGCATTCTCCTTGTTTCTGCCAGCACCTTAGCGCAGCGTGTTGCACCATATTCATGGGTGGTGGGTGAACATTTTGATATTAAAGTGGGACAAAAACTCAATTTAGAAACACAGAAAAAGCAGTTGGTTCAGGCGGGTTATCGTTTGGTCGATACGGTGTACGATCACGGTGAATTTGCAGTTCGTGGCAGCATCATGGATATTTATGCCTCGGGGCAAGATCAACCGATTCGAATTGATTTGTTTGATGATGAAATTGAAAGCTTAAAATTCTTCGATCCTGAAACGCAACGAACTACTGAATCACTGAAAAATTTTACCGTTTTACCTGCCAAAGAATTTCCACTCAAAGAAGGGCGTTCTACTTTTAGAGATCGTTATGCTGAAAGTTTTCCAACGGCAAACCCCAAGAAAAATCCAATTTATCAAGATGTACTTGAAGGTATTTCAACAGCAGGCTTAGAGTTTTATCTACCATTATTCTTTGAAAAAAAGGTGATGGAAGCACAAAGTATGCTCATGACATACTTACCAAAGCATTGCGTTGTCATTACAAATGATGAAATTGAAGATGATTTAATCAACTTTTGGAAAGAAGTGGTTCGTCGTTATGAAGATCGCCGTCATAACATCGATCAACCAATTTTGCCACCTGAAGAACTTTTTTTAACGCCAAATCACGTATTACAAGCAATTAATCAATTCCCAAGAATCTTGGCATCTTCGGAAGTTTTTGAAAGCAAATCAGGTGTATTGAACCTAGCCGCTGAACAGCCTTCAAAACTCGCAGTTGACCCAAAAAAAGAACAGCCATTTGCAGCGGTCAAACAGTATATTGATCAAGCCAAACATCCTGTTTTATTGGTCGCTGAAAGTGCAGGTCGCCGTGAAACTTTGAAAGATGCTTTGCGCTCAGTTTTGGGTGAAATCCAAAACGTCGACAGTTTCGCTCAATTTCAAAAAGATCAACTAAAAGTTGCGATTACCAGTGCCCCCTTAGATCGCGGTTTATTGCTGAGCAATCAGCTTTCAGTCATTTCTGAAAACCAACTGTATGAACATCGTGTGGTGCAACGCCGTCGCAAACGTCAGCAAGAAGTGTCTGAAGAATTCTTAATTCGCAGCCTAACCGAGCTGAATTTAGGTGCGCCTGTGGTGCATATTGATTACGGGGTTGGGCGTTATGCAGGACTGATTACCTTAGAAATTGATGATCAAGATCATGAATTTTTACAGCTCGATTATGCGGATAGTGCGAAAGTCTATGTTCCTGTAACAAATCTGCATTTAATTAGTCGTTATAGTGGCGGCGATCCTGATCTTGCGCCTTTGCATAAATTAGGCACAGATACATGGTCAAAGGCGAAGCGTAAAGCTTTGGAACAAATCCATGATGTTGCGGCGGAGTTATTACACATTCAAGCCCGCCGTCAATCTAAACCCGGTTTTGCTTTTGAACTCGATCATACAGGTTATATGCAATTCTCGAGTGGTTTCGCTTATGAGGAAACGCTAGATCAAGCCAATGCCATTGATGCGACTTTGCACGATATGCAACTGGCAAAACCGATGGATCGTCTGGTCTGTGGCGATGTTGGTTTTGGTAAAACCGAAGTGGCGATGCGTGCCGCATTTGTCGCTGTGCAAAATAATAAACAAGTGGCGGTGCTTGTTCCAACAACATTATTGGCACAGCAACATCATGAATCATTTAAAGATCGTTTTGCCGATACCGCGGTGCGGATTGAAGTACTTTCTCGTTTTGGGAGTAATAAAACCCATCTGAAAATCATTGAAGATCTAGCCGAAGGCAAAGTCGATATTGTGATTGGTACGCATAAAATTCTACAAGAAAATATCCAATTCAAAAACCTTGGCTTAATGATTGTTGATGAAGAACATCGTTTTGGTGTGCGGGATAAAGAACGGATTAAAGCCTTACGTGCCGATGTCGATATGTTGACTTTGACTGCAACGCCTATTCCACGAACCTTGAATATGGCATTTTCAGGGATGCGTGATTTGTCGATTATCGCAACACCACCAGCACGTCGTTTGGCAGTCAAAACTTTTGTCCAAGAACACACCAATGATTCGATCAAAGAAGCGATTTTGCGTGAGTTACTCCGTGGTGGTCAGGTTTATTTATTGCACAATGAAGTGGATACGATCGAACGTGCCGCTGAATCTATTCGTAACTTAGTCCCAGAAGCACGAGTTGCAGTGGCACATGGACAAATGCGCGAACGTGAACTTGAACAAGTCATGCAGCAGTTCTATCACAAAGAATATAATGTTCTAGTTTGTTCAACCATTATTGAAACAGGGATTGATGTGCCGAATGCCAATACTATTATTATTGAGCGTGCCGATAAATTAGGATTGGCACAATTACATCAATTGCGTGGGCGTGTCGGGCGTTCCCATCATCAAGCCTATGCCTATTTGTTAGTTCCATCCTTAAAACACTTAAAAGGTGATGCGGAAAAACGTTTAGATGCGATTCAACGTGCTTCCACTTTGGGGGCAGGTTTTATGTTGGCGACTGAAGATTTGGAAATTCGTGGTGCAGGGGAATTATTAGGTGAACAGCAAAGCGGTTCAATGCAGGCGATTGGTTATAGTCTGTACATGGAAATGCTAGAGAAGGCAACCAAAGCCATTCAAAAAGGTAAAACTCCGAATTTCGATGCACCATTGTCATTAACCGCTGAAATTAATTTGCACATGCCAGCTTTGATTCCAGATGACTATTTGGGCGATGTTCATCAACGTTTATTGTTCTATAAACGCATTAGTAATACTGATACGCAAGAAAAGCTCGATCATATTCGGATGGAGCTCATTGATCGCTTTGGTATTCCGCCACAAGCTGTGAAGCAGTTGTTTAGTGTGCATCAGATTCGACTGCGCGCTGAACAACTCGGCATCACCAAAATTGATGTCAATACCAATGGTGGTTATGTCGAATTTTCACCTGATACACCTGTGCAAGCGATGAGTATCATTCAGTTGATGCAAAAGAATCCGACACATTATCGTATGGAAGGTGGGCAACGACTGAAACTCACGGTACAACTTGCAGAAACCGAAAAACGGATTCAATTTGTCGTTGATTTGTTGAATAAGCTTTTAACGGAGCTTTCTGCATAGACCGGAAATGATCTTAGACTTGTGTGATGAGGTAAATCATCACATTCTCGCAGTTTGATTGAAACAGAAGCAATAAATGAGGAAAATCATTGTTATTTGTAATCAATCAGACCACGAAGAATACTCACATCAAAACTGATGTGATAGTATTGGGCATTATTCTTCTGCATCATTTATAAAGATATGTTTAGTTTGCATCCACAACTGGCTCAAGATACTTTTTTTGTAGGCGATTTTCCGCTTTCAACATGTCGTTTAATGAATGATATGCAATTCCCTTGGTTGATTCTTATTCCACGTGTGCCAGGCGTGACAGAACTTTATGAACTCAGCCAAGCAGACCAAGAACAATTTTTACGTGAATCAAGTTGGTTATCTAGCCAACTCGCACGTGTATTTCGCGCAGATAAAATGAATGTTGCGGCTTTAGGAAATGTTGTTCCACAGTTGCATTTTCATCATGTTGTTCGTTATCAAAACGATGTTGCTTGGCCAAAACCAATCTGGGGTAATCCAGCGGTTCCTTATAGCAATGAAGTATTGGCACACATGCGTCAAACTTTAATGCTTGCATTACGTGGTCAAGGAGATATGCCATTTGACTGGCGTATGGACTAATCGGCAAAGGAAAAAACAGAACTAAATAACCCAAGGAGGGATCGGGTGCCATTAAATAGGTTAATTGATAAAGAACCTAGGCAATTCGCTAATTTCCATCGTTTGATGGGATATTCGATTCTGTCCTTAATTTTAGTTATTTATTCGTATACGACCTTCAATGCGAAGTACCAACTTTACATCCTGCCTTTACTATTTCTGTATTTTTTATTCAGTTTTAAATTAGAAAAGTGGTTGCACTATAAGTTTGATCGTAAAACAGAAAAGAATATTCTGTTTACAAATGAAATCATCATTGTCGCCATTTCGCTTGCTGCCTTGCATTTAAACTTAGTACCGACCATGACTATTCTGTTCGCGGTTGTCTATGTCGGTATGAACAATAAAACCTCTTTGCCTATTTCCTGTTTAATTGGGCTGATTGGTGTATTGGTATTTTATTTTTGCACCTTTTTTATATTTGGCGCAGAAGAGTATTTTGAGCAGACAAATCCAGAGTTAACCATTTTAAGTTTACTCGGATTAATGATGTTTATTGTCATTGGACATTATTACCAACATCGTCGTTTGACAACTTTAGGGCTACAACGTCAGCACTATCAAAACCAAATGACTCGTTATATTACCTTTGCGAATCAACTCAGTCGTTATGCGCCATTGCAACTTTGGCAGTCGATTATGCGCGGCGAGTCAGAGGCAAAAATTGAATACAAACGAAAAAAACTGACCATCTTTTTCTCAGACATTAAGGGTTTTACCGAACTTTCTGAAACACTTATTCCAGATGATTTAGCATTTTTACTCAATGATTATTTGAGCCATATGACCGATATTGCCAAGCAATATGAGGCAACGGTTGATAAGTTTATGGGTGACGCTGTTCTGATCTTCTTTGGCGATCCGAACTCCCAAGGCGTAGAACAAGATGCTAAATCTTGTGTGGAAATGGCAATTGCCATGCGTCAGCAAATGAAGTTGTTGCGCGAACGCTGGAAAAAGATGGGTTATCCTGCTTTACATATTCGTATGGGAATTAGCACAGGCTATTGTCACGTAGGGAATTATGGTGCTTCACATCGTATGGCGTATACAATTGTCGGTCGCGATGCAAATTTAGCAGCGCGTTTACAGTCAGCGGCAGAGGTCGATGAAATTTTAATTTCAGATGAAACGCATCAATTAATTAAAAACGAATTTTTATGTGTGCCTAAAGTGCCTATTTATTTAAAAGGTATTCAAGGACCAGTTAAAACTTGGCAGGTTGTAGAAAAATTCACGGCTAAAAAATCGGAAACTCAGAAATGGTTTGATTTTGAATACAAGGGATTTCATTTGGTCTTGAATTTGGAAGAAGTCCAAAATTACGAATATCCAGAGTTGCTTGAAATTTTAGAAAACATCACCAAGCGAATTAAAACACAACAAAAAATGACCAATGCACATGGTATTCCAAAATTGACTTTGGATGATGAAGTTAAGTAGTTTGTGAAAGCTTAGTTATGTGTTAAAGCAAGGTTATAGAAATGACTGCATCAGCGTCTCAAGCTAAGAAATTCTTTGAAGATATTATACTTAACCGAAAAGTCTGGACTATCAAAGACGATGCTGGTATTCCTGCGTTGGACGGTGACGGTGGTGTTAGGTCTATGCCTTTCTGGTCGTCGCTTCGTCGGGTTGAAAAAATTATCAAAAACGTCGAGGCATACAAGGGTTTTGAACCCATTGAGCTGGAGCTTGATGTTTTTAAAGCAAGATGGCTGGTAGGGTTAAAGCGCGATGGTTTAAACGTAGGTATAAACTGGTCAGGTGATCGAGCCACAGGCTATGATATGGTGCCAGATAGCGTTTTAAAAAACATTGAGTACTATGAGGCAAAAAACAGATAACACAAAAAGCTGCAAAACGTCGTTTTGCTCCGTGGCTCATTTGCGCTGCCGCTACGCTATAGCACGAATGCACCTCTCCAAAAAATGCCACTGAGCTTGGTCATATATTGCATAAATCAGAAAAAAACTCCTCATTTAGAGGAGTTTTTTATTCATTACAGATAAAATTTTAGTGATTTTCCGAAGCGTGGTTAATCGTATATTTCGGAATTTCAACTTCTAAATCTTCATTTACAATTTCAACTTGGCAAGACAGGCGAGAGTCAGGTTCTAAGCCCCATGCACGGTCAAGTAAATCTGCCTCTACATCATTCATTTCTTCAAGGCTGTCAAAACCTCTACGCACCACAACATGACAAGTTGTACACGCCGCTGACATGTCACATGCATGTTCTATTTTAATGCCTTGCTTTAGCAAGCTTTGACATAAATTAGCATTTGCTTCAACTACGAATTCAGCCCCTTCAGGACAAATTTGAGCGTGGGGAAGAACTTTAATACGTGGCATATTAATCACCTATACCTTTAATTTGAGTTAGACCAATCTTCAAGTTTGGTACCTGTTAGGGCATGGTCAATATGTCGGTTCATACGCAGTGCAGCAAATGCATCGCTGTGAAGTTTCAGTTGTTCAACGGCTTGTTCTATGGCATCAAGATCATTGGTTTCTAAGCGAATTTTTAACGCTTCAGCAGCAAGAATTAAGTCATGAGATTGTTGCTGAGTGAGTAAATCTGTATCAGCTTTCAAGGCTTGCTCTAAAGCTTCTAACTCACGTTGCGCTTCAACTTTAGTTTCTTGCAAATGACGAAGTTGCTTATCTTCTTCTGCATGTTGGAAACCTTCGACCAATAAGCGTTCAGTGTCTGCAGCAGATAAACCATAAGATGGTTTGATATCAATTTGAGCTTGTACACCAGATGTAGTTTCTTTGGCAGAGACAGCCAGTAAACCATCGGCATCGACTTGAAATGTCACTTCGATACGCGCTCGACCAGCTGTCATTGGTGGAATATCGTATAACACAAAACGACCCAAAGAACGGCAATGTTCAACCAAATCACGTTCGCCTTGAACCACATGAATCATCATGGCAGTTTGACCATCTTGATAGGTGGTAAATTCCTGACGACGCGCTACAGGAATAGCTGTATTACGTGGAATTAAACGCTCCACTAAACCGCCCATCGTTTCTAAACCAAGTGCAAGTGGGGTAACATCAAGCAGTAAAGAGCCATCCTGACTATTGCCAATTAATTGGTTGGCGGTAATTGCGGCGCCAATGGCAACCACTTCGTCAGGGTTAATGGTACAGAGTGGCTCGTGTTCAAATAATTCACGGACTGCTTTTTGTACCGCATAAGATCTTGTTGAACCACCCACCAATACCACTTGCGCAATTTCATCTAATTCTAGTTTGGCATCACGTAATACACGCTTGCAAACACTCATCGTTTTATCCAGCGCGACTTGGATTATTGATTCAAAAGTCGGACGATCTAAACTCAGATGATGATCTAATAATTTTAACTCTGCAGATTCATGATCAGATAAGTATTCTTTGGCTTGACGGGCTGCAATAATATAAACGGCATATTCTTCATCGCTTAAGCTGTCGATGTTGAGTTGTTTTTTCGCCCATTTAACGATTAAACGATCAAGGTCATCACCGCCTAAAGCTGTGTGTCCACCTGTGGCAAGCACCTCAAATACACCTTCGGTGAAGCGTAAAATTGACACATCAAATGTACCGCCACCTAAATCATAGATGACATAATTCTGATTAGTACTTAAATTGGTTTCTTGATCTAAACCATAAGCAACCGCAGCCGCTGTAGGTTCATTCAATAAACGTAGGACATTTAAGCCAGCAAG
>Ga0073904_10002887_pt1 | contig 12969 bp, 10 predicted proteins | sample KloWWTrecipitate_FD_66668 | JGI IMG/M metagenome (GOLD analysis project Ga0073904, IMG submission 66668) | Active sludge microbial communities from Klosterneuburg, Austria, studying microevolution and ecology of nitrifiers - Klosterneuburg... | ecosystem: Engineered > WWTP > Aerobic digester >...
CGCGATCTCGGCGATGGTGGTGCGCCCCTCGGGGTGCGCGGCCACGTACATGAGGACGCGCAGGCTGTAGTCGGTGAAGGTGGTGAGGCGCATGGCGCTCCGGCTTTCTCGAAGGGGGCGGGCGCGCCGGGGATCCGGCGCGCCCGCATAACCCGCATCCTACATCCAGCTTAGGTTGGCTGCATGCCGCCCGCGGCCTGCGCCTCGCGCGCCTCGCGGCCGGGCCGGCGCAGCAGGGCGACCGCGTAGAGGCCCAGGAAGACGCCGCCGATCGCGAACACGATGTCGCCCGGCACGCGCAGCCACACGAGCGTCTCCATGAGCGGCGAGTGGATCACCTCGGCCGAGCGCGCGTACCACAGGCCGTGGGTGAGGCTCGCCCAGGCCTGGTAGATGCCCGCCGGAACCAGGGACATGAAGACCATCATCGCGAGCCCCGCGTTCAGGCCCCAGAAGGCGGGCGCGAGGAAGCGGTCGGCCGCGGGCGTGGGGCCGAAGAGCCCGCGCAGGCAGAAGAGCATGAGCCCGATGCCGAGCATCCCGTAGACGCCGAAGAGCGCGGCGTGGCCGTGGGCCGGCGTGAGGTTGAGCCCCTGGACGAAGTAGAGCGAGGCGGGCGGGTTGATCGCGAAGCCGAGGAGGCCTGCGCCCACGAGGTTCCAGAAGCCCACCGCCACGAAGCACAGGATCGGCCAGCGGTAGGCGGAAACCCAGGGCGCGGCCTTCGAGCGCTGGTAGGTCTTCCAGCCCTCCAGCCCGATCAGCGCGAGCGGGACCACTTCCAGCGCCGAGAACACGGCGCCCACGGCGATGACCGAGGTCGGCGTGCCGGTCCAGTAGAGGTGGTGGAGCGTCCCGAGGATGCCCCCGAAGAGGAACACGATGGTCTCCAGCACGATCGCCTTGTTGGCGGTGGAGGCGCGGATGAGCCCCAGGCGCGTGAAGATGAGCGCCACCACGGCGGTCGCGAACACCTCGAAGAAGCCCTCGACCCAGAGGTGCACCAGCCACCAGCGCCAGTACTCGACCATCGCGTAGTGCGTCCTCTGGCCCCAGGTGAGGGACGCCGAGTAGAAGAGCCCGATGCATCCCGCGGAGAGAAAGACCATCGCGATGAGGCCGCGCGTCTCCGACGGGCGCTTGAGCGCCGGCCACAGGGCACGGCCCATCAGGTAGAGCCAGAAGAGGAGCCCCACGAAGAGCAGGATCTGCCACACGCGGCCCATGCTGGTGAATTCCAGGCCCTGGTTGCCCACCCAGAAGGTGAACTCGAAGCCCTGGCGCTGCAGCGTTCCCAGCCAGCTCGTCGCGGTGGAGCCCACGACGATGAGGAGCAGCGCGTAGAAGAGCGCGTTCACGCCGAGCGACTGCAGCTTCGGCTCGTGGCCGGAGAGGAGCGGGGCGATGTAGAGGCCCGTCGCGAGCCAGGCGGTGGCGATCCAGAAGATGCCGAACTGGGTGTGGATCGTGCGGCTCACGGTGTAGGGCAGGATCTCGCCGAGGGGCAGGCCGAAGAAGGCCTGGCCCTCGACCGCGTAGTGCGCGGTGATCGCGCCCATGCCGATCTGCACGAGGATCAGCCCGATCACCACGAAGAAGTACTTGCGCACGGCCTTCATCGAGGGCGTGGCGGAGAGCGCGAGGAGCGGGTCCTTCGGCGGCGCCTCGGGGTCCGCGGGCTCGTGGTTGCGCGAATGCAGCCAGAGCATGCCGGCGATGCCGGCGATGAGGAGCACGATGCTCACGATCGACCAGATGGCGGCCGAGCCCGGCAGCGTGTTGCCGACGATGGGCTCGTGCGGCCAGTTGCTCGTGTAGGAGAGCCCGTCCTCGCCCGGGCGGTCGGTCGCGGCGGACCAGGCCGACCAGAAGAAGAAGCCGGCGAGCGCGTGGCGGTCCTCGGCGCGCGGGAGCGCGTCGGGCATCATCGCGTACTGCTCGCGCAGCTTGTCGAGGGACGCTTCCTTGCCGAAGAGGCCCGTGTAGTGCGCCTGGACCTGGGCGATGGCCGCGGCCCGGTCGGCGCCGACGACGAGCGTGTCGGTGGCGGCGTCGTAGGTGTTGCGACGCATCTCGGCCTTCACCAGCGCGTCCACGGAAGCCTGGTGGTGCGCGGAGATCGTGGCGAATCCGGTGCCGTAGAGGCGATGCGAGAAGATTTCGCGCAGCGCGAGGGCCTCGCGGTGCAGCCAGTCGGCCGACCAGTCCGGCGCCACGTAGCTGCCGTGGCCCCAGACGGTGCCGAGCTGCTGGCCGCCGGCGGCGAGCCAGGCGCGCTGGCCGTCCTGGACCTGTTCCTTCGTGAAGAGCGTGGCGCCGGCCTCGGTCTTCACCGTGGGGATGGGCGGGGCGGCGAGGTAGATCTCGCGCCCCAGCCAGCCCAGGGCGGCGAAGGACAGCACGAAGACGACGGCGAGCCATCGCCAGAGGTTTCGGGTGGGTTGCATGGCGGCCTTTCCTTTCGCCCGCGGGGCGGGCTATTGCTGGATATGAAATGCACCTTCTATAAGGTGCACAGCATATGCAGCTTAAAAGGCCGGGCCTTGATATGCGTCAAGTTTCCGCAAGGACGGGCCCCGCCGCCCGCTCAGGCTCGCGGCGCCAGGGCGCGCTTGCCCAGTTCCGCCATGCCCTCGAAGAGCTCGATGGGCAGCGGGAAGACGATGGTCGAGGACTTGTCGCCCGCGATGGCGCCGAGGGTCTGCATGTAGCGAAGCTGCATGGCGCCCGGCTGCCGCGAGAGCATCTCGGCGGCCATCATGAGCTTCTCGGAGGCCTGCAGCTCGCCCTCGGCGTGGATCACCTTGGCGCGCCGCTCGCGCTCGGCCTCGGCCTGGCGCGCGATGGCGCGCACCATGGACTCGTCGAGGTCCACGTGCTTGATCTCGACGTTGGCGACCTTGATGCCCCAGGCGTCGGTCTGGGTATCGAGCACCTGCTGGATGTCGAGATTGAGCCGCTCGCGCTCGGCGAGCATCTCGTCCAGTTCGTGCTTGCCGAGCACCGCGCGAAGCGTGGTCTGCGCGAGCTGGCTGGTGGCGTTCAGGAACTCCTCGACCTGGATGATGGCCTTCTCGGGGTCCACCACGCGCAGGTAGACGACCGCGTTCACCTTCACCGACACGTTGTCGCGCGAGATCACGTCCTGGGTCGGGACGTCGAGCACGACGGTGCGAAGGTCCACCCGCACCATCTGCTGGATCACCGGCACCACGATCACGAGCCCGGGGCCCTTCACCTTCCAGAAGCGCCCGAGCTGGAAGACCACGCCGCGCTCGTATTCCCGCAGCACGCGGAACATCGAGACGAGCAGCGCCAGCACCACCAGGGCCAGGCCGCCGAAACCGAGATCGAATCCCATGGCTACTCTCCTTTTGACTTCGTTTCCTCGGGCACGACCTCGAGCACGAGGCCCCGTCGCGCGCGCACGCGAACCCGCTGCCCGCGCGAGAGCGGTGTCGCCGAGGCGACGCGCCAGGTCTCGCCGTGCAGCCGCGCCCAGCCGTCGCCGGACGTGTCCTCCAGCACCTGCGCGGTCATGCCGATCAGCTCCTGGGCGCCGGTGACGACCGCGCGCGCGCGCGCCTTCCACGCCATGCCGCCCACGGCGCCGATGAGCAGGGCGCTCGCCACCGCGACGGTGACGATGAGCGCGATCGGGATCCCGAAGCCGGGCACCTCGGTGTCGAAGAGGAAGAGCGCGCCCGCCACGAAGGCGACGACCCCGCCCGTGCCGAGGACGCCGAACCCCGGCAGGAACGCCTCCGAGACCATGAACGCGATGCCGAGAAGCATCAGGGCGAGTCCCGCGTAGTTCACCGGCAGGAGGTTCAGCGCGTAGAGCGCGAGCAGCAGGCAGATGCCGCCCAGCACGCCGGGCACGCCCACGCCCGGCGAAGTGAACTCGAAGAAGAGGCCGTAGACGCCGATCATCATGAGGATCAGCGCGATGCCGGGGTCGGTGATGACGGCGAGCAGGCGGGAGCGCCAGTCCGGATCGCGCGCGACGACGGCGGCGTCCGCCGTGGCGAGCGTCCGGGCGACGCCGTGAATCGTGATCGCGCGGCCGTCGAGCCGCGCGAGGAGTTGCGGCAGGTCGTCGGCCACGAGGTCGATCACGTTCTTCGCGAGCGCCTCCTGCGCCGAGAGGCTCGCCGCCTCCCGCACCGCCTTCTCGCCCCACTCGACGTTGCGTCCGCGAAGCTGCGCGAGGCCCCGGATATAGGCGGAGGCATCGCTCACCTGCTTGCGCGTCATCGCCGAGCCGCCCGCGGCGGCGGCGTCCTTCGCTGCCGCGGACTGGCCGGCCTTGCCCGATGCCGTCTCCGATTCCGGCTTGCCCGGTGCGGCATCCGGACCTGCCCTGCCGGGGCGCGGCTGGCCGGCCTCGGCGCCGGGTTCGGCCGCCGCGGGCGCGGGCGCCGGCTCCTTCGCCTCGGGCGAGCCGGGCAGGATGCCGATCTGCACGGGAGTCGCGGCGCCCAGGTTCGTGCCCGGGGCCATCGCGGCGACGTGGCTCGCGTAGAGGATGTAGGTTCCCGCGCTCGCGGCGCGGGCCCCGCCCGGCGAGACATAGCTCGCCACCGGCACGGGCGAGGCGAGCATCGCCTTCACGATCTGGCGCATGGAGGAATCGAGCCCGCCCGGCGTATCCATCTGCAGGACCACCAGCTGCGCGCCCTCGCCCGCCGCGCGGGCGATGTTGCGCTCCACGTAGTCGGCCACGGCCGGTCCGATGGCGCCCTGGATGCGCAGCGTGACCACGGGCGCGGCCACCGGGACGGTGGCCGCGATCGCCAGCCAGGAAACGAGCCCCGCGAACGCCAGTGCCAGCGGGCGCGATGTCGGGCGCTGCGGGAAAGCGGTGCGTTCGATGGGCGCCTCCCTGGAGTTCACGGCGCCGCGCGGCAACCGTTCCCGTGCGCGACGTCACCTCCCGGTTCGACAGGCCGCCCGGAAGATCGGTTCACCCCTTTTCGTGGGACCAAAGGCGAAGGCCCGCCTGGCGGGCGGGCCTCGGGAAGGGCGGCGCAGGGGAATTACTTGTACTTGATCGTGCAGCCGTAGGGCGCGTTGGAGGCGTTGGAGACCGGCTTGCCGGCCTTCATCTCCTCGAGGGCGGCGACCACGTAGTTCTTCGCCGTCTTCACGTCGGCCACGTCGGCGGAGCGCTTGTCGTCGATGGCGCCGTTGTAGGCCACCTTGCCGCTGGGATCGATGATGTACATGTGCGGCGTGACCTTGGCGCCGTAGGCACGGCCCACCGTGCCCGGTTCGTCCATCACGAACTTCGTGGGGGCGGCGCCGAAATCGGCGAGGGCCTTCGTGAGCTTCGCGGGATCCTCGTAGTCCTGGTGGCCGGCGTTGGTGGAATTCACCGCGAGCCACACGACCTCGCCGCCGTACTTCTTCTGCAGCGCCTGCATGTTGCCGCTGCGGTAGTGCTTCTGGACGAAGGGGCAGCCGAAGTTGTGCCATTCGAGGACGACCGTCTTGCCCTTGAAGTCGGCGAGGCTCACGGGCTTGCCCGAGAGATCGGTCGCGGTGAAGGCGGGCGCGGGCTGGCCCACCACGGCGGCGGCGAAGGCGCTCGCGGCGAAAAGGGAAGCGACGCAGGCGGCGAGCAGGGCAGTGGTCTTCATGGGCGTTTCCTCGGGTTCAGTGCGGATTTCGGTTGTCGGCGGCTGCGGTCCTGGTGACGGGCAGCCTGGCGAGTTCGTCGACGACGATCGAGACGGTGAGCACTTCGGGAAGCAGTCGCGGACGCGCCTCGCCGGGCACGTAGAGCGCATAGACGGGCAGCGCGTTGCGGCCGAGTTCGGCGAGCGCTGCCGTGATGCGCGGGTCGTAGTTGGTCCAGTCGGCCTTGAGCGCCACGACGCCGCGATCGGCGAGGGACGCCACGACCTCCTCGCGGTTCAGCGCGACCAGCTTGTTCACCTGGCAGGTGACGCACCACGCGGCCGTGAAGTCGACGAGGACGGGCGTTCCCGCGGCGCGAAGCCGCGAGAGCGTCTCCGGCGACCACGGCTGCCAGTCGATTGCGCCCGGCTTCGAGATCTCCGCGCGGGCCTCGCGCGGCGATGCGTTCGCGCCCGGCCAGGCGAGCCACAGCCCGGCGGCGGCGAAGGCCGCGGCGAAGGCGAAGCGGGCGAGGCTCTCCGAATGCGCCCAGCGCCCGTAGACCCAGGCGCCGATGCCGAGCACCAGCAGGCCGCCCAGCAGCGCCACCACGGCGTCGTTGCCGGCCTGCGCGCCCAGCACCCACGCGAGCCAGATCACGGTCGCGAAGAGCGGAAAGGCCATCACCTGCTTGAAGGTCTCCATCCACGGGCCCGGCTTCGGAAGCCGCTTCAGCGCCTTCGGGAAAAAGGAGAGCGCAAGCACGGGTGCCGCCATGCCGGCGCCCAGCATCGCGAACACGGCGAGGGAAATGGCGGCCGGCTGCGCGAGCGTGAAGCCGACCGCCGCGCCCATGAACGGGGCCGTGCACGGCGTGGCGACGACCGTGGCGAGCACGCCCGCGAGGAAGGCATCGGCGTAGCGGCCCTTCGCGGAGAGCTCCGAGGTCATCGATTGCGCGAAGAGGCCCAGCTCGAAGACGCCGAAGAGATTCAGGGCCATGAGGAAGAAGAGCGCGGCGAGCAGCGTCACGAACGCGGGCGACTGCAGCTGGAAGCCCCAGCCCAGCTCCGTGCCGCCGGCGCGAAGGGCGAGCAGCAGGCCCGCGAGCACCAGGAAGGAGACCAGGACGCCCGCCGAGAAGACGGCACCCTGCATCCAGAGGGCGCGCGCGTTGCCGTGGGCGTGGCGCACGAAGCCCATCACCTTGATGCCGAGCACCGGGAAGACGCAGGGCATGAGGTTCAGCAGCAGTCCGCCGGCGAGCGCGAAGACGAGCGCGAGTACCAGGCTGCTCCCGGCCTCGCCGGCCGGCGCGCCGACGGGCGCCGCGGCCGCCGGCAAGGCGGCGATGACCGGCAGGGCGAGTTCCACCGCCTTGCGGCCCGCGTGCCCCGGCCACGACGATTCGGCCACGAAGACGCCCGCCACCTCCCGGATGCCGGCGGGCACGGGCTCCACCAGCTTCGCCTCGAGCCGGAAGCCGTTGCCGTCGCGCACGAAGGGCTGCGGCGCCGGGTGGTCGATGAAATTCACCTGGGTGGGGAAGAACGCCACCTTCGCCGGCGCCGCGCCGCCGGCAGGCGGCATCACGCGCAGCGTGAGCTTGTTGCCCGACAGCACCGATTCGGCGTTCCATCCGGTGATCGAGACGGGAAGCCGCGCGCGCGCCTTCGCAAATCGCGCGGCATTGCCCGCGGCGGCGCCCGGTTCGCCATCCGACACCGCGAAATCGAGCGCGAGCGTGGCCTTCTCGGGAATGCAGATGTCCTTGCACACGAGCCAGGTGGCGTCGGCCTTGATCGCGGCGGGGCCGGGCTTCGCGTCCGCGGGCGGCGTGAGCTCCACGAGGAGCATCACTTCGTCGGAGTAGCCGTAGTTCATGAGCGGGCCGACCCGCTGCTGCTCGGGGTAGGGCCACTGGATTGGCCCCGCGGTCCAGCCCTCGGGCAGCGTCCAGGCGATCTTCGTGGGCAGGCCCGAGTCGCCCGGGTTCTTCCAGTAGGTGTGCCAGTGCTCGTCCATCCTGAGCCGCAGGCCCACGGTGGCGGGCTTGCCGGGGGCGGCGGCCCCGCGCTCGGCGTGCAGTTCGGCCTCGACCCGCTCGGTGCGCACCGGCGCGCCCTGGGCGGGCGCAAGCGCCGCCGCGCCGGCGAGCAGCAAAAGGGAGGCAAAAAGGCGGGGTGTCCGGGCCATCACGGTAGAATCTCGGGAAATCAACGCATAGAGCGGCTTTCGGAGGGTAAGTTCCTTCGGGGCCGGCCCGCCATGCTCTGGATCAAATCCTTCCACATCGTCTTCCTGGTCGCCTGGTACGCGGGGCTATTCTACTTGCCGCGCCTCTTCGTCTATCACGCCATGGCCGCCGACGAGCCCTCCCGCGAGCGCTTCAAGGTCATGGAGCGAAAGCTCTACCGGGGCATCATGATGCCCTGCATGGTGCTCACCATCGCCCTGGGCACGTGGCTCTGGCTGGGGTGGGGGTTTCGCGGCGGATGGCTGCACGCGAAGCTGGCGCTGGTCGCGCTGCTCCTCGCCCACCATTTCTGGCTCGGCGCGATCGTGGGCCGGTTCGCGCGGGAGGCGAACACCCGCTCGCACGTCTTCTACCGCTGGATCAACGAAATCCCGCTCCTCTACCTGGTGGCGATCGTGATCCTCGTGGTGGTGAAGCCGTTCTGAGCGCGCGATGGCCACCCTGAGCCGCAACCGCAAGGCCGCGTCCGCGCCGGCCGCCGAAGCGCCGCGCGAGGATCCGGATGCCGTGCAGTTCTTCGCGACCTGCCCGCGGGGCCTCGCGGGAGCGCTCGCCGAGGAACTGTCGGGGCTGGGCGCGAAGGACGTATCGGCCGGCGACGCGGGCGTGGCGTTCGGGGGCCCCTTCGAGCTCGCCTACGCCGCGAACCTCGAGTCGCGGCTCGCCACGCGCATCCTCGCGCGCGTCTCGCGGTTCGACTACCGGAACGAGAACGACATCTACCTGGGCGCGAGGCGCGTGCGCTGGCACGAGCACTTCGGCGTCGAGCGCACCTTCAAGGTCGACACCAACGGCGTGAAGGCGCCGGTGAAGAGCCTCGACTTCATCACCCTCAAGGTGAAGGACGCGATCGCGGACGCCTTCCGCGAGGCGCTGGGCAAGCGCCCGGACGTGTCGTCGCGCGCGCCGGACGTGCGCGTGCATGTCTTCCTCGACGCGAAGTGGTGCACGCTCTACCTGGACACCAGCGGCGAGCCGCTCTTCAAGCGCGGCCGCCGCGACAGGACGGGTGAGGCGCCGCTCAAGAAGAACCTCGCCGCGGGCCTGCTGCGGCTGTCGGGCTGGACGCCGCGGATGCCGCTCCTCGATCCCATGTGCGGCGCGGGCACCATCCTCGTCGAGGCCGCGGAAATGGCGCTGGGCCGCGCGCCCGGGCGCGGGCGGTCCTTCGGCTTCGAGAACCTCGCGCGCTTCGACCGGCCGGCGTGGGAGCAGGTGAAGGTTTCCTCGGCGGCGCGCGAGCAGGCGCCGGGCCCGCGCGCGATCCACGGGTCCGATCTCTACGGGCGCACGCTCGACGCGGCGAGGGCGAACCTGCGCGACATGGATCTCGAAGGCGTGGTCTCGCTCAAGCAGGTGAACCTGCTGGAACTCTCCGCGCCCGCGGCGACGGGCCTGCTGGTCACCAATCCGCCCTATGGCGTGCGCCTGGGCGAGAAGGAGGAGCTCGCGAAGTTCTACCCGGAGCTGGGCCACGCCCTCAAGCAGCGCTTCGCCGGCTGGACCGCCTACATCTTCTCCGGCGACCCCGATCTCCCGAAGCTGATCCGCCTTGCCGCCACGAAGCGCACCGTGCTCTACAACGGCGCCATCGAGTGCCGCCTCTACGAGTACCGCATGGTCGCCGGCGGCAATCGCCCCTGAGAGCGGGGGCGCTCATGAGGGCGACGCCATGAAGGGGACGCTTCCCCTTCACGCATTTTCGATGCGCGGGATCCGGCGGTGACGCCCCTTCTCGCCCTCAAGCTGGCGCTCGTGCCGCTGGCCGTGTGGCTCGCGAGCCTCGCGGCGCGGCGCTGGGGCCACGCGGTGTCGGGATACCTGGGCGGCTTTCCCTTGATCGGCGGCCCGATCACGTTCTACCTCGCGATCGACTACGGGCCGGAATTCGCGGCGCGCTCGGCCCTGGTGACTCTCGCGGCGATCGCCGGGCAGGCGGGGCACATGGTCGCTTTTTCCGTGCTGGGCCGGCGGGCCGGGGCGCTCGCGGGACTCGCCGCGGGGTGGACGGCCTACGCGGTGATCGCCTCCGGCGTGGGCGCGCTCGCGCTCGTGCCCGCCACGGCGCTCGCGATCGCGCTCGCCGGGCTCCTCTTCGCGTCCCGGATCCTGCCGAAGCCGCGCGACGCGGCGACCCTTCCCGCGATTCCGCCGGTGGAACTGTGGCTGCGGCTCGCCACGGCGCTGGCGCTCGCGGCGGCGCTCCTGCTCGGTGCGTCGACGCTCGGGCCGACGGTGAGCGGCATCCTGCTCTCGCTGCCCATCACCGGCTCGATCATGCCGCCCTTCACGCTCGCGAACTACGGCGAGGACGCCCTGGCGCGACTGCAGCGCGGCTTCATCACCGGGCTCACGGGATTCGCCGCGTTCTTCTTCGTGGCGAGCGTGGCCCTCGCGTCCCTGGGCGCCGTGGGCGCCTTCTCGCTCGCGACGGCCGCGGCGGTCGCCACCGTCGCCGCAATCACCTGGGGCCGGCGCGCGCGCGCGTGATTCACGTGCATTGCTGATCTGCCTCAACACGCGCGCGCAGGCGAGCGCTAGGCTGGATTTTCGATGAACGCCCCCATCATGCCGCTGCACGGCGTGAGACGGCGCCCGGTACTTCCAAGGCCCATCCGCGCGCTGGTGCGACACTTGCCGCGCGTACCCTCGGCTGCCGTCGTGGCGGCCGTATTGAACCTCCTCGTGCGAAGGCGCCTGCCGGTGAAGGTCTTCGAGCACCTGGGCGATCGGGTCTTCACGGTGGAGGTTCGCGACCTGGACCTCGTGATGGCGTTCCGCTACCTCGATCGGCGCTTCGTGCCGGTGCCCTGCAGCGGGGAGGCGGCGCTGCGATTTCGCGTGAACGCCTCCGATTTCGCCACGCTCGCCGCGCCCGCGGAGGCGCCGGACGGCAATTTCCTGCACGACCTGGTCGTGGTGGGCGACCCCGACATCGCGGTCGAAGTCCACAAGGTGCTGGAGGGCATCGACGTGGTGCGCACGCGGCGGATCCTCCGGCGCGCCGTTCGCCGGGTCGAACGCGAGCTTGCGCGCGGATGACGGGCGGCTTTATGTCGATTTCCTGATCTGTCTCAAGGAAATCGCGGCGGCGCGGACTAGCCTCACGGGTTTGCCCGGTTCGCCCGAAAGCCCAGGACGCCATGGCCCAGGTGGTCGCCTTTCCGGAACGCAAGTCCCGGCCCATGAAGCTCGTGTGCCCGGCCGGCACGCCGCCGGCGCTCAAGCTCGCCGTGGACAACGGCGCCGACGACGTCTACCTCGGTTTCAAGGACGAGACGAACGCGCGCAATTTCGCCGGCCTCAATTTCGACGACAAGGCGATCGGCGACGGCATCGGCTACGCGCACGCGAAGGGCGCGCAGGTGCTGGTCGCGCTGAACACCTTCCCGCAGCCCGCCACCTGGCGCAAATGGCAGTCGGCCGTGGACCGCGCGGCCGGCCTCGGCGTGGACGCGATCATCGTCGCCGACGCGGGGCTGCTCGCCTACGCGGCGAAATCGCACCCGTCCCTGCGCCTGCACCTCTCCGTGCAAGGCTCGGCCACGAGCCACGAGGCGATCAACTTCTACCACGAGCACTTCGGGATCCGGCGGGCGGTCCTGCCGCGCGTCCTGTCGGTGGAACAGGCGGAGAAGGTCGTTTCCCGAACGCCCGTGGAGGTCGAGGTGTTCGGCTTCGGAAGCCTGTCCATCATGGTCGAGGGTCGCTGCGCGCTGTCCTCCTACGCGACGGGCGAATCGCCCAACACCCACGGCGGCTGCTCGCCGGCGAAGGCGATCCGCTGGCAGCAATCGCCGCGCGGGCTGGAATCGCGCCTGGGGGGGGTGCTCATCGACCGCTTCGGCGAGGAGGACCATCCGGGCTATCCGACGCTCTGCCGCGGCCGCTTCGTCGTGAACGGCGACACGTACTACCCTTTCGAGGAGCCCACGAGCCTGAACACCCTGGAGCTCCTGCCGCGGCTGCAGGCGATGGGCGTGGCGGCGATCAAGATCGAGGGGCGCCAGAGGAGCCCCGTGTACGTGGAGACCGTGACCCGCGTCTGGCGCGAGGCGCTCGACGATTGCGCTCGCGAGCCGCAGCGCTTCCGCGTGAAGCCCGCGTGGCAGGAAGCGCTCGCGGGCATCTCCGAAGGCCGCCAGTGCACGCTCGGCGCCTACCACCGGCCCTGGAAATGAGCGCGGCTCCCAGGGACACGATGAAGCTCGCCCTCGGCCCGCTCCTCTACTACTGGCCGCGGGAGGCCGTGCTCGCGTTCTACCGCGACGCCGCGCGCTGGCCCGTGGACACGGTCTACCTGGGCGAGACGGTGTGCTCGCGCCGGCGGGAACTGAAGCTCGCCGACTGGATCGCGATCGGCGCGGAGCTCGCCGCCGCCGGCAAGGAGGTGGTGCTTTCCACGGCGGAACTGATCGAGAGCGACGCCGACCTGCGCGCGATGCACGCGGTCGCCGGCAACGGGAAGTTCCGCGTCGAGGCCAACGACATGGCCGCCGTTCGCGCGCTTGCGGGAAAGGTCCCCTTCGTCGCCGGGCCCTTCCTCAACGTCTACAACGCCGGCACGCTCTGGCTTCTCGCGGAGCTGGGCGCGACCCGTTGGGTCGCCCCCGTGGAGCTTTCGCGGGAAGGCATCGCGGCCGTGGTGGCCGAGGCGCCGGAGGGCATCGAGACGGAGGTCTTCGCCTACGGGCGCCTGCCGCTCGCGGTCTCGGCGCGCTGCTTCACGGCCCGCTACCACAACCTCACCAAGGACCACTGCGAGTTTCGCTGCATCGACAATCCCGACGGTCTCGCGGTCGACACCCAGGACGGCCAGCACTTCCTCGCGCTGAACGGCGTGCAGACCCAGTCGGCGGCCGTGCACAGCCTCGCGCCGCTGCTGGGCGAAGCGCGCGCGGCGGGCGCGGACCTCCTTCGCCTCTCGCCGCAGTCGCGCAACATGGCGGAGGTCGTCGCCGTCTTCCGCGATGCCGTCTCCGGGGACCTCGCGCCGCGGGACGCCGCCGCGCGGCTCGTCCCCCTCATGCCCGCCGCCCCCTGCGACGGCTACTGGCACGGCAAGCCCGGCATCCTGCAGTCGGCGCCGG
>Ga0073904_10002893_pt1 | contig 12964 bp, 8 predicted proteins | sample KloWWTrecipitate_FD_66668 | JGI IMG/M metagenome (GOLD analysis project Ga0073904, IMG submission 66668) | Active sludge microbial communities from Klosterneuburg, Austria, studying microevolution and ecology of nitrifiers - Klosterneuburg... | ecosystem: Engineered > WWTP > Aerobic digester >...
GCGCCCTCACCGGCACAGCGATCGGGCTCGGCGCGAGCTCCGGCGACTTTCCGCGCGCCGCGGACCCCGCCGCGATCCTCGGGCTCCTGCTCTACAACGGCGGCATCGCGGGTACCGGCGCCCTGTCGCTGCTCTGGCAGCCCACGTACGCCGCGATGAAGGGCATGTGGGCCGGCTACGCGATCGGCGCCCTCGCCGGCTGCCTGGTCTACCCGTTCTACATCGGCAGCGACGCCGACCCTCGCCACGGCCTCATCGCCAACGCGCTCGGCGGCCTTGGCGGCCTGGCGGTCGGCGCGGCGCTGACCTTCAACTCGCGCGACCCCGGACAGGCCACGTGGAAGCCCCCGTTCCACGTCGGCGTCGCGCCGGGCCAGGGCGGCGGCGCGACTCTGAGCGCGTTCGGCGAGTGGTGAGACACGGGGGCGGGTCGTGCCGTCGCCGGCGGCGTCGCTGGTCTTGGAGGCCTTCCCCGTGAGGCCGGAGGCGCGGGTCCCGGAGGGCGCGCCACGCGCCGTCTGCGCGCGCTGCGACCGCCCGAGCCGCGTGTGCCTTTGCCGGCACCTCACGCCGCTCGCCACTCGGACCCGCGTGCTCCTCCTCCAGCACCCCCGCGAGCGCCGCAAGGCGATAGGCACCGCCAAGCTCGCCCACATGTGTCTGCCGAACAGCGAGCTGCGCGTCGGCGTGAGCTTCGAGGACGATCCCGTCGTGCGCGCGCGCATCGAGGACCCTGAGCGTCCCGCCCTGCTGCTCTACCCTGGCCCCAACGCGGGCTCGCTGGAGGCCCTGCGTGGCGAGGCCGCGCGGACGCTCGTCGTGCTCGACGGCACGTGGCCGCAGTCGAAGATCCTGCTGCGCGAGAACCCGTCGCTCGCGCGCCTGCCGCGGTACGCCTTCACGCCGGCGGCGCCCAGCGAGTACCGCATTCGCCGGGAGCCCGCGCGAGACTTCGTCTCGACGCTCGAGTCGCTCGCCCTCGCCCTCTCGCTCCTCGAGGGCGAGCCGGGCACCGAAGACCGCTTCCGCGCGCTGTACGAGCCTTTTCGCGCCATGGTCGACGTGCAGCTCGAGCACCAAGCCGCGCGCCCCTCGCCGCGGCGGAAGCGCCCCCGCTTCAAGAGCCGCGCGGCGAGGCTCTTCCCCGAGCTCGAAGCGGCCCGCGCGGAGGGCGATCTCGTGTGCATCGCCGCGGAGGCGAACGCCTGGCCCTATGCCTCCCGCACGAGCGCAGACGCGCCCCATTATCCCGACGAGCTCGTCCACCTCGTCGCCGTGCGCCTCTCGACGGGCGAGCGGCTCGAGCGCGTGGTTCGCCCGACGAATCCGCTCGCCCCCACCACCGAGGCGCACACCTCCCTCTCGCGGGCGGAGCTCGAGGAGGGCGCACCGCTCGCGGAGCTCGTCACGGCCTGGTCGGCGTTCCTGCGACCGCGCGACGCGGTGTGCGCGTGGGGCCGCTTCTCGCTCGACCTCCTCGCGCGCGCCACGGGCGTCGCGCCCACGCGAACCATCGATCTGCGCGCCGCGGCGAAGCGCGCCGTCAACGGCAAGGTCGGCGCGATCGACGCGTTCCTCGGGTCGTTCGAGGGCGAACCGGCGAAGGTGGCGCCCGCAGGCCTCGCGCGGGCGGGCCGGCGCGCGGCGCAGGCCGTCGAGGTCACGAAGCGGCTCCTCGCGGGGCTCGACGAGCCGTAGCTCCGCCACGCCAGCGGAGCGCAACAGGTTGCCGGGCTTTACGTGCATTCTGCACGTATACCGACACGACCCCGGCCGCCGACCGCGCGGAGGCCTCTACTTCGGGACGAGCTTGTAGGTGTACTTGACCGCGACCCCCGTGGCGCTCGCGGCGCAGGTGCCCGTGTGGAGGGCGCCGTCGAAGTCCGCGTCGGTGAACGTCGCGCTGCAGCCGCCGATGAAGTCGTCCGCGGCGACGTCGTCGTCCCAGAGCTCGAGGGTGATCGGCGCCTTGAGATCGCGCGCGGGGACGCCCGCCAGCGCCACGAACGTCCAGGTCGGCGCGGTCGTGTCCGCCGCGAAGGCGCTCTGGCCCGTGCGGCCCCCCTGCGCGACCTTCACGTACGGATCGGGCAGACCCCCGCCGAGGTCCCACGCGGCCCCCGCCTTGTCGGTCGCGGGAACGGTCGCGCCGACCACCACGAGGTCGAAGGGACGAGATTGATCGGCGACGCACACCCCGGCCGTGCACGTGCGCCCCGGGCCGCACACGGAGCACGCGTCCCCAGCCTTGCCGCAGGCCGTGACGGTGTTTCCGGGACTGCAGGTCGCGCCCGAGCAACAGCCCGTCGTGCACGTCGACTTGCACGACGCGCTGACGCACGTGCCGTTATCGCAGGCGCTCGCCGCCCCGCACTCGGCGCACGCCTGGCCCGCGCGCCCACACGACGCCGTCGTATCGCCGAACAGGCACGTCGTGCCTCGGCAGCAGCCGCTGCAGTTGTCGGGACCGCACGCGGTCGCGCGGCACTCGCGCTCGACGCAGTCGGTCGGGCCGGAGCAGCTCTCGCAGGCCGCGCCAGGCCGCCCGCACGCGGCGGGCGTCGCGCCCGAGAGGCACGACCCGTCGCGGCAGCACCCCGCGCAGTTGTTCGCGTTGCAGGCCAGCGCGCCGTCCGGCGTGACGACGGCGTCTGGAGTTGTGACGCCCCCGTCGGTCGGCCCAGCGTCGGCGCTGCCGGAGACGCCGCCGGGGTCCGGATCACTCCCGCAGCCAGGCGCAGCGGCGAGGGTGAGCAGGCCGAGGGAACCCGCAGCGAGCAGCGGGCGGAGAGAGCTCGAAGAGATGTGTCGCATGGGGGGCTCCAGGATCACGGGCGCGGAACGTACCCGAGCGGACGGTGATTGAGACGTCAGTCGGGCGGCGGCGGCGGCGGCGTGGTCACCGGGGCGCCCGAGTGCGCAGACGTGGCGGGCGTGTTCGTGCTCCCCTGGAAGGCTAGTCTAGCAGCGGTGTTCGTGCCCGCGCCTCTCGTTGGGCGTTTTTGCGGGTAGACCGCTTCGGAATGCGGCAAAATGGCCGGGACTGCCCAAGAAAGAGACCATGCCCATTCTCAAGTGGTTCCCCACGCAAGGCTCGCCGCGAACCTTCGTCCTCTACAAGCCGATGACCACCGTCGGCCGCGCCATGGGAAGCGACATCGCGGTCCCCGTGGCCGACCTCGCGGACGCGCACGCCCAGATCGTCTTCGACGGCCGCGACTTCAACCTCGACGAGCTCGACAAGACCGGGGACATCCAGATCAACGCGAAGAAGAAGCGCAGAGCGCGGCTGGTCCACGGCGACCGCCTGACGCTCGGGAGCGCCGAGTTCCTCTTCAGCATGTTCGACGAGCCGGTCAGCTTGCGCATCCCCAGCGACATGTCGCAGCTCGAGCAGCCGCTCGCCATGCCCACCTCCCTGAACCACCTCGCGGGCGTGCGAAAGCTCCACGAGTTCAGCGAGAAGCTCATGACCATGCGCGACCTCGAGCAGCTCCTCGAGGCCATGCTCGACGCGGTGATCGAGGTCACCGGCGCGGAGAAGGGCCTCATCCTCCTGCTCGACGAGGCCTACGGCGGCGCGGCGCCGGCGGCAGAGAGCAAGGCCCACGTGCGCGCGTCGCGACACGTGGGCAAGGAGACGGTCACCGATCCGAGCGGCACCATCTCCGACAGCATCGTCCGCCGGGTCATCGAGACCGGGCGGCCGCTCATCGTCTCCGACGCGCTCACCGACGATCAGTTCGGCTCGAGCAAGAGCGTGGCGGCGCTGCGGCTCTCCAGCGTGATGTGCGCGCCGCTCGTCGCCCAGGGCCACGTCGTCGGCGTGCTCTACGTGGGCAACGATCGCGTGAAGGGGCTGTTTCAGAAGTCGCAGATCGACCTACTCAGCATCTTCGCGGGGCAGGCCTCGCTCATTCTGCAGAACGCCATGCTCCTCTCCACCCTCCGCGCCGACAAGGAGAAGCTCGCCGCGGAGCTGAAAGACAAGCGCTTCGGCGAGATCATCGGCGTGTGTCCCTCCATGATGGAGGTCTTCCGGAAGCTGCAGAAGGTCGCCACCACCGACATCAGCGTGCTCATCACGGGAGAGACCGGCACCGGCAAGGAGCTCATCGCGCGCGAGGTCCATCGGCGCTCGAACCGCGCGACGGGGCCGTTCATCGTCATCAACTGCGGGGCGATCCCCGAGAACCTGATCGAGAGCGAGCTGTTCGGCCACGTGAAGGGCGCGTTCACCGGCGCGATCGCGTCGCGTCCCGGGAAGTTCCAAGCGGCCGACAAGGGCACGCTCTTCCTCGACGAGATCGGCGAGCTCCCCCTGAACCTCCAGGTCAAGCTGCTGCGCGCCCTCCAGGAGCGCGTGGTGGTGCGGGTGGGCGACTCCAAGCCGGAGAAGGTCGACATTCGCATCGTGGCCGCGACCAACCGCGTGCTGGAAGAAGAGATCCGCGCGGGGCGCTTCCGCGAGGACCTCTACTACCGGCTAAACGTCGTCAACCTCTTCCTCCCCGCCCTGCGCGAGCGCGGCGACGACGTCGTCATCATCGCCAAGGCGCTGCTGTCGAAGTACGCGGACGAGCTCAAGAGCTCGGTGCAAGGCTTCACGCCGCAGGCGCTCGGCGCGATCAAGAAGAGCCCATGGCCCGGCAACATCCGGCAGCTCGAGAACCGCATCAAGAAGGCGCTCGTGCTCTGCGACAAGAGCCTCCTCGGCGTGGAAGACCTCGAGCTCGATCAGGCGACCGAGAGCCCGATCCTCCCGCTCGAGAAGGCGAAGGAGGAGTTTCAGCGCAAGTACGTGCTGGAGGTCCTCGAGCGCAACAACGGCAACCGCACCCAGACCGCGAGAGACCTCGGGGTCGACCCGCGCACGATCTTTCGGTACCTGGAGCGCGAGCACAACCCGATGCCGAGCGGCGCCTCGTCGGGCCACTCCGACAGCAAGTAGCCGAGGCGCCTCGTGTTCTCGCTGGGGTCGCTCCTCACGCAGATCTTCTCGCGCGAGAAGAAGGCCGCCGCAGACGCGGCCCGCAGTCAACTCGTGGAACGCCTCGCGAGCCACGGCGAGCGCGCCTTCGCGGAGGTGGCGCGACGCATGGGCCTCGTGTGCGAGCCCGGGCCGTCTCTGCGGGGTGAGCTCCGCGGCGTCACGCTCGTCGTCTCCATCGCGGAGAACCGCGACGAGGGCCTCATGACCCGCTTCTCGGCGACCTCCAGCACCGCCCGCGCGGTGGCCCTCAACGTGCGCCCCAAGGCGCGCGGTCTCGAGGCGCTGCTGCGCCGCGGCGCGCCAGAGGCCGTCGGCGACGCGGAGTTCGACGCCACCTTCGACCTCGCGTGCTCCGACGCTCCCGCCGCGCGCGCCGTGCTCGACGCCCGCGCCCGCGCGACGCTGCTCTCCCTGCCCGACCGCATGCCTTTGTATTTCGACCACCGCGGCGACCCGCGGGGCGTGGAGCTCACCCTCGACGTGAGCGGGGTCGAGCTCGACCCGGACCGGCTCGTGTACCTGCTCGAGTGGCTGGTCGGAGTCGCGAGCGCCCAGCCCGAGGGCGAGGCGCCGTACCGCACGTGAAGCGCCGGCGGGCGAGGGGTGCGCGGGAGGCTTCGGCCACGGCACCGACGTGTGCGCGTACGCGGCCGCCCGACCGGCACATCGTGTATAAGCTCCGCCCATGTCCGCGACGGTCACGCTGCTCCTGGAAATTGGCGTAGAAGAGCTCCCCTCCTCGTTCGTCGACGCTGCCCTCGCCGCGTTGCCGGCGCTCGCGGTCGAGAGGCTCGGCGCCCTCCGCCTCCCGCACGGGACGCCTCGCGCCCTCGCGACGCCCCGGCGCCTCGCCCTCGTCGTCCCCGCAGTCGCGGTCCGACAGGCGGACCTCGACGAGGAGGTCGTCGGGCCGCCGGAGAGCGCCGCCTACCGCGACGGGAAGCCCACGCGCGCCGCGGAGGCGTTCGCGACCAAGCTCGGGGTCGGCGTGGACACGCTGGTCGTGAAGGACCTGGAGGCCGTGGGCAAGCAGAAGCCCGGGCGCTACGCCGTGGGGCGCCGTGTGGAGCAGGGCCGCGACGCGCGCGACCTCCTCGGCGCGGCGCTCGCCGAGGTGTGCGCGAAGATCCCCTTTCGGAAGTCGATGCGCTGGGGCACCTCGGGCGACGTCGCCTTCGGGCGACCCGTGCAGTGGCTCGTCGCGCTGCTCGGCCCCGAGGTCGTGGCGCTCACGTTCGCGGGCGTCGAGAGCGACCGCGTGTCGCGGGGCCACCGGTTCCTCGCGAAGGAGCCGTTCTCCCTCGCCCACGCAGACGACTACGAGGCCGCCCTCGCCGAGCGACACGTCATCGTCGATCGCGCCGCGCGCGAGGCCCTGATGATGGAGCGCGTCGCGAAGGCCGCGCACGACGCGGGCGGCACGCACGACGCCGATCCCTCGCTCGTGTCCGAGAACGCGTCGCTCGTCGAGGAGCCGTTCGTCGTGACGGGCTCCTACGAGGAGCAATTTCTCTCGCTCCCGCCGGCGGTGGTCCGCGCGGTCGCGCGAGGGCACCAGAAGTACTTCTGCGTCGAGCGCGGCGCCGACGAGCTCGTGCCTCGCTACGTGGCGGTCGTGAACACGGCGCTCGCCCCCGACACGATCGCGAAGGGCATGGGGCGCGTCATGCGCGCGCGCCTCGCCGACGCGCAGTTCTTCTTCGAGGAGGACAAGAGGGCCAAGCTCGAGGATCGCGTGGCGAAGCTCGGAGGCATCGTGTTCCACAACCGCCTCGGGACGGTGCTCGAGAAGGTCACCCGGGTCGAGCGGCTCGCGGCGGTCATCGCCTCGCGGCTCGATCTGTCCGCCGAATTCCGCGCGGACATAGCGCGCGCCGCGCACCTCTGCAAATCGGACCTCGTGTCGCTCATGGTGGGCGAGTTCCCCGAGCTCCAGGGCGCCATGGGGCGCGCGTACGCGCTCCACGCGGGCGAGGCTCCCGCGGTCGCCGACGCCATCCGCGACCACTACCTCCCGCTCGGCGGCGCCACGCCCGTCGCCCGAGCGCCCGTGTCGCTCGTGATCGCGCTGGCCGACCGGCTCGACTCGCTCGTGGGCTGCTTCGCCGTCGGCCTTTCGCCCACCGGCGCGGCCGATCCGTTCGCGCTCCGGCGCGCGTGCATCGCGATCCTCCGCACGATCGTCGACAACGCGGCCGAGCACCCCGCGCTCGCGCGGCTCTCGCTCGGCGACCTCGTCGACCTCGCGTACGCGGGCCTCACGGGGCGCTTCGCGCAGACCCCAGCGGATTTGACCGCCGAGGCCACGCGCAAGAAGGTGCTGGAGTTCATCACGGAGCGCCTGCGAGGGCTCCTCGCCCAAGAGACCTCGACCTCGGTCGCGGACGCCGTGCTCAGCGATGACGCCGTGCTCACGCCCGCGCACGCGTTCGTGCGGGCGCGTGTGCTCGCGCGGGCCGTGGAGAAGCGCGAGCCGTGGCTCGAGAAGGCGCGCACCGTCGCCAAGCGGCTCTCCGGAATCGCCAAGGACGCCGCGCCCGTGCTCCACGACCCGCGCGCGTTCACGAAGCCGGACGACGCGGTCATCTGCGACGTGGTCGCGCGCATCGCCGACGCCACGGCCGACCTCACCACCGAAGACCGCGTGCGCGACGGCCTCTCACGCGCCGAGGACGTCGCCGAGCGCCTCGACGCCATCTTCGTGCAGACCCTCGTCAACGACCCGACCGACGACGCGACCGCCAAGCGCCTCGAGGTGCTCGCGTACGGCGCGCGCGCGATGCGCCGACTCGCTGACTTCTCCCGCCTCTCCTGAGGGCCCGAACGACGCCTTTCGACGCGCTCGACCCGCCTCTTTTGTCGGGCGAAGGCCCCATCGCGTTGTTACAGTTCCGCGCATGACACACCATGTGTATTCGTTCGGCGGCGGCGGCTGCGACGGGGATCCGTCGCGCAAGGACCTCCTCGGTGGCAAGGGCGCGGGGCTCGCGGAAATGTCCCGAATCGGGCTGCCGGTGCCGCCCGGATTCACCATCTCGACCGAGGTCTGTCAGCTCTTCAAGGTGAACGGCGCCCTCCCCGCCGACGTGCGCGAGGCCGTGCACGCGGCCATGGGCAAGATCGAGGCGGAGCTGGGCATGAAGTTCGGCGATCCGTCGGCCCCGCTGCTCGTGAGCGTGCGCTCGGGCGCGCGCGCGTCGATGCCAGGCATGATGGACACCATCCTCAACCTCGGCCTGAACGACGCCACATGCGAGGGGCTCGCCGCGCGCACGAAGAACGCTCGGTTCGCGTACGACGCCTACCGGCGCTTCGTCGCCATGTTCGCGGACGTAGCCCTCGGCATCAAGCGCGAGGCCTTCGACCACGCGCTCGACGAGGCCCGCATGCGCGTCGCGCGGGCGCGCGGCGTCGACGTGACGCTGCTCAACTCCGAGGAGCTCAAGCGGCGCGTGCCCGACTCCGAGCTCGACGAGGCCGAGCTCCGTGGCCTCGTCACGACCTTCAAGGCCCTGGTGCTCGAGAAGGGCGGGCGCCCGTTCCCCGAGGATCCCACCGAGCAGCTGCTCACGGCGATCGGCGCCGTCTTTGGCTCGTGGTCGAACCACCGCGCCATCGTCTACCGGAAGATGCACGACATCCCCGAGTCGTGGGGCACCGCGTGCAACATCCAAGCGATGGTCTTCGGCAACCTCGGCGATACGAGCGCCACCGGCGTCGCCTTCACGCGGAACCCGTCCACCGGCGAGCGGCGGCTCTACGGCGAGTGGCTCCCCAACGCCCAAGGCGAGGACGTGGTCGCGGGCATTCGCACGCCCTTGCCCCTCCTCGCCGAGGGCGGCGACGGCTCGCTCGAGGCCCGCATGCCCAAGGCCTTCGCCGAGCTCGCGGGCATCGCGGAGCGGCTCGAGAAGCACTTCCGGGACATGCAAGACCTCGAGTTCACCGTACAAGACGGCAAGCTCTACATGCTGCAGTGCCGCACCGGGAAGCGCACCGCGCGGGCCGCCGTGCGCGCCGCCGTCGAGATGGTGCGTGAGGGCCTCATCTCGAAGGAGGAGGCGGTCCTGCGCGTGCCGCCGTCCTCGCTCGACCAACTGCTCCACCCCACGCTCGACCCGCGCGCGGAGCGCCGCCTGCTCGCGACCGGCCTCGCGGCGAGCCCGGGGGCCGCGCAGGGGCACATCGTCTTTCACGCCGACGAGGCCGAGCGCCTCGCCGAGAAGGGCAAGCCGGTCATCCTCGTGCGCGTCGAGACCTCCCCCGAGGACATCCACGGCATGAAGGCGGCGCGCGGCATCATCACGGCGCGCGGCGGCATGACGAGCCACGCGGCGGTCGTCGCGCGCGGCATGGGCAAGGCGTGCGTCGCGGGCTGCTCGGCCATCCAGGTGAGCTACGCGAGCGGCACGATGAGCGTCACGCTCTACGACGAGAACGGGCGCATGAAGGGCACGGCGAAGCTGAAGCGGGGCGATCTCGTCACCATCGACGGCGGGACCGGCCAGGTCTTCGAGGGCGCCATCCCCACCGTGCCCGCGTCACTCTCGGGCGAGTTCGGCGAGCTCATGGCCTGGGCCGACGAGTGTCGCACGCTCAGGGTGCGCGCCAACGCCGACACCCCCCTCGACGCCAAGACCGCCCGCGCCTTCGGGGCCGAGGGCATCGGCCTCTGCCGCACAGAGCACATGTTCTTCGACGAGGAGCGCATCCGCGCCATGCGCGAGATGATCCTCTCCGACGAGGTGACCGCACGCGAGAAGGCGTTGGCCAAGCTCCTGCCCGTCCAGAAGGACGATTTCATCGGCATTTTCAAGGAGATGGACGGCCTCCCTGTCACCATTCGCCTGCTCGATCCGCCCCTCCACGAGTTTCTCCCGCAGGACGAGCGCCAGATCGCGGAGCTCGCCACGATCATGAACGTGTCCGCGCTGCGCCTCGAGCAGCGCATCAAGGACCTCCACGAGTACAACCCCATGCTCGGCCACCGAGGCTGCCGCCTCGCCATCACCTACCCCGAGATCTACGCGATGCAGGTGCGCGCCATCTTGCTCGCGGCCCTCGAGGTGACGCGGGCGGGCGTGAGCTGCCACCCCGAGATCATGATCCCGCTCGCCATGACCCGCACCGAGCTCGAACGCATGAAGGAGCTGGTCCTGAGGGTGGCGGCCGAGGTCTTCGAGGGGCAGGAGCCGATCCCGTATTCGTTCGGCACCATGATCGAGCTGCCGCGCGCCGCGCTGCGCGCGAACGAGCTCGCCGAGGTCGCCGAGTTCTTCTCTTTCGGCACGAACGATCTCACCCAGTGCACGATGGGCCTCTCGCGCGACGACGCCGGCAAGTTCCTCCCGGCGTACGTCGACAGCGGCGTGCTGCCCAAGGACCCGTTCGTGTCGCTCGACCAAGACGGCGTGGGCGAGCTCGTGAAGCTCGCGTGCGAGCGTGGCCGCGCGGCGCGACCTGGCATGAAGCTCGGCGTCTGCGGCGAGCACGGCGGCGATCCGGCGAGCGTGGCTTTCTTCCACCGGGCGGGCCTCGACTACGTGAGCTGCTCGCCGTTCCGCGTGGCGATCGCGCGCCTCGCCGCGGCGCAGGCGGAGATCGAGCGGCGAGGGAAGCTCACCGCGGGCTCGACGAACTGAGCGCGGCCATGACGGGCCGTGCGCCGCGGAGACCCAAGAGAGTCGCGACGACGCTCGCGCACGGCGGGCGGCACCCGGAGCTCTTCGACGGGGCCGTGAACACGCCCGTGGTGCGCGCGTCGACCATCCTCTCGCCCTCGCTCGCGGAGTGGGAGGCGAAGCTCGCCCGCATGCTCGCGGGCGAGCCGGGCACCTACTACGGACGCTTCGGCACCGCCACGAGCCACGGATTCGAGGAGGCCGTGACCCAGCTCGAGCGAGGCCATGGGACCATCGCCTTCCCCTCGGGCTACGCGGCGTGCGCCGCGGCCATCCTCTCGCAGGTCTCCACCGGCTCCCACGTGCTGTTGCCCGACAGCGTGTACTTCCCCGTGCGCAAGCTCGCCTCCGGTCTGCTCGCGCGAATGGGTGTAGTCTGCACGTTCTACGATCCCACGCTCACGCCGGCGGCGCTCGCCGACCTGCTCCGCGCCGAGACCCGGCTCGTGTATCTCGAGGCGCCGGGCTCGCTCACCTTCGAGATGCAAGACGTGCCCGGCATCGCCGCGCTCTGTCGGTCGCGGGGCGTATCGACCGCGATGGACAACACGTGGGCGACCCCGCTCTGCTTCAGGCCGCTCGAGCACGGCGTCGACCTCAGCGTGCAGGCAGCCACCAAGTACGTCGTGGGTCACTCCGACGCGATGCTGGGCTACGTCGCGTGCGGCTCCCGCGAGGTGCTCGCGGGCTTGCGACGCACGCACGAGGACCTCGGCTACGCCACGAGCCCCGACGACGCCTTCCTCGGCGCGCGCGGCCTGCGCACCCTCGAGGTGCGGCTCGAGCGTCAGGGCGCGACGGGGCTCGCGCTGGCCGACGAGCTCGCCCGCGCGCCCGAGGTGGAGCGCGTGCTGCACCCAGCCCGCCCCGACGACCCCGGGCACGCGCTGTGGAAGCGCGACTTCTCGGGCGCGTGCGGGCTCTTCGGCGTGGTGTTCGAGCCGCTGCCGCGCGCTGCGCTCGAGGCCTTCGTCGACGCCCTCGAGCTGTTCGGCATCGGCGCCTCGTGGGGCGGCTACGAGAGCCTCGTGATGCCCATGGACCCCGCGCGGTTTCGCACCGCGACCCGCTGGTCGTACGGGGGCCCATGCCTCCGCTTCCATGCGGGCCTCGAGGACCCGAGCGATCTGCTGGACGACGTCCGCGGCGCGCTCGCGGCGCTCCGTCGCGCGCGCTGAGCCACGAGGCGATAAACTCCGCGGATGGTCGCCACCTCGTTCACCGGGTTCGCCGATACGAAAGGCTCGTTCTTCCAGGCGCTCGCGAAGCACCAAGATCGCGAGTGGTTCGCTGCGCACAAGGCCGAGTACGAGGCGGGGTGGGCCTCGCCGATGGCCACGCTCCTCGCGGAGGCGCGCGAGGCGCTCGACGGTGAGTACCCGGACTTCGAGCTCGGCGCGCCCAAGGTCTTCCGCATCCACCGCGACGTGCGCTTCTCGGCCGACAAGTCGCCGTACAAGCCCCACGCGAGCGGCGCGCTGAGCCTCGGGCACGACAAGGTGAAGATGGACGTCGCCGTGGCGCTCTACCTTCAGGTGGGCACCGAGACCTTCGCGGGCGCTGGCACCTACGGGATGGAGGCGCCGGCGCTCGCGAGGTTCCGGGCGGTGGTGCAGAGCGACCGGGGCGAGGAGCTCACCCAGCTGCTCCGCCCGCTCGAAAAGAAGGGCTTCACGCTCGAGTCGATGGGCATGCTGAAGAAGGCCCCGCGCGGAGTGGATCCCGGCCACCCGCGCGTGGAGCTGTTGAAGCGAAAGGGGCTCGTGGTCGTCTTCCCTGCCCTCGCCCCCGAGGAGCTCACGTCCCGCAAGGCCCTCACGACCCTCGTCAAGCACGCGAAGGCCGCGGCCCCCGTGGTGCGGTGGGTCGCGCGGGCCGTGCAAGACTAACTAACTAACTGGTGAGCGGCGCCGCGGCCGCCGCGCGCACCACCTGGGTGGTCCCCACGGGGCGCGAGAGCACGGCGCAGTGAGGGAGGTCGACGGTGGCCACGGCGAGGAGGCCCTCTCCGACGACTCGGACCGGCTCCGGCCCCGGGTGGGTGAGCACCGCGACGTCGCCCTCCGCGAGCGCCGCCCCCGAGAGCTCGACCCTACCGCGGGCCACCGCGACGAAGGCGCGCACGCACACAGCGGGCTCGATCGAGTGCGGGAACTGGCCCACCAGGCGCCCGCGTACCGGCGGCAGGGCGCGGGCGGCGGACGGCGCGGGCACAGCTGGCGCGGGCGGCGCGAGCGGGGACCCGGACGCCGACGCGGGCGACGTGGCCAGCGGACCAGGCTGGACCGCT
>Ga0073904_10002894_pt1 | contig 12959 bp, 11 predicted proteins | sample KloWWTrecipitate_FD_66668 | JGI IMG/M metagenome (GOLD analysis project Ga0073904, IMG submission 66668) | Active sludge microbial communities from Klosterneuburg, Austria, studying microevolution and ecology of nitrifiers - Klosterneuburg... | ecosystem: Engineered > WWTP > Aerobic digester >...
CCCGCACACCGGCCCTGCGCAGCATCGTCGCAAAGGCGAGGGTGGCGATTTCATGGATGGCGCCAGGAGCAAGCCCGGCGACGACGCGAGGGCCGCCACGGGCATGCCCCGCGGCGTCGAACGCGGCGGCGAGACGACGCATCACCGCCGCGCTGATGAAGTGCTCCTGTGCAATATCAAGATCCCCGTCAGCCCAGGCCTGCCCGAGTTCCGCCAGCGCCGCCGTGAGCCACACGTCGATCACGTACTCGAATTGTGCCGCCGCGAACGCGGCATCCAGGCAGTCCTCGACGGCTCGGACGTCGAAGCTGCGGGAGGCCTCGATCAGAACCGCTGAATCAGGCAGTCCGGTCAAGGTGTGGGCCGAGCGGCCTTGCCTCCGCCCAGCTGACGACCCGCCGGACCGGACCCGTTCGGCAGCCTGGGCCGGGTGCATCCCGCCCGCGACCAGCCCGACCATGGCCCGCAGGGTTTCGAAGTCCTCATCGTCATAGAGGCGGTAGCCGCCTCCGGAACGGGTGGGGCGCACGACGCCGTAGCGCTGCTCCCAGGCACGAACAGTTCCCGGTGCCATCCCGAGCTGCCCGGCGATCCAACTGATGGTGTGCAATCGACCCCCTCCCCGCACACTCTACGAACCTTCGACACGCAAAGGCGGGCGCGCAACCCGGATTCTGCAGGCCGACTCCACCGAAGCGACCCGGATGGTGCTGGTCGGCTCCGGCAGCTCAGCCTCGGTCGCCGGTGGCGAGCACCCCGAAGCGCCGCAGCACCAGGGTCGCCACGGTCGTGACCAGCGCTCCCAATGCCACGCCCCAGGCGATGTCGGTGACGGCCACGAACGCAGGGAAGCCGCGCAGGACGGCCAGTGCCGTTAGTCCCCAGGTGCCGTAGGTGAACAGCCCGAAGAGGCCCCCTGCCAGCGCCCGCCGGCGAAGGGTCGCGTCCGGCACCAACGGCTGGACGCCGAAGTGCACCAGGCCGGCGACGTAGCCGAGGTAGAACACGATCGCAGCCGCCGCATCGAACGGGTCGGCCAGCAGCGGACCGAGTTGGGCCCGGTACACCTGTGACGCGACGAGCGCGATCCACAAGCCGTCCACAAGGGTGAAGACGACGAAGGTGGTGGCGTAGGCGATCAGCCACCGGCGCGGGGTGCTCACCGCTGGCCCCTCGGATCGTGGTAGAGCGTCTCGACGAGGTCGTGCACCCGGGCCATCAGGGCGCTGCGCTTCAGCTTCAGGGTGGGTGTGACCATGCCACCCTTCTCGGTGAGGTCGGCGATCAGCACGGAGAACCGCCGCACCTGCTCGGAGCGCGCCACTTGGGCGTTGGCGGCGTGTACCGCCCGTCCGACGGCAGCCATCAGGTGCGAGTCGGCCACCTGCACCAGGCCCCCGTCAACCGGGGCACTGAGCCGCACGAACGAGGCCAGCCCCTCGCGCTCGGCCCACGCGTTGACCGACTCGGGGTCGAGCAGGATGAGTCCGCCGAGGTACGGCTTGCCCTCGCCGACCAGCACAGCGTGGGCGACCAGCGGGTTCTGTTCGACCAGGCCCTCCCACGCCGCGGGCGAGATGGTCTTCCCGCCGGAGGTGACGATCACGTCCTTGCAGCGCCCGTGCAGGGTGAGGCGTCCGGACGCGTCGAGCTCCCCCAGGTCGCCCGTCCGGAAGAAACCGTCCGCGAACGCTGCGGCGTCCGCTGCCGCGTTGCGGTAGCCGGCGAAGACGCCCACGCCACGGGCGAGGACCTCGCCATCGGGGGAGATGCGGACGGTCAGACCCGGCATCGGCACACCGACCGTCCCCGCCCGGATCGAACCGGGCAGATTCCCGGTGAGCGGAGCGGTGGTCTCGGTGAGCCCGTAGCCCTCGACAACGGGCACACCGATGCCGTGGAAGAAGAGGCACAGCTCGGCGTCGAGCGCCGCCGCACCGGACAGGATGTACTCGATCCGGCCGCCCAAGAGCTCCCGCAGCCGGGCGTAGAAGAGCCGGTCGAACACCCACCGGCGCACCGCGAGCCACGCCGGCGGGCGCGCCGCCGGGTCGTCCTGGACGCGCTCCGCGAACCGTCCCCACGACACGGCGGTCGCTTGGGCGAGCGACCAGACCGGGCCGAGGCGCTTGCGGGCGGCCGTCGCGGCGGCCGCGGCCTGGACCTTCTGCAGTACCCGGGGCACGACCACCAGGAAGGTAGGGCGAAGCACGGCCAGCGCCGGCACCACCTCGCGCGGTTCCGCAAGGTGCGCGATCCGCATGCCCGAGGCCAGGCAGACCAGCTGGAGCCCGCGCGCCAGCACGTGGGCCAGCGGTAGAAAGATGATCGTGTTGCCGTCGGGCTTGACCACTTCGGTGTAGGCGGCGGCGATGTTGCGCACCTGGAGCACGAAGTTGCCATGCGTGACAAGAGCTCCGCGGGGGGCGGCGGTGGTGCCCGAGGTGTAGACGATCGTGGCGACCGTGTCGAGGCCCGCGCGGGTTCGCCGCCGCTCCAGTTCCGGCTCTCCGACCGCGTCCGCGCGTCGCTGGAGGTCGTCGAGATCGTGGCCGGGGTCGGCGTCCATCGTCCACACACCCAACGCGTCGCGGCCCCGCGCGACCAGCGCTTCGCGCAGCAGGACGGCCTGCGCCTCGGAGCCGGCCAAGCCGAGTCTGACCTCGGCATCGGCGACGATCGTCTCGACCTGGACAGCGGCGGACGTGTCGTAGACGGGCACCACCACAGCGCCGGCGAACCAGCACGCCATCTCGGCCACCGCCCACTCGTAGCGAGTCGCGGCCATGATCGCGACCGCGTCCCCCGGGTGGACGCCCACGGCCACGAGGCCGCGTCCGAGCCGGCGCACCCGCGCGACGAACTCGGCGGTGGTGACCGGCCGCCAAGGGCCAGTCACCGGCGCACCGGGCGCACGCACCTCGAAGGCGACGTGGTCGGGTGCCTCGGCGAGCCGGGCGAGGAGCAGGTCGGTAGCGTTGCGGCAGGCTCCGGCATCGGCCAGCATTGGCGTTCTCACCTCGCGCAGCGGCTCCGGCGTCATCGGCGTGCGGCGTACCTGCGGCGTCATCGGTGGCTCGTTTCTTCCACCGCTCATTTTGGTGCGTGTTGGCTCGAAACGGCCACCCCCAGCCGGATTGGTGGGATGGTCACACTGGGTCGGCGCGGGTGCCGCTCGCATGGAGGGAGATGGATCGCTCATGACGAAGGCTGAACGCCAGTCGCTGGCCACGGTGCCGCTGGTGGTCCTGCTCGGAGCGGGCCTGGCCGCGGCGGGGAGCCAGGGCGGTGCGACCGTGAGTGGGCTGGCGGTGTTCGCGGTGGCCGTCGCGGCCGCCTTCGTGATCCAGTGGATTGTCTTCGTGCCGTCCTACCTCGCCCGCACCGAGCGGTTCTTCGACCTCACCGGCAGTGCGACCTACATCGTGGTGACCCTCGGCATTCTCGCGTTCTCCGGCAGCTGGGACGCCCGCCGGGTACTGCTCGCCGTCCTCGTGCTGGTGTGGGCCGTCCGTCTGGGCAGCTTCCTGTTCCGGAGGGTCAGCCGGAGCGGCGCGGACGACCGGTTCGATGAGATCAAGGGGTCGTTCCCGCGGTTCTTCGCAGTGTGGACGATCCAGGGCCTGTGGGTCAGTGTCACCGCGGCTGCGGCGTGGATCGCGATGAGCGCGTCCAGGCAGGTCGGGATCGACGCCTTCGCCCTCCTCGGTTTGGTGCTCTGGGCGGCTGGGTTCGCCATCGAGGTGGTCGCAGACCGGCAGAAGAGCCGGTTCCGGGCCGACCCCGCCCATCGCGGCTCGTTCATCTCCACCGGGCTGTGGTCGCGCTCGCGCCACCCCAACTACTTCGGGGAGATCCTGCTGTGGACCGGCGTAGCCGTGATCGCACTTCCGGTGTTTCAGGGATGGCAGTGGGTGGGGATGCTCTCGCCGGTCTTCGTGGCGGCACTGATCACCCGGGTGAGCGGTATCCCGCTGCTCGAGAAGAAGGCGGACGCGAAATGGGGCGGCCAGCCCGACTACGAGGAATACAAGCGCACGACCCCCGCACTGGTCCCGCGCCTGCGCTGAAGGGTGCTGGCCGGGGTTCCTCCAGGGCGAGCGTCCCGTCGCTCGACACCTTCGTGCAACGAGCGCGTCCATCCCGATCACGGGAGCGCTGCGGCCTTCCGACAACAGGATCAGCGAGGCGGCGGGGCCTGGCGGGACTGCTCGGAGGTGGGGCTGGTCGAGCGCGGCGACGTCCGCGATTGAGCCGCTCGGCCAAGGCAATCACGGAAGCATGCCGCAGTGCCAGTAGCGATCATCTTGAGCGTGGTTTCCAAGCCAACGCGACCAAAGGCACCTTACGGTGCGCGAGAGAGGAGTTGAACCTCCCGTGGGGCAGTCACCGACGCATCCGTTGTTCCCAGAGGCAGGTCGTCGTACTGCGCAATCAGCTGCGCCATCTGGGCGAAGGACTATCAGCGCGACCCTTCACGCTTATGGTCATGGCCAGCGATACGTGGGTTCGGCAGAAGCAGCAGGGCCCAGCGATGGGCGTCGATCCGCGCGAGGTCAGCCCGACCCACCTGGCCGACGCGGTGGCGACGAGTGGATGGGATGTGTTCATCTCGCACGCCAGCGAGGACAAGGACGACATCGCTCGCCCACTCGCAGAGGCATTGCAGGCGCGGGGGGTGTCGGTTTGGTTTGACGAACTCAACATCGCTTGGGGGCAGCCGATCCACCGCGCCATCGAGGCGGGCATCGCCAACGGGACCTACGGCCTGGTCATCATTTCGCCCACGTTCATGGTGAAGCAGTGGACACAGGCCGAACTGGATGCTCTTCACGGTCGCCAAATGGGCCGGCCGGATGGTCACGGACTGATCCTTCCCTTGTGGCATCGTGTCACGACCGACGACGTCCAGCAGAACCTGCCAATGATCGCCGCGCTTAAGGCGCTGAACACCGCCGTGCTCAGCGTCGAGCAAATCGCTGACGAGGCCGCGAAGCTGGTCTTCGCGTCTCGATAACTCGTACGCGCAAGTGACGAGCAGTACTCACCGCCGTCCTGACATGGATTGCTGCTTCATTAGTTCACCCCAGTGTAACATTTGCAGCATGAACCAAGTAGACGCGGTGGAGGCGACGGCATCCCTGGCGGAGGGTCAGTGGGGCATGTTCACCACGGCGCAAGCCAAGGCGCTTGGGGTGTCGCGTGCGGACGTGGCGCGGCTGGTGCGCCGGCAACTCGCGCGGCGGCTGCGTCACGGCGTGCACATGATGCCTGGCGTGCCGTCCAGCCCGTTCGAGGACATCCGGGCCGAATGGCTCGCCACAGACCCCAGCCGGACCGCTGGCGAGCGCCGGGACGATCCCGAGCCGGTGATCGTGTCCGACGAGAGTGCGGCGGTCGTCCACGGCATCGGCGACCTACCACCCGGCGGCGTACATCTGACCTCGGCTCGGCGCCTACAGTCCCGGCAGCGTTGGGTGAGCATCCACCGCCGGCACATCAGTGACCGGGAGTTCACCTGGATCGATGGCCTTCCCGTGACCACTCCGCGTCGCACGCTAGAGGACCTGGCGGAATCCCAGCGTTGGGAACACGACCAACTCCGCGCGGTCGCCAACGATGCGATTGCCCGCGGACTGATCCCCGCCAGCGACCTGGTCAAGTCCGCGGCCCTCGCCCGTGCCCTTCCCGAGCTCGCCGCCCCCGCCAGCCACAGCGCGCTGCGTCAACGGCTCGCGAATGATGCCCGTAACCGTGGCGTCGACCCGCGAGAGGCGTACGGCACCTTCTTTCGGATGATGTTCAGCAACGCCCTCATGGAGCACGATGACTGGGTCCTCAAGGGCGGCACCAACCTGCTGTGCCGCTTGACCAACCCCCGCAACACCCTCGACCTAGACCTGTTCCGCGAAGGCGACCGCTCGACCACCGCCAGCGCAAAGGCGCTCCACGCATTGATGGATGGACGCCGGGTGGGCCGCTATACCTTCCGCCTCGGCCCGCCAACCTCCGGCGCAGGCGAGGACGCCGACGTGGCCCGAATCAAAGTCAACGTTCTGGACGGCGTCACCACGGTGGAGACGTTCAACATCGACCTGTCCGCCGACATCGTTCTCAACGCCGAACCCGACCTCCGCCAGGTTCCACGCGGCGACACCGCTGTTTTGCCAGGCTATCCAGCTGCGGTTCGGGTGCGGCTCTACCCGATCGAGAACCAGATCGCCGACAAGCTGAGCGCGATGTACACCCACTACGGCAGCGGCCCATCGACCCGCTACCGCGACCTCTACGACCTTGCCATGATCGTTGACCAACTTGCCTTCGACCAGCCGACCCTCACCGATGCCCTGCGAACCCAGCAGAAGCTGCGGCGCATCGCCATCCCAGCCGAGTTCGGCGAACCGTCCCCCGGCTGGGCCGACGCCTACGACAAGCAGCTGTCAAAGACCCCCAGCGCCCGCCCACCATTCACCAGCTACCGCAGCGCGATCTCCAAGGTCAGAACTGCGCTCGCCGCTTCCCTGGAGGCTGCCGGCATCACTCCGCATCTCCTGCCGGAACAAGTCGGCGACACGAGCTAGGCGCTGAGTACTGCGGATACCCTCACGGGTATCACAGTTTGTACAGTTGCCGGGGGCGAACGGGGGGCAGGCTCCCCAGGGGGTCTATCTGAGCACACCTGAGTAGCTGCAGGAACTGTTCGCACAACCCCTAGTCAGTAGCCATTTGACCTAGCCAGAGCCGTGCGCAACAGGGGTCGACGAGGGAAGATGACATCCTCCACGCGATTTCGATCATTCGCCCTAGTCAAAGGGCCACTTCTACGACCTCGAGAGGTGCGCGAGAGAGGAGTTGAACCTCCCACCGGCAAGGAACGGAACCGGGCTTGACTAGGCATTACGTACAGTTCTTCCGTTTCCTGAGGCGGATCGTGGGGCACATGTGGGGCAGCGCGTTGGGCCGAGTCGAGCGTAGGTCAGTCGTTCCATCACAAGAGCCACCGATCGGCTGGCGCTCGACACCCGCTTAGCAGCAGGGCGGAGGGGTGTTCATTCGTGGCCGTACATGGCCGCGGCTAGGTGTTTCGCGCGACGGGCGCATGACCCTGAACAGCCTTGAACGCGCGCAAATGAGACTAGAACTGAGACTAAGGTTCGAGTTCGCTGTTCGAATCCGGTCTCGTGTCCGAAGTGCGTCCACCAAGGCCGGGACCGCCGGACGAGCCTGAACCGCCTGCAACCGGAGGGTCCGTCAAAGAACCTCGCGGCGTGCCCCGGCGTAAGCGCCTCCGTGTGCATTGGAGTCAGATGTCTGCGCCACTCGGCATGGCTCCAACCGTGCCCTGAACGGCCGTCTGGCCTCCGTGGAGGGGCCTCGCCAGAGCTCGCTCTGTTCCTGTGGTGGCCCATCGGCTGGCCGCCGGGCAACTGGCGCCTCCCGCTGGGCATGGGAAGATGCCGTCGTGGCAGGGATTCTGGTGGCGGGCACCTCTTCGGATGCGGGCAAGTCGCTGATCGTCGCGGGACTCTGCCGGGTGTGGGCGCGGCAGGGCATCAGGGTGGCACCGTTCAAGGCCCAGAACATGTCCAACAACTCGATGGTGTGCCCGGACGGCTCCGAGATCGGGCGCGCTCAGTATCTGCAGGCGATCGCTGCCGGCGTCGAGCCGTCCGCCGTCCACAACCCGGTGCTGCTGAAGCCGGCCACCGACCGGCGGGCCTTCATCGTGCTGCGTGGCCAGCCCGGCGGGACGCTGGAAGCCGGCGAGTACACCAGCGGACGCACCCGGCTGGCGGAAGCAGCGTTCGAGGCGTACCGCGAGCTCGAGGCCTCCTACGACCTTGTGGTCTGTGAGGGAGCCGGGTCGCCCGCGGAGATCAACCTCCGCAAGGGCGACTACGTGAATTTCGGGCTGGCAAGGGAGTTCGGCCTGCCCATCCTGCTGGTCGGCGACATCGACCGTGGCGGCATCCTTGCCTCGATTTTCGGCCACTGGGCGATCGTCGACGGTGACGACCGGGCTCTGCTGGGCGGGTACCTGATCAACAAGTTCCGCGGTGACCAGGCCGTGCTCGACCCCGGCCTCGACGAGCTGACGGCCCGCACCGGGCTGCGGTGCTTCGGCGTGATGCCCTGGCTGAACCAGGTGTGGCTGGACAGCGAGGACGCCCTTGCCTTCGCCAAGTGGCCACGGCTCCCCGGCCACGCCGGCACCCTCCGCGTCGCGGCGATCCGGTTCCCCCGCATCTCCAACGCCACCGACCTGGACGCCCTCGCAGCGGAACCCGGTCTGGACGTATTCGTGACCGCCAGCCCGCAGGACATCGCCTCTGCCGACCTGGTCGTTCTGCCCGGCAGCCGCTCGACTCTCCCCGACCTGGCCTGGCTGCGCGACCTCGGCCTCGCCGAGGCGCTGGTTCGCCGGGCGAGCGCCGGCGGGCCGATCCTCGGCATCTGCGGGGGCTACCAGATGCTGACGGAGCTGATCGACGACCCGGTCGAATCCAGGCTGGGCACAGAGGCAGGACTCGGGCTGCTGCCTGCCCGCGTCCGGTTCAGCGAGGAGAAGCTGCTTGGCCGTCCCTCCGGGGCGTGGAACGGCCATCCGGTCGTCGGCTACGAGATCCACCACGGGGTGGTCGAGGCCACCGGTGGTGAGCCCTTCCTCGACGGCATCCGGGTGGGCAACACCTGGGGAACGATCTGGCACGGCGCCTTCGAGAACGACGACTTCCGCAGGGCGTGGCTGGCCGAGCTTGCCGCAACCGTCGGTTCTGCCTGGCAGCCGGAACCCGGGGCGCCGGGGTTCGCAGAACGGCGCCGGCTCATGCTGGACAGCCTCGCGGACGCCCTCGAGCAGAACGTCGACCTGCCGGCGCTACTGGCGCTCGCCGGGCAGCACTGACCGACCTCACGCGACGCCGGCCGACGAGACCACTCCGACCATGACCGCCTCAACCAGGTCGTCGACATCGTGAATGCCCTGCGGGTCCAGCCCCAGCCGGGCTGCCGCCTGCAGGACGAGCGGCTGCCGCAGGCGTGCTGCTGCGACCAACCCGGCGTCGCCGAGCAGGTCGGTCGGCAGGCCGTGGCGCACCTTCCCCTCAACGAGCACCGCCACTGAATCCGCCCACCACAAGGCGAAATCCACATCATGGGTCGCGATCACGACCGTGGTGTGCGCGGCCAGCAGGCCCTCGAGGGCGCTGACCATTTCCTCGACTCCCTGCGGGTCGAGCCCTGCGGTGGGCTCGTCCAGCAGGATCACGCAGGGCTCCATGGCAAGCGCGCCGGCGATGGCCACCCGCTTGCGCTGACCGTAGGACAGTTCGTGGATCGGCCGGTCGGCCAGGTCCTCGATCGAGAGCACAGAAAGGGCGTGGGCCATCCGCTCACGAACCTCCGCCTCGGACAGCCCGAGGTTGAGCGGGCCGAACGAGACGTCGCGGAAGACGTCAGCTGCGAAGAGCTGGTCATCGGGGTTCTGGGCCACGAGTTGGGCCACCTGCCGGTGGGCTTTCAGCCCGGCGCGGTCGTAGGCGACGGGATGGCCGTCCACCAGAACCCTGCCCGAAGACGGCCGCACCGCGCCGGCGAGGGTGCGCAGGAGGGTGGTCTTGCCGGAGCCGTTGGCGCCGAGCAACGCCAGCCGCCCGCCCTTCGGGATCGTCAGCGTGGCTCCGGTCAGCACCGGCCGTGCGCCGAAGGCGACGGCGAGGGCGTCCGCTGCGAGTTCGCGGTGGCTCATCGCAGCATCCCCGACCCGACCGAGGCCGCGGCCAGGGTCGCCAGGAGCACGAGACTGCCGGCGAGGAAGGCCGCAGAGCGGCGTCGGTCCGGCTCGAGAGTGCGCAGCGAGTCCTCGTAGCCGCGGCCGGCGAGCCCTGCCTCCAGCCTGCGCGCGTGGTCCCAGGACCGGACGAACAGCGCGGCGACGCCCATGGACGCCGAGCGCATCGCCGCCGAGCGGTTCGCGTAGCCGAGCCGTGCCTCCTGGGCGGCGTGGATCGCGCCGGCGCTCTCCAGTAGCCCGACCGTGAACCGGTAGATCAGCGCTGCGATCTCGATCAGCGGGTCCGGCACGTGGGCGTGCCGCAAGGCCGAGAGCAGGTCGACCATGGGCGTGGAGCAGGCGAGGGTGAGCATTGCCAGCGTCGCCGCGACGGCCCGCGCCGCCAGGTCGGCGGCCATGGTCATGCCCGCCGCTGTCACCTGGAGTTTCGGCCCGCCGTCCCAGCTGGGGCTGATGGCCACTGTCGCCACGCCGATCAGGATCGAGAGCAGCGGCAGCCAGCCGATCCTGCCGAGCCGCGCCCAGCCGACCCGGATCGGGCCGAGCAGCAGCACGAGACTGACTGCGGCAACAGCAAGGCTGCCGGGGAAGGGTGGGAGGGTGACGGCTGCCACCAGGAGCCCCAGCGAGAGGACGCCCTTGTCACGGACGGACCGCGTGCGCCAGGGGCTGGACCAGGCTGCATGGTCGAGCGTCAATCCGTGCGACATCAGGCCGATGGGTCGGCCGGGGCTGCGGCGGCCAAGTCTGCGGCTGGGGAGATCTCCGTCGCGGTCACGGTTGCACGCCGGCGTCCCCACAACGCACCGATGGCGAACCCGAGTACACAGCCGCCGATCGCTGCCTGCAGGGCGAACAGCCCCGACTCGATCTCGCCCGACTGCGGCTGGAAGAACGGTGTGAACCAGGGCTGGTAGCCGGGGTTCGCCGCCTGAATCTGGGCGGTGGCCGCCGCGTCCGTGCCGGCGAACCGTTGGTCGGGGTTGGTGCGCAGGCCGCCGACTGCGAAGCTCACGCCGAAGACCACGAACAGCGCGGCGACGAGGGCGATGGTGACAAGGGTCTTCTTCTTCATCAGGCCACTGCCTCTGCCAATACGGGCGCCTTGATGACGCCGAGCCGCTCGAGTTCCGGCCGGGCGACGTCGGTCAGCAGCCGGAACACCAGCACGCCGAGGATGCCCTCGGCGATCACCAGCGGGATCTGGGAAATCGCGAAGATGCTGAGGAACTTCGCCACAGAGCCGACCAGGCCCGTGACCGGGTCGGGGAAGGCGATCCCCAGCTGCACAGAGGTCACGATGTAGGTCGCGAGGTCGGAGAAGGCGAGGGCGAGGAAGACGCCAACGTTCTGGTTCCAGCGCAGGGTCGTTGCCAGCTTCCAGAACGAGTAGCCGACCCACGGGCCGGCGATGCCCATGCTGAAGACGTTCGCACCGAGGGTGGTGATGCCGCCGTGGGCGAGCAGCAGGGCCTGGAAGATCAGGACGATGGTGGCGAGGAACGCCATCACCGGCGGCCGGAACAGCACGGCCCCGAGGCCGGTACCGGTGGGGTGCGAGGAACTGCCGGTGACAGACGGCAGCTTGATCGAGGAGAGGACGAACGTGAACGCTCCGGCGGCGGCGAGCAGCAGCCGTGACTCGGGGTGCTCCTTCGACTGCTTGATCACCTGCCGGGCGCCGTGGACGACGAACGGCGCCGACACCGCGTACCAGAGGACGCAGTGGGCGACGGGCAGAAAACCCTCAGCAATGTGCATGAGTTCCCTCTCAAGGATGGTGGCCTTAGGAACTGACGCCCACGTCCGTATCTGACTCCCCCGCCTTCGGGGTCACAGTGGCCAGTCCGTCCCGGATTTGCACCGGATTCCGTACGTGGGCGGCACTTGATGATCGCACCCGATTCGGGCCGCCCGCACGAGAACCGGGAATCTGGGATCGCCGTCTCAGCGGTGCCTGCGGCAGCGTCAGGCCTTGACAACGGCCCATGCCGTGACGGTGCGGGCCGGCTTGAATCCCGTGAATCGCCCGATCGGCTCCGCGAACTCCACGGCCACCCTGGTCAGTTCGCCGCCCCACTCGGAGTGTGCGGCCAGCAGGACCGCGTCGGACTCGGCCGTCACGCTGTGCACCACGAGCCGCCCGCCATTGCCCAAGGTTTCCCAGCTCTTCCGCAGGGTTGCCGGCTCAACCCCGCCGCCGATGAAGACCGCGTCCGGGGTGGCACCGAGCGTCCCGAGGGAGTCGGCGATCCCGCCGGTGACCACCTGCAGCTGGTCGGTGACGCCGAGGGTGCCGGCGTTCTGCAGGATCCGCTGGACACGTTCAGCGCTGCGCTCAACGGCCACAGCCGAGTTGTCCGGGTGGAGCAGGCACCACTCGATGCCGATGCTGCCGGTGCCGGCCCCCAGGTCCCACAGCCGCTCGCCGGAGCGGGGCGCGAGCATTGCCAGCGCGTAGGCCCGAAGCACCCGCTTGGTGAGCAGGCCGTCGGTGACGAACGCGTCGTCGGGGAGTCCCGCACTGAGCTGCCGGCCTGCCGGACGGGGGCGGTCGGTCGCCTTCGAGGTCATGGCGAGCACCCTAGTCTGGCAAACTCGTCCCCCGTGAGGATCCGGAGCCAGGTGAGCAGCCGTGCCTGAAGGACTGCCCCCGGCAACCACAGACGACGGCCTGACGCAACGGCAGCGCCGCCTCCGTCCCGCCTTGATCATCAACACCGGGGACGGCAAGGGCAAGACCACGGCAGCCATGGGCCTCGCTCTGCGGGCCTGGCACCAGGGCTGGTCGACGGCCGTGTTCCAGTTCATCAAGTCGGGAAAGTGGGCCACCGGTGAACAGCTGGCCTTCGCAGCCCTCGACGCGGAACACCAACGCACCGGGGCGGGCGGCCCGATCGAGTGGCACGCCACCGGCAGCGGCCGGCGCTGGGTGCGCAAGCCGGACGAGGAGCCCGACCAGGGCGAGGCGGCGCGTGAAGCCTGGGCAGAGGTGAAGGAGCGCCTCGCAGCCCAACGCCACCAGCTGTACGTGCTCGACGAGTTCACCTACCCGCTCACGTGGGGCTGGCTTGACCTCGCCGACGTCGTCGAGACGCTGCGCGGCCGTCCCGGCACCCAGCACGTGGTGATCACGGGACGCCGGGCGCCGGCGGAACTCACCGGG
>Ga0073904_10002897_pt1 | contig 12948 bp, 12 predicted proteins | sample KloWWTrecipitate_FD_66668 | JGI IMG/M metagenome (GOLD analysis project Ga0073904, IMG submission 66668) | Active sludge microbial communities from Klosterneuburg, Austria, studying microevolution and ecology of nitrifiers - Klosterneuburg... | ecosystem: Engineered > WWTP > Aerobic digester >...
TTCGGTGGCTATAGCGGCAGGGTCACACCCGTTCCCATCCCGAACACGGAAGTTAAGACTGCCTGCGCCGATGGTACTTGGGGGTAGACCCCCTGGGAGAGTAGGTCGCCGCCGGATTTCGAAATCAATACCCCTGCCTCCGGGCAGGGGTGTTGGTGTTTTTGTTCTTGACCCAGCAATGGAACACTGATCTTTCCGCATGGGACATGGCTGCTCGGCTGGATTCGAGGCGTCGGGCCGTAGGATTGATGCCTATGCCGAACGATCGTCGCCCCAATTCCGCCTCCCCGGGGCGTAACGCTCGTGGAGGCAGCGGCTCCGGTGCGGGTCGTAGCACTTCTGGCGGCGCGCGTCCTAGCCGGCCGTCCGGCGCTGGCGAAGCAGGGAGTGGACGGTCGGGCGCAGGCTCGTCCAGCCGCTACGGCTCTCGTGATGCTCGCCCGTCTGGCGGCCGCGACAGTACCGCTGGGACAGGTACGGGGTACAACCGATCGGGAACGGCTCGTCGCAGCGGTGAGTCGTCGGCTTCCTCGAGGCCCGATGGACCGAGGCGGACCGACAGTCGTGACGGCAGCAGCAGCCGGTACGAGGGGCGACCGGCGCGAGCCGGTCAAGAGGATGGGCGCTCCTCTCGTCCTAGCAGTGACCGTCCGCGCGGCCCTCGCCCAGATAGCGGTTCGGACCGCCCTCGCGGCCAGCGCCCGGGGGCCGGCCAGCGCAGAGACCCGCGTGCCGACTCTGGTGTGGAGCGTCCCGGTCGACCCAGTGCCGACCGCGGTACCTCGCGCAGCACTGGCCGGCCGATGACTGCGGCAGACCAGCGCTCGATCATCGTCAAGAACAAGCGAGGGCCCAAGCCGGAGCGTGTCGAGGCCGCACCCCCGCCGTGGGAGCGCGAGCAGTGGGTCGACGAGGGCTCGCTGCGTGAGGAGGCCAGTAAGGCCGCTCAGCGAGCAGCGACCGACGATTCACCTCGTGGCCGCACGCCGAGAACTGAGCTATCACCGGAGGTCGCTGCGGAACTCGCAAAGGTGGCGCTGGCCAGTCGTCAGGCCCGCTACAAGGAGCGGCTGGCCTCGGCTGCCGAGGCGCTTGACCGGGGACGGTTCGCAGATGCCCGCCGAATGGTGCAGCCAGTCATCCGCGACCTTCCCGACATGGCCTTCGGTCACGAGATCTCCGGGCTTGCGTCGTACCGCTTGGGCCAGTGGCGTAAGGCTGCCGCCGAACTGGAGACCGCCCGGTTGCTCGACGGGACCGTCAACCACCACGCAGTGTTGGCTGATTGCTATCGGGCACTGCGTCGCTACCACGAGGTCGAGCAGTTGTGGCGTGAACTGCGCGAGGCCTCACCAGCTCCGGCACTTCTGGCAGAGGGTCGAATCGTGGCTGCCGGGGCGCTGGCCGACCAGGGCGATCTCAAGGGTGCCTTGAACACCATGGCCAAGGCACTGGAGGTTCCCAAGAAGCCCCGTGACTACCACCTTCGTCAGTGGTATGTCGTTGCCGACCTCCTCGACCGGTCTGGTGACGTCATCAAGGCACGGCGCTACTTCGGGCTGGTGTTCGAGGCAGACAGAGAGTTTGCTGACGTCAAAGAACGTCTCCGCACTCTTGGGCGTTGAGCTCGTCCACCCTGTCACACCCCTTTCGTAGACTGCTGAGTACGGCTTCCCCCTCCGTCAATCAGTTGTCTGTGGCCGCGCCTCGTCGCGGTCTCGATACGAAGGGAAGTCCCATGAACGTCGTTGTACTGCAAGGAACGCTCAGCAGCGATCCGGTTACCCGCACGCTCACCTCCGGTGCCGTGCTGGTATCGCTGGAGCTCACCACGCTCGTCGATGGCATCAACGTGTCGGTCCCGATCGCCTGGTTCGATCCGCCGTCCGAACTGGCGTGTGCGGCCGGCGACACGCTGCTCGTCACGGGCACCGTACGGCGTCGGTTCTTTCGAACCGGCGGCCTCACACAGAGCCGCACTGAGGTAGTGGCTGAGGAAGTCATCGCTGGTGGCCGCCGTCGTCAGGAGCGCGCGGCGTTGGTACGCGCTGTCGGCAGGCTGGAGCAGCGGTCCGCCTAGCTCAGCCGAGAGTGTTGATGTTGCCGAGTTCGGTGAACGCCTGCTCGAGACGAGCAGAGAAGCTCACTTCGCCAGCACGCAGCCAGACCCGCGGATCGTAGAACTTCTTGTTGGGAGCATCGGCACCCTTTGGGTTGCCGAGTTGGCCCTGCAGGTAGTCGTGGTTCTCAGCGTCGTACTGACGAATGCCGTCCCAGAGGGCCCACTGCAAATCGGTGTCGATGTTCATCTTCACCACGCCGTAGGAGATTGCTTCGGTGATCTCCTGCGGTGTGCTGCCAGAGCCACCATGGAACACGAAGTTCACCGGGTTGGGCTCCGTGCCGCGCGCGGCCTGGATGTATGCCTGCGATTCCTGCAAGATGGCCGGCTTCAGTTTCACGTTGCCCGGCTTGTACACACCGTGCACGTTTCCGAAGGCCGCAGCGATGGTGAACCGCGGGCTGACGGCCAGCAAGCGCTCATAGGCGTAGTCGACCTCCTCGGGCTTGCTGTACAGGTCGTTCTCGTCGGCGCCGCTGTTGTCGACCCCGTCTTCCTCGCCGCCGGTGATACCGAGCTCGATCTCGAGCGTCATCCCCATCTTCGACATGCGCTCGAGATAGCGAACACAGATGTCGAGGTTCTCCTCGATCGGCTCCTCGGACAGGTCGAGCATGTGCGAGCTGTAGAGCGGGCTGCCGGTGCGCTCGAAATGGGCTTCGCCGGCATCGAGCAAACCGTCGATCCAGCCGAGCTTGTCCTTTGCGCAGTGGTCCGTATGAAGAATGACCCGTGCGCCGTATTCGCTCGCAAGCGTGTGTACGTGATGCGCGGCGGCGATACAGCCGGCGATGGCCGCCGCATCGCCCTTCAATCCGCTGCCCTTACCGGCGACGAACGCGCCGCCCCCGTGTGAGTACTGGATGATCACGGGGCTGTTGACGCGAGCAGCGGTCTCCATCACGGCGTTTGCGGTGTTGCTGCCCGTGCAGTTGGCAGCCGGCAGCGCGAAGCCGCCAGACTTGGCACGCGCGAACACTTGAGAAACGGCATCGCCTGTGAGGACGCCGGCGGGGAAGTCGGAGGAAGCGGTCACGTTGCCAGTGTATGGCACGTCAGGCCAGCGGCCGAAGCACCAACCCGGTTCGCAGCTTGGGCGTGAAGAAGGTCGACTTCGGTGGCATCAACAGTCGCTCGGTGGCGGTGCGCCGAATCTCCTCGATACCCGTCGGTCGAATCAGGATGCCGACCAACGAATCCTCGTTGGCAATTCGGTCGACGACGTGCTGTACACCGTGCTGGTAGCTGACATCGATGTCGTGGCCGCGCAGCGCGTGTTCCAGCAGGGCGCCATCAAGTGCCCGAACGCCTTCGAAGGCAGCTGGCCGAGGGGTCAGCCACACTCCGGAGCCGTCGACTCGAACGAGGCACAGCGCCCCACGAGTGACGACTTGGGCGGCGAAGGTGGGCGTGACGACGCCTGCCTCGTCGAGGTCGAACGACTCGCCGAGAATGCCCAGCAGCTCCTCGGCAGGAACGCCGTGGTACAGCCGATGGATGGCGTCGATACTGAGCTGGTCGGCCACCAACTCTGCAACGTAGGTGAGGGTCAGCTCAGCACTGGTGTCGTTGCCCGAAACCGCGCGAACTTCGTCGCGGAACGTGCGGCTGATCGCGTATCGATGGTGTCCGTCGGCGATCAGCACGGGATTGGCCCCGATGGCGGACGCGATGTCAGCGACTCGCTGGGGATCCGTGACCCGTTCAACGACATGGACGACACCGTCATCGTCACGCATCATGCCCACCGGCTCAGCGGGCTCGCTCAACAGATCGGTCAGTCCGGCCGTGAGCGAAAGCCCCCAGACCGGAGACAGGTTGGTGTTGGTCGCTCGGGTCAGGTCGAGACGGTCCGTCTTGGCCTTTGGGGTCGTTCGCTCGTGGGGCAGCACACCGTCGGCACCTTCGTCGACGACCTCCAGTGCACCGAGCACACCGACCGTCTCGCGATTGGTGCCCGTCTCGTCGGTGAATCGCATGCGATAGAGCGTGAAGGACGGCGTGGCGTCGCGCACCAGGGTTCCGTCTGCGACCCACTCGTCGAGGCGTTGGGCGGCAAGGTCGTAGCGCTGTGGGCCGTCTGCGTGACGAGGTACATCGATGGCCACGATGTTGTGTCCGTTGCGGGCAATCAGTGCATCGACGTCGGCGTTACTCAGCACGTCGTACGGGGGCGCGGCGACATCGGCGAGAGGGAGCGACGAGTTGAAGCGGAGCGCGGTGAAGGGTTCGAAGCGGGGCACCACCACAGGTTGGCACCTCGCATGCCAACATGGCCAGACCATGACTGAAGAACCCGATGATCAACGGACTGGCGCACGGCAGCCGGCAGTAGTGCTCTGCGACCTCGACGGCGTGGTGTGGCTGGCGCACCAGCCGATTGCCGGCTCCGTCGAGGGCATCGAACGACTGCGCTCCAACGGCCACCGAGTGCTGTTCGTCACCAACAACTCGGCGACGCGCCTCGAGATGCAAGAAGCAACGCTGGGGCAGCTCGGGATTCCGGCAGTCGGCGACGTGCTGACGTCTGCTCAGGCTGCCGCGCTGCTGCTGCATCCTGGTGAGCGAGCACTCGTCTGTGGCGGCGAGGGCATCGTCCAGGCACTGCAGAACCGCGGTGTCGAGCCGTGTTTCGAAGGCGACGCAGATGCCGTGGTGGTCGGATTTCACAGGAATTTCGACTTCGATGGGCTGACGCGAGCGGCCCGCGCCGTTCGACGAGGAGCACGTCTGATCGGGACCAACGATGACGCCACCTATCCAACACCCGACGGTCCGATCCCTGGCGGAGGGTCGATACTCGCGGCGGTGGAGACGGCGTGCGGAGTGAAGGCACAGGTGGCTGGAAAGCCGTATGCGCCAATGGCTGAATTGGTGGTCGCCGAGGTGGGTGAGCGTGCGGCGACGATGGCCGTCATGGTGGGCGATCGGCCGAGTACCGACGGCCGGTTCGCTGTCACCCTCGGTTGCGCCTATGCCCACGTATGGAGCGGGGTGACACCACGGGGCACGGTGATCGACCCGACGCCAGATGTCGAGGCCGCCGACCTGGCGGCAGTGGCAGAGCTACTGCTCAGCGGTCGGTTTCCTCGGCGGTAGGCTGTGGACATGTCTGGAAACGCACTACTCAAGCGGTTGCTCGATGCCGGAATGAACTTCACCGAGATGTCTCAGGAACAAGCGGAGAAGTTGGTCAAGGAGTTCGTGAAGGGTGGCCAAGCTCGTCGCAAGGACACCGAGAAGCTGGTTCATGAGATGGTCGATCGCGGCCGCTCGGCGACCGAGAGCCTCGTGTCAACCGTGCAATCCGAGATCACCAAGCAGCTCGGCAAGTTCGCCTCGCGTCTCGACGACGTCGAGGGCCGCGTCGAGGATCTTGCCAGCAAGGTCGGCCTGACCAGCAAGGTCGGCCTGACCAGCAAGGCAGCTCCAGCCAGCAAGGCTGCTCCGGCCAGCAAGGCTGCTCCGGCCAGCAAGGCTGTTCCGGCCAGCAAGGCTGCTCCGGCCAGCAAGGCTGCTGTCAAGAAGGCTGCTCCGGCCAGCAAGGCTGCTGTCAAGAAGGCTGCTCCGGCCAAGAAGGCTGCTGTCAAAAAGGCCTGACCATGGCGAGGCGTCAGCGGTTGGACGCTGAACTTGTTCGACGACAGTTGGCGGAAAGTCGAACCGACGCGGCGCGGTCGATCACCGCTGGCCGAGTTCTTGTGAACGGGACTTTTGCGGACAAGGCTTCCCGCCAAGTGCACACCGGTGATGCGATCGTGATCGCCGGTCCACCGGCGCGGTTCGTCAGCCGTGGCGGCGAGAAGTTGGACGCTGCGCTGGCGGCTTTCGAGATCGATGTCGGGAACCTGCGCGCCCTCGATGCGGGTGCCAGCACCGGGGGGTTTACTGACTGCCTACTGCAGCGCGGCGCCGCGCACGTCGTAGCGCTCGATGTGGGCCATGGTCAGCTGCATCCCCGAATCCGCGACGACCAACGAGTCACGGTATTGGAGCGGTTCCACATCCGTGATGCAACGCCGGCAGCAATCGGCGGGGCGGTGCAGTTGGTGGTGGCAGATCTGTCGTTCATCTCGCTGCGTCGGGTCCTTGCGCCCTTGATCGGCGCGGCGCTGCCCGGTAGCGCCCTTGTGTTGCTGGTGAAGCCGCAGTTCGAGGCCGGCAGAGTCGAGGTGGCGAAGGCACATGGCGTCATCACCGATACTGCGATCCATGAGCGAGTGCGCGACGAGGTGGGCGCTGCACTCATCGAAGCTGACTGCGCAGTGCAGGGTTGGGTCGACTCGCCGATCTACGGTGGCGACGGCAACCGGGAGTTCCTCGTGCATGCCATCACCAATCAGTCAGGATCTTCCGCGTGAGCGCTGTTCTCCTCGTCGCCCATCACGATCGCCTCGAGGCTGGCGCGCTGGCACGCGCTGCTGCGGCTTGGCTTCGCGAACGTGGTCACGACGTATGGATGCTGGCCGATGACGCGATTCCGCTCGGCGTGACCGAACTGCAGTCCGACCGTCCGGCGGCGGAGGCCGATCTCGCGGTCAGCCTCGGTGGTGATGGCACCATGTTGCGCACTGTGAAGCTGGTTGGTGATGCCAACGTACCGATCATCGGCGTCAACATCGGGCTGCTGGGGTACCTCACGGAGGTCGAGCCGGAGGTCATGCATCATGCGCTCGAGCGGTGGTTCGCAGGCTCCGATGAGGGCGAATGGCACATCGACGAACGCATGATGCTGTCGGTGTCGCTCCATCGCTCCGGGTCGACCGAGTGCCAGACGTGGACGGCATTGAACGAGGGTGTGGTCGAAAAGCAAGAGGCAGGGCACACCATCCGGCTCCAGGTGTGGATCGATGGCACGCCGTTCACGTCCTATGCGGCGGACGGGCTGATTCTGGCAACACCGACCGGTTCTACCGCCTACTCACTGTCGGCCCGCGGCCCTGTGCTGTCGCCACGGCTACGAGCCGTGCTGATGACCCCTGTGTCACCCCACATGCTGTTCGATCGTTCGCTCGTTCTGGACCCTGCGGAGCCGGTGGCCGTGGAGTTGATCGGCCACCGTGCAGCGATGCTCTCGATCGATGGCCAACCTGCAGCGAGCCTGGCTGAAGGTGACAGGGTGTCGGTTGCTCCAGCGGATCAGGTTGCTCGTTTCGTCCGCTTCGGTGATCGTCGATTCCACCAGATCCTGAAGGCCAAGTTCGGGTTGACGGACCGCTAGATGTTGCACGAGCTTCACATCGAATCGCTGGGAGTGATCGACCACCTCGATCTGGTGCTCGGCGCCGGACTGACGGCGCTGACAGGTGAGACCGGCGCGGGCAAGACGATGTTGGTGGAAGCGATCAGCCTTCTCGTCGGCGGTCGCGCCGACGCGATGATGGTTCGGCCGGGCGCTGCTGAGGCTCGGGTCGAAGGGCGCTTCGTCATCGGCGACGACGAATACGTCGTCGCCCGCGTCGTTCCGGCCGACGGCCGTTCGAGGGCCTACATCAATGGTCGCCTCGCGACGGTTGGCAACCTCGCTGAGCTCGGCGAGCGCTGTGTCGACCTGCACGGGCAGCATTCGCATCAGAGCCTGCTGTCCGCGAGCGAGCAGCGCGACGCTCTCGATCGCTACTGTCACACCGATCTGGCCCCGCTGCGGACGGCGCGTGCGCGGTTGACCGAACTGGATGCGGCGCTGGCAGCGCTGGGTGGCGACAGCAAGTCGCGGGCCCGCGAGCTGGACCTGCTGCGCTACCAGGTGGCCGAGTTGCGCATGGCCGCTATCGCGAGCGATGAGGAAGATGTTGCGCTCGAGGTCGAATACGACGAGCTGGCCCGAGCCGTGGAGTACCGCGAGCTCGCCTCCCTGGCCGTCGGCGCCCTCACCGACGACGCCGGTGCTGGCGACTCGATTGCTGCAGCACTCAGGGCGTTGGCCGGCAAGGCACCGTTCGCCGAGTTGGAGAGTCGACTTCGCGGACTCAGCGTCGAAGTCGTCGATGTTGCCGCTGACGTCCGTGCCCGTGCTGACAGTATCGACGAAGATCCGGAGCGACTCTCGGAGGTTCGTGAGCGCATGCAATTGCTGCGTGACCTGCGTCGCAAATACGGCGACACGCTGGCCGAGGTGGTTTCGTTTCACGCCGAAGTAGAGGCGCGCTTGGATGAGCTGGAGGGCTACGAGGGGCGAGTGGCCCTCTTGGAGGATGAACGACTGGTTGCCGTTCGCGACGAGCGCGCCGCAGCGGCGGGCGTGGCCGCCACCCGTCGCCGCGGTGCCGCTGCGCTGGGCGACGAGGTTCAGCATCACTTGCGCCAACTGGCAATGCCACACGCAGGCGTCACGGTCACCGTCGGCGACCACGACCCTGGCGATGATGTCGCGTTCCTGCTGGCGGCGAATCCTGGCTCGCCACTGTTGCCGCTTGCTCGCGTCGCCAGCGGTGGGGAACTGGCGCGGGCGATGTTGGCATTGCGTCTGGTGTTGACCGAGGCCCCCGACACGTTGGTCTTCGATGAAGTCGATGCGGGCATCGGCGGGTCGGCGGCGGTGGCCGTCGGAAGGAACCTGGCCGCACTCGGCGAGCAGCATCAGGTTCTGGTTGTGACGCACCTCGCGCAGGTCGCAGCGCTGGCGACCACACACGTCGTGGTCAGCAAGCGAGTCGAGCTGGGCGAGACGATGACGACTGCCACGCGTATCGATGGCCAAGAACGTATCGACGAGGTCGCTCGCATGTTGTCGGGTGATGAGGCTGCGGCGTCTGCTCGTCGCCATGCGGCAGATCTTCTCGGAGAACGAGCTCGACAGCGACCGAGATGACGTGGCAACGCAGATGACCACCGAGGGACTCGACCAGGGGGTGAGTTCCAGCATTCGGCGAGACACGATTCTGGTCACGTTGTGCACGCTGTTCTCGCGCATCACCGGCTTCGGGCGGGTCGTCGCAACGGCTGCTGTTCTGGGTGTCGGCCTTCTTGGCGATGTGTACCAGACCGCCAACATGATTCCGAACCTGATGTTCGAACTGGTCGCTGGCGGAGTGCTGCAAGCGGTGCTCGTGCCATCATTCGTGGCTGCCCGACGCGAGGGTGGCGATGCCACGCTCAGCGAGGCGACGCAGGCGACGTCGGCGGTCATCATGCTCGTGTTGACAATGGTCGCCATCGTCGGAGCAGCGGCGTCACCGCTCCTGGGGCGCCTGCTGCTGCTCGCAGAACCGTCACAGTCGATTGCCGCCAGCAAGCTGCACCTGATGGTGCCGATGGTGCTGGTGTTCGTGCCGCAACTGATCTGTTACGGCGTGTCGACGGTGACGAGCGCAGCACTGAACGCCAAGGGCGGCTACGTCGCAGCAGCGTTGGCCCCAGCGGTCAACAACGTGATCGTGATCATCGCCTGCGTTGCATTCCGGGCCACACGCGACGGTGCGGTGGCCGATCTGAATCTGACCCACTGGGAGTTCGTGCTCATCGCCGGTGGAACGACGTTGGCGGTCGTGGTATCAAGCCTGACGCCGGCTCTGGCCCTACGCCGCGCAGGCGTGCATTGGTTGCCGCGCTGGCACCCCCGACACCCGGCAGTGCAGTCGATGCGTCGGTCATTTGGGTGGGCGACACTGTCCATCGTGGGGACCTTGGTGCCCACGGCCGCAGCGCTGGCGCTGGGCAACGGCGCCCCGGGTGGTGTCGCCGTCTTCGTGTACGCGTTCGCGTTCTATGTGCTACCCCACGCGCTCATAGCCGTCACGATCGCCACCACCCTCGGCCCGCGAGTGGCCGACGGTTGGCAAGCGGGGCGCGTCGACGAAGTGCGAGCGGCCATCGACTACGCGATGCGCGTGACGGTGCCCCTCCTTGTCCTGGCGGGTGCTGGCATGGTCGCCCTCGCGTGGCCGCTCACCCGGCTCGTCGCCGGCGTCGGCCAAACATCTGGTCAGGGTCTGGCGCCGATTGCCCACACGCTGGCCGCCTTCGGGCCCGGCTTGGTCGGCTACGGCTCGGCATTCATCATGACGAGAGTGTTGTTCGTGCTCGGTGATGTGCGCCGAGCCTCGACCCTGATGGTGGCCGGCGCAGTCGTCGGTGTCGTGACGATGGCGGTGGCTTCGGCACTGCTGCCAACTTCGTCGCGGGCAGCAGCGCTGGCGATCGGCTACGGCGCCGCACAGACCGTATCGGCTGTCCTGCTGGGGGTTCGTGTTCGCCGGCTGACCGGGGCGTTGCATCTCCGGCGCATCGGACGTCTGGTGCTGGAGTCGCTGGTTTCGGCTGCTGCCTCGATCGCGATGATGGTGTGGCTGGTCACCAGTTTCGACACGACCCGTCGCCAGGCGTTGGTTGCGTTCCTGCTGGGCGGCTCGGCGGGGGTCGCCGTCTTCGCCTGCTCGATGTCGCTATTCCGCCGTCGCGAGTTGTTCGGTCGGCGCAGCCGCCAGCCTGGATGAGCGATAACGCTCTAGCCACTTCACGATCTGCAGTCCGCCCAACAAGATGAGTACGCCGCCAGCGGCATCGAGGAAGTAGTGGTTCGCGGTGACGACGATGGCGAACAACGTGAGCGCTGGGTACAGAACGGCCAGTACCCGACCACGGCGACCACCGATCTCGTTCCAGATGACGATCGCGCACCACAGCGACCATCCGAAGTGCAGGCTGGGCATTGCCGCGTAGGCGTTGGCGATGGCCTTTGCAGCGCTGCTCTGGTAGTTCCAGAGCCCGCCGATCTTGTCGAGCGTGTCAACGAAACAGTTGGGCTTGACGAGCCCGCCCTCGGGGCCGAGCGCGGGGATGTCGCCATCGCACTGCAGGTACAGGCGCGGTGGTGCCAGGGGGAACGCCCAGTAGCCAATGAGCGCGAGGAATGTGGTGGCGCCGAGCAGGTTGCGCAGTCGGCGATATGCGTCGTGGCGCTTCGAGTACAGCCAGACGAGCAGCCCGGCAGTGATGATGAAGTGCAGCGTGCCGTAGTAGACGTTGATCGCTTTGATGAACCAGTGGGCGCCCAGAAATACCTGCTGTATTGCCTGCTCGTGGTAGATGAACATGTCCTTCTCGATGGACACCAGGAGGTGGGCGTTGCTGTGTGCCCGGTTTTTCACGCCAGGGACATTGGCCAAACTGCGAATGGTTTGGTAGACGTAGTAGAACCCCAGCACGATGCCAAGTTCGCGAAGCCAGGCGTGCTTGGCCGGTTTGGAGTGCAGGTGGCGAAGCGGGTGTGGTGTGGCGTGTGCCGACGCGGCTGCATCGAGGTCGGCGCACGTCTCCATCGGGGCGATTGTAGAGGTTGCGGCGTCAGATGTCGTTCACACGGCGCCACACCGCAACGCCGTCGATGTCGGCAACGTGCTGGTAGTTGTCCGTCACGAAGGCTGCAACGTTGGGGAACAGCGACAGTGGATAGTTGGCATACCCCAGGTGCGAGGACGTGGAGGTGTCCAGGACCAGCAATGGGGGATTTGCGATCAGATCATTCATCATGAGCGCCAACGCGCCGGGGGTTGCCAATTCCAGCGTCGCCTTCGGGTCCTCGCGCCCACCCGAGCGTCCAGTGACGAAATCGGTGTGCACAAGGGCGCCGGCGGGCAGCCGTTCGGCCTCCACAAGTACTTCGGGAAATGAACCCCAGATGAAGACACGCTCACCGGACGTGGTGCTGTTGTGGACATAGGTGGCGAGGCCGGTGGCATCAGGCCGATGGTGAAATGAGCCGGGTACGAAGAGCAAGGCAAAGGCCACGATTGCCGGAACACCCACGCCGATGACTGCTCGGCGCTTCGCTCGACCTGTCAGCGAGGCGACGACCGGGGTGGTCAACACCACCAACGGCGGTAGCACCTGTAGCCAATAGTGACCGAAGAAGCGGAAACCGGCGGCCACCGCAGCGAGACCCGTCAGCAACCACAGCCACACGTCGCGATCCTCGCGACCAGCGGCGTTGAACGGGTTGCGACGGCGCAGCACGAGCCAGAGGCACACCGTCATCGTGATGTGGAAACCGACGAATGCAGCGCTCGATGCGACCGCCCGCAGCAGCGAGATGCCGACTCCTGCGGCGGCCAGGACGAACCCGGGGCTGTTGGTGAAATTCCACTCCCAGTACGCGTCGAAGGGGGCGTACAGGGCGACGGTGGCAACCGTGGCGGCGGTACCGAGAGCCACGAGGGCCACGCTGCGCCAGCGTCCGCTGCGCCAGGCACTGAACAGCGCGGCCGGTAGGGCCAGCAGCCAACTCTGGCGCGTCAGCAGGGCAACGCCGAATGCGATACCGGCGGCGAGCGCCCAGAACCATTGTGGGCGCCGGCTCCACAGCAAGGCTGCTGCTCCTGGCAGCAGTGCGAAGTGGGCGTAGTTCGCGCCGCCCGCGTCGGCGGGAAAGAGGGCCATCGCACCGGTGACGAAGAGTGTGCCGGCCCAGGCGGCGTGTGCGTTGGTTCCCCAGCGACGTTTCGCCTCGTACGCCATCAGAAGGCCGCCGAGCGCCAAGAGGAGGGTGACGAGCACCCGCATCGGGCGAATGTCGGTGTTGTCGGTGAGCGAGAACGACGCCGCGTATGCCAGCGGGGGTAGGGGAGGTTTGCGGTCGAAGATGTCGCGATAGAGCGTGCCGCCAGACCGAACGACAAGACCCTGCACGCCGATAGCCGCTTCGTCGGCGTCGAACAGGCGAGTGACGAAGGTCGGGAGGCGAAGGACGATTGCCAACGCGACGACCCATGCGTAGGGTCGCTCGACGATTCGCTGCCCGATGCGTGTCACGATCGCCGAGGCTAACCGGCGGGTCCTTCTGCAGCAGGTCGACGGGCGTACTCTTCGGGAATGTCCGATGTCCGCGG
>Ga0073904_10002898_pt1 | contig 12941 bp, 9 predicted proteins | sample KloWWTrecipitate_FD_66668 | JGI IMG/M metagenome (GOLD analysis project Ga0073904, IMG submission 66668) | Active sludge microbial communities from Klosterneuburg, Austria, studying microevolution and ecology of nitrifiers - Klosterneuburg... | ecosystem: Engineered > WWTP > Aerobic digester >...
ATCTTTGAATAATTCCCTTCCAAAATATTTCATCACTTCTTTATCTGAATAATTTTGAAATAAGACTTCAGCATCTTCAGAATTAAATTCCCTCAATATAAGATTCTTTGTTTCGATTACTGGAAATTCAGTAAAGACTTCATCATTAAAGATCTGCATAATTTATTTATCAGAAGTAATTTTACCAACCATTTTAGAAGGATCTACTTTTTCAGTGAACTCTTCATCGGTCAGCAGACCAAGTTCTATTGCAGCTTCGCGAAGAGTTTTATTTTCTTTATGAGCCTTCTTGGCAATTTTGGCAGCATTTTCATAACCTATATGAGGATTCAAAGCAGTGACCAGCATTAGAGATCTTTCCACATTTTCATTAATTGCTTTATAATTTGGTTCAATTCCACTCACACAATTATTATTAAAAGAAACACATGCGTCTCCAATGAGTCTTGCTGAAACAAGAAAATTATAGATCATCATTGGCTTATAAACATTAAGTTCGAAATGTCCGCTCATTCCTCCCACAGTAATTGCTGTATCATTTCCAATCACCTGAGAACATACCATTGTCATTGCTTCTACCTGTGTAGGATTTACTTTACCGGGCATGATCGATGAACCAGGTTCATTCTCCGGAATAAAAATTTCACCTATTCCGCTTCTCGGACCAGATGAAAGCATTCTTATGTCGTTAGCAATTTTCATCAGACTTACAGCTGCAGTTTTAAGAGCTCCTGAAGCCTCAACTATTGCATCATTGGCTGCAAGTGCCTCGAATTTGTTCGGAGCTGTTATGAATGGAAAACCGGTAAATTCAGAAATTTTCTCTGCAACCAGTTTATCGTAATTTTCCGGAACGTTTATTCCTGTACCGACAGCAGATCCTCCTAAAGCAAGCTCTGACAAATGTTTAAGAGTATTCTCAATAGCTCTCAAACCATGTTCAAGCTGAGCAGCATATCCGGAAAATTCCTGTCCAAGTGTTAGCGGAGTAGCATCCATAAAATGAGTTCTGCCAATCTTAATCACATTCATAAACTTCCTAGATTTTTCAGAAAGTGTGTCCGCTAACAGCCTTATTCCGGGAATTGTAGTTTCTATCAGCATCTTGTAAGCTGCAATATTCATTGCAGTCGGAAAAGTATCATTAGAAGACTGAGATTTATTTACATCATCATTTGCATGAAGTATTTTTTTTTCATCAGTAAGTTTCCCGCCACTTAACACATGCGCTCTGTTTGCTATGACCTCATTTACATTCATATTGGACTGAGTACCTGAGCCGGTCTGCCATACTACCAATGGAAATTCTGATTCTAATTTTCCGTCAGATATTTCATCACAGACATTCATAATGGCATTCATTTTATCCTCTGCAAGTACACCACAGATATTGTTAGCAGCGGCAGTAGCTTTTTTTAAAACAGCAAATGCGTTTATCACTTCCACTGGCATACGTTGCCCGCCTATTTTAAAATTCTCAACTGAACGCTGAGTCTGAGCTCCCCAGTATTTGTCTGAAGGAACTTTTACTTCGCCCATTGTATCATGTTCAATTCTGTATTCCATTTTTATTTTGATTTTGAATATTAAAAGAATTTATAATTAAAAAATCCGCAAAGAGTGTTAAATTCTTTGCGGACTTAAAATATCAGGTAAAATGAATATTAAAAATTTATTTGATCAGTATCATTTTTTTAGTATCGGAATTTTCTCCTGTTACAAGTGAATAGAAATAAGCTCCACTGGACAGGTTAGCACCATTAAATTGAACAGTGTAATAATTCGCAGATTTCAATTCATTATTGATAAGTGTTTGTACCAATTTTCCGCTAAGGTCATAAATATTAAGTGTGACTTTTGAATCAACCGGTAAAGAGAAATTGATCTTTGTACTTGGATTGAATGGATTAGGATAATTCTGATCCAAAGCAAACTTTTGAGGAATACCAATAATCACTTCATTCTGAAGATTAAAATATTCGAAATTACCATTAAAGTCAACCTGCTTAAGTCTGTATGAATAATTTCCTGTTGCAAGATTCTGATCTCTGTAAGAATAATTTTTAGTTTCATTTACAGTACCATTACCATCTACAAATCCTATCTTTGACCAGGTAGAATTTTCAACTAAAGGTTTTCTTTCAATATCAAATCCTTTATTATTTAGCTCAGAGGCAGTTGCCCAACTCAAAGTAACACTGTTATTACTAATAGCAGATACAAAGCTGGTAAGCTCGACCGGAAGTGTTCCGTTATAGTTTCCGTTATAAGTACTTGTAACCGGTGTAAAATTAGTGGTTACGATATCAGATGATGATGGATCCCAAACCAGATTTGCCTGTACATTCTGAAGTATATCCATTGTGATAGTTGCAAGACGTTCACCAAAACCCGTTGAGCCGGGAACGTTTGTTATTTCTTCTCCGGGTCCTCCAAAGTTAAAATTAATTTGCAAAGCTACCTGCTGACCAAAAAATACAGCTGATGTCATGGAGTTATAGTTTCCTGTACTGAATCTGGAATTCTGATTTGATAATACTGCATTATTCAAAGCACCCGGTGCATAATCCATTACAAAGCTTGAATTGCCCATATCAAAAGCAGCAACACTGGTTCTTAGAGCATGAACATCAAAACGGAAATTTGCTCCGTTATTAATGATCTCAAAATTTGTAGCTGTAACAGTTGCTGTATTCTGTGCATTTAGATTAAATGCAGTAAACAGCAATACAAATAAAAAACTCAATTTGTATATTTTCTTCATTTTACCTCCTGAAATAAATATTTTTTTTAAACTCATTTTAAAAAATTATATGATTTAAGACACTATTTTAGAAGTGTCATTTTTTTTGTTTGTATGAAATTGGATCCTGTTAATGTATAAAAATATACTCCGCTCGATAGATCACCCAGATTAATATTTATTGTGTAATAATCTGCATTACGGAAATCATTGTTGATTAGAGTTTTAACTTCTTTACCGCTTATATCAAATATCTTAAGACTTACCTTTGAATTTTCCGGAATAGTAAAATTAATTTTAGTTGATGGATTAAAAGGGTTTGGATAATTTTGTGACAATGAATATGCAGCAGGTGTACCAATATTAACTTCGGAATGTAAATCAAAATATTCGAAATTACCATTGAAGTCAATTTGCTTTAGTCTGTAATTATAAATTCCTTTTGATAATGATCTATCATTATAAACATAATTAACAGAAATATTGGAATTACTGCTTCCTTCTACAAATCCGATTTTTTTCCAGTCTGTACTTTCAGTTTTCCTTTCGATCTCAAATCCTCTGTTGTTGATCTCCATTGATGTCGACCAGTTTAAATCAACACTGTTTCCTGAAACCACTGAAGTAAAGCTGCTAAGCTCAACAGGTAACGGCTGATTAAATTCACCATTATTAGTTAAAATAGCGCTTTGAAAAAATGGATCTACAACAGCAGTATTTATAGAATTCCATTTAAGATCAGGCATATTATTTTGATTTGTAATATCCAGATTAATTGTAGCTATCTTTTCTCCTAAACCTGATGAACCAGGATCATTTGAAATTAAATCGCCAGGTCCGTTACTGTTGTAAAAAACCTGAATAGAAACTTTACCGCTGCTATAAGTAAATGCATCCATTTCATTATATGAATTAGTAGAACTGGAAACGGTATATTTCGGATTTACATTTGTAATTTGGACATTATCAAAAGTACCTTGTGTATAACTGAAAAAATATGATGAACTTCCCATTCGAAAATCAGGTGCACTGGTTCTTAATGAGTAAACATCAAAACTGAATTTTGTAATGTTATTGGATATTATAAAATTTGTAATAGTATTAGTAACGGTATTCTGAGATACAGAATATCTGAATGAGAATACCGTTAATAAAATTAATACTATAAATTTAATTTGTTTCATATAGCTTTTTTAAAATTACTGTTATTGATAATTTGGAACCTGTGAAGCTTTTGTCAGACTATTAGTTACAAATCCATAGTCTGCAGAAGTAACAGTTCCGTTTAAATTTAAATCTCCGTCGTTATAATTAGCCTGTAATAAGTTATTAGTAACTACAGTATAATCTGCTGCTGATACAATAAATGATCTGTTGGCATCTCCTGCATACAAACCGAATAAACCGCCTGTAAGAGAAGCTGCATCACCTCCGTAATACTTTGTAAGATCTGTAGCAAAATCATAGACCGTACTGACAGCATTAAGAGTTGTTTTGTTAGCACTCATTACAGGAAGATGGTTTCTGTGACCAACTACTACATAATACATTCCTGCAGCAACACTTGTGAATTTCAATGGACTTACACCATCAAGATCCACTATACTTCCGTCACTTTTTACAAATCCTGCTCTTTTACCATTTAAAATTGCTGATCCATTGTCAGTGTCTCTTAGCTCGACATAAACCCAGTCAACTACACCTGCAGGAATACTTGTTACACTTTCAGTACCATTATAACTGAACTGTGTGGTGTTATAAGGCTGACTCAATGGAATCAATCCAAAGCCATTCATCGAAGTTCTCATATTTCCGCCTCCAATATAAGCACCCTGTAGAAGAACTTTTAGATTTGCTATTGTATTTGATCCACCCAGACAAGTTGGAGAACCTGCTGTATAATCTCCAAATGAATTTGAAGTTGGTATTACAAAGTTATTACCTGCTGCATTAACAGGAGTATAAGAAGTCCACTGGAAACCATTCCATTTTGCTCCGTTAAGTGAAGCTTCAGTTCCGACTACGTCAGCATCCTGGTATCCAAACTGATTCCAGACATTATATCCTGAAATACCGTTTTGACTTAATGTCCAGTATCTGTTTAAATAATCAGTTCCGCATCCGTTATTTGGATGAATAGTATTAATAGTTTTTGCACTTACATAAGCGTCAGGTGCAAAAGTTGCATTCGAAAGAAATATTTTTGCATTTGCTGCGCCGTTATTTCCTATTACCAGATTATAAAGTCCCGGAGTGGATGCTTCAAAATATTTATTCAAATTTCCACTGCCATTTGTTCCAACATAACTGTTAGAAGGATTCGGGTTAAAAGTAGTAGTATGTGTTCCAAGATTCACATCAAAATTTCCTAATGAAACCACTCCATTGGAAAGAAATAATAACCTATGAATCCAGATATTATCCAAAAGAGAAATTCCTGAAGCTCTGTTCATTCTGAAATTTCTTATGCCGTTTTCAACTGTAGTTAAACCAGTACTTGGACCTGCTCCGCTTATAACCAGATCTGAATTCATTCCGCCTTCAATTATTCCACCCGGAGTAATTGAGCCATTGAGTACGAGTGTATTATGAAGTCCAATATTTATTCTGTTTGGAGAAAAATTATCAGCAACTGCAAAATCACTTCTCATAGTCATTGTAGCATTGGTAATAGATAAGTTTTGAAAAGTTGTAAGACTCATTGGACTTAAAAATCCAGAACCTGAACTAATGAGTGTTAGGTTTCTGTCAACAACTGTGTTTCCGGGAATTATACCAGATGGAACATTCCATATAGTACCGCCACTGGTTGTTCCTGCTATTGCAGAAGCCAGATCAGGAAAATCTTGATTATCCTGATTTATAATTGAATATTGCTTAGTTGAAAAATAATTTATTGTGTTTAATGAAGTCCTTACAAGATCTGTAGATGTTGCAAAATTAAATGCAAAACCGATCGATGGAATAAATGCATTTGCAGTTGCGTTTGCACTCATAGTAATTGTATTTGGAGATTTACCTATTACAGTTGTACCAGGAGGAATACCTGCACCTTGTATTCCCATTCCTATAAAAATTCCAACCGTTGAAGGCATAAATGAAATAATAGGATTTCCCGAAGTTAAAAGTCCACCGGAAATGACAGTCGTATCAGGTGTGCCGCCGTTTTTCCATTTATTATCACTTGCATTAATTGTTCCACCCTGATCAGAATAATTGACTAATCCATAAACCAGATAATTACTAAGATCACATTTTTCCACTACCATATTCAATACCTGTCTGTTAAATGCAATCAAAGTATCACAGTTTTCAAAACTCAATCCTCTTAAGAATACAGTATCAAGTGAAGCAGGAGGATTAATAAGGTCATTTCTTGCCTGTATCCAGATTCCGCTTCCAGGAGTAGCTCTTTTTACATTTGAGTTAAAAATTTGAATGTCTGTATAATCTGTTCGGGCAAGTAGATTAATATCAATTCCTATCCAGATATTTCCCGGAGGTGTAACAACTGATATATTTCTAAAAACTGAATTTGATAATTTTTCAAAATAAATCTGATGTCCCTGCTGTTGATTAGATGGATTGTTATTTTCAAAAGCACATTGAATAATTTCAACATCATCTATAACGGTAGGATTATTAGCTCTCTGAAATGCAGCAATTCCCCAATAAGCATTGTTACTGGCAGTAGAATTATACATTCTGAATTTTCTTGTACTGAAAAGTGTAGGAAAATATATTCCGCAGTAAGTTGAATTATCAAAATTGCAGGATTCAAGAAGTGCGTCTGAAATGTCAGCATTGAACCTTAATCCGTAAGTTTGACCGGATGAAGCAAAAACATTTTCCAAAGTGAAAAAACTCTCTCTTGCATCAACAGCATCACCAATTGGTGATACGATCCTCATATTTTTGAGAACCATCCTGCTGGAAGGGTTACCTCCTGATGCAGTAAGAGTTACAGTAGAATTTACAATAGTGTTTGTTAAAGGATTTGAACCTTTCCAAACACCTATGATATTGACTCTCTTCGAAACTATAAAGCCAGAGTACGTTCCCTCAGCTACAACGATATTATCTCCTGCAACTACAGCAGCATTATCAATTGCATATTGTACTGTCTTCCATGGAGTCATGAAATTCTTAGCCAAGGCTGCTGAATTTCCGTTACTTCCGGTTGCATCATTGACATAATAAGTTTCTGATAATGCAGAACCTACTATGATAAAATGAGCCAGTAAAATTAAAACAAATTTGTTAAAATTTCTCATCTGCGTTCTTTGTTTAATTAATTTTTAAAAATTTTTATATGATTAATAATTTAAATATCGATTTTTCTTGAAAATATTAATTTTATATTTTTTAGGTACATAATTTAGGTTCTAAAATAATTCAATAAATATCAAATTTCAATTGTTTTTAATATCTATTTTTTTTTAATATTACTGAACTTTGCAGCAAATAAATTATTACTATAAAATAATTCTAATCCTAACAAAATCCTAACAAAATTCAAATAAATAAATAAATCAATCAAAAAATTGATATCAAGATTCTGAAAAATTTTAAATTTATGATCTAAAACTGCTATTTTTGATCTGATTTTATGTTTTACAATTAATAATTAATTAATCAGTCAGATAGATTTAATAATAAATTTATTTAGTTTGAAAGAATGACTATTTTAAAAAAATCTAAAAATTAATTATCTTTTGTCAAATCAAAAAAGTATTTCAATATTTACTGAATCATTGATCGATTACGCAGGTCTATTCCCGCCTGCAAAACTTGATCTTAATACTTCTTTTAATAATTTTCTCAATTATCAGTCTGGTAAAAATTCTAATATGCTTTCAAAGTTTATTTGCCCGGTAAAATTGCTTCCTGATCTATATCAACTCTTTAATAGGAAAACTGAGATGATACAACCTATAGAAATATCACTTATAATTACCGGTGGTGAGAATTTAGAAGCTTTTAAAAATTCACTAAAGTCTGATCTTGAGTTAAGATCAAAATTTATTGATGAAACCAAATCCAGTTTTAAAGTAAATAATTTTGAATATAAAATACCGGATGAAATTATAAAGAATAAGGACCATAAAGAAATTTCAGAACTGTTAAAATTTATTTCAGATAATACAGGATCTGATCATGAAATTAAATTATCGTTTTTTGCTGAATCGACTTTGGAAGGTGACTGGAAAAGTAATATAGAATTTATTGCTGATGCCCTTGAGATGCATAATGAAAATTATGATGACACAGGTTTTAAACTTAGAACCGGTGGTATCACAAAGACAGCATTTCCTTCTTCCGAACAAATTGCTTTTGCTGTTGGATACTGCTTAAAAAGAAATCTTGAAATGAAATTCACCGCAGGTCTCCATCATCCAATAAGACATTTTGACATTGGCTTAGATACAAAGATGCATGGGTTTATAAATGTTTTTACTGCAGGAATTATTGCGAAGCGGCATAATATTTCAGAGCATGAAATGATTAAGTTACTTGAAGACGAGTCAGCAGAAAATTTTAGATTCACCGAGTCTGGATTTAGCTGGAATGGATATGAAATTGAAAATGAAGATATACATTTTGCCAGATCAACATTTGTAAGGTCTTATGGAAGCTGCAGCTTTGATGAGCCGGTAGATGACCTGAAAAAACTAAACTTACTAAATTAAAATTTTATGAGAGAAAATAATACTATGAAATCATTTATAGAAATTAAAAGCAATTCGGATTTCCCAATCCAAAATTTACCTTACGGAATATTTTATACTTCTGAGAATCATTCCAAAAGAGCAGGTACTGCAATAGGAGAATATATACTTGACCTTGATGCTGCTGAAAAAAATGGTTTGTTTGAGAAAAAGACTTTCACTGGCAAAGATATTTTTAATACAGGATCACTGAATAAATTTATGTCACTTGGGAAAAATGTCTGGAGTGAAGTGAGAAAAGCAATTACTGAACTTCTTGATGAAAATAATCCACTTCTTAGAAACAATGAAAATCTAAGATCGGAATGCCTGATACTTCAGAAAGATGCAACTTTGTGTATGCCTTCAGAGATCGGAGACTATACAGATTTTTATTCTTCCAAAGATCATGCTACCAATGTAGGAATAATGTTTCGCGGAAAAGAAAATGCATTAATGCCAAACTGGCTTCACCTTCCTGTTGCTTATCACGGCAGAGCAAGTTCTGTTGTATTAAGCGGTACTGATATCATTCGTCCAAAAGGTCAGACTAAAGCTGACGATGCTGAAACTCCTTCATTTGGACCAAGCAGGTTATTAGACTTTGAACTTGAGATGGGATTTTTTATTGGTACCGGTAATGAACTTGGAAATCCTATCAGAATTGAAAATGCGGAAGAACATATATTTGGAATGGTATTAGTTAATGACTGGAGTGCTCGTGATATTCAGAAATGGGAATATGTTCCGCTCGGACCTTTTCTCGCTAAAAATTTTGCTACTTCGATTTCTCCATGGATCGTTACAATGGAAGCACTTGAACCATTTAAAACAAAAAGTGAAATACAGGATCCTGAGCCTCTCCCCTATTTAAAAAGAGTAAAAGAAAATTCATATGATATAAAATTAGACGTTATTTTGAAAACTCCCGGATCAGAAAAAGAAGAGATCCTGTCCGAATCAAATTTTAAATATATGTACTGGGATATGTGTCAGCAGCTTGCACATCACACTGTCACAGGATGTAATATGCGTCCGGGTGATCTTCTTGCATCAGGCACTATAAGCGGACCGGAAAAAGGAACTTACGGAAGTCTACTTGAAATCACATGGCGCGGATCTGAACCGGTGAAACTTTCAAACGGAGATGAACTAAAATTTCTCAGAGACGGCGATGAACTTATCATAAGAGGATATTGTGAAAAAGATGGATTAAGAATTGGATTTGGAGAAGTAACAGGAAAAATTTTACCTTCCAATTAAAAATGAACATTATAATAAAATGTGTTTCTGTTTTATTAATTGTAATTTCTGTTTCGTCGTGTAGTGACAATTCTCAAAACGGAAATAATATTGTATATGACGAGAACTTTCAATATCCATATTCACTAAATTCCTTCTGGTATTATTCTACAAAGAATGCAGTTGTAAATATTCGTCCTGATTCTCTCAAACGTTTATATAAAGGAGATACTGCTTCAGGTTATGGATTTTCTTCTTTTGTCAATGATACAGTTATAGAAAACAAAAATGTCAGAATACTGAAAAATGAATACAGTCTGGATGGACACAGCTCAGTCGTAAGAGAATATTTTGAACAGACTGATTCAGGATTGATACGATTGGCAAGTTTATCAAATGGTTCTAATCTAAGTCCATTCAGAGGAAATATTAAATATTATATTAACGGTAATTATTTTAACAGTTTAAATGAAATTTCATTCAGATATAATAATGATCTTATATCTAATGACAGCATTGTATTAATAGATAACCCTCCATTAAAAACAATTAAATATCCTTTAGAATTAAATTCTGAATGGGAATTAATTAATAATGGATTTGTCAGAATTCAAAAAAAATATACAGGGTTTGAAAACATTGACATCTCCGGAAAAAATTTTCATTGTATGAAGATAAGCAGAAGTTATTATTTCAGCGGAAGTTTACCTGATGAAAATTTTATTGTGACGGATTATTTTTCTGCAGAAGGAATTGTAAGAAGGGATCTGTTAATAAAAAATATAAATGTAGTAAATGAATTAGGTAATCTTTTGGGCTATGTTGATCTGTCTGAAAAAACTACAGTAAATTTATTTTCTATTCCATAACTTTTTAAAATATTTTAAAAACTTAATACAGAAATTTGGATAATGAAAAAGTAAGACTTACACAAATGGTTACCTCTGCAGGCTGCGCAGCAAAAATATTTCCTGATATACTTTCCAAAACATTAAAAGAAATTACATGGGATACGAATGAAAATGTACTTGTTGGCTTTGAAGGAAAAGATGATGCCGGCGTTTATAAAATTTCTGATAATACTGCACTGATCCAGACTACAGATTTTTTTACACCTGTAGTGGATGATCCTTATACATTCGGACAGATTGCCGCTGCCAATGCACTCAGTGATGTGTATGCTATGGGCGGTGAACCGATATGCGCACTGAACATTGTTGCATTTCCTCAAAAAGAAGATCTCAATATTCTGAAAGAAATTCTCAGAGGCGGTGCTGATAAAATGAAAGAGTCAGGAGCTGTCATTATAGGCGGACATTCTATAGATATTACCAATATAGTTTACGGACTTGCAGTTACAGGGAAAATAAATCCAAATGAAATTAAAGGTAACGATTCTGCAAAGCCGGGTGATATACTCATTCTTACAAAAGCACTTGGAACAGGAATACTAAATAATGTAATTAAATTTGCGCAGCTTGAAGATAAGATTTATCAGCAGCTTATTTCTTCTATGACTAGACTTAATAAAGATGCTGCAGAATGTATGAAGCTTTGTCATGCTAATGGCTGCACTGATATTACAGGATTTGGTCTGGCAGGTCATTCAATGCAGATGGCTGTTGCAAGTAAAGCTGTATTGAAATTTTTTATTAATCAACTCCCTGTATTACCCGGAGTCGAGCATGCGATAGGCGAAAAACTATTGACACGAGGTGACAAGTCTAACAGAAATTATACTAAAGATAATACAATTAGCGAAGGTGAAATAAATATAATAAAAGAACATTTACTTTATGATCCTCAGACATCTGGCGGACTTCTCATCACTGTTCCTAAAGAACATTCAAATATACTTCTTCTCGAACTTCACAAACGCGGAGATATTTATGCAGCTATTGTCGGTGAAGTATTGGAAAGCACTGATCAGTATAAAGAAGGTAGTGTAATTTTTAATTATGAATGATCCTGATTTGAATTGGCTGGAGTTGATTTGAAAGATAAAGAACTTTCAGATAAAGAATTTATTGAATCAGTAATTTCTGATTTTTCAAAAGATAAAGGTGATGATCTCTCCGTAAAGGATCTGTTAAAGAATTATGAAATTAAATATATCGATATTAATGAGCTTCATTCAGATCTCAAGAATATTCCCAATAAGATTTTATTAATTGATGCAAGATCGGAAAAAGAATTTTCTAATGCATCAATCCCCTTTGCAAAAAATTTTCCTGTATTAACAAATGAAGAGCGACATTATGTCGGAATTATTTACAAAAAATATTCACAGTCTGCAGCAATAAAACTTGCCTTAAAATATGCCGTTCCAAAAACAGAGGATCTAAAGAAATTTATAGAAACAAATGGCACTCAAAATAAAAAAATAATTGTGCACTGCTGGAGAGGCGGAGGGAGAAGTGCTTATCTTTCGAAAATGATCTATGATCTGGGTTTTGATGTCGAAGTACTTTCGGGAGGAATAAAGTCATTCAGGAAAGAAGTAAATAAATTTTTTGATCTGGATAAATTTCCTTTTGAGTTACTGGAAATATCAGGGCTGACAGGATGCGGTAAGACTGAATTACTGAATTCTGTTTCACAAAGACTTCCAGTAATTGATCTGGAATTTGCCGCTAAGCATTTTTCAAGTCTGCTCGGACATATTCCTTTTGAAATTAAAGGTGTAAAAAAAGTTACTGGCCAGTCTGAATTTGAAAATAATATTTATAATCAGATCAGATTAAATAATTCCGAACACTGCGCTTATGACAATTTAAATTATCCATTTCTGATAGAAAGTGAAAGCAGACGAGTAGGAAAATTTACTGTGCCTGAAGTTTTATACAAATCTATGGAGTCTGCATCATCAATAAAATTAACAGGATCCATGAGCAGCAGAGTGAACAGAATTGTTGGTGATTATTTTTCAGATAAAGAAAAAGGGATTGAGCTAATGACAGATCTTTTCAAAACAAAAGGTAATTTTTTTAAACAACAGCTTAGTAATAAAATATTTGATGAGCTATTAATATTGTTAGAAAAAGGAGATGTTTATGATTTTACTGAAATTATGATAAAAGATTATTACGATAAAAGATACCGCGAAAAGAAAAAAATTCCTATTTCTGAAATTAATTCAGATAATATGGAATCCGCTTCGGATGTATTAATAGAACTATATAAGAAAAAATATATTTTTTAAGCCTCCCAACCATTTCCATCCAAAACGTTTTAGCATAAAATATGAT
>Ga0073904_10002900_pt1 | contig 12938 bp, 5 predicted proteins | sample KloWWTrecipitate_FD_66668 | JGI IMG/M metagenome (GOLD analysis project Ga0073904, IMG submission 66668) | Active sludge microbial communities from Klosterneuburg, Austria, studying microevolution and ecology of nitrifiers - Klosterneuburg... | ecosystem: Engineered > WWTP > Aerobic digester >...
GCTCGACCGCCGCCTGCGCGAGCTGGCCCTCTACGACGGAGAGCTCGGCCGGGCGCTCGTGCTGGCGCTGGCCGACCGGCTCGACGGCGGCGACCGCTACGCCGCCGCCGCTTCGAGTCTCCCGGCCGCGCTGCAATATTTCGCGGACGACGCCGCTCCTGCCGACCTCCCGATCGGCGGCCTCGAGGGGAGCGGATCCGTCGTCTGGGGCCTGGTGGCGCTCGCCTCGCTGCGCCGCGCGGACTCGGCCGCCTTGCTCGCGAGCGCGCGCCGCTTTGGCGAAGGCATCGGGCGCGCGGGTGCCTCTCCCCCGCCGGTGCACGATCTCTTCGGCGGCACGGCCGGCGCCGTCCTCGCCCTGCTCGCGCTCGCCGAAGCGACCGGCGAGGAGACCTGGCGAGGTCGGGCGCAGGAGCTCGGCGATCACTTGATCGCCGCCGGCGCGCCGACACCAGAGGGTGGAATCGCCTGGGGCGGAAAGGCGGCAGAGCCGGCTCTCACCGGCTTCGCGCACGGCTCCACCGGCATCGCGCGCGCTCTCGCGGCACTCTGGCAGGCGACCGGCGAAGGGCGGTTCGCTGCCGCGGTCGCTGGCGCGCTCGCCTTCGAACGCGGGCGCTTCGACGCGCAGAGCGGTGACTGGCCGGTGGTACGGCCGGGTGTCGGCGAGAACGAAGAGCGCCGCGTGGCGATGACCGCCTACTGCCACGGCGGCGCCGGCATCGCGCTGGGGCGCGCACTCCTGCCGGCCGAGCTGCGCGACGACCTCTTCGACAGCGAAGTCGATCTCGCGGTCGCGGCGACGCGTCGCGCCGGAATGGGCGACTTCGACCACCTCTGCTGCGGCGCTGCCGGGAGGCTCGCGATCCTCGGCGAGCTGGGCCTGCGGCTCGGGCGCGAGGACGCCCTCGCCGCCAGCAGCTCGGGACTCGAGTTGCTGCTCGCGCGACCCATCCGCCTGCCCGCCTCGTCGCGGGCGCGGCCGGAGGTCGAGGCGGGTCTGTTCCGCGGCGTCGCAGGAGTGGCCTGGGCCGGCCTCTTCGCCGCCGCGGCCGGCGATGCGGCCGTGCTCGACCCACTGGCCCTCGAGTTGCCGTCGGAAGCGCAAGAGCGTGCCGCGCGAGTGAAAGGAGCCGCACGATGAGCAGCGGTCTGGAATTCGAAACCCTCGAGCCCGGACGGGAGCTGCCGCCTGGCCTCGAGGAGATGACCTTTCCCATCTACCGCCCGCTCCTCGAGCTGGCACCGGTCAGCCGCCATCCCGAACAGGGGGACCTGCGGCAGGTGCAGCCGGTCGCCGTCATCGCGAAGAGCGGCGGCCGTCTGGCGGGCCTGGCACTGGCTGAAGTGCCGCTCGCCGGCGGCGCCGCGGCCGAGGACGACGCCGGCGGCGACCGGGGCGATCGGGGCGATCGGGGCGATCGGGGCGATCGGCGAGGGGAGCTGCTCTCGCTCTTCGTCCGGCCGGCCGCGCGCTGCGCCGGTGTCGCGACCGCCCTCCTCGCGGCCCTCGAGCGCGAGCTCGCGCGCCGCGGCGAGACCGCGATCGCGACCGTCTACACCGCCGGCCGGCCTTCGATTCCGGCGCTCGAGCGGGTGCTCGAGAAGCGCGGCTGGGACGCGCCGCGCGCCCGAACGCTCTCGGTGCGTTTCCCGCCGCAAGCCGCGCTCGGCTCGGACCTGTTCAGCGACCGCCGGATGGGCGCACTCTCCGGCCGGCTCGAGCTCTTTGCCTGGCGCGATCTCGATGCCGCTTCGCGCGCCCGCATCCGCAGCAGCCATGACGCCACTCCCTGGATCACCCCCGCGCTGGCACCGTGGCGCTTCGAAGCTGCCGGTTTCGATCCGCTGTCGTCGATCGGAGCCCGCTACCGCGGCGAGGTTGTCGGCTGGGTGATCAATCACGTCGTCGCACCGGGAACCGTCCGCTTCACCTGCAGCTTCCTGCGCAAGGACCTCTCCCGCCGCGGGCGCATCGTGCCGCTCTACCGCGAGTCGCTTCGCCGGCTGGCGGAGGGGGGGGTCGAGCGCGCGACCTTCGTCACCCCGGTCGTCTATCCCAATATGGTCCGGTTCATCCTGCGCTGGATCGCCCCGATCGCCGAGTTCGTCGGCGAGACGCGCGGCTCGGCCAAGCAACTGGGGCGCTCCTCGTCGCCCGTTCTGCGCTTTTCGGACTCCATCCCTTGACGCGGTGGGCGGGCGAACGTAACCTTCCCCGAAGTTCCAATCAGTTCCAGACGTCGCCCGAACGGCGACGAGGAGGATGGCGATGAGCTTGTCCGGAAAGCGGTTCGGCCGGGTTGTGGGGGCTTCTCTCTTCTGCGCCGCCGGGGCGGCGACACTGGCGCTCGCTGAGGCGCGCCTGCCACCGCGATTCAACTATGGCGAAGGCAAGATCGCCCTCGTCGAAGCGGTGCGACTGACGCTCGAGAACGACCCGAATCTCCTGCTCGACGCCCAGGACGTCGAGCGCCAGCGCGGCATCCTGCAGGAGGCCACCGGAGCCTTCGACTGGAACCTGAACGTCGATCTGTCCTACGACTATCGCAAACAGCGGGTGCGGGACTCGACGCTCGAACGCGAGAAGGAGAAGCGCACGGATCTCGCCGCGCAGCGCGACTTCACCTGCGCCGAAGAGGTCCGCCAGCGCGCCGCGCTCCAGAACCTGCAGCGCTTCGCCGGCGGCGATCCCGCGGCGACCCTGCCCAACGACGTGCAGCAGCAGGTCGATTTCCTCGACGCCATCATCGCCGCCGAAGACAACGCCACCCAGCGCCAACTGCTCTCGCAGGCGCGATCGAACCTGCTCACGCGGGCGATCGACGCGGCGTCCGAAGGGGTGACCGACCTCGCCAACGGCTGTGTCGAGCTGAACGAGGACGTGGCGAACCTCGGGCCGGCGCCGGAGGAGGAGGAGATCGCCAGCGGCCGCTTCGACCTTTCGCTCTCGAAGTACTTCCGCTCCGGCATCACTCTGACTCCCTACGTGACCGCGGGCTACGATCACAACCAGTTCGCCGGCCGGCGCAACGGCTACTTCGTCGACCGCGTCGACGAGAACGGCCTGCCGGTCACCACCGAATACGGCACGCGCCTGCGGCGCTTCGTCAATTTCGGCGGCAAGAACATTCTCGACCTCTATCGCACCGAGATCGGCTTCGATATCAACCTGCCGCTGCTGCGCGGTCGCGGCATCGAATCGGCAGGCGCGCAGGAGAAGGCGGCGCAGATCGACCTACTCGCCTCGGAGCTCATCCTGCGCCACGGTTCGTCGACGTCGACGCTGTCGACCGCGCTCTCCTACTGGCAGCTCTTCGCCGCGCAGCAGCGGGTGGCGGTGCTCGAGCGCTCGCTCGAGTTGCAGACCCGGATCGTCGATCTCACCGGCCAGCTGATCGAGGGCGATGTCCTGCCGCGGGTCGAATCGGCACGTTCCGCCGCCTCGCAGGCGAACGCGCGCGCGCAGCTCGAGTCGGCGCGGCGAGATCTGGTCACCGCCCGGCTCGGGTTGGCCCGCGCCATGGGGCTCGACGTCAACGGCGTCGCCAGCTCGCCGCTCGCCGAGGGCCCGTTCCCGACCCCGCCGACGCCGGACCAGGTCCGCGCGCTCGATCCGGCAGCCCTCGCCGCCCAGGCGCTCGATCTGCGCGCCGATCGCCAGGCGACGCACGAGCTGGTCGCCTCGGGCAAGGTCCTCGCCGAAGCGGCGCGGCGCGATCTCGCGTCTCGCCTCGACCTGGCGCTGTCGCTCTCCACTTCAGCGATCGGTGAAGAGAGCTTCGGCAACGCCGTTGATCGCTGGACGGGACCGAACGGCTCCTTTGCCCTGGCGTACGACAAGAGTCTGGGCAACAACGGCCAGGAAGGCCGCTATGCCCAGAACGAGGCGCTGCTGCGACAGCGGGAGATCTCCGCGACCGATCTCGACCGGCGGATCCGCATCGCCGTCGTCGAGATCCTGCGCTCCCTCGAGGATGCCGCTGCCGGCCTGGCTTCTGCGGAAGCGGCCGCCGGCCACTTCCAGGCGACCATCGACGCCGAGTTCGAGAAGCTGGGCCTCGGCGCCTCCACCCTGATCGACGCCATTCTCACCGAGCAGCAGAAGACGAGCTCGGATCTGGCGGTCATCGCCGGCCAACAGCAGGTCGCCTTCCTGCTGGCTCGGCTGCGTTTCGAGACCGGAACGATGATCGACTGGAACACGGGGGGTGGGAGGTTGCCGCCGGAAGCTCTGGTGACCTTGCCGGGCTCGATCGCCGCCGGAAGTCAGCCGTGAGAAGCGCGAGCGTTTCCATGCGATCCGCAGCAGCGGCCGCCAGCCTCCTGGGCCTGTTCGCCCTGGCAGCCGGCGCCCCCCTGCGCGGCGAGACGCAGCTCCTGACCGCGGACGAGGCGGTGCGGCGCGCGCTCGTCGCGAATCCGGAGTTGGCGCAGGCCGAGCAGAACCTCGCGCTGCGCTCCGCGGTGGTGACCGAGGCGCAATCGCTCTTCGACCCCTCCCTGTTCGCCGACCTTCGCGTCGACTACGCCGAGGAGGAGCTCGTCGGCAGTCGCCTGAAGTCGGAGATCGATCGCCGGCTGCAGCTCGAGATTCCCCCGCCGGCGCTCGACGAGGCGGCGCGCCGCCTGCGCGCAGCGATTCCGACCGATGTGAGCCTGTTGAACCCGACGACCTGCCGCAGTGCAGCGACGCTGATCGTGGTCGGCGACGCGCCGACCGTGCTCTGCCTCGACGAGAACGGCAATCTCCTCGGCGTCCTCGATCCGGCGTTGGCCGTCGGCCCGACGCTCTTCTCCGCCGTCAGTCTCGCCGAGGCGTTCGTCGGGCTCGAGGGTTTGAACGGCCGGATCCAGCTCTTCGCCGACTCCCTGCGCGCGACGGCAGCCGATCAGATCCGCCTGGTCGCGGACATCCTCACCGGGACGGCGACAGCGCTCAGGATCCAACGCGACAACATCGGCGACCTGCCGCGCGACCGCGAGACGATTCTCCTCGATACCGGGGTCGACTACCGCATCCCGTTCCGCAACGGTATCGCGCTGATCTCGAGCCTCTCGCTGGCGAGCTCCGAGGACAACTTCACCGACAAGCCGCTCGATCCCGAGTTCGGCGATTCGTTCGTCGCCAACCAGTTCCGCGTCACCGGCGGAATGTCGCTGGAGATTCCGCTCGCACGGGGCGGCGGGCGCGCCTCGTACTCCGCCCCGCTCGTCGCGGCGGAGAAGGCCGAGGAGGCCGCCCGCTCGCTCTACCGCCACGCCGCCGCCGAGCGCGCCGCGATCGCCCTCGAAGCCTACTGGGACGTGGTCGCCGCCAAGCACCGTCTGGCCCTGTTCGAGACTTCTCTCTCGCAACAGGACCAGCTGCTCGACGCGACGCAGCAACTGATCGATGGCGAGCAGGTCGCGCGGCTCGAAATCGAGCGCAATCGCGCCCAGCGAGCGGCTACCGCATCCTCGGTCGCCGCGGCCCGGCGGGCCCTCTCCGAGGCCCGCGCCGCGCTCGCTCGCGAGATCGGCGCCGAGGCTGCGGAGCTCGACGTCCTGGACGCCGACACCGACTTCGCGCTCTTCCTCGACCAATCGATCGAGGCGGCGCTCGACGCCGAGGCGGTCGTCCAGCTGGCGCTCGCCGAACGCGACGATGTCCAGGCGGCGGCGCGGCGCGTCGAGGCGGAATCGACCCTCGCGGCAGCAGCCGAGCTCGATCTCCGGCCACAGATCGACCTGCGCCTGAACGCCTCGTACAACGCCTACCACGAGACGTTCGACACCCGCTTCTACGAGCCCGAGGGGTTCGGGGATGCGTTCAGCGAACCCTGGGCGGGCCCCTCCTACGGCATCGCGCTGCGCTTCCGCGTTCCGCTCGGCAACAATGCGGCCCGCGGGCGGCTCCTCCAGGCGCAGGCGGCGACGACTTCGAGCGAGATCGATGCGACCGAGCTCAAGCGCTCGGTCCGTCTCGAGGTGCTCGAGGATCTCTCCGCCCTGGCCGATGCCCGGGCGGAGCTTGCCGCGCGGCGCGAAGCGCGACAGCGGATCGAAGAGACCGCGGCAGCGACCTGGACCCGTTACCAGGCCGGTGACATGACCGTGCTCGACACGCTCATTACCGAGCAGGAGCTGACGCGCGCCGGACTCGAGCTGGTGGGATCGGAACGCACCGTGTTGTCGCTGCTCACCCGGCTGCGCTTCGTCTCCGGCCGTCTGGTCGACTTGCCGGCCGAAGGCGACATCCGCGGGGCGCGGCTGCTGCCGCTCGACTCGCCGCTGCTCTGATCCGCGCCTCTATTCGAGCCCGGAGAGCCAGGAGAGAGCGATGCAAGGCCCGGAGAATCTGCTGCGCAAGGCCTCGGTCGAGAAGCTGTCGTCGCCCGAGCAGCTCGACATGATGATGCGCGTCACCTCGCCGATGGGATGGGTGGCGATCGCAGCGATCGGCGCCATCCTCCTCGCCGCCATCGTCTGGAGCGTGACCTTCCCGATGCCGGTGAAGGTCGACGGACGAGGCTTCATGGTGCGCGGCGAGGCGGTGCGGGAGGTTCAGATCCTCGCCGGCGGGACGATCCAGTCGATGGAGGTCAAGACCGGCGACGTCATCGAGACCGGCACCGTGGTGGCGCGGCTGTCGATGCCGGACATCGAGGCCCGGCTGCTCTCGGCGCGGGCGCTGCTGGTCGAGCTCGAGCAGCAGACCAGCTCCTCCGGCTCGCAGACGGCGTCGATCCAGGGCCGGCTGCGCGGGCAGATCGCCCGCCTCGAGGCCGATCGCGCGCAGAAGCAGAAGCTCGTCGACCGCGGGCTGCTGACCTCCGCCTCGGTCGCCGCCATCGACCAGCAGATCACCAGCCTGCAGAACTCGATGGCGCAGAGCATGATCGGCACCGGCGATCGCGGCCTGCGGGTGGAAGACAAGCGGCTCGAGGTCAAGGAGCTCGAAACCAAGCTGGCGACCGACGCCGCCGTGCGTTCGCCGTTTTCCGGCCGGGTGGTCGCGGTGCGCGCCGGTATCGGGCAGTCCGTAAGGCCCGGCGACGCTCTGCTGTCGCTCGAATCGACCAAGGACCCCATGCGGGTGATCGGCTTCGTGCCGCTCGCCGCCGGCAAGAAGGTCCTTTCCGGGCTCGATGTGCGGATCTCGCCGTCGTTCGTGCGCGTCGAGGACTACGGCTTTCTCTTGGGCAAGGTCATCTCGGTCTCGACCCTGCCGGTGACGCCGGAGGAGATCCAGCGGATCGTCGCCAACGATGCGCTCGCCCGGCAGTACATCGACCTCAATCCCTTCCAGGTGGTGATCGAGCCGTTGCTCGCAGAGACGCCATCGGGCTTCCTCTGGACGTCCTCCGCCGGCCCGCCGCTCGAGGTCGGCAGCGGCACCGACTGCACCATCCAGGTCGTGGTCGAAACGCGGAAGCCGATCTCCTACGTCATTCCGACGGTGAAGAAGACCCTCGGACTTTCCTGAGCGATCGCTGAGATAGCTGCGATGGCTGCGAGCACCGACGCCCCGCCCGCGAAACCGGGCCAGTACGGCCCCAAGTCGCCCAAGGCCAAGCGACAGCGCACGCCGACGGTGCTCCAGATGGAGGCCGTGGAGTGCGGCGCCGCCTCCCTGTGCATGATTCTCGGCTACTTCGGGCGCATCGTGCCGCTCGAGGAGTGCCGCGTCGAGTGCGGCGTGTCGCGCGACGGCTCGAAGGCCAACAACGTCCTCAAGGCGGCGCGCAAGTTCGGCCTCGAGGCCAAGGGTTTCAAGTTCGAGCTCGAGAGTCTCTACGAGCTCGACTACCCGGCGATCCTCTTCTGGAACGCCAACCATTTCGTCGTTCTCGAAGGGTTCAAGAACGGCAAGGCCTGTCTCAACGACCCGGCGCAGGGTCCGCGCCAGGTCACCATCGACGAGCTCGACGGCTCCTTCTCCGGCGTCGTCCTCACCTTCAAGAAGTCCGCGGAGTTCAAGCCCGGCGGCGAGAAGCCCAGTCTCGCGGGGGCGCTCCGCCGCCGCCTGCGCGGCTCGGAGGTGGCGCTCGGCTACGTCATGCTCTGCGGACTGTTCCTGGTCGTCCCCGGTCTGGTGATCCCGACCTACTCGCGCATCTTCGTCGACGAGGTCCTGGTGGCGAATCGCGCCTCGGTCATCCAACCGCTCATGGTCGGCATGGCGATCACGCTGCTGATTCAGGGAGCGCTCACCTGGCTGCAGCGCCACTACCTCCTGCGCCTCGAGACGAAGCTCGCGCTCTCGACCTCGGCGAACTTCTTCCAGCACATCCTGCGCCTGCCGGTGGGCTACTTCGCGCAGCGCTTCGCCGGCGAAGTCGGCTCGCGCGTGGGGATCAACGACAAGGTAGCGGGAGTGGTTTCGGGCAAGCTCGCAACGACGGCGATCGACTGTTTCATGGTCGTCTTCTACGCCGCGCTGATGTTCCGCTACGACGTCGGGCTGACGCTCATCGTCATCGGCGTGGCGCTCGCCAACGTGGTGGCGATCAAGGTCGTCGCCCGCGTACGTACCGACGCCAGCCGCAAGCTGATGACCGACAAGGGGCGCCTCCAGGGCACCTCGATGGGCGGCCTGCGGATGATGGAGACGCTCAAGGCGACCGGCGGCGAGAACGAGTTCTTCTCGCGCTGGGCCGGGTACCAGGCGAAGGCGCTGCGCGCCGAACAGCAGCTGCGCCAGATCAGCGACATGGTCTCGGTCGTGCCGACGGTGGTGGGTACGCTGGTCACCGCCTCGGTGCTGCTCTTCGGCGGGCTCAAGGTGATGGACGGAGTGCTGACGGTGGGCCTCCTGGTCGCCTATCAAGCGCTGACCAGCGGCTTCGTCAAGCCGCTCAACTCGTTCGTCACCTTCGGCTCGACGCTGCAGGAGCTCGAGGCGGACTTGAACCGCCTCGACGACGTGCTGCGCTATCCCCAGGATCCGCTCTACTCGCGCGACACCAAGGCCTCCGAACGCGACGACGACCGGCGCCTCAAGCTGCAGGGCAGAATCGAGCTCAAGGGAATCACCTTCGGCTACAGCCCGCTCGAGAAGCCGCTGATCGAGGATTTCGAGCTCACGATCGAGCCCGGCAAGCGGGTCGCGCTGGTCGGTGGGTCCGGCTCCGGTAAATCGACCGTGGCAAAGCTCGTCTCCGGTCTCTATCGACCGTGGAAGGGCGAGATCCTCTTCGACGGCGTGCCGCGCGATCGCGTGCCGCGGCGCCTGCTGGCGAACTCGATCGGTCTGGTCGATCAGGAGATCTTCCTCTTCGACGGCGTCCTGCGCGAGAACATCACGATGTGGGACTCGACGGTCCCCGCCGGCAGGCTGACCGAAGCCTGCCGCGACGCGGCGATCGCCGAGGTGATCGAGACCCGCGAGGGCGGCTACAACGCGCGGGTCGACGAAGGCGGCGGCAACTTCTCTGGCGGCCAGCGCCAGCGGCTCGAGATCGCCCGCGCGATGGTGGGCAATCCGACGATTCTGATCCTCGACGAAGCGACCTCGGCGCTCGACCCGGCGACCGAAGCGGTGATCGACGACAGCCTCCGGCGCCGCGGCTGCACCGCCATCATCATCGCCCACCGGCTGTCGACGATTCGCGACTGCGACGAGATCATCGTCCTGCAACGCGGCAAGATCGTGCAGCGCGGGACCCACGACGAAATGAAAGAGCTCGAAGGCCCCTATGCCGACCTCATCCGGACGCACTGAGGTCCGGCTCCGGGTCACGGCCTCGCCGGTCGACGGTCTCGTCGGCAGGGAGATCGAGCTCGCCGGCGACGGCACCGAGCTCACCATCGGGCGCTCTCCGGACTGCTCGCTGCCGGTGGCCGATGCCGCGATGTCGCGCCGCCACGCGCGCGTCGCCCTGCGCCAGGAGAGCGCTTTCGTCGTCGACAACGCCAGCGCCAACGGCGTCTTTGTCGGCGGCGAGCGGGTCGCCGAGCGGCTGCTCGGCGACGGCGGGAGGTTCCGCCTCGGCGGGACCGAGTTCGAGGTCATCGTCGAGCGGCCGGCGCCGCCGGAGCCGGCCCCGACACCTCCGGTGCCCGCGTTTCCGGATGGGCGGACGGTGATCCAGCCGCCGGTCGACCGCACGATCTCGATTTCCGACATCGCCGAGATCGTGCGCAACATCGAGAAGCCGAAGGGCTTCGAGGACGAGGGCGAAGTGGTGATCGTGGCCGCCAACCGGCCTTTCGTGCTCTCCGATCCCGACTCCGTCTACCTGGTCGAATCCGGCCGCATCGAGATCTTCACCGTCGCGCTCGAACAGGGGCAGCCGTCGGGTGCGCGCACCCATTTCGTCACCGTCGAGGCGGGTGGCCTGTTCTTCGGCATGGACACCGACCGCTATGGCATGGGCTCGGGCTTCCTCGCCACCGGCAAGGCGGGCTCGGAGCTGCGCCGCTTCTCGGCGGCGCGTCTGATGCGCATGGCGGCGGAGCGCGAAGCGCACCGCCAGCGAATCGCGCCGCTGGTGGCGCGCTGGATCGAAGCGCTGTCCCGCCGCCTGATCGTCGACCTCGAAGTCCCGCGGCCGGACGTCACGATCGAGGCGGGCAAGCCGTTCGAGGCCGCCCCCGGCAAGCGGGTGGCGAGCGAGCGCACCGTCTCCTGGGTCGAGATGCCGGCGGCGCAGTTCCTGTTCGACGGCATGTCGAGCGCTTCGTGGGAGCTCGAAGGCGTGCTCTTGCCGTTCGCGCCGGGCAGCTGGATCGAGCTCATCGGCGGCGCCGACACGTTCAAGGGAACCCCGCGCACGACCGCCGACGGGATCAGCGATCCGCGCGCCTGGGCAGGGCTCGAGGCGTTTCACCGCCTGCTCTGCGAAGGGGAGTTCCTCAACAAGCGCCTTTCGAACGTCGACGAGTTCCAGCGCCTGAGAAGCAAGGCGGCGGAGACGGAACGGGCGCGCGAAGCGGCGATGGGGGCCATCGGCTCGGTGCTCGGCGGCACCGGCGTTTGGAACCTGCACTCGTTCGTCGGCTCCGACCTCGGGCCGATCTTTGCCGCCATGCAGGCGATCGGGCGGCATCTGGGTGTCGAGATCAAGAGCCACCCGGAGGGCAAGGAGAAGCGCAGCTTCGACGACAGCGTGCTCTCGGTCTGTCTCGCCTCGCGCCTCCGCCTCCGCAGGGTGGCGCTGGTCGACGACTGGTGGAGACGCGATCAGGGCGCGCTGCTGGCGCAGCACGAGGAGAGCAAAGCGCCGATCGCACTGATTCCCGTAGGCCCGACGAAGTACGAAGCGCTCGACCCGGTGACCGGCGCGCGGCAACCGGTAGACGCCGCCTATGCGCGCACTCTGGCGTCGTTCGCGACCACCTTTTACGCCGGATTCGCCGACGGGCCGGTGGGCGCCAAGCAGTTGCTTCGTTTCGCCGTGCGCGGTCTCGGTCCGGACTTCCGCTCGGTCGTCTGGATGGGCATCACGCTCGGCGTGCTCGGTACCGTGCCGCCGATGCTCACCGGCAAGGTGTTCGATACGGCGATCCCGCAGGCCGAAAAGGGCATGCTCTTCCAGTTCGCCGGCGGGCTGTTCCTGATGGCACTCGCGCAGGCCGCCTTCAAGATCACCCAGTCGATCGCCACCATCCGGATGCAGGGCAAGATGGATTATGCCGCCCAGTCGGCGGTCTGGGACCGGCTGCTCGATCTGCCGATGACCTTCTTCCGCGACTACTCGGCGGGCGATCTCGCCGACCGCGCTTCGGGCGTCGACCAGATGCGCGGCATCGTCGCGGGAGCCGGCATCGCCGCCATTCTCGGCTCCTTCTCGTCGCTGTTCAACGTCTTCCAGATGCTGGGCTACGACTTCACCCTGGCGGCGGTGGCGATCGGTCTCACCGTCGTCTACGTCCTGGTCACCACCTTCGCCAACTTCCTGCAGCTGCGCTATCAGCGTGACGAGCAGCGAAAACGCGGCCGCATCACCGGACTGATTCTCCAGCTGATCTCCGGGGTCGCCAAGCTCCGCGTCTGCGGCGCCGAGAACCACGCCTTCCGGGTCTGGGCGACGGCCTTTTCGGAGCAGCGCAAGGTGAGTTTCCGGGTCGGCCGAGTGAGCAATGTCATGCAGGTCTGGAACGCCTGCTTCCCGGTGCTGTCGACGATGCTCATCTTCTTCACCGTCGTCTCGCTCAAGCAGTCGGCTGCCGAGTCCGGAACTCCGTTCGAGATGACCACCGGCGACTTCCTCGCCTTCTCCGCCGCCTACGGCATGTTCCTCGCGGCGATGCAGGCGCTGGGCGACGCCTCGCTTTCGATGCTGCGCATCGTGCCGATCTGGGAGCGACTGAAGCCGATCCTCGAGGCCACGCCCGAGATCGACTCATCGAAAGTTCATCCCGGCACGCTCTCCGGCGCGATCGATATCTCGCACCTGTCGTTCCGCTACTCCGCCGACGGGCCGTGGATCCTCAAGGACGTCTCGATCAAGATCAAGCCCGGCGAGTTCGTCGCCCTGGTCGGCGGCTCGGGCTCGGGCAAGTCGACGCTGATGCGGCTGATGCTGGGCTTCGAAACCTCGGAAGTCGGGTCGGTCTACTACGACGGACAGGACCTGGCGACGCTCGACCTCCGGCTGGTGCGCTCGCAGATGGGCGTCGTCCTGCAGGAGAGCCGTCTCCTCCCCGCCGACATCTACCGCAACATTGTCGGTTCGTCGTCGCGCACCGTCGCGGAGGCCTGGGAGGCGGCGGAAAAGGCCGGCATCGCCGACGACGTGCGCGCCATGCCGATGCAGATGCATACCGTGATCTCGGAGGGCGGCGGCGGCTTCTCGGGCGGCCAGAAGCAGCGCCTGATGATCGCCCGCGCCATCGTCCACAAGCCGCGGATCCTGTTCCTCGACGAGGCGACCTCGGCGCTCGACAACAAGACGCAGGCGATCGTCACCGAGAGCATGAACAAGCTGGCGGCGACGAGAATCGTCATCGCC
>Ga0073904_10002902_pt1 | contig 12936 bp, 9 predicted proteins | sample KloWWTrecipitate_FD_66668 | JGI IMG/M metagenome (GOLD analysis project Ga0073904, IMG submission 66668) | Active sludge microbial communities from Klosterneuburg, Austria, studying microevolution and ecology of nitrifiers - Klosterneuburg... | ecosystem: Engineered > WWTP > Aerobic digester >...
TGCAGGCCGCCGACTTCGACGTGAAGAAGGCCGAGACCGGCATCATCTACATCGACGAGATCGACAAGGTGGCCCGCAAGGCCGAGAACCCGTCGATCACGCGCGACGTGTCCGGCGAAGGCGTCCAGCAGGCGTTGCTGAAGATCATCGAGGGCACGGTGGCCTCGGTGCCGCCCCAGGGCGGTCGCAAGCACCCCCACCAGGAGTTCATTCAGATCGACACGTCCAACGTGTTGTTCGTGTGCGCCGGAGCGTTCGCCGGCCTCGAGGGAATCATCGAAAACCGGGTGGGCAAGAAGTCGATGGGCTTCGGCGCCGAGGTGCGCACGCTGCACGAGCGCGATGAGGGTGCGTTGTTCCGCAACGTGATGCCCGAGGACCTGCTGAAGTTCGGGCTGATCCCCGAGTTCGTTGGCCGTCTGCCGGTGATCGGCGTGGTCGACGGCTTGGACCGTGAGGCCCTGACGTCGATCCTTACCGAGCCCAAGAACGCCCTGGTCGCCCAGTTTCAGCGCATGTTCGAGCTCGACGACGTCGAGCTGGAGTTCAGCCCCGAGGCCCTCGACGCGATTGCGGATCTGGCCCTGGCTCGCGGCACCGGTGCCCGCGGCCTGCGGGCGCTGATGGAGGAAGTGCTCCTCGGCGTGATGTACGACCTGCCCGGTCGCAGCGACGTCGGCAAGGTCGTGATCGACGATGCGGTCGTGCTCGACAAGGTGAACCCGACGCTCGTGTTGCGCAAGGAGATGGCGCGCACCACCCGACCCCGTCGGGCCGCCTCCTGAGCCGCTCGGGCCGACGCGTGCCCAAGGGCGGGCCGGCCGGCGTCGGCCTGGGCGACCCGTACCGTTGGCTCGACGGCCTGGTCGATCACGAGACCTCCTCGCCGGGCATCGCCGAGGGCAGGCTTCGACCCGGGGGGCCTCCGGTCGCAGGATCGGGCGGCGCCGACGACGCGCTCGATCCGATGCGTCGCCTGTGCGCGCTGCTCGGGGATCCCCAACGTGCGGCACCGGTGATCATGATCACCGGCACCAACGGCAAGGGCACGGTCGCCACGCTGCTGACCCGACTGTTGATGGCCTCGGGGCTGACCGTTGGCACGACCACCTCGCCGGACCTGGGCTCGGTGCTCGAGCGGGTGGCGATCGATGACGAGCCGGTCGAGGTCGAGACGCTTGGCGAGGCGCTGGCGGCCGTCTCCTTGGCCGCCCGCTCGATGGACGCGCCGCCCACCCGGTTCGAGGCGCTGATCGCTGCGGCCTATCGAACCTTCGCCGACGCGGCCGTCGAGGCCGTCGTTGTCGAAGTGGGCATGTTGGGTCGCGACGACGCCACCAACGTGGCCGACGCCGTCGTGGCGGTCGTGACCAACATCGGACGGGATCATCACCCCGGCGGTGCGGGCTGGGAGCAGGCGGTGGCCACCGCCAAGGCGGGCATCGTCCGCCCCGACGCCACCCTGGTGCTCGGGCCGATGAGCGACGACTTGGCTGCGGTGATCGAGGCCGAGGGTCCGGCGCGAACCGTCCGGGTGGGCGACGGCCTGAGCGTCGACAGCGACCTGGTGGCCATCGGAGGGCACCAGACGGAGTTGCGCACCGAGTGGGGAATCCACCCGGAGGTGTTCGTACCGGCCTTCGGGTCGTGGGTGGCCGGTGCAGCGTTGCTCGCCGTCGCCGCAGCCGAGGCCTTCTTCGACCGGGCGGTGGCCGACGAGGTGATCGACGAGGCGTTCGCCGGCGTCAAACTTCGGGGTCGGGCCGAGGTGATCTCCCATCAACCCCTCGTGATCCTCGACGCGGCCCACAACCCGGACGCAGCGCAGGCCCTCGGCGAAACGCTGAGCGATGAGTTTGACGTCATCGGGGCGAGGCTGGCCGTCGTGGGTTTGCTCGCCGGCCGGGATCCCCTCGCCTACGCCCAGGCCCTGCTCGGGGCCCGTCTCGACTCGGTGATCATCACGCAACCGCCCTCGCCGAGGGCGGCCGAACTTGCCCCGGTGGTCGAGGCGTTCACTTCGGCCGGCCTCTCGGTCGAGTCGGTGGCCGACCCGGAGACGGCGCTGGCCAGGGCGATGCGCCACACCGACGAGGAGGACCTGCTGGTCGTCGCCGGTTCGATGACGCTGTTGCCCCTGGCGCGCGACGTGATCGAGGCGATCCTCGAGGTGGCCGCCGACGCCGTCGAGCCTGAGTTCCACGAGCCGGACTGACGTCCTCGGTTGGGGACCGACCTCATCGGGTCAACTATCGTCGGGCGCCGTGAACCGCACCCTGATCATCTGTAAGCCCGATGCCGTCGAACGCAATCTCGTGGGGGAGATACTGCGTCGATTCGAGGCGAAGGGCCTGAGGCTCGTGGCCGCCGAGCTGCGCACCGTCGACGTCGCCACCTCGCGGCAGCACTACGCCGAGCACGTCGACAGGCCCTTCTACGGCGAGCTCGAGGAGTTCATCACGCGGGGGCCGAGCCTGCTCGGCGTGCTCGAGGGCACCGATGACACGTGGTCGATGGTTCGCTCGATGATGGGGGCCACCAACCCGGCTGAGGCTGCGCCCGGCACGATCCGCGGCGACCTGGCGACGTTGTTCACCGAGAACCTGATCCACGGTTCGGACTCGGCCGAGTCGGCCGAGCGGGAGATCGGGATCTTCTTTCCCGACCTGTAGCCAGGACCAGCGGGCGGGTGGGCGCTGACTGGCCGTCGGCAGGGATTCCTCGAAAAGACCTGCCCCCGCCCTAGACCTGCGGAACGTCAGGCCGTAACATTGAGTTTTGGTTACGAGATGTCGCTTGTGTCGTAACAAAAGCCATCAAAACACCCCGAAAAAAATGCACCCGCCGATCGTTCGCTGTCGTCGGTCTGGTCTAGTGTTGGTCCGTTGACCGGCTCTGACCGGCGCCGGCGAGGCAGAGGTATTCCCATGTCCATGCGCAACACCTTCTCGATGGGCCGAGATCTCGCGATCGACCTCGGCACGGCCAACACGTTGGTGTATGTCCGGGGTGAAGGCATCGTCCTGTCCGAACCCTCCGTGGTGGCGGTCAACACCATCGATGGTTCGCCGCTGGCGGTCGGCCACGAGGCCAAGAAGATGATCGGCCGCACCCCGAGCCACATCCAGGCAATCCGTCCGCTGAAGGACGGCGTGATCTCCGACTTCGAGATCTGCGAAAAGATGCTGCGCTACTTCATCCAGAAGGTGCATAAAGGTCGCTTCGCCAAGCCCCGCATGGTGATCTGCGTTCCCGGCGGGGTCACCGGGGTGGAGCAGCGGGCGGTCAAGGAGGCCGCCGAGCGCGCCGGGGCCCGCAAGCCGGTGTACATCATCGAGGAACCGGTCGCCGCCGCCATCGGTGCCGGCCTGCCCATTCACGAGCCCCGCGGCAACATGATCGTCGACATCGGCGGTGGCACCACCGAAGTGGCGGTCATCTCGTTGGGCGGCGTTGTCGCCAGCCAGTCGGTCCGCGTCGGGGGCGACGAACTCGACGATGCCATCATCCAGTACGTCAAGAAGGAATACAGCTTGGCCCTGGGCGAGCGTTCGGCCGAGGAGATCAAGATCAAGCTGGGCTCCGCCAACGCGATGGAAGAAGAGATCTACGCCGAGATTCGCGGCCGGGATCTGGTGTCCGGGCTGCCCAAGACCGTCGTCACCTCGACCAAGGAGGTGCGCGAAGCGATCGCCGAGCAGGTGTCGGCCATCGTCGACGCGGTGAAGGTCACATTGGACAAGACGCCGCCCGAGCTCTCCGCCGACATCATGGATCAAGGGATCGTGCTGTCCGGCGGTGGCGCCTACCTGCGCGGGCTCGATGTGAGGCTGGCCAACGAAACCGGCATGCCGGTCAACCTGGCGGCCTACCCGCTGGACGCGGTGGCCTTGGGATCGGGCCAGTCGCTGGAGGCGTTCGACGCCTACGGCACGGTCCTGATGACCGACCCCGAGTAGTACGGAAGTCGCCGTGGGATCCTTCGATCGTCGAACGCGCCTGCGCCTCACCATCTCGGTGGTCGTGCTGGCCTCGATCACGCTGATCACCCTCGACGGGCGCGATGTCGGGGTGATCGAGACGACCAAGTCGGCGATGGGCGATGGGCTCACCGGCGGCGACGGCGCGCTCGGCTCGCTGACCCGTCCCTTCCGCAACATGTGGCACGGGATCTCGGAGTACGACGAGCTCAAGGAGGAGAACGGCAGGCTGCGCGAGGAACTGGCCGCTCAGAAGAACCAGGGCCGGGACGAGGCGCTGGCGTCGCGCAAGCTGACCGAGCTGGCCGACCTGGTCGGGGTCACGTTCACCGCCGACTACGACACCGTCGTGGCCCGCCGGACGTCCGGGCCGAACAGCAACTGGGATTCCAACACCGCGTACCTCGACGTCGGCCGAGCGGACGGGGTGACCGAGGGCATGCCCGTCGTCAACGCCGACGGTCTGCTCGGCCAAGTGGAGAAGGCCTACGAGACCCGCTCACAGATCCGCCTGATCACCGAGGTGGACCTGCGCTTCAGCGTCCGCATCGGCGATCAAGGCCTGCCCGGCGTGGGCCACGGCGTTGGCACCTTTGACCGGCCGTGGGTGATCGACTCGGCGGTCGACCTTGGAGCGGACGTGTCGCTGGGCCAGCAGGTCGTCACCTCCGGTGTGGCCGACAGCCGCTTTCCCGCCGATCTGCCGGTGGGTACGGTCGGTCGAATCCAGGCCGACGACGCCCGCAAGCTGACCCGGCTGGACGTGAACCTGGCGGCGGACTTTGCCACCTTCGACTTCGTCCAGGTGATCAAGTGGACCCCGGACGGTCCTCGGCCCGACACGACGCCCGAGGCGGACGAGTCGGACGCAGGCGGCACTGGCGATGGAACCACCGGCGATGGAGAGTCGTCGACCCCGACCACCGAGGCCGGGCGTCCCAGCGCCGACCCCTTCGACCCGGGCGATAGCGACGTGGGGATCAACCCGGGGTCCTCGACGACCACGGCCGATCCGACCAAATCGGGTGCGAACTCGACGACCGGTGCCGGTGGGAACCCCGTTGGCCCCTAGCAACCGCTGCGGTCATCGATGAGCTGGATGGCGCGGGGGCGGTACGCCCTGGTGCTGGCGAGCGTGATCATCCTCCAGCTGGGGGTGTTTTCCGACCTGCGCCTGGGCGGCGTCCACCCTGACGTCACCCTGTTGATCGCCGTCGTGGCGGGCCTGGTCGCCGGCCCCCGGCGTGGCGTGGTCATCGGGTTCTGGGCTGGGCTGCTGATCGACCCGGTGCTGCCAACCCCGCTCGGCATGACCGCCCTGGTGTGGGCCATGGTCGGCTTCATGGCGGGGATGGCCGAGGAGATGATCAACAGCCACACCCCGCTGGGATTGTCCCTGTTCGTCCTCGGAGGTTCGGCCGGAGGCTCGCTGCTCTACGCGGTGGTCGGACAGCTCTTCGGCGCAGAGACGCTCTCCGGTTCCGACGTCGGGCGCATCGTCGGCCTGATCTCGGCGACCAACGCGTTGCTGGCATTGCCGACGATCGCCGTCATCGAGTGGGCCGAGGACGGCCGCTCGAACATCGCCCGTTAGCGCTGGCGCCCCAACCCCCACGATCGACGGGGGCGACCGACGATGACGAGGTGACGAACGCGACATGTTGAGATCCACAGTTTTGCACCGGGCGCGGTCCGCTCCGACACCGGGGCCTGGCAAACTGGTCGATCGCCATGGATGACACCCCGCGCCTGCGGCTCTCGATTGTGGGAATCGTGTGTATTTCCCTCTTCGCGTCGCTGACGGCGCGCCTCTGGTACCTCCAGGTGCTCAACCGCGAGGAGTTCGCCACCACCGGCGAGGTCAGCCGCCTGCGGACGGTGAAGCAGCAGGGGCCCCGGGGACGCATTCTCGACCGCAACGGCAAGATCCTGGTCGACAACCGGCTGTCGGTCGTTGTCGGCATGGTGCGCGACGATGTCAACTCCCTGAGCGAATCGGAGCGCAACGACCTGTACGGCGCGCTGGCCGACAAGTTCAACCGCTACGACCTCGAGGCGCTGAAGCGTTCCGACATCGCCGACCGGGTGAACGATCAACGGTATGCGCCCCTGGATTTCATCCCGCTGTACCAGGACGCACCCCCGGAGATGGAGCTGTTCTTCGCCGAACACCGCGAGGAGTACCCCGGTGTGCGCGTGCGACGCGAGACGGTGCGCACCTACCCGTACGGCCACGTCGCGTCGAACATCCTCGGCTACATCGGTCAGGTCGACGAGGCGGAACTCGACAACGAGGCGCTCGTCGGCGCGGCAGCCAAGGTGGGCAAGCCTTACGAACCGGGCGACGAGGTTGGCAAGGGCGGGGTTGAGCAGTCGATGGAGGCCGAGCTGCGCGGCACGCCCGGCAGCACGACGGTGGAGGTGTCGCGCACCGGCGAGGTGGTGCAGGTGCGCGACGAGACGCCTCCCGAGGTGGGGTCGGACATCTGGCTCAACATCGATGTCGACGCCCAGGCGTGGGCCGAGCACGTGTTGAAGCAGCACATGTCGGACGTGCGGGGCAAGCGCGACAAGGACGGCCGGATGTACCGCGCCCCCGAGGGAGCGGCGTCGATCATTTCCCCCCACGACGGCTCGATCTTGGCGTTGGCCTCGGTACCCACCTACGACCCCAGCGCGCTGGTGGGCGGCATCTCCACCGATGTGTGGGAGGAGCTGAACGATCCCCAGAACGGCTATCCGCTCAACAACTGGGCGGTCAGCGGGCAGTTTCCCCCGGGGTCGACCTTCAAGTTGGTCACGCTGTACGCAGCGCTGGAGAACGGTCTGTTCGGGCCGGGTAACCCGACCGGCTTCGAGGACAGTACCGGCAGGTACACGATCGCCGACTGCAACGGTCCGGGCTGCACCCGGCAGAACGCGGGTGGAACGGCACTGGGCTTCGCCGACCCCCAGACGTCGCTGACGATCAGCTCCGACGTCTTTTACTACTGGCTGGCCGACCGCATGTGGCAGGGCCGGGGCCTGCTGGGCGAGACCCCGATCCAGGACGCCGGCACCAAGTTCGGCCTGGGGGACACGACCGGCATTGCGCTGGCGGGTGAGCAGACCGGCCGGCTGCCGACGCCCGAGCTGTTCCGCGAGCGCTACGACGCCGCCGAGAAGGACCTGGGGCCCGACGAGGAGAATCCCTGGGGACGGCGCAACTGGACCGCCGGTGACAACGTCAACATGTCGATCGGCCAGGGCGAGGTGCTGGTCACCCCGCTCCAGCTGTCCAACGCCTATGCCACCATCGCCAACGGCGGCCGGCACTACAAGCCGTTGCTCGTGCAGAAGGTGACCATCCCAACCGACGCCAACACCGCCCCCAAGCCGGACAGCCCGGTGAAAGCCCAGGAGGTGTTCAACCCGGTGCTGAAGGACCTGGTGCCCTTCAGCGAGGATCACCTGCAGACGATGCAGGCCGGCTTCGAAGGCGTGATCAACAACGGTCGCGGCACGGCCAACAAGATGTGGGAGCAGTACGGCGGGCTGCCCGGCCGTTGGTCGGCCAAGACCGGTACGTCCGAGGCGGGCACCAAGTCCAACCCGAAGGCCGACGGATCGGTCTTCGCCATGTACGGGCCGATCGACGCTCCGTTCGGGCCCAACTACTCGATCTCGGTGATCATCCCCGAGTCGGGCTTCGGCGGCGACACCGCCGGCCCCACCGCAGTGCGGATCATGCGGCCAATCGTCGACGGCAACCTCCCACCGGCGCCGCTGGTCGGCGAGGATCGCACGTTGCCGGACGTTTCCCCGTTGGACGTCAAGTGATGAGGTGCACAGTGTTGGAACGTCCGGTGGTCAGGTGTTCACGGATCGGGAACGTGGGATGAGCCTGCAGTCGGACTATCGCCGCCCGGCGCTGCAACCGTTGTCGGTTCGCACCCGCGACATGACCGCTGCGTGGCGCCACGTCGACTGGGTGATCGTGGCGGTCGTCAGCGCGCTGACCCTGATCGGTTTCGCGCTGGTCCACTCGGCCAGCCGCCAGTTCGAGACCGGATCGATGCTGCCCCGTCAGCTGGTGTTCGCCCTGATGTCGGTCGGCGTCATGGCAGCGGTCGCCGCCATCGACTACCGCCGGATCATCGCCAAGGCTCAGTGGGTGTACCTGGGTTCACTGCTCCTGTTGGTTGCGGTGCTGGTGCCGGGCGTGTCCAAAACGGTCAACGGCACCCAGGGCTGGTTCGACCTGGGCGTGTTCTCCTTCCAGCCGGCCGAGACCGCCAAGCTGGCCACGATCGTGATGCTGGCCGCCTTGTTGGGCGGGGACCGCATTGCCAGCCGGCCTCTCCGGCTGGTCGCCTCGCTGGCCCTGGTCGGCCTTCCGGTGGGGATGGTGATGGTGCAGCCCGACCTGGGGTCCGCACTGGTCTTCGTCTTCATCGGGGCCGGCGTGATGTTCGTCGGTGGCATTCGCGGGCGGTACCTGGTGGCGCTCGCCGCCATCGCCGTGCTCGGTGTCGTCGGCATCCTCAACTCGGGTGCGCTCGACGACTACCAGCAGGACCGCCTCACCACGTTCGTACAGGAGCGCTGCCCGGGCAACGAGGACGCCTGTTACAACGTTCGTCAAGCGGAGATCGCCGTGTCGTCGGGTGGCCTCACCGGCTACGGGTACGGCCGGGGCCCGCAGACCACCGGGCGCTTCGTTCCCGAACAGCAGACCGACTTCATCTTCACCGTCGCCGGCGAAGAGTTCGGCTTCGCCGGTTCGGCCCTGATCATCGGTCTGTTCGCCGTGCTGATCTGGCGGATGTGGTACGCCGCCATGGTGGCGCCCGACCCTCAAGGACGCCTGATCTGCGTGGGGGTGATGGTGATGTGCATGTTCCACCTGTTCGAGAACATCGGCATGTCGATCGGCATGATGCCGGTCACCGGCATTCCGCTGCCGTTCATCAGCTACGGCGGTTCGTCGTTGATCACGATGTTCGCCGCCGTCGGTCTGGTGCTCAACGTGCAGATGCGCCAGTGGGACGTCGCGTAGCCGGGCCAGCGTGCCCGTCCCCGGTCCGGGCCCACCACCCGGCCCGGCTCCGGTAGATTGACTGGATCATGTCGTCGATCTGGAGTTCCCTCGAACCCCTGCTAGAGCGGGTGCAGCGCCCGGCTCGCTATATCGGCATGGAGGACGGGGCGATCGTTCCCGACCCCGAGGCGGGACGCGACGACGACACGGTCGCCTGGCTGCTCGTCTACCCGGACAGCTACGAGATCGGGCTGCCCAACCAGGGCCTGCAAATCCTGTGCGAGATCCTCAACGAACGCGACGATGCCGTCGCCGAACGCGCCTATGCGCCCTGGGTCGACCTCGAGGCCGAGCTGCGCGCCGCCGGGCTGCCGCTGTTTTCGGTCGGCAACCATCGGCCGGCCGTCGAGTTCGACGTCGTGGCCTTCAACCTGTCGGCCGAGCTCACCTTTACCAACGTGTTGAACTGCATCGACCTGGCCGGCGTGCCGCTTCGCTCGGCGGACCGCACCGGCGATCACCCGCTCGTCGGCGCCGGGGGCCACTGCACGACCAACCCCGAGCCGCTGGCCGACTATCTCGACTTCGTCGTGCTCGGCGACGGCGAGGAGGCGGTGGGGGAGCTCACCGAGGTGATCGCCTGCTCGAAGCGGGCCGGCGTCGCCGACCGCCAGGAGCTGCTCGAAGCGCTGGCCGAGGTCGAGGGCGTGTACGTGCCGTCGCTGTACGAGCCGGTGTACTCGGGTAGCGGCGATCTGATCGAGACGGTGGCCATCGCCGCCTCGGCGCCCGACGTCGTCGAGAAACGCACGGTGGCCGACCTGGCCGAGTGGCCCTACCCGCGCAACCAGCTCGTGCCGCTGACCGAGGTGGTCCACGATCGCCTCAACGTCGAGGTGTTCCGCGGCTGCACCAGGGGTTGCCGGTTCTGTCAGGCGGGGATGATCACCCGTCCGGTGCGCGAGCGGCCCGCCGAGCAGGTCGCCTCGATGATCTCGAACGGGCTGGCCCGCACCGGCTACGACGAGGTGGCGTTGACGTCGCTGTCAACCGCCGATTTCTCGGGTATCGAGCCGGTGGTTCAGGCCATCGTGTCCGACCCGATCTCGGCGGGACAGGTGTCGGTGTCGCTCCCCAGCCTCCGGGTGGACGCCTTCACCGTCGGTCTGGCCACCTCGATCCGCCAGGGCCGCCGAACCGGGCTGACCTTCGCCCCCGAGGCCGGCACGTGGCGGATGCGCCAGATCATCAACAAACTCATCCGGGAAGAGGACCTCTACGACGCGGTCGAAGCGGCCTACTCGGAGGGCTGGCGGCGCATGAAGCTGTACTTCCTCACCGGGCTGCCGTCGGAGACCGACGAGGACACGCTGGGCATCGCCAAACTGGCCCGGCGCTGCGTCGAGATCGGAAAGAAGTATCACAAGTTCCCGTCGGTGACCGTGTCGGTGGGTGGGTTCGTGCCCAAGGCCAACACCCCGTTCCAGTGGTTCGGACAGAACACGGTCACCGAGCTCCAGCGCAAGATCTACCTGCTGCGCGACGAGCTACGTCGCGATCACGGGGTGCAGCTGAAGTGGCACGACCCCAAGACCACGTTGATCGAGGGCGTGCTCAGCCGCGGCGACCGCCGCCTCGGAGCGGTGCTCGAGTCGGTGTGGCGCGACGGAGGCACGTTCCAGGAGTGGAGCGAGTACTTCGAGCTCGACCGCTGGGAACGCGCCCTGGCCGAGGCCGAGCTCAGCCCCGAGTACTACGCCAACCGCCACCGCGACACCGACGAAACGCTGCCGTGGGATCACCTGTCGGCCGGCCTCCACAAGGACTTCCTGGCCCAGGACTGGGCCGATGCGCTGGCCGAAGTGGGCCTTCCCGACTGTCGCTGGACGCCGTGTTACGACTGCGGCGCGTGCACCGGGTACGGCGTCGAGCACGTGGTGGCCTCGGCGGTTCCGCCGGCCGGCGGCAGCCAGGGCACCGGCCAGAACGTCACCTCGGACCTGGGTGCCGTGCCCGTGCGCCTGGGCACGCCGGTCCGGGCGGGCGTCGGGGTCAGCTCATGAGGGTGCGGATCCGCTATACGGTCACCGGCAAGATCCGGTTCCTGGGCCACCGAGATGTGGCGCGGGCCTGGGAGCGGGCCCTGCGCCGTGCCGGTCAGCCGGTGGCCTACTCGGAAGGTTTCTCGCCCCGGCCCAAGCTGCACTTCGGGTTGGCGCTGTCGGTGGGGCACGAATCGCTCGCCGAGTACGTCGACGTCGACTTCTCCGGGCCGGTCGACACCGCCAAGCTGCCGCCCGAACTGTCGAACCACCTCCCCGAGGGGATCGACGCCGTCGCCGCCGTGGCGGTGCAGCGCTCCGACGGCTCATTGCAGGCGATCGTCGACGCCTGCACCTGGCACCTGCGCAGCATCGACGTCGACACCCAGGCAGCGGCTGACCGTGCGGCCGAACTGTTGGCTGCGCCGGCGTTGCCGGCGACGGTCAGCCGCAAGGGCAAGGACGTCGATTGGGATCTTCGCCCGATCATCCGCAGCATCGACGTCACCCCCGACAACGGCGCAACCCTGCTCGTTATCGAGCTGGCCACCGCGCCCCGCGGCATCCGGATTCCCGAACTGTTGGCGGCCTTCAAGCCGCTGACGTTCTCGGCCCGGGTGACGCGTATCAACCAATGGACGACCACCGAGGGGAGCCGCACCGAACCGGTGCCGATGCCCCCTCGAGTGAGCCACGCCTTGAGGCGTGCGTCATGAGAGGACTCCACCATGGCCGAAGAAGGCCCCACGACATCACCCGCCCCCCGCCGCAAGCCACAGATCGGGGACTCGATCCCGGCCAAGGTGGTCGCTGAACGAAGCCCCGGCGGTGCCGAGCCGCCCTCCGAGGGAGGATCGGGTGAGGCCAACAAGTCGCCGAACCGGCGACGGCGCCCACGCAACTCGGGCACGGGTGGCGCTCACAACCAGCCCTCGGACGCGCCGGCTGCTGAGTCCGGTGGCCAGGATTCCGCATCCCAGGTGTCCGATGACGGCGCGTCAGGGTCGGGCTCCGGCAGCTCGGGTGCTCCCAAGCGTCGGCGCCGCCGTCGGGGCGGTAAGGGCAAGGGCGGCGGCGGAGGCCCCAGCGCCACGCCGATCGAGGCGGTGCTCACCGACGACGGCGATCCGATCGAGCTCGACGAGGCGACGCTGGCCAGCCGCCGGGGTCGCCACCGCAACGGACAGGCCGTCGGCCGGTTCCAAATGAACATCCACGTCACGGCCGAGGCCACCCACGTCGCCGTGATGGAGGGTCGTCAGCTGATCGAGCATTACGTCTCCCGCAAGGCCGACGACGCCTCCCAGATCCACGGCAACATCTACATGGGCCGCGTCGAGAACGTGTTGCCCGGCATGGAGGCGGCGTTTGTCGACATCTCCACGCCCAAGAACGCTGTGGTCTATCGCAGCGACGTCATCGTGCCCGAGGGCCAGAACAAGCGCTCGGCACGCATCGAAGAGGTGCTCAAGGCCCGGCAGCTCATCCTGTGCCAGGTGACGAAGAACCCGATCGCCCACAAGGGTGCCCGCCTCACACAGGAGGTCTCGCTGCCCGGCCGATTCGTCGTGCTCGTGCCGAACTCGACCACCTATGGCATTTCGAAGCGCCTGCCCGACGATGAGCGCAAACGCCTGCGCAAGATCCTCGACAAGGCGAAGCCCAAGCAACACGGCGTGATCGTGCGCACCGCCGCTCAGAACATCACCGCCGAGGAGATTCAGCGCGACGTGGCTCGGCTGTTGCGGCAGTGGGACCAGATCGAAGCGCTGGCCAAGTCCCAGACCAAGCCCGGGCTGCTCTACCGCGAGCCCGACGTTGCCACCCGGATCGTGCGGGAGGAGTTCAACGCCGATCACCGTTCCGTGGTCGTCGACGATCGCAAGCTCTTCGA
>Ga0073904_10002904_pt1 | contig 12932 bp, 10 predicted proteins | sample KloWWTrecipitate_FD_66668 | JGI IMG/M metagenome (GOLD analysis project Ga0073904, IMG submission 66668) | Active sludge microbial communities from Klosterneuburg, Austria, studying microevolution and ecology of nitrifiers - Klosterneuburg... | ecosystem: Engineered > WWTP > Aerobic digester >...
CTGCGCTACGACTACGACGTGGATACGGCCAAGAAGCTGCTCGACGAGGCCGGCTGGGCGCCAGGCGCCGACGGCGTCCGGGCCAAGGACGGCCAGCGGTTGTCGTTCACGATGTACGGCATCGGCGGCAACAACATTCATATTCAGATGTTGCAGGCCATGCAGGAGTACTGGAAGGTTGTCGGCGTCGAGATGACGCCGCAGCCAGAACCGTTCCAGCAGCTGGTCTCGCGCATCACGGAGACGTTCGACTTCGAAACGTTCCTGGTCGGCTTTGGCTGGGACGCGACACCTGACCAGTCCGCGATGTGGGCCTGCGACTCGTACAAGGCCGGCTTCAACATGGTCAAGTACTGCAACCCGAAGGTGGACGATCTGCTGAAGAAGGCGGCGGCAGAGCCGGACCAGAAGAAGCGGATCGAGCTCTACACCGAGTTCCAGAATGCGCTTCTGGCTGACGTCCCGATGGGTGTGACGATCTTCAGCCAGGGCATCACCGGCGTGAACAAGCGCGTGCACAACTACTTCCCGAATCAGCAGAACACGCGGTTCAACGCTGAGACCTGGTGGGTCGAGAAGTAGGCAACCGAACGACGGTAGTCCCGGGGGTGGTCGGCATTGGGCCGGCCACCCCTTTCTTTACGAGATCGACACCACTGAATCGCGCTAGTCCTGCTCTGCTGGCAGCTCCTGCCAGAGGAGCGCATTCTCGACGGCCTCGATGGCGTGGATAAGCTCCCAGACGACCTCGTTCTGACTACGAGTGAGGTCGTTGAGAATCACATGGCGCATATCGTCTCCGGCGTCCGCAAGCTGCATCGCGGAGGCGAGCGCCGGGACTGGGGGGATGCCCCGCGCCGGGTCCTGCCGGAAGCGGCCGTCGCGGGTGTAGCCGAGCGTCACGAGGATTCGTCCCACGTCGATCTGGAGATCGTTTGCAAAGGCGAGCAGCTCGGGATCATCACCGATCGAGTCGAACGACGTGTATAGCTCGTCAAGGGCGTCGTGGAGCGCTTCCAGCAGGTCAAACGTCGGCTCGAAGTCGAACATATTCCGGGCAGCAGCCTGATACCGGCCGACGGCAGCCGCAATCTCGTCCACTGTCGCGCAGTAGTCAAACGGCAGGATCGGCGCATTGACGGTGCGAAGGATGGCGGCGGCATAGACCCGCATGTCTCGCAAGAGGTTGTCGCGGTCGGCGATCCCGATCGTGTCGTCCTCGGTATGCCAGGCGATGTTGCCGCCGCAGCCGCCGACGGGGTAGTAGCCCTTCTCGGCGATGAGATCCTGCGGCATGGTCGAGGACAGCATGAAGTAGGTCGTGACGCCGAGGTTGTTGAACGAACAGTCGCCGGCGCGGAGAACATGGCTCTCGCCGGTCGACTCCTGACCGGTGACATCGCGGATAACGGCGCTGACGAAGTCGGCGGCCTCGCTCATCCAGGCGACGTTTTCGTAGACACTGGCCCAACGGCATCCGGGAGAATCGCAGTTCACGTGCGCGACGCAGTTCTGGAGGATGTCGTGCGCGAACTCCTGGGCATACCAGGTCGATCCGGCATACCGGCCGTGCGAGTGGCCGCTCCACCAGGCGACGCGGACCGAGCGATCGAGCTTGTCGCGGTGGCGCTGGAAGACACGAGCCAGCTCGAGCAGAGTGGCATCGCCGGTGGCGTTGTCGCCGACGCCGACATGCCACGAATCGAGATGGCCATGGAAGAGCAGGAAATCCTCGGTGGCAGCTCTCGCCTCGATTTCGGCGACGATGACGGGAATCTCGCGCCAGCCAGTATCGGTCTGGTTGGAAAAGGCGACGCGGACGGGACCTTTGCGAAGCTGGTCGATGAGCTCCTCGCCATCGGGTCGGTTGATCGTCATGATCGGGACGGGCGGAGTTCGATCGAGCGAGGTGAGATCGGGAGAGCCCCAGGCCGTAGTCGTAATTCCTTCGTGGATGCGATGGCCGGGATTGATGAAGAGAGCTGCGACTGCGCCGGATTCCGCGAGGTCAAACCCGCGCGCGGCGATACCGAGCCCCTCGGTCATCACGATCTTCCCCCGCAGGTCCTGGCCGGCGGCGGTGCGCTGGTCGGAGAACAGCTCGGTGATCCCGGCCGCCTGATTGCCGGGCACGTAGACGAGCTCGGCCTCGATCTCTCGTCCGTCGGTCGTTGGCGAAAACGCAGGAGTCTTGACGACGTATTCAGCGCCCGGGTCGCCAACCACGCGGAGTGTGGCCGGCCCGGGCAGACTGATGAGGCAGGTCGGATGGTAGACGACGTGCTCGATACCCCAGCTCGCCAGCTTATCGGTGATGTATTCGACAGCCTCGGCTTCTTCGTCCGAGCCGGACAGGCGAGTGAGCTGGCTGAAGCGCTCGATCAGTGCCCAGGGCTCATCCAGAGAGATATCGTCGAGGATGGCCGCCTCGGTGGCGGGGTCACTCCAGGCTCGATTCATGTGCCGCTCCTCGTCTTCTCGTCAGCGGTCGGTCGCGAACGCATTATAGGGCATCAGCGGCGCCTCGCTGCTGAGACCGTGACGCTGGAGGAAACCATGGACGGCGGCGTTCCAGGCGAGAGGGTCCTCGCGGGCTGCCCCATGGTGAGCATTCGGGAGGATAACGAACTCACTGCCGGGGATCATCTTGTGCCACTCGTAGGAGCCGGTGATGGTCTGTTGCGGCTCGTTGCCGCCAACCAGCACGAGGACAGGAACCGACAATGCGGCAAGCTCGGCAGCCCGCGGGCGAACGTCCCAGACGCGCATCGCGCGGAGCATCCGGGTCGCGTCGGCCGGCGTGCGGCCAACCGGGGCGGGCATCGTGGCGAACAGGCGACCAAGGTCGGAGTCGCTAAAGCCCGGCCGCTGGGTCGGCGGACCTTCGGATTGCCAGGGAAACGAGCGAGGCTGGCTGACGATCGGCCGGCCGCCGGATTCGACGATGTCGATCTGGTCGTCCAGCCAGTCTCGTGACAGTTCGTCGAGCCAGGGGACAGTGTGACCGATGACAAGGGCGAGCGAGCGGTCGGAGAAATCCAACCCGAACTGGCAGGCGATGACGCCACCGAGCGACGCGCCAGCGACGATCGCGCGGTCGATATCAAGGCCATCCAGCAGGCCAAGAAGATCCGCAGCGAAGTCGGCGGCATGCCACTCGCCGTCGGGCGACCCGGAGCGGCCTGTGCCACGCCGGTCGAAGGTGATGACACGATAGAACTGCGAGAAGTAGGCGACCTGAAACGGCATCCAGGCTTGATGATGATGGGCCTGCAGCACGAGCGGCAGGCCCTCGCCGAGATCCTCGTAGTAGAGCTCAACGCCGTTCGCTGTGAGGCGTGGCATCAGTCGTTTCCCGGAGCCGCGCCGGAACCGAGATACCGCTCGAACCAGCCAACGAGGCGCTGGAGCAGATCGAGCTCGAACGCACGTTCGTGAAACGCGTGGCCCTGACGTGGGTAGGAGACCATGTCGGCCGGGACTCCGGCTGCCTTGAGCGCCGAGTAGAACTCCGTCGCCTGGGTGACCGGCACACGAACGTCTGCCTGGCCATGGACCATGAGTGTCGGCGTCGTGGCGTTGCGGATGTACCGGATCGGCGAACGATCCCAGGAACGGTCCGGATCAGTATTGACCTCGCCGAGGTTCCACTCGTTGAACGGGCGAATGTCGGTCGTGCCGATCTTGGAGACCCAGTTGGTGGGCGCAGCGCCGGCTACAGCGGCCTTGAAGCGATCGGTATGACCAACGGCCCAGGCGGTCATGAACCCACCGAATGACCAGCCGCAAATGCCGAGCCTGTCCGGATCGGCAACACCGCGCTCGATCAGCATATCGACACCAGTCATAATGTCGTCGAAGTCGCCGCCGCCGAAATCGTAGCGGTTTGCGCCGGTGAACTGGCCACCCCGACCGGTGCTGCCGCGAGGGTTCGGCAGGAAGACTGCGTACCCGGCCGCGGCGAGAATCTGGCCCCAGTCATGCCAGGTGCCGTGGAACCAGTTGCCCCATTGCCAGGACGGGCCGCCGTGGATGGCGGCAACAAGCGGCAACGGTCCACCCGGGTGGCCGGGAGGAAGCATCAGCCAGCCGTGGACGACGGTGCCATCGGTCGCATTCCAGCGCAGCGGTTCCATGTCCGCCATGCTGACGCCTCGCACCTGCGGGTTGAGGTCGGTAAGGCGCCGCGCGGCGCCCCCAAGGGGACCCGAGTAGACATTCGCAGGATGATCGGGGAACGCGCCAACAACCGCGATACGGCCGGCGCGGATATCCCAACCGGCCCGTGGGTCCACCCATGCGCCGTCAAGCTCGGAACCGAGATTGATCTGCTCCCACTCAGCGCCGTAAGGGTCGGTGCGATCGATTCGGGTGTGTTGAGTTTCGACAGAATGGACGAGCAGGTCGTCGCCGTCGAAGGCGACTACAGTCGGAGTCATGCCGCGGTCGTCGAGGACGGCCAGATTGCCGGAGATGACATCAACGACAAACACGTTCGTCGGGTCGATGTCAGGCGCGCGTGAGCCGACGACGGCGATCGCGCGGCCATCTGCCGACCAGACCGGGACACCGGGAAAGCCACTGAGACGCAACAGCTCGCGCTGGTCAGCGCCATCGAGGGCGGTGGTGACCAGGAGGACATTGTCCCAGGTAGCCGAGAGGTCCTCGGTGTCGGACACGAGCGCAGCAATCGTCGATCCGTCCGGCGAAATAGCAAATGCCCAGACGTGACCATCGCGAGGGCCGATGAGTGCGGGCGGGCCGCCGGTCACAGCGACGGCGGCGAGGCCGTGCGGCCTCCAGACCTCGCTCTCGACACGGTACTCGCGCTCGGGATCTTTCAGGCCGGCCAACGCTCTCCGGCGAGCGGTGAAGAGGATCGATCGGCCATCCGGGGCGAAGGCCGGCTGAGTCACGCCCCCGTCGAGCCTGGTCAGACAGAGCGCTTCACCTCCGCGGGCAGGAATGACATGGATCTGCTGCCGGCCACGCTCGACCCGGTCGGACAGAAAGGCGACGCTGGCGCCATCCGGCGACCAGCATGGCGCAGTGTTGTTGCAATCGCTCCCGGTCAGCGCGCTGGGAAGTCCCGTGCCATCGGACGGGACGACGAAGATCGTCGAGGTGCGATCCTTCTGGTGGTGGCCGATCGGCTCGGTGCGGAACAGAACCTGCTGGCCGTCTGGAGAGAGTCGAATGTCGAACGGAACACGAAGATCGACGGCCATCTCGGGGGTATACCGGTTGGGCACAGTGCGTCCTTTCAGGGTGTGACTCGTGACAGGCAGAAATATGGTTAGAGGGTGTCCTCACGCTCCGCGGACTGGAGCTCGTCGACAATGGTGCGCAGGTCTGTTGCGCGAACGTGCATGCGAACGAGCGGCTCGCCTTCGTGATCGAAGAAGAGCACATCGACATGATCATCTGCGTCAACCAGCTCGGAACCGTTGTAGTCGATCTCGACGGTGAGCATCGGGACTGTGCCGGCGAGGTCGGCCTCGCGTTCACCGGGCTTGGTGTTTGCCGCCGCATACCCCCAGTGATCGACGAGATCGACGAGAGCGCCACGCTCATTGGGCGCGACGCCAAGGTAGATCGATAGATCGATTCGGCCATCACTCAGATGCAGATAGAGACCATCCTGGGCGCGCTCGATAGCCACATCGCCGGGGAACCAGACGTCATAGATGATCAGCGGCCTCGGCGCGTCGTCCTCGTCTTCGCCTTCAGCATTCTCCGCGTCGCCGTGGACGATCTGCTGCATCAGAGAGTAATGTGCGAGGCCATAGAGGTAGAGCGTCTCGGAGACCTTGGGACGCAGCTCAGGATCGATCACGTCGCCGAGCACGTCCCCGACAAGGCGCTCAAGAGCCCGGAGCATGCGGTCGAACTCATCGACGCCGCGGAGCTCTCGGTCGACAAATGCACTGGCATATCCGTATGCGGTTGCGAGATCCTCGTAGATACGGTCGGTGGAATTCTCGGATAGGAACTCGCGGATATCGTCGAACAGATCGTCCTCGCCGCCGTGGTGACTCGACCGATCGCCGTGTGCGGACATCCGGACGCTCCTGTCTGCGCTGCGCGCTCGATCGTGCCGCATCGGCACCGGCCAATTGCGGCGTACCATACCAGAGGCGGGAACGGCGCGGTAGACAGCTCGTGTCGACCGACGCTCCGACACATGTGAGCAGCCAGCGCAACCTGGGACAGGGGGATTTCGGTAGTGATGGATCAGCGGGACGCGCCATTCATCGAGGCACTTCAACGATATGCCGGGACTGCAGCCGTGCCATTCTCAACACCGGGCCATAAGCGCGGAGCCGGCGCCCCGTCGACCCTGCGACAACTGCTTCCCGACGCGCTCGCTTGCGACATCCCGCACGGCGGCGGAGTGGACACGACCCACCTGTCGAAAGGGCTGTTGCGGGAGGCGGAGAATCTGGCGGCTGCGGCGTATGGAGGCGACGAGGCGCGATTCCTGGTAAACGGGAGCACGACTGGCAACCTCGCGATGCTGATGGCTGCGGCGCAGGACGGCGAGACCGTGCTGGTCAGCAGAATGCTGCACAAATCGCTGATGGCCGGTCTGATATATAGCGGCGCTCGACCGGTCTTTCTGACGCCCGAGATCGAGACGGCACGGAATCTGCCGCTGGCTATCACTCCGGGACGTATCGCTGACGCGCTGGCGAGCCACCCCGACGCGAAGGCCGTCGTGCTCGCGAGTCCGTCATACGTCGGGGTGAGCTGCGACCTGGCTGAGATCGCCCGCGTCTGCCACGAGGCCGGCAAGCCGCTGCTGGTGGACGAAGCCTGGGGGCCACACTTCCACTTTCACCCGGCGCTGCCCTTGTCGGCGATGCAGGCCGGCGCGGACGCGGGGGTATCGAGCACTCACAAGATGCTGGCAGCGCTCACGCAGGGCTCGACGCTGGTCATGCGCCACGGACGGGTCGATGTCGAGCGGATGAGCACGATCGTGGACATGGCGCAAACGACAAGCCCGTCGGCCCTGATCTATGCCTCGCTCGACGCGAGCCGACGACAGATGGCGCTGGACGGAGAGTGGCTTCTCGGGCGGACGATCGAGCTGGCTAACGACCTGCGCGATCGGTTGGGAGCGCTTTCGGGATTAGCGGTTATCGGACCGGAGATCATTGGAGGCCATCCGGGTGTTCAGCTGGACCCGACTCGCGTCGTGGTGGATGTGCATCAACTAGGCTGGACCGGCTACGAGGCGGAGGATTATCTCCGCGACGAGCACGGGGTCTATGTCGAGATGAGCGACCTGCTGAGCGTGATGCTGCTGGTTACGATCGGAGACAGCGCAGAGTCAATCGGGCGGGCAGCCCGGGGGTTTTCGATGCTGGCAGCGCGCCCGCGCCCGGCAAGGCACTCCACCGCCGCGCGCTCTGTCGGGGAGCTGCTGTTCGCAGGCGTCGCGGAGCTGACTCCCCGTGAGGCGTTCATGGGGCAAACCCGCGCGGTGGCGATCCCGGAGGCGCACGGGGAGATCAGCGCCGAGGCAATCACACCGTACCCGCCGGGCATCCCCATTGTCGCGCCAGGCGAACGGATATCCGCAGCGACGATCGACTATCTTCGCGTCGGGATCGCCGAGGGCATGTACATTTCCGGAATGGCGGATTCGACGTTCGAGACGGTGCGAGTGGTGAAGTGACGAGCGCGGGTGATTGTGTGCGCCAAGCGGGGCAGCCGACGTCATGGCAGGATGCGTAACGTGCGAGGAAAAGGGGCGATGTCGAAGATCGAGGCGGTGCTGTTCGATATGGATGGGGTGCTGATCGACTCGGAGCCGGTCCACTTCCAGATGATGGTCGAAACATTGGACGCACACGGGCTGCCGACGCCGAACGACGCCGAGTGGGAGGAATTCCTCGTTGGCCGGCCCGACCGCGACGGACTGACCGACTGGTTGCTGGGTCACCGCATCGACGCCGACATCGGAGCGTTGATGGCCGACAAGCTGGAGCGAATGACGGCGTGTTTCGAGGAGCTGGTGGCGCCGTGTGATGACGGGCAGTGGCTCGCGCGCGAGCTCGCTCGACGGGGGGTGCCACTCGCGGTCGTCACAGGCGCGCGCCGGGCGGAGCTGGACATCGTGCTGAAGCGGTTCGATCTCGGCAATGTCTTCGCCGCGACGATCAGCGCGGACGACGTGCGGACCGGCAAGCCGGAACCCGAGCCATTTCTCGCGGGAGCAGCCGCGCTCGGCGTGTCCGCGACCGCGTGTGCGGTGATCGAGGATGCTGTGCCGGGGCTGCGCGCGGCCGAAGCGGCGGGAATGCGCCCGTTCGTCGTCGACCGAGGCGGTGACCCCGCTCGATTCGTCACGGTCACGCCGTTCTCAGCGCTCGATAGTCGTGTGCTGACGGTATTGCTGGAGCTGGCTGGGATCGGATCAGCGCGACACGAACGCGACGGACTCGACCTCCAACGATAGCGCGACCGGCACGACCGCCGTCCACCGCCACTCGCCGGGCGTGGCCCGCAGAAGTCGCCCGCCCGAGCAGATCGCCCAGATGGTATCATCCGGCGCTTCGACAAAGAGCTCGACCATGTCCTCCATCGGCACGTCGATTCCATCGGAGGCGGCCTGCCAGCTGTCGCCACCATCCGAGGAGACGACGATCCGGCCCTGGCGGCCGACCCGTGGGGCTGGCCCGGCAAGGAGGAGGGATGGCGCAGCACGAGGAATCAACGTCGCCCGGGTATAGTCAGTCTCGACCTTCTCCCAGGTCGCGCCGCCATCGCGCGACCGGCCGACTCCGCCGAGGTGGTAATCGCCACGATCTCCATCACGCTTCAGAGCCGCGTAGCCGAGCGCGGCATACAGCAGCGCTGGGTCATCCGGGTGGCCAGTGATGTGATGAATGTCGTCGTCCTGGATCACTGGCGCGATCGACCATGTTGCGCCGCCGTCGGGGCTGTCGAGCAGGCCGCCGACTTCGACCGACGCCAGTAGACGACGACTCCGACCCGGCGCATAGACGTTGCGAAGCGCTCCCGCCCGTGGCGAGTAGGGCAGGAACCAATCGGAGCTGGCGGGAAGGCGCCCGATGGCATCGAGCTCGGACCAAGTCTCGCCGCGATCGATGCTGCGGAAGAGTCGCGCCGGCTCAGCGCCGGCCAGAATCGCCTCAGGATTGAGCGGGTCGGGGACGATCGTGCGGAACGCGGGCGCGGTCAGGCCGGCCTCGATCCGGGTCCAGGTAACGCCACTATCAACACTGCGGAACAGACCATCGCCATACGTCCCGGCGAGGACACTGTCGTCGTTACCGAACCGCCAGGCATGGACGGCGGAAACGCGATGGCCTGTCAGTCCGAGCGGATGGATCCCGTCGCCAGAGATACGGTGGATGCCAGAGGATGTGCCGAGATAGGTGTCATACATGGATCGCTCCTCGTGATGCGACGCGTCGGAAGCTCGCGTCGCATCTATCTCGCAATCCGCAGGCCGCGCGCTCAGCCGAGCGCGCGGTCGATCGCTTCCACGAACAAGTCAGTGTCGGACAGGTCGCCGAGCAGCGCGTCGGGTCGATGGGGCTCCAGCGCGGAGAGGTCGAACCGGCCCGTCGCGACGGCGACAACGCGCGCTCCACCCAGGCGCGCGGCGGCGATGTCCGCTGGAGTGTCGCCAACCAGGACGGTCTCGGACGGCGCATAGCGCACTCCGGTCGCCCGCAGGGCTGCGCCGATTGCTTCATCCACCAGATGTCCGCGCTCGATGGCCCGGTCGCCCCACGCGCCGAAGGAGATGAGCATGCCGAGGCCAACGCCGCGCAGTTTCGCCTCGCCGACCGCGCGCCCGTTTCCAGTGAGCGCCCCAACCGCCCATCCATGATGGTGGGCGGCCAGGACTGCCTCGGTGACTCCGGGCAGCAGTCGTTCGCGGAGGTTGCTGCCGGCAATGGTCTCCGCATAGCGCAGACCCATCGCCGACATCATCTCGTCCAGGCGCATGCCCGCCTCGTCGATGTCCAGCCCATGGCGCTCGAAGAGAATGCGGGCGATCTGGGCATCGAGCATGCCGGCCAGCGGGACGCCTTCCAGCGTCACCGGCCGGCCATAGACCTGCTCGAAAGCGTGGGTGAACGCCGCGCCGTGGTGGCGATCGCCGGCAATGAGGATCGTCCCGTCGATGTCAAACAGGACCAGCCCCCGCTGTCGGCTCATGCGCGCGCCGAACAGTAGCGGACAACGATCTCGAATAGCGCTTTGGTCGCGAAGAGCAGATTGTCGATTGCCACCCGCTCGTCGTGGTTGTGAGCGCCGTTCATCTCCGCCACGGAATACGGCGCCGGGTTGAAGCCGTAGACCTTTACACCGGGGATCGACTTGGCGTCGGTGCCTCCGGAAACGAGGAACGGCGCGACATCCGACCCAGGGTCGACATCGCCCATGACGGCGCGGATCGTGTCGAAGAGCGGCGAGGCAGGATCGGCCTCGATGCCCGCGGCGCCACCACTGCCAACAATCGCGACTTCGTCGCCAAGAAGTTGCTGAACCTCGGCGCGGAATGCGTCGGGATCCTGCCCGGGGAGGATGCGACCATCGACATCGCAGTCCACCTCGCCGGGGATCACGTTAATGCGATGGCCACCGTGGATGATGGTCGGGACGGCGGTATTGCGGGTGGTCGCGCGGAGCGAGAGCTTTTCGAAATCACTGAGCGGCAGGCGATTGAGATTGTCCCAGGTCGGATCAGCCAGGATCTCATCGACAACGCTGCCGCGATCGCCGAGCGCAGTCTGGAAGGTCCTCAACATCATATCGACCGATGACGTCATGACCGTCGGGAACGTATGCTGAGAGAGCTTCACCAGCGCGCGGCCCATCCGGAGCATCGCGGTGTCGTCGCGCGGGACGGAGGCGTGGCCCGGCTCGGCGCGGGCGACAATCCGCATTCGTGCGCCACCCTTTTCGCCGGTCTGGCAGAGGTAGAAGCGCTTTCCGGCGATCTCGATGGCGTTGCCGCCGCCCTCGTTGATCGCGACCTCGGCATCGATCAGGTCGCGATGGTTCTCCCACATCCAGGTTGCGCCGTACCGGCCACCAGCTTCCTCGTCGGCGAACGTGCACATAATCAGGTCACGGTCGAGCGTCAGGCCCATTCGCCTGATGAGGAGCATCACGAGCAGCTCGGAGGCTACGAGGTTCTTGGTGTCAACTGCTCCGCGTCCCCAGATCATCCCGTCGGCGATGTCGGCGGCGAAGGGCGGATGCTGCCACTTGTCGGCCTCGACGGAAACGACATCGCTGTGGGCCATCAGCATCAGCGGCCGGCCCTTGCCCTCGCCCCCGATACGGGTCACGAATGAGGCGCGGCCGGGATCGCTTTCGAGGATGTGAGAAGACAGTCCCACCGTAGAGACCACATCACGCAGATGAGTTGCGACCTGAATCTCGTTCCCCGGCGGATTGACCGTCTCGAATCGGATCAGATCCTGAAGGTGGGTTGTGACTTCGTCACGCACGCTGTCCCAGTTGACCTGGGCGCTGATTCCTGCGGACATGAGTTTTCCTCCCTTACCGAACGATCGTCGGGGGCATGGTACGGCGTGCGGTCGGACGCGGCAACCGGGATGCTTTGGCCTGCTGGAAGGGCATCGCGCCGGCCAGCAGTGAGCGGCTGGCCGGATGGGAGTAGATCCTGGTCAGGCAGTCTCGACGTCGCGGACAACGCCAGGCGCGAGGTCACCGGAGGCGAGGTCCTGCTCGCGCTCCTGTCGGGCGCGCTCGATCGCTGCCTCAGCGGCCTCCTGGCCACCGAGATGCTTCTCGATGAGCTCGTCGAAGCCGAAGACGATGTCCACCTGGACATCTACGTCGGCCCATTTCTCGACGAGATTCTCCAGGCGACTCCAGTAGATCTCCTCGCCGCCGCCGGCCTTGAACTCCCACGCGGGCCGGACCTGGATGACCAGATTGCGGTCTGGATCGTAGGCACAGAAGATGTGATCCACTTCGATATGGTACTTGCAGGCGGGGCAATAGGCGTGGTGCATCGCCTTGCGCAACATGCCCTCGCGGCCCTTCGGATCGGTCCCGAAGTTGACGAAGTTGGCGACGACCGGTGACCAGGTAGCGCGACAGTTCGGGCAGCGCAACTCGGTCTCGGTGTACGCGGTCTTCAGTCGTTCCTCACGATCGGTGGCCTCGGCAGTCGTCTGGTCGTTCATTTCTCAGTTCTCCAAGTGTTGGTCCGTCAGCAGCGGGGCGTCTCATTCACGCCCGATCCATCGCCGCGTTCAAGCAGTGCCTTGAATATATCAAGCGTGCGGGTTGGATCGCCGGGGCGAGAGCCACCAGCAGCAGGTGAGCCACGCAAAGGGTCGAGCAGCGCCATGGCCACCTCGCGAACGTCCGGGTGGGGGCTGAGCAGCGCGGCCTCGGCGGTGATCGGGTTGCGATGGCGCGCATAGAGCAGATCGGCAGCATCGTGAGCGAGGCGCTCATCCGGATGAACGACGAAGACACTGAGCACCTCCGCAATGGCGCTCGTCGGCATACTCGTCCCGATCGCGAGAAGCGCGCTACGCCGAAGCTGAATCGGCACTGTTTCATCCGCCAGCAGCACGATGGCGCGGTCGAACGTGCCGGTTGTGGCAGCGCGCAGACCGGTAAGCCAGGCGACCCCACGCACGCGTTCATCCTCGTCGGCAACGAGTGTGTCGAGGTTGTCGACGATCACCGCCGGGGCAACGTCGGAGAGAAACTCGACCGCCGCGCCACGCGCGGCCGGCGAGCGGCCGGCCAGCGCTGCTTCAGCGACACTGATGCGACGCTCGTCACCCAGACAGTGCTCGTCAATCGGGTCGAGGATCAGGATCGAGAGCGTCGTCTCGCCGGCCTCGCCCATCACGACGCGTTTCGCGACGCGAATGAGTCGGTCCGGATCACTC
>Ga0073904_10002906_pt1 | contig 12931 bp, 12 predicted proteins | sample KloWWTrecipitate_FD_66668 | JGI IMG/M metagenome (GOLD analysis project Ga0073904, IMG submission 66668) | Active sludge microbial communities from Klosterneuburg, Austria, studying microevolution and ecology of nitrifiers - Klosterneuburg... | ecosystem: Engineered > WWTP > Aerobic digester >...
TTGAGCACCCTTCTCATCCAGACCGGGCGCGTGCTTTCCGTGTTCGGCAAGAAGCCCATGGTCATCAAGGCCGCCAATGCCACCATCGGCATTCGCGGCACCGGCGCGTATCTCGAAGTGGCGCCGGACAAGGTTTATTTCTGCCTCTGCTATGGCGAGGCCGACCTGGACGGACCGGGAATGGCGGAACCGAAACGGCTGCGAACCCAGCACCACGAGAGCCCGCTCGTCATCACCGACAACAACGGCGCGATGGCCGCCCGGGCGGGGCCCGTCGTGAACCACACGGACGATGAACTGATCCTCCTCGAGTCGCTCGTGGGCCGCGAGCCCCCTTTCATGGGCGATCCGTTCCGCTACCAGTATTGAACGCCGACCCCGGGCGAAGGTCCCATAGTTGAGTCGTTTACTCAACTATCGCGCACCCCTATACTCACGACTGCCCGAAAAGGAACCTCCGTGAACCAGCGCAGCCAGGCCCCCATCCCCGACGTCCAGTCCACCCCGGACGTGCGGCGGATCGCCATCGACAAGGTGGGGATCAAGTCCATCCGCCATCCGATGCGGATCCTCGAGCGCGCCGGCGGCGTCCAGCACACGATCGCGAACTTCAGCATGTACGTCGGGCTTCCGCACCAGTTCAAGGGAACGCACATGTCGAGGTTCGTGGAGATCCTGAACGCCCACGAACGCGAGATCACCGTCGACTCCTTCCGGGCGATGCTGCGCCAGATGGTGAAGAAGCTCGAGGCCGAGACCGGCCACATCGAGATGGGCTTCCCCTACTTCGTGTCGAAGAAGGCGCCCGTCTCCGGCGTGGAGAGCCTGCTCGACTACGAGGTCACGTTCATCGGGGAGATCGTCGAGGGCCGCGAGCAGTTCGCGCTGAAGGTCCAGGTGCCCGTGACCAGCCTGTGCCCCTGCTCGAAGAAGATCTCCGACTACGGCGCGCACAACCAGCGCTCCCACGTGACCATCGCCGCGCGCGTGCACAGCTTCGTCTGGATTGAGGAGCTCATCGACCTCGTGGAAAAGCAGGCCTCGAGCGAGCTATACGGGCTCCTCAAGCGCCCCGACGAGAAGTACGTGACGGAGCTTGCCTACGACAACCCGAAATTCGTCGAGGACATGGTCCGCGACATCGCCGGCATGCTGGACGCCGACAAGCGAATCGAGGCCTACGTGGTGGAATCCGAGAATTTCGAGTCCATCCACAACCACTCGGCCTACGCGATGATCCGCAGGAACTGGCCCGCCTGCTGAGGGCGGGGGTCCGGTTCAGTAGCGCTTCGTCAGCGTGAGGTTCGCGCCTTCCCGGCGCATTTCCGTGCGGTTGAGGAAGCTCATGCCCAGGAGCGCGATTTCCAGCCCGGCGGATTCGTGGACCACCGCGTCCACCGCGTTCAGGGTCATCGAGCCGAGCGTCACCGAGTCGAGCCGCACCCGGTAGACGATCACCCGGCCGTTGGCCGTCTGGGAGACCACCTGCTGGCCGTGCCGGTAGTCGATGCCGAGGCGCTGCGCATCGGCGGCCGGCAGCGTCACGAGCGTCGCCCCCGTGTCCACCAGGAAGCGCATGCGAGAGCCGTTCACCCTTCCTTCCGCCGTGAAGTGGCCATTGCCGTCCGAGGCGAGCGTCACGCTTTGCAGGGCACCGGTGAGCGAGGCGGATTCCGCGTGCTGCCCGAGCTCCAGCACCCGGCGCGCACCGTCGACCTCGAACGTGGCCGAGCGCGAATCCGCCGAGACGAGCAGCACGCCTTCGGGCGTGCGCTGGCCGGCCGAGAGCGTGCGCGGCGCGCCGCGATCGATCACGACCACCGCCTTGCCGGGAAACAGGCCGATCACGTTCACCTCGGTCGCCGACGCCGCGAACGACGCGACCAGCATCGCCGCCATAGAATGCGCAAGTTTCCGGAGGATTCCCATTCGATGAAGCCCGTCGCCGTCTTTCGCCACGCCCCTACGGAGGGGCCAGGCTATTTTGCCACTTTCCTGGACGAGAACCGGATCCCGTGGCGACTCGTGAAGCTCGACGAGGGCGAGCCTGTGGCCCGCGCCGGCGCGGACTTCTCCGGGCTCGCGTTCATGGGCGGGCCGATGAGCGCGAACGACGATCTCGCCTGGACGGCGCCCGTGCTCGAGCTCATTCGCGATGCCGCCAGGCGCAAGGTGCCGGTCATCGGCCATTGCCTGGGGGGGCAACTCCTCGCGAGGGCGCTGGGCGCCACCGTCACCCCGAATCCGGTGAAGGAAATCGGCTGGCACCGGGTCGATGTGGAGGACGGCGCCGAGGCCCGCGAGTGGCTCGGCGGCCGGGAGCGCTCGTTCATGGCGTTCCAGTGGCACGGCGAGACCTTCGCGATCCCCCCCGGCGGCGCGCGAATCCTTCGCGGGACGCACTGCGCGAACCAGGCCTACGTGGTCGCCGGGCGGCACCTCGGCATGCAATGCCACGTCGAGATGACGCCGGAGCTCATCAGGTCCTGGTGCGAGACCGGCGCGCGCGAGATCGCCGAGAGCCGCGCGAGTCCGGCCGTGCAGGAAGCCGAGGCCATCGAAGCGCAAGCCGGGGAGCGGCTGCCGGCGCTCACGGACGTCGCGCGGCGCCTCTACACCCGCTGGATCGCGGGGCTCGACCGCGGCTAGGCGGCCCGGCGCCGGAACGCGGGCAGCCGGGCTAGTCGCGGAAATTCTGGAACGACAGCGGGACCTCGGTCACGCCCGCGCGCACCAGCGCGATGGCCTCCTGCAGGATGTCGCGCTTGGCGCCCGAGACGCGCACGGTCTCGCCCTGGATCGACGCCGTGACCTTCAACTTCGCGTCCTTCAGCATCTTCACGATCCGCTTGGCGAGCTCGGTCTCGACGCCGTTCTTCACCGCGATCGCCTGCTTCACCTTGTCGCCGCCGATCTTCTCGGGCTTTTCCAGGGTGAGCAGCCGCGCGTCCACGCCGCGCTTGGCGAACTTCGCGTGAAGCACATCCCTCACCTGGCCCAGCTTGAAGTCGTCGTCGGCGAAGAGCGTCAACTCGCTCCCGTTCTGCTCGATCCGCGCATCGGAGCCCTTGAAGTCGAAGCGGTTCGAAACCTCCTTGTTGGCCTGCTCGACGGCGTTCTTCACCTCGACCAGGTTTGCCTCGCAAGCGATGTCGAAGGACGGCATGGTGCCTCCCGGCGTCAGTGACGGCCGCGCTTCGCGGCGATGCGCAGGCGCAGCGCGTTCAGCTTGATGAAGCCCTCGGCATCGGCCTGGTTGTAGGCGCCGCCATCGTCATCGAAGGTGGCGACCGCCGTGTCGAAGAGCGAATCCTTCTTCGACGATCGCCCGACGACGAGGACGGTGCCCTTGTAGAGCTTCACGCTCACGCGGCCGTTCGCATGCTCCTGGGAGGCATCGATCAGCGTCTGCAGGAGGCGACGCTCCGGGCTGAACCAGTATCCCGCGTACACGAGCCGGGAATAGCGCGGCATCAGGTCGTCCTTGAGCGCCACGACCTCGCGGTCGAGCGTGAGGGACTCGATGGCGCGGTGGGCCTTCAGCATGATCGTGCCGCCGGGCGTCTCGTAGCAGCCGCGCGATTTCATGCCGACGGAGCGGTTCTCGACGAGATCCAGGCGCCCCACGCCGTGCTTGCCGCCGATGCGGTTCAGCTCGGTGAGCACCTTCGCGGGCGAGAGCTTCTTGCCGTTCACGGCCACGATGTCGCCGCGGACGAAATCCAGGTCGACGATCTCGGGCTTGTCGGGAGCCTTCTCCGGCGACACCGTGATGCGCCACATCGACTCCTCGGGCTCGAAGTTCGGGTCCTCGAGGATGCCGCCCTCGTAGGAGATGTGCAGCAGGTTCGCGTCCATCGAGTAGGGCGCGCCGCCGCCCTTCCTCTTCTTGAAATCGACGGGGATGTGGTGCTTGTCGGCGTACTTGAGGAGCTTGTCCCGGGAGAGCAGATCCCATTCGCGCCAGGGCGCGATCACGCGCACGTCGGGCATGAGCGCATAGGCGCCCAGCTCGAAGCGGACCTGGTCGTTGCCCTTGCCGGTGGCGCCGTGGGAAATGGCGTCGGCGCCGGTCTTCCTCGCGATCTCGACCAGGCGCTTGGCGATCAGCGGGCGGGCGATCGAGGTCCCCAGGAGGTACTCCCCCTCGTAGAGGGCGTTGGCGCGAAACATCGGGAAGACGAAGTCGCCCACGAACTCCTCGCGAAGGTCCTCGATGAAGATCTTCTTCACGCCGAGCATCTTCGCCTTGCGGCGCGCGGGCTCGACCTCCTCGCCCTGGCCGATGTCGGCGGTGAAGGTGATGACCTCGCAGCCGTAGGTGTCCTGCAGCCACTTGAGGATGACGGAGGTGTCCAGTCCGCCGGAGTAGGCGAGGACGACTTTGGCTACCTTTTTCATGACGGTCGCGCTTTCGGGGTGACGGGCGTTGGGGATCAGGTCTCGACGCGCCCGAGGAGCAGGTACTCCATGAGCGCCTTCTGCACGTGCAGGCGATTCTCCGCCTCCTCCCAGACCACGCTCTGCGCTCCGTCAAGAACTTCTGCGGAAACCTCCTCGCCCCGGTGCGCGGGAAGGCAATGCATGAAGAGCGCGTCCTTCCGGGCGGCGGCCATCATCTCGGCGTCGACGGTGAAGGCCGCGAAGGCGTCCTTCCTCGCGTCGGTCTCGGCCTCCCAGCCCATGCTGGTCCACACGTCCGTCGTGACGAGGTCGGCCCGGCTCGCGGCCGCGTGCGGGTCGCCGAAGAGCTCCAGGTGGTTTCGCCCGATGCCGGCCACGCGCGCCGGCTCCAGCTCGTAGCCCGCCGGGCTCGCGACGTTCAGCTTGAAGTCGAGGAGCGTGGCCGCCTGCAGCCAGGTGTTGCACATGTTGTTGCTGTCGCCCACCCAGGCCACCGTCTTGCCGGCGATGGGCCCGCGCTGCTCGACGAAGGTGTAGATGTCGGCGAGCACCTGGCAGGGGTGGTGCTCGTCGGTGAGCCCGTTGATGACGGGCACGCGGGAATGCGCGGCGAAACGCTCGATGATGGCCTGCTCGAAGGTCCGGATCATCACGATGTCGACCATTCGCGAGACGACTCGCGCGACGTCCTCGATGGGCTCGCCGCGGCCGAGTTGCGTCTCCCCGGTGTTCAGCACGATCGAGGCGCCTCCCAGCTGGAACATCCCGGCCTCGAACGAGACGCGCGTTCGCGTCGAGCTCTTCTCGAACACCATCGCGAGCATCCGGTCGGTGAGCGGCCGGTAGGCGACGTAGTTCTTGAACCGCTCCTTGATCGCGCGGGTTCGCCGGAAGAGGTGCTCGAACTCCTCCGACGAGAAGTCCCGCAGCTGCAGGAAATGCCTCATCGCCCCTAGTCCGAGGCCAGCGCGGGCGCCTCGGCGAGGAAGGCCTTCACCAGCGGCGCCAGCCTCGCGACCAGTTCCGCCGATTCCGCATCGCCGAACACGAGCGGCGGCAACAGCCGGACGACCTTGTCGGCCGTGACGTTGATCACGATTCCCGCCTCCAGACCGCGGCGCACGAGGTCCCCGCAAGGCCGGTCGAGTTCCACGCCGATCATGAGTCCCTTGCCGCGAATGTCCTTCACGCCCGTCACGCCGGCCAATTCCCGGGAAAGCCCCTGCATGATCGCCTCGCCCTGGCGCGCGGCATTGGCGAGCAGGCCTTGCTTTTCGATCATCTCGAGCGTCGTGAGACCCGCCACGGACACGAGCGGGCCGCCGCCGAAGGTGGTGCCATGGTTGCCGGGCTTGAACACCTGCGCCGCGACGCCGCGCGCGAGGCAGGCGCCGATCGGCACACCCGATCCCAGCCCCTTGGCAAGCGGCATCACGTCGGGAACGATGCCGGCCCATTGGTGGGCGAACCACTTGCCGGTGCGCCCGATGCCGCTTTGCACCTCGTCGATCATGAGGAGCCATTGGCGGCGGTCGCAGATCTCGCGAAGCTTGCGCACGTAGTCGGCGTCGGCGACATGAATCCCGCCTTCGCCCTGCAGGACCTCCATCAGGATCGCGACGACCGACGGGTGCTCGCTCATCCGCTCGATGGCGCCCGGGTCGTTGTAGGGAACGCGAAGGAACCCGCCCATGAGCGGCTCGAACCCGGCCTGGGCCTTGCGCGAACCCGTGGCCGAGAGGGTGGCGATCGTGCGGCCGTGCCACGCCTTTTCCATCACCACGATGGAGGGGTTCTCGATGCCGCGCTGGTGGCCGTGCAGGCGCGCGATCTTGATCGCGCATTCGTTCGCCTCGGAGCCGGAATTGCAGAAGAAGGCGTTGTCCATCCCGGCGATGGCGCAAACCCGCTCCGCGAGACGCTCCTGCTCCCGCACCTCGAAGAGGTTGGAGGTGTGGATGAGTTTCGCCGCCTGCTCCGCGATCGCCCGGGTCAGCACGGGGTGGCCATGGCCCAGGCCGTTGACGGCGATGCCCGCGAGCGCGTCCAGGTAGCGCCGGCCCTTCTCGTCCCACAGCCACGCCCCCTCGCCGCGCACGAACGCCACGGGCTGGGGCGAATAGGTCCTCATGAGGTGGGCGGCGGTCATGATTGCCTCGCGGAAATGATCACGGCGGCCTCGCGCCGCCGTGGATGTCTGTGGCCGATTATCGGCATATTCGCGGGGTGCCGCAACCGCGCCGGCAAGGGCGCGGCGACGGCGCGATCGCGCCCCGCCGGGCAGACCCTAGGCGCGTCCGGCGAGCGCCTTCACCTGCTGGGCAAGGCGGCTCTTGTGACGCGCGGCCTTGTTCTTGTGGATGATCTTCTTCTCCGCGATGCGGTCGATCGTGGAAACGTTGGCGTCGAACGCGGCCTGGGCGGCCTTGGCGTCGCCCGCGGCGATCGCGGTCTTCACCTTCTTGATGGCGGTGCGGAAGGTGGTGCGAAGGCCCATGTTGGCGACGCGGTGCTTGCCCGCTTGCTTGGCGCGTTTCGCGGCCTGCTTGGAATTGGCCATGTTGTCTGGATCCTGGAGTCGGGGGTTTCGAAAACGAAGCCTGATATTATACAGCGCTTGTCCTGTCAAAACAAAGCCCTAGCTTCCCCCCCGCTTTCACCGCCCGCCGCGGCCCCCGCCGTTGGCCCGAGTCCATGAACCTCCTGAAGACGGCAGCCTCCGTCAGCGCGATGACGCTCGTCTCGCGCGTGACGGGGTTCGTTCGCGACGCGCTTCTCGCGATCATCTTCGGGGCGGGGTTCGCGATGGACGCTTTCGTGGTCGCCTTCCGCATCCCGAACCTCCTGAGGCGCCTGTTCGCCGAGGGCGCGTTCTCGCAGGCCTTCGTCCCCATCCTGGGCGAGTACCGGGCAAGGCGCGGGGACGAGGCCACGCGGACGTTGTCGGCCCGGGTCCTGGGCGCCCTGTCCGCCGCTCTTCTCCTCGCGACGGTCGTGGGGGTGGTCGCCGCCCCCCTCCTCGTCTATGCAAGCGCGGCGGGGTTCGCGAAGGACGCCGACAAGTTCGCCCTCACGGTGACGATGCTGAGGATCTGCTTCCCGTACATCTTCTTCATCTCGCTCACGAGCTTCGCCGCGGGAATCCTCAACACCTGGGGGCATTTCAAGGTGCCGGCGTTCACGCCGGTGCTGCTCAACCTTTCGTTCATCGGTTTTGCCCTCCTCGCCACGCCCTATTTCGACCGCCCGATCCTGGCCCTTGCCTGGGCGGTGTTCGCGGGCGGCGTGCTGCAGCTCGCCTTCCAGGTGCCGTTCCTGCTTCGCATCCGCATGCTGCCGATGCCCCGGTGGGACCCGAAGGACGAGGGCGTGGTCCGGGTGTTGAAGCTGATGGCCCCCGCGGCGCTGGGCGTCTCCGTGGCCCAGGTGAGCCTCGTCATCAACACCCACATCGCGTCCTGGCTCGGCGACGGGCCGGTGTCCTGGCTCTACTTCGCGGATCGGCTGATGGAATTTCCGTCGGCACTGCTGGGCGTGGCGCTCGGCACGGTGCTGCTGCCATCGCTCGTGCGCCACCACAGCAACAACGACCCGGACGCGTACTCCCGGCTCCTCGACTGGGGCCTCAGGCTCACGCTCGTTCTCGCGCTGCCCGCCGCCGTCGGGCTCGCGCTGCTCGCCGTTCCCCTCGTGGCCACGCTCTTCTGGCACGGGGAGTTCACGAGGCAGGACGTGCTCATGACGCGGGCGGCGCTCATCGCCTACGCCTTCGGCCTCGCGGGAATCGTCCTGGTGAAGATTCTCGCGCCCGGCTTCTACGCCCGGCAGAACATCCGGACCCCGGTGAAGGTGGCGCTCGCGACCTTGGCCGTCACCCAACTCGCCAACCTGGCGCTCGTGCCGTGGCTCAAGCACGCGGGGCTGGCCGCGGCGATTTCCGTGGGCGCCACGTTCAATGCCGCCTGGCTCTGGTGGCTGATCCGGCGCTCCGGCGCCTGGCGGGCCGGTCCCGACTGGGGCGCGTTCCTCCTGAAGGTGATGGTGGCGCTCTACCTGATGGGCGGGGTCATCTGGTACGGCATGGGCTCCGAGCAATCGTGGTTCGCCATTCCCGCCGGCACGCGCGCCCTCAAGCTCGCGGCGGTGATCCTCGGGGCGATGGGCGCCTACTTCGCCACCCTCTGGGCGCTGGGCATCCGCGTCCACCAGTTCGCGCGGCACGAATGAGCCTCTCCGTCATCCGCGATCCGAAACCCGGGGCGCCCGATGCCGTGATCGCCATCGGCAGCTTCGACGGCGTGCACCGCGGCCATCGCGCGCTTCTCGCCCGCGTCGTCGACGAAGCGGCGGCACTGGGCGCAGCACCCGCGGTGCTCACCTTCGAGCCGCTCCCGCGCGAACTGCTCTTCCCCGACCGGGCGCCGCCGCGGCTGTCGGCGCTCTCGGCGAAACTGCATGCCTTCGCGGATGCCGGCATCGAGATCGCCTACATCTGCCGCTTCACGCGCGAATTCGCCGCCCAGTCGCCCGAGGCCTTCGCCCTGGGATTGCGGCAGCGGCATGGCGCGCGCCGCGTGCTGGTGGGAAAGGATTTCCGCTTCGGCGCGAAGCGCGCGGGCGACGTCGCGCTCCTGGCTTCCGAGGGCGCCCGGCTGGGCTACGAGGTGGAGACGCTCGCCACGGTCGCCGACGGCGACGAGCGGGTATCGAGCACGCGTGTCCGGGAGGCCCTTTCCGCGGGCGACCTCGCGCTCGCCTCGCGGCTCCTCGGACGGCCCTACGCCATCTGCGGCCGCGTCGCCCACGGCGCGAAACTCGGCCGCAGCCTGGGCTTCCCGACGGTCAACATCGCGCTTCCCCCCGGCCGGCCCGTGATGACGGGGGTCTTTGCGGTAAGATGCGCCGGTGCGGCAACTCGCGGACTCGAGGGAGTGGCGAGCCTGGGATACAAGCCGGTCGTCGCCAGTGGCGGGCCGGCGACGCTCGAAGCGTTTCTCTTCGACTTCTCGGGCGATCTCTACGGACGTCGCCTTTCCATCGAGTTCCTGAAGAAGCTGCGCGACGAGGAGAAATACGCCTCGATCGACGCGCTGGTTGCGCAGATCCGCCTGGACTGCGACGCCGCGCGGGCCTACTTCCGCGAATCGGGGACCTGATGGCAGACGTTTCGAAGACCGACTACAAGCACACGCTGAACCTCCCGGACACGCCGTTCCCGATGCGCGGCGACCTTGCGCGGCGCGAACCCGGGTGGGTGAAGGCCTGGCAGGAAAGCGGGCTCTACCGCAGGCTGCGCGAGGCCTGCCGGGGACGCCCGCTCTACGTCCTGCACGACGGCCCGCCCTACGCGAACGGCGACATCCACATCGGTCACGCGGTGAACAAGATCCTGAAGGACATCGTCGTGAAGTCGAAGACGGTGGCCGGCTTCGACGCGCCCTACACGCCCGGGTGGGACTGCCACGGGCTGCCCATCGAGCACATGATCGAGAAGAAGCACGGCCGCCACCTCGAGGGCAACAAGGCGCGCGAGCTCTGTCGCGCCTATGCCGCGGAGCAGATCGAGCGGCAGATGCAGGACTTCCGCCGCCTCGGCGTGATCGGAGACTGGGAGCATCCCTACCGGACGATGAACTTCGCCACCGAAGGCGACGAGATCCGGGCGCTGGCGGTCATCTGGAAGAAGGGCCTGCTCTATCGGGGCTTGAAACCGGTGAACTGGTGCATCGACTGCGGTTCGGCGCTCGCGGAGGCCGAAGTCGAGTACGAGGACAAGACCTCGGCCGCCATCGACGTGGCCTTCGCGGCGGAGGACGCCGTTGCCGTCGCCAGGGCTTTCGGCCTCGGGCAGGTGACGGGGCCGGCGTTCGCGGTGATCTGGACCACGACGCCCTGGACACTGCCCGGCAATCAGGCCATCGCCGCGCACCCGGGCCACGAATACGAGCTGGTGGCCACCGAGCGCGGCGCGCTCATCCTGGCCGGCGAGCTTCGCGAGGCGTGCCTCCAGCGCTACGGCCTCGAGGCGAAGTCCGTTCTCGCCCGTGCCCCCGGCAGCGCGCTCTCCGGGCTGCTCTTTCGCCACCCGCTCGAGCCTCGCGACGTTCCCCTGATCCTCGGCGAGCACGTCACGCTGGAAGCGGGGACCGGGCTCGTGCACACGGCGCCCGCGCACGGCGCGGAGGACTTCGAGGCGGGGGTGGCGTACGGCCTGCCGCTCGACCAGCCCGTGGACGACCGGGGCCGCTTCAAGTCCACGGTGCCCCATTTCGCCGGACTCGGGGTTCGCGAGGCGGAGAAATCGATACTCGAGCTGCTGGCCTCGAACGGTGCGCTCCTGAAGAACGAGCCGCTTCGCCACAGCTATCCCCATTGCTGGCGCCACAAGACGCCGATCATCTTCCGGGCCACCACGCAATGGTTCATCGGCATGGACAGGCCCCCGGCGCCCGGCGCGGGCGATCCGGGCGTCGCGGCCCGAACCCTTCGCGAATCCGCCCTTCAGGCGGTCGCCGACACGACGTTCTACCCGTCCTGGGGCCGATCCCGAATCGAGGCGATGGTCGCCAAGCGCCCCGACTGGACGCTTTCGCGCCAGCGCTACTGGGGCGTGCCGCTGCCCTTCTTCCTCGATCGGGAGACTGACGAACTGCACCCGGAGACCGGGCGGCTGCTGGAAGAGGCGGCCACGCGCGTTTCCGGCGGCGGAATCGAAGCCTGGTTCGCCGCCACTTGCGAGGATTTCGGCGTCGACCCCGCGAAGTACCGGAAGATCACCGACACCGTCGACGTGTGGTTCGATTCCGGCACCACGCACTTCTCCGTCCTGCGCGGGCTCCACGGGCACAAGTGGCCCGCCGACCTCTACCTCGAGGGCAGCGACCAGCACCGCGGCTGGTTCCAGTCGAGCCTGCTCACCGGTTGCGCGATGAACGGCCGGGCGCCCTACGACGCCCTCCTCACCCACGGGTTCGCGGTCGACGGGCAGGGGCGCAAGATGTCGAAGTCGCTCGGCAACGTGATCGCCCCCCAGAAGATCTCGGACACGCTCGGCGCGGAGATCATCCGCCTGTGGGTCGCCTCGGCGGACTACTCGGGCGAGCTCTACATTTCCGACGAGATCCTCAAGCGCGTGGTGGAGAGCTACCGGCGGGTCCGCAACACGCTGCGGTTCCTCCTCGCCAACACGGCCGACTTCGACGCGGGCAAGGACCTCCTGCCGCCGGAGCGCTGGCCCGAGATCGATCGCTACGCGCTCGCGATGACCCGGGAGATGGCCGCGGGCGCGGGCGACGACTACGCGCGCTTCGAGTTCCACCTCGTCGCGCAGCGCCTGCAGACCTTCTGCTCCGAGGATCTCGGCGGCTTCTACCTCGACGTGCTGAAGGACCGCCTCTACACCTGCGGCCGCGATTCCCCGGCGAGGCGCGCGGCGCAATCCGCCCTGCACCACATCACCCGGATCCTCCTGCCCCTCATGGCGCCGATCCTCTCCTTCACCGCGGAGGAGGCCTGGGCCGTGCTCCACCCGGAAGGCGAGGACAGCGTCTTCTTCCACACCTGGAACGACGTGCTCCCGCAGCAGCCGGACGAGTCGCCGCTGCTGGCCAAGTGGAAGCGCCTTCGCGAGATTCGCGCCCTGGTGCAGAAGAACCTCGAATCGCTGCGCCAGTCCGGCGGCATCGGCTCGTCGCTGCAGGCCGAGGTCGTGCTCGCCGCTCCCGTGGGCGACCGGGCGCTGCTGGAAAGCCTGGGGACCGACCTGCGATTCGTCTTGATCACTTCCGCCGCGGCCGTCGAGGCGGGCGAGGCCCTTGCCGTGCGCGTGTCTCCCAGCGACCACGCCAAATGCGGGCGCTGCTGGCATTACCGGGAGGACACGGGCGCCGACTCGCGCCATCCCGGCCTCTGCGGACGGTGCATCGCCAACATCGAGGGGCCCGGCGAGGTCCGCCACCATGCCTGAGCGCGGCGACTCGCGCTGGATGCGGTGGCTCGCGCTGTCGGCGGCCGTCGCCGCCGCAGACCTCGCGACCAAGGCCTGGGCGAGCGCCGCTTTCGCTCCCGGCGACGTGCACGTCGTCGCCCCGTTCCTGAACCTCGTGCTCTGGCACAACCCCGGCGCGGCCTTCAGCTTTCTCGCCGACGCCGGCGGCTGGCAACGCTGGCTGTTCGTCGGCCTGTCGATCGTGGTGTCGGTCGCCCTGCTCGTCATGCTCCGGCGAAGCGGCGGCAACCGCCTGCTCGCCGCCGCGCTCGCCCTCGTGCTGGGGGGCGCGGCGGGAAACCTCTGGGATCGCGTGAGCCTCGGTCACGTGGTCGATTTCATCCAGCTCCACGCCGCGGGATACTATTGGCCCGCGTTCAACATCGCCGACTCCGCGATTTCCGTGGGCGTCGTGCTCATCCTGGCCGACGGCCTGCGAGACCTGCGCGCGAGCCGGCGGGCGGGCGAGCGCCCCGGCAACCGCTAGCCGCCGCACCGGACAAACCCGATGCCCGAACCGATCGAAGTCGTGCTGGCCAA
>Ga0073904_10002910_pt1 | contig 12925 bp, 9 predicted proteins | sample KloWWTrecipitate_FD_66668 | JGI IMG/M metagenome (GOLD analysis project Ga0073904, IMG submission 66668) | Active sludge microbial communities from Klosterneuburg, Austria, studying microevolution and ecology of nitrifiers - Klosterneuburg... | ecosystem: Engineered > WWTP > Aerobic digester >...
CAGCTCCTCGCCGTCGCCGCTCGCCACCGCCGCGCGCACGGCGTCCAGCGTGTGCGTGAAGCCATCCAGCGCCCCGAGCAACGCATCGCGGTTGGCCAGCGCGATGTCGCGCCACATCACCACGTCGCTGGAGGCGATGCGCGTGAAGTCGCGGAAACCCCCGGCCGCGCAGCGGAATATCTCCTCGCTCGCCGGCTGCCTGGCCAGGCTGTCGACCAGGGCGAAGGCGAGCAGGTGCGGCAGGTGGCTGGTCATGGCGAGCACGCGGTCGTGCGCGGCCACGTCCATGCGCACCACCTCGGCGCCGGTCAGCCGCCACATGGCGTCGATCGTCGCGAGCGCCTCGGGATCCGACTCCGGGAGCGGCGTCAGGATCACGCGATGGCGCACGAAGAGATCCGCGCGCGCCGCCTCGACGCCGGATTTCTCCGCGCCGGCGATCGGGTGCCCCGGGATGAGCCGCGGCGGCACCGCGCCGAAGGCCTCGCGCGCGGCCGCCACCACGCTGCCCTTGACGCTGGCCACGTCGGTGATCAGCACATCCGGGCGCGCGTGCGCGCGGATCGCCGCGAAGATCCGGCCCACGCTCAGCGTGGGCACGCCGACCACGATGAGGTCGGCTTCGGCAATGGCCTCCTCGAGGCTCGCCGGCGCGGCATCGATGAGACCGGCGCCGAGCGCGAAATCGAGCGTGGCGCGATTGCGGTTGAACGCCGTCATGCGGGCGGCGAAGCCGGTGCCGCGCAGCGCAGCGGCCAGCGAGCCGCCGATCAGGCCCAGGCCGACGAAGAGCAGCGTGCCCACGCGCGCGCTCATGGCCTCAGATCACTGCCTGGGGATAGGAGCCGAGGATCTTCAGCATCACCGTCTGCTCCTCCAGCTCGGCCAGCACGGCCGCCACCTTCGGATCATCCTGGTGCCCCTCGAATTCGATGAAGAAGAGGTAGGTCCAGGGCTGGGAACGAGAGGGCCGCGTATCGATGCGCGTCAGCATCAGCTGCTCGCGCTGGAACGGTTCGAGCAGCTTGAACAGCGCGCCGGGCTTGTTGTGCGTGGAGACGATGATCGAGGTCTTGTCGCTGCCGCTCGGCTTGACCATCTCGCGCCCGACCACGAGGAAGCGCGTGGTGTTGTCGGCGTAGTCCTGGATGCCTGCCGCCAGCGTCACCAGGCCGTAGGTCTCGCGCGCCATGTCGCCGGCAATCGCGGCGACCGTGGCATCGGCCGCCGCCAGGCGCGCCGCCTCGGCGTTGCTCGACGTCGCCTGCTGCTCGATGCGCGGCCAGTTCTTCTCCAGCCAGGCGCGGCACTGGGCAAGCGCCTGCTGGTGGGCGCAGATGCGCGTGACGTTTTCCAGCCGGCAGCCGGGCGCGCCCAGCAGGTGATGCCGGATTGGCAGCTCGACTTCGCCGCAGATCTTCAGCGTCGAGCGCACGAAGTTGTCCAGCGTGTGCGTGACCATGCCCTCGGTGGAATTCTCCACCGGCACCACGCCGTAGTCCGACTCGCCCGACTCGACTTCCTCGAACACCGCGCCGATCGTCGCCAGCGGACGGCTCAGCACCGCGTAACCGAAATGCTTCACCGCCGCGGCCTGGGTGAACGTGCCCTCGGGGCCCAGGAACGCGATGGTCATCGGCTTCTCGAGCGCGAGGCAGGCCGACATGATCTCGCGGAAGATGTGCGCGACCTCGGTCGCCGGCAGCGGCCCGTCGTTGCGCGCCATCACGCGGCGCAGCACTTGCGCCTCGCGCTCGGGGCGGTAGAAGTTCACCTGCCCCGGCTCCACGTGGCCATGTGCCGCCAGCAGCTCGGCCTTCTTCACCTCGGCGACCTGCTGCGCGCACGCGGCACGGCGGTTCAGCAGCGCCTGCAGCTGCAGGTCGATGCCGTCGATCTCGGCGCGGATGCGATCGAGCGCGCTGGCGGAATCCGTCATCTCGGGCATGCCGTGCTCAGCCCTTGCGGGCCGCGAAATCCTTCATGAAGTCGATCAGCGCGGTCACCGCGTCCATGCCGACCGCGTTGTAGATGCTCGCGCGCATGCCGCCGACCGAGCGGTGGCCCTCGAGGTACAGCAGGCCCGCTTTTTCCGCCTCGGCGACGAAGGGCTTCTCGAGCGCGGCGTCGGCCACCGTGAACGGCACGTTCATCCACGAGCGCGAGGCTTTCTCGACCGGGTTGGCATAGAAGCCGCTGCCGTCGATATAGCCGTACAGCGCCTCGGCCTTGCGCCGGTTGACCTCGCCCATCGCGGCGAGCCCGCCCTGGTCCTTCAGCCACTGGAACACCAGCCCGGCGAGGTAGATGGAATAGGTGGGCGGCGTGTTGTACATCGAGGCGTTCTTCGCCTGCAGCGTCCAGTCGAGCACGGCGGGCGTGCGCGGGTCGGGCCGCCCGAGCAGGTCACGGCGCACGATCACGAGCACCAGCCCCGCCGGACCGATGTTCTTCTGCGCGCCGGCATAGATCACGCCGAAGCGGTTCACGTCGATCGGGCGCGACAGGATGGTCGAGGACATATCGGCGACCAGCGGCGTGGCGCCCACCTCCGGCACCCAGCCGTACTCGACGCCGCCGATGGTCTCGTTGGGCGTGTAGTGCAGGTAGGCGGCCGCCGGCGAGCGCTGCCATACCGACTGCGCCGGCACGCCGGTGAAGCGCGTGGCTTCCGAGCTCGCCGCCACGTTGACCTCGCAGTACTTCTGCGCCTCGGCGATGGCCTTGACCGACCACTGTCCGGTGTTCACGTAATCGGCCTTGCCGGCCGCGCCGAGCAGGTTCAGCGGCACCGCGGCGAACTGCGCCGTCGCGCCGCCCTGCAGGAACAGCACCGCGTAGTCGTCGCTGATGCCTAGCAGCTCGCGCAGGTCCGCCTCGGCCTTCTCCGCGATGGCGACCATGTCCTTGCCGCGGTGGCTCATTTCCATCACCGAGAGGCCGCGTCCGTGCCAGTCGAGCAGCTCGTCGCGCGCGCGCGCCAGCACCGCCTCGGGCAGCGCGGCCGGTCCCGCGCAGAAATTGAATACTCGTGTCATGGCTCCGCCTTCCTCGTTGCGTGCGAAAGAAAAAATGCGCCTCAGCCGTCCGCGGGATCCGCGGCGCTGGCGCCGTCCTCGTCCTCGTGCGCCGCCACCGGGCCCTCGGCCTCGGCAATGCGGGCCATGCCGACCAGCGTCTCGCCGTCACGGACGTTCATGACCTTCACGCCCTGGGTGTTGCGGCTCAGCAGCGAGATCTGGTCCACCACCGTGCGCAGCAGCGTGCCCTGGTCGCTGATCAGCATCATCTCGTCGCTCGGCAGCACGCGGATCGCGCCCACCAGCGCGCCATTGCGCTCGCTCGCCTGCATCGCGATCACGCCCTGGCCGCCGCGGGAATGGCGCGGGAACTCGGCGGTGACGGTGCGCTTGCCGTAACCGTTGGCGCTCAGCGTCAGCACGTGCGAGGCGCTGTCGTCGGGCACGATCAGGGACACCACGCGCTGCCCGGCCGGCAGGCGCATGCCGCGCACGCCGTGCGCGTTGCGCCCCATGGCGCGCACCTCGGATTCCCTGAAACGCACCGCCTTGCCGCCGCTGCTGAACAGCAGCACGTCGCTGTTGCCGTCGGTGATCGCGGTGCCGACCAGGTGGTCGTCCTCGCCGAGGTCGATGGCGATCAGCCCGTTGCCGCGCGGACGCGAGAAGGCGTCGAGCGGCGTCTTCTTCACGGTGCCGTCCGAGGTCGCCATGAACACGAAGCGCTCGGCGTCGAAGGAGCCGACCGGCAACAGCGAGGTGATGCGCTCGTCGCCTTCCAGCTTCAGCAGGTTCACCAGCGGCCGCCCCTTGGCACCGCGCGAGGCGACCGGGATCTCGTAGACCTTGAGCCAGAACACGCGCCCGCGATCGGAGAAGCACAGGATCGTGTGGTGCGAATTGGCCACCAGCAGGTGCTCGATCGAGTCCTCCTCGCGCACCGGCGCCCCCGAGCGGCCGACACCGCCGCGGCGCTGCGACTGGTAGGCATCGAGCGGCTGCGACTTGGCGTAACCGCTGAACGACACCGTCACCACGCGCTCTTCCTGGGGGATCAGGTCCTCGCGCGTGAGATCGAGCCGGCTGGAGACGATCTCGGTGAGGCGCTTGTCGCCGTAGTCGGCAACGACCTTCTCGAGCTCCTCGCGGATCACGCGCATCAGGCGCCCCGGGTCGCCGAGGATCTCGAGATAGTCGGCGATCTCGGCGAGCTTCTGCTGGTATTCCTCGAGCAGCTTCTCGTGCTCCAGGCCGGTCAGGCGGTGCAGGCGCAGGTCAAGGATCGCCTGTGCCTGCTCGGGCGAGAGGTGGTAGCCGCCCTCGCGCAGCCCGAATTCGCGCGGCAGGTCCTCGGGGCGGCAGGCATCGGGGCCGGCCTTGTCGAGCATCACCAGCACCGAGCCCGGCTCCCAGGCGCGCGCCACCAGGCGTTCGCGCGCCTCGCCGGGGTTGGACGAATTGCGGATCAGCTCGATCACCGCGTCGATGTTGGCCAGCGCGATCGCGAGACCTTCCAGCACGTGGCCGCGCTCGCGCGCCTTGCGCAGCAGGTACACGGTGCGCCGCGTCACCACCTCGCGGCGGTGGCGCAGGAAGGCCTCCAGCAGCTCCTTGAGGTTCAGCGTGCGCGGCTGGCCGTCGACCAGCGCCACCACGTTGATGCCGAACACGCTCTCGAGCTGGGTCTGGGCATAGAGGTTGTTCAGCACCACCTCGCCCGACTCGCCGCGGCGCAACTCGATTACCACGCGCAGGCCGTCCTTGTCGGACTCGTCGCGCAGCTCCGAGATGCCCTCGATACGCTTTTCCTTGACCAGCTCGGCGATCTTCTCGATCAGCCGCGCCTTGTTCAGCTGGTAGGGAATCTCGGTGATGATGATCGTGTCGCGACCGCTGCTGTCGTCGGTGATCACCTCGGCGCGCGCGCGCACGTAGATGCGCCCGCGCCCGGTGCGGTAGGCCTCGACGATGCCCTGGCGGCCGTTGATGATGCCGCCGGTCGGGAAGTCCGGCCCCGGGATGATCTCGATCAGGTCATCGATCTCGAGCTCCGGGTTGTCGATCAACGCCAGGCAGGCGCGTACCACTTCACCGAGGTTGTGCGGCGGGATATTGGTCGCCATGCCGACCGCGATGCCCGAGGAGCCGTTGACCAGCAGGTTCGGGATGCGCGTGGGGAACACGGCGGGGATCATCTCGGTGCCGTCGTAGTTCGGCACGAAATCCACGGTTTCCTTGTCGAGGTCGGCGATCAGCTCGTGCGCGATCTTGCGCATGCGGATCTCGGTGTAGCGCATCGCCGCCGCCGAGTCGCCGTCGACCGAGCCGAAGTTGCCCTGTCCGTCGACCAGCACGTAGCGCATCGAGAAGGGCTGCGCCATGCGCACGATGGTGTCGTAGACCGCCGAGTCACCGTGCGGGTGGTACTTGCCGATCACGTCGCCCACGATGCGGGCCGACTTCTTGTAGGCCTTGTTCCAGTCGTTGCCCAGTTCGCTCATCGCGAACAGCACGCGCCGGTGCACCGGCTTCAGGCCGTCGCGCACGTCCGGCAGCGCCCGCCCCACGATCACGCTCATGGCGTAATCGAGGTAGGACTGGCGCAACTCACCTTCAATGCTGACCGGTACGATTTCTTTTGCTAATTCGCCCATAACAACCTGAAAAGTCTATGGATTCGGCCAATACCGGAGCTGCGGCAGCAGGCTGTCGCGCGCGGATTTCGGCGGCTTCAAAGGGGCGGCATCATAGCACAGCCCCCCGCCGCGGGGCTAACCGGCGTCACCCCCGCCGCGCACGCCTCCGGGGCGCAGGGCTTGCGGTTATACTTGCCGCCGCCTTGGGCACCCGAACCACCCGGGAGGGGTATTGGAGAACGTCGACCAGATCATCCGCGCGCGCTGGATCCTGCCGGTGAACCCGCGCGACACCGTGCTGGAGCACCATGCCGTCGCGCTGCGCGACGGGCGCATCGTGGCCATCGTGCCCGGCGATTGCCTCGCCGGGGCATTCCATGCCCCGCTCGAGACCGCCCTGGACGACCACCTGCTGATGCCCGGCCTGGTGAACACCCACGGCCACGCGGCGATGACGCTGCTGCGCGGGCTCGCCGACGACCACACGCTGATGGACTGGCTGCAGGACCATATCTGGCCGGCCGAGGCGCGCTGGATGGGCGAGGACTTCGTGCGCACCGGCACCCGGCTCGCGATCGCCGAGATGCTCGCCAGCGGCACCACCTGCGCCAGCGACATGTATTTCTTCCCCGACGTGGCCGCCGCGGCCGTGGTGGAAGCGGGTTTCCGTGCCCAGATCGCCTTCCCGATCCTCGAGCACGCCAGCGCCTGGGGCGCGAACGCCGACGAGTACCTGGCCAGGGGGCTGCAGGTGCGCGACGACTATCGCAGCTGCCCGCGGCTCTCCTTCGCTTTCGGCCCCCATGCGCCCTACACCACCAGCGACCAGACCCTGGCGCGCGTGGCGATGCTCGCCGCGGAGCTCGACAGCCCGGTGCAGATGCACGTTCACGAGACGGCCGGGGAAGTGCACGAGGCGATCGCGCACCACGGCTGCCGCCCGCTGGCGCGCCTCGAGGGACTCGGCCTGCTGTCGCCGCGTTTCCAGGCCGTGCACATGACCCAGGTCGCCCCCGAGGACCTCGAACTGCTGGTGCGCAACCAGGTCCAGGTGCTGCACTGCCCCAGCTCGAACCTGAAGCTCGCCGCGGGCTTCTGCCCGGTGCGCACGCTGGGCGCCGCCGGCATCAATGTCGCGCTCGGCACGGACGGGGCCGCCAGCAACAACGCGCTCGACCTGTTCGCCGAGATGCGCCTGGCGGCACTGCTGGCCAAGGGCAGCAGCGGCGACCCGACGGCGCTGTCGGCGCACGCGGCCGTGCGCATGGCCACGCTGGGTGGCGCCGAGGCACTCGGCCTGGCCGAGCGCATCGGCAGCCTCGAGCCCGGCAAGGACGCCGACATGATCGCCGTCGACATGCGCCGGATCGCCTGCGCGCCCGTATATGACGCGCATTCGGCGCTCGTCTACACCGGCAGCGGCGCCGCCGTCACCCACGCCTGGGTCGAGGGCCGCGCCGTGCTGTCCGGACGCCGGCTGTGCACGCTGGCACCCGACGAACTGCACGCCGAGGCGCTCGCCTGGCAGCACCGCATCGCTGGCCGCTGAACTCGCGGCCCGCTCAATCGCAACACAGGTCCAGTTGAATGAAGACAGATACGACACCCAACGTCGATGCGGCGGAAATCGCCAAGTTCGAGGCGCTGGCGAGCCGCTGGTGGGATCGCGCCGGCGACTTCCGTCCGCTGCACCAGATGAACCCGCTGCGCGCGAACTACATCGATGCGCGCTCCCCGGTCGCGGGCCGGCGCGTGCTCGACGTGGGCTGCGGCGGCGGCATCCTCAGCGAGGCGCTGGCGCAGCGCGGCGCCACGGTCACCGGCATCGACATGGGCGAGGCGCCGCTCGCTGTGGCGCGGCTGCACCTGCTGGAATCGGGCCTGGAGATCGACTACCGCCACGCCAACGCCGAGGCGCTGGCCGAGGAATGCCCGGGAGGCTTCGACATCGTGACCTGCCTCGAGGTGCTCGAGCACGTGCCCGACCCCGGCTCGCTGGTCGCCGCCTGCGCGCGGCTGGTGCGCCCCGGCGGCGACGTCTATTTCGCGACCATCAATCGCAACCCGAAGAGCTACGCCTTCGCGATCCTCGGCGCCGAGCACATATTGAAGCTGCTGCCCAAGGGCACGCACGACTACGCGCGCTTCATCCGCCCCTCGGAGCTCGCGGCCTGGACGCGCCAGGCCGGGCTGCAGACCGAGGACATCTCGGGCATGCTCTACAACCCGCTCACGCAGGCGTTCAGCATCGGGCGCGACGTCGACGTGAACTACCTCGTGCACGCGCGCAAGCCCGGCTGATGGAGCGCTCCGCCCGCCCCCGCCTGCGCGCGGTGCTGTTCGACCTCGACGGCACCCTGCTCGACACCGCCCCGGATTTCGTGACCGCCGTGAACCTGCTGCGCGCCGAGCACGGCCGCGAGCCGCTGCCCGGCGAGCCGATCCGCCGCACCGTCTCGCACGGCGCGCGCGCCCTGGTGCGCCTCGCTTTCGGCATCGGCGAGGAGGACCCGGCCTTCGAGCCGCTGCGCCAGCGCCTGCTCGCGCTCTACGAGGCGCACCTGCTGGTCGATACCGTGCCGTTTCCCGGCATCGCCGAACTGCTGCAGGCGCTCGCCGCGCGCGGGATTCGCTGGGGCGTGGTCACCAACAAGCCGAACTACCTCGCCGAACCGCTGCTCGCGCGCGCCCGCCTCGAGCCGCCGGCCGACGTGCTGGTCTGCCCGGATCACGTGAGCCGCACCAAGCCGGACCCCGAGCCGCTGCTGCTCGCCTGCGCGCGCCTGGGCTGCGCGGTGACGGAGGCGGTCTACGTCGGCGACCACGCCCGCGACATCCAGTCCGGGCGCAATGCGGGCATGCGCACCATCGCCGCCACCTACGGTTACCTGGAGCCCGACGAAGCCGTCACGCAGTGGCAGGCGGACTACCACGCGGACTCGGTGCCGGCGATCGCGCACATCCTGTTCACCCATTTCCTGTTCACCTGAGAGCGCAAACCCGCATGCAGCCCGCCCATCTCTACCAGGCACCGCCCGATCTGCTGGCCGGACGCAACATCCTCGTGACCGGGGCCGGCGACGGCATCGGCCGTGCCGCCACGCTCGCCTTCGCCGCCCACGGCGCCACCGTGGTGCTGCTCGGGCGCACGCAGGCCAAGCTCGACGCGGTGTACGACGAAATCGTTGCCAACGGCGGCGCGGAGCCCGTGATCCAGCTGCTCGACCTGAAGAGCGCCGGCGACGAGAGTTACCGCGCCCTGAACGAGGCTATCGTGGATACCCTGGGCTGCCTGCACGGGGTACTGCACAACGCCGCGCTGCTCGGACCGCGCACGCCGCTGGAGCAGTACCCGACCGCGAAATGGCTCGAGGTGATGGCGGTCAACCTGAGCGCGCCGTTTGCGCTCACCAAGGCATTGATGCCGGCGCTGCGCCTGGCCCCCGAGGCCTCGATCGTGTTCTCCAGCTCCAGCGTCGGGCGGCGCGGGCGCGCGTACTGGGGCGCCTACGCGGTGTCGAAGTTCGGCATCGAGGGCCTGAGCCAGGTACTCGCCGACGAACTGGTCAACACCTCGGCGATCCGCGTCAACTGCATCAACCCGGGCGCGACCAACACCGCGATGCGGCGCGAGGCTTATCCGGCCGAGGCCCCGGCGAGCAACCCGCAGCCGGCGCAGATCATGGCCGCCTATCTCTACCTGATGGGGCCGGCCAGCAGCGGCGTCACCGGCTGTTCCCTGGACGCGCAGGGCGGCTGAGAGCCTGCCACCGCGGCGACCGCGGCAGCCAGCTACCGGGATCTGCGTCAATTAATTGTCGGGCCTCTCCGCTGTCCGGCGCGGGGAAATGCCGCGGCAGCCGAACTTTTATCAATGTTTTCCGTCTGTTGCGCGCGACACTTCAGCCAGTGGCATGAATATCGCTTCGTCGCTCCTGCGACCCCAGCAACAGGCGGACGACGACAATGGCCGGAGCAGACATCCTGCAGTTCCCGCACCCGATCGCGCAGCCGGCACAACCGCTGGCGGGCGCGCCGGCCCAGCGTGCGCTGGGCCTGGCGGAACTCGAGCTGAGCAACCGCCTGCACCGGCAGCTGGACCTGCGCAAGCTGCTGGAGCTCTTCCTCGAGGAGCTGCGCCTCACGCTGCCGGTCGAGGGCCTGTGCTATTCGCCGCCCGACTCGGCCGAGTGCTTCGTCGCCGGGCGCGGGACCACCAGGACATTGCGTTCGCGGCTGCACCTGGCCGGCGAATACCTCGGCCAGGTCGAGGCCCAGGTGCGCGGCGAGCTGCACTCGCCGCTGGCCGCGTTGCTCGCGCCGCTGGCCGCACCGCTCAGCAACGCGCTGCAGCACCATCGCCTGAAGCTGCTGGCGCGCAAGGATCCGCTGACCGGCCTCGGCAACCGCATGGCGCTCGACGCCGCGCTGGCCACCGAGGTGGCGCGTGCGCAGCGCTTCGGGCAGCCGTTCGCGATGCTGATTGCCGACATCGACCATTTCAAGCGCATCAACGACTCTCTCGGCCACAGCGCCGGCGACCAGGTGATCCGCGCCGTGGCGACACAGGCGCGCGATTGCCTGCGCCCCTACGACCAGGCCTTCCGTTTCGGCGGCGAGGAGTTCGTGGTGATCCTGAGCCAGACCTCGCTCGCCAAGGGCATGCAGATCGCCGAGCGCATCCGCAAGCGCATCGCGCAGCGCTGCAGCCTGGACGCCGCGACCACGGGCAAGATCACGGTCAGCATCGGCGCCGCCGAGATCCGCGACGCCGAAACCGTCGACGGCCTGTTCGATCGCGCCGATCGCGCGCTCTACCGCGCCAAGAGCGAAGGGCGCAACCGCAGCATCGCCGCCGACTGAGGATTCCTAACGCCGGCGCGGGGGACGCTTGGCGGCGGTCTCTTCGGGCCGGCGCGGGGGACGTTTGGCCGTGGCGGCCCCTTCCGGCCGGCGCGCCGGACGTGGCGTCGCGGCGCGCTCGTCATGGCGGCGCGCAGCGCGATTGGCCGGCGAGCCGTCGACGTTGCGACGCACGGGACGCTCCGCCTCGGCAGGCGCGTCACGACCCCGCCCCTCGCCTCTCACTGCCGCGCCCTGCCCGCGTCCGCGCTGATCGCGTCCGGCCGGCGCGCGTGGCTCGGGCGAACGCTTCGCCGCAGCGCCCGCCTCGCGCCGACGCGCGCCCGGGCGCTCGCCGGCACCGGCGCGCGCCGGCGGGATCAGCCCCACCGAGGCGCACAGCGCGCGCACCTCGGTTTCGTCCAGTTCGCGGCAGGTGCCGCGGCGCTCGCGTGGACCCAGCGCCACCGTGCCGAAACGCACGCGTTTAAGGCGGCTGACCTTGCAGCCCTGCGACTCCCACAGCCGGCGCACCTCGCGATTGCGCCCCTCGCGCAGCACCACCGTGAACCAGCGGTTGCTGCCCTCGCCCTCGAGCTCGCGGATGCCGTCGAAGGCCGCCATGCCGTCGTCGAGCAGCACGCCGGCACGCAGGCGCGCCAGCAGCGCGGCATCCACCTCACCCAGCACCCGCACCAGGTACTCGCGCTCGATGGACGAGCCCGGATGCATGAGGCGGTTCGCCAGCTCGCCCGAATCAGTGGCGAGCAGCAGGCCCGTGGTGTTGAGGTCGAGGCGGCCCACGATGATCCAGCGCCCGTCGCGCAGGCGCGGCAACGCGGCAAAGACGGTCGGGCGGCCTTCCGGGTCGCGGCGGCTGCAGATCTCGCCCTCGGGCTTGTTGTAGACGATGACGCGTATCGGCGCGGGCTCCGCGTCGGGCAGGCGCACCGGCTTGCCGTCGACGGCGACCCGGTCGCCGCGCGCGATCCGCTGGCCCAGCACCGCGCGCCGTCCGTTCACCGTGACGCGGCCGGCCTCGATCCAGCCCTCGATCTCGCGCCGCGAACCCAGGCCGAGATCCGCCAGCGCCTTGTGCAGTCGTGCGCCCTCATTCATTGGCGCGGCTCCTCGTCGTCATCGGCATCTCCGGTAGCGACGGCCTCGTCAGCAGCCTCGGCCGGCGGCTCGATCGCGAGCGTCATTTCCGGGTTCACCTGCTCGAAATCCTTGATCTCTGCCAGCGTCGGCAGGTCGTCCAGCCCCTTCAGGCTGAAATAGTCGAGGAACTGGCGCGTAGTGGCGAGAAGCTCGGGCCGCCCCGGCACGTCGCGCTGTCCCACGACGCGCACCCAGTCGCGCTCCTGCAGGGTGCGGATGATGTTGGGATTGACCGCCACGCCGCGCACCTCCTCGATGTCGCCGCGCGTGATCGGCTGGCGGTAGGCGATGATCGCCAGGGTCTCGAGCAGCGCGCGCGAGTAGCGTGCCGGCTTCTCTTCCCACAGCCGCGAGATCCACGGCCCCAGCTCCTGGCGCACCTGCAGGCGGTAGCCGCTGGCGACCTGGCGCACCTCGAATCCGCGGCCCTCGCAGTCGGCGCACAGCTCCTGCAGCGCCGCGGCCAGCTCCTCGGCGCCGGGGCGGTCGGTGAGGTCGAACAGGTCGGCGAGCTCGTCCAGCGTGAGCGGACGGCCGGCCGCGAGCAGCGCGCCCTCAATGATCGACTTCAACTGCATCCTGCCCCCGGGATTTGACGTGAATGGGTCCGAACGGCTCCGACTGCACCATCTCGATCAGCGATTCCTTGATCAGCTCCATGATGGCGAGGAAGGTCACCACCACGCCCATGCGCCCTTCCTCGACGCGGAACAGGCTGACGAAGGGCACGAAATGCGGCGTATGCAGCCGCGCGAGGATCTCGACCATGCGTTCGCGCGTCGACAGCCGCTCCATCTGCACGTGGTGGCTGACGTTCATCGAGGCGCGCCGCGCCACCTCGCCGAAGGCGAGCAGCAACTCGCGCAGCTCCACCTGGGGCTGCGGCTTGCTGCGGCGCAGTTCCGGCGGCTCGGCAGCGGCCTGGAACACGTCGCGCTCCAGGCGCGGCAGCCCGTCCAAATCCTCGGCCGCCTGCTTGAACTGCTCGTACTCCTGCAGGCGCCGGATCAGGTCGGCGCGCGGGTCGGTCTCCTCCTCGGCGGCGCTCTGCTGGCGCGGCAGCAGCATGCGCGACTTGATCTCGGCCAGCATCGCCGACATCACCAGGTATTCGGCGGCGAGCTCGAACTGCATCGCGTCCATCAGCTCGACGTACTGCATGTACTGCTCGGTGATCTGCGCGACGTTGATCTCGAGGATGTCGAGGTTCTGGCGCCGGATCAGGTAGAGCAGCAGGTCCAGCGGGCCCTCGAAGGCCTCGAGGAA